>FTAI01000713.1_pt1 | contig 17149 bp, 14 predicted proteins | sample 1638941 | NCBI WGS metagenome assembly FTAI01 (sample SAMEA3914813, study PRJEB12502) | metagenome | biome: forest; material: soil | place: Canada | collected 2011-07-07 | depth 0.3 m | reverse complement strand
GCACCTGGGCGAGGTCGGCGACGTCCTCGATCCGGCGGCTCTCCGGCGGCCCCTCCAGCGGGCGGCGGGTGAGATTGCGATTGAGCAGGGCGCGCCGTTCGCCCTCGCCGACGCCGGTCACGATCAGGTTGTTGACGAAGATCGACGTCGGGTGCGTCGCCGTCCACCAGTTGGAAAGCTCGAAGTCGGCCGGATACTTCGGCGTCAGGGCCATGATGTAGGTCGAGCGCCACTCAGCTCCCAGCAAGGCCTGGGACTCATAGCCGTCGGCATGCGGGATCAGGCGGACCTTGCCGTGCGGCGTGTCCTGTTCCAGGTGCGGCTCCAGCCGGATCGGTCCGGTCATGGTGTTGCCGCCGAAGGCCGCATCGACCAGGAACACCCCCTCGGGCAGTTCGACGCGCAGGCCCATGTGCGACGGCGCCGGCATCGGCAGGCCCTCCGGCCGCATCCAGACGACCCGGCCGATCAGGGTGGAGAGCCGGTAGCCCAGGGCCTCCAGCACGGCCTTCAGCAGGCTGTTCTGCTCGAAGCAGTAGCCGCCGCGGCGGCTGTGCAGCATCTTCGCCTGCAGGCTGGCGACATCCAGCGCCGGCGTGCGCCCCGTGAAGGGATCCAGCCCCTCGAAAGGGATCGCCATCGGGTGCAGGCGATGGATCGTCCGCAGAGTCGCCAGCGTCGGCGCGCGGTCGCCCGCATAGCCGATGCGGCGGAAGTAGGCGTCAAGGTCAACGGCGTCGTCGCTCATAGCCCTTCCTCGCCTTTCGCGCCGGCCCCGTCTAGATACCGGCGCATGACCGACGAGGCCTTTCAGATCATCGCCAGGGGACCGCGCGCCGACGCGGAAGCCGCCGCCGACGCCATCGACGCCGACCCCCTGCTGGAGGGCGCCACCTATTCCATCCTGGAGGAGGACGAGGACCGCAACATCTGGCGCATCGACGCCTTCCCCACCTCCGACCAGGAGGCCGACGGCCTGCTGGCGCGGCTGGCGGATTTCCCGGCCCTGCGCACCGTCAAGGAAAAGCTGGCCGACGCCGATTGGCTGGCCATGGCGCTGTCGGGCCTGCCGCCGGTGCGGGCCGGACGCTTCTTCGTCTATGGTATGCACGACCGCGGGCGCACGCCGATCAACGCCGTGAACCTTCGGATCGAGGCGGGCGCCGCCTTCGGCACCGGCCACCATGGCACAACGGTGGGCTGTCTGCTGGCCTACGACGCCCTGCTCAAGCGGCGGCGGTTCGCGCGCGTGCTCGACGTCGGGACCGGCACCGGGGTCCTGGCCATAGCTGCGCGGCGCACCGGCGCGCCCGTGGCGGTGGGCACCGACATCGACGCGGTCTCGGTGCGGATCGCCAGGGAGAACGCCCGCGTCAACGCCGCCCGCGCCCGCTTCGTCCACGCCTCGGGCCTGGCCCACCAGGCGGTCCGGTCCCAGGCGCCCTACGACCTGGTCTTCGCCAACATCCTGGCCAGGCCCCTGGTCTTCCTGGCCCAGGACATCAAGACGGCCCTGACGCCGGGAGGCGTGGCGATCCTGTCGGGACTTCTGCGGGTGCAGGCGCGCTGCGTCCTGGCCGCCTACCTGGCCCGCGGCTTCCGTCTGGAACGGCGCCTGAACCGGGACGCCTGGACGACGCTGGTTCTGCGGCGAAGCTAGAGATCGGAACTGCAGCAAGGGGCGCACGTTCCTGGTGCGTCGGGGACGCCAAGCTTGGAGAGGTCCCATGTCTGCCAACGATCAGAACGAAACCCGCACCACCGAGGTGCGAACCACCTATGAAACCGCGCCCCCGGTCACCGAGGTGAGACGCGTCGAGGTCCGGTCCAGCAACGCCGGTTGGTGGGTCGCCATGGCCGTCGCCGTGGTCGCGGTGGCCGCGGTCGGGTTCGTGCTCGTAAACCAGCCGTCGACGCCACCGACCGCCGACCAGCTCACCTCCGCCTCGCAACAGGGCCGCACGCAAGGCTTCGTCGAGGGCGCTCAGGCGGCCGGCCAGGTCAACGCCCAGGCGGCCCAGTCCTCGCAACTCGCCGCCCAGAATGAAGCCGACCGCGCCGCCGCCAACCGCCAGGCCGCCGAAGCCGCCGCCAGCCGCGCCGCCAACGCGTCCGACGCCGGCCGCGACGCCTCGGACAGCGGCCGCGCCCAACCGGCGAACCCACCCCCTTCGAACTAGGGCCGATCAACGTCGGCGGCGACGGCTAGATCCCCGCTGCAAGATCACATCTAGGCCAATGATGACGGATTGCTTCAATCCAAAGTCATCGCGATCAAGGACGATGCCAATCCGCGACAGTTCATCCCGATGGCCAGCATCGGGACGTGCGAGTTCAGGAGAGTCGTTCTGCGGGTAAGCATCGTGCTAGGTCGATTGGGGCGGCGGCTGGCTGCCGTCGCCGTCCTGGTCCTCCCGGGCGGCTGCGCGGGCGTGCTTGATCCGCAAGGCCCCGTGGGCGCCGCCGAAAAGCTGATCATGCTCAACTCGCTCGGCATCATGCTGGCGATCGTGATCCCGACCATCCTGGCGACGTTCGGCGTGGCCTGGTGGTTCCGCGCCTCCAACACCCGGGCGCGCTACCGGCCCGACTGGGAATATTCCGGCCGCCTCGAGCTGGTCGTCTGGGCGATCCCCGTCATGGTCGTGCTCCTGCTGGGCGGCATCAGCTGGGTCGGCAGCCATGACCTCGATCCGCCCAAGCCGCTGCCCGCGCAAGCGAAGCCACTGCGCGTCGAGGTCATCGCGCTCGATTGGAAGTGGCTCTTCATCTACCCCGACCAGGGCATCGCGAGCGTCAATCGGTTGGTGGCCCCCGCCGGAGCGCCGGTAAGCTTCCGCCTCACCTCCGCGACCGTGATGAACAGCTTCTTCGTGCCGCAGCTCGGCACCCAGATCTATGCCATGCCGGGCATGGCGACGCGGCTGAACCTCCAGGCCGACAAGCCGGGCAGCTATCCCGGTCTCTCCGCCCAGTTCAGCGGCGACGGCTTCTCCGACATGCGCTTCACCTACGAAGCGGTAGCCCCTTCGCAGTTCGACGCCTGGGTATCGGCGACACGGACGCGGGGGTCGACCCTTGATGCGGGCGGTTATGCCGCCCTTGCCAAAGCGAGCAGTAATGTGACGCCCTTCACCTATCGCTCGGTCACGCCGGGCCTATTCGACGTGGTCATGCGGACTCAGGCGCCGCCGCAGCAGTCCACCCAGGCGCAGATCAACACCCCGATGCCAGCCGGGTCCATGCCAGTCGGGATGGAGCACTGACATGCTGGGCAAGCTGACCTGGGCCGCGATCCCTTTCAACGAGCCCATTCCGCTCATCACCTCGATCGTACTGATCCTGGTCATCGGTTCTGTCCTGGCCTGGATAACGGCAAAGGGCCACTGGCCCTACCTGTGGCGGGAGTGGATCACCTCGGTCGATCACAAGCGGATCGGCGTGATGTACTTCCTGCTGGGCATGGTGATGCTGATCCGCGGCTTTTCGGACGCCATCATGATGCGATCGCAACTCGCCCTCGCCCACGGCGGCGCCCAGGGTTACCTGCCGCCCGACCACTACGATCAGATCTTCACCGCGCATGGGACGATCATGATCTTCTTCACCGCCATGCCCTTCGTCATTGGCCTGATGAACTTCGCGGTTCCGCTGCAGCTGGGCATTCGCGATGTCGCCTTTCCCACACTCAATTCCGTGAGCCTGTGGCTGACGGCCTCCGGCGTGCTGCTGACCAACGCCAGCCTGGTGATCGGCGAGTTCGCCCGAACCGGCTGGCTTGCCTATCCGCCGCTCTCGGAACTGCAGTTCTCGCCCGGCGTGGGGGTCGACTACTATCTGTGGTCGCTGCAGGTATCGGGCGTGGGAACGCTGCTTACCGGCATCAATTTCGTCACCACCATCCTTAAGATGCGCGCGCCGGGCATGAGCTACACGCGCATGCCCGTCTTCTGCTGGACCGCCCTGGCCGCCAGCCTCCTGATCGTCGCCGCCTTCCCGGTGCTGACCGCCACCTTCGCCATGCTCTCGCTGGACCGCTACCTCGGCTTCCACTTTTTCACCAACGACGCCGGCGGCAACGCCATGATGTACGTGAACCTCATCTGGATCTGGGGCCATCCGGAGGTCTACATCCTCGTGCTGCCGGCCTTCGGGGTCTTCTCCGAAGTCGTCTCGACCTTCTCAGGCAAGCCTCTGTTCGGCTACCGCTCGATGATCCTCGCGACCATGGCGATCTGCATCCTCTCCTTCCTGGTCTGGCTGCATCACTTCTTCACCATGGGCGCCGGCGCCGACGTCAACGCCTTCTTCGGCATCGCCACCATGATCATCGCCGTGCCGACCGGCGTGAAGGTCTTCAACTGGCTCTTCACGATGTACGGCGGACGGATCCGCTTCGAGGTCCCGATCCTGTGGTCGATCGGTTTCATGGTCACCTTCGTGATCGGCGGCATGACGGGGGTCCTGATGGCCGTGCCGCCCGTCGACTTCGTGGTCCACAACTCCCTGTTCCTGGTGGCCCACTTCCACAACGTCATCATTGGCGGGACGCTCTTCGGTGTCTTCGCCGGCTACAACTACTGGTTCCCAAAGGCGTTCGGCTTCCGCCTGCACGACGGCCTGGGCAAGGCGGCCTTCTGGTGCTGGCTCGTCGGCTTCTACCTGGCCTTCATGCCGCTCTACGTGGTCGGCCTGATGGGCATGACGCGCCGGATGCAGCACTATGGCGACGCCGGTTGGACGCCGTGGCTGCAGCTGGCGATGGTCGGCGCGGTGGTGATCCTGTGCGGCATCCTCTGCCAGATCGCCCAGCTCGTTGTTTCGATCCGCAACCGCGAGGCGCTGCGCGATCTGACCGGCGACCCCTGGAATGGGCGCAGCCTGGAATGGTCGACGCCCTCCCCGCCCCCCGTGTTCAACTTCGCGGTGCTGCCCGACGTCCAAGGCGAGGAAGCCTATTGGGGGATAAAGCAGCGCGCCATCGCCGAGGGCCTTGTGCCGGAGCCCGCCTATCAGCCGATCGAAATGCCCCGCAATTCGCCGATCGGCTTCATCACCGCCTTCTTCTCGACCGTCACCGGCTTCGCCCTCATCTGGCACATCTGGTGGGCGGTGATCCTCGGCCTCATCGGCGCCTTCGCCACCTTCGTCTGGTTCGCCTGGCGCGATGTCGACGAATACGAGATCCCAGTCGAAGAGGTGGCGCGGATTGACCGGGAGCGTCGCCGGACGCGCGAGGAGATCCTGCTGCCCAGTCTCGGGAGACCCGGATGACCGACGCAGCCCATGTGGTTCAAAGCCCCCTCGATCCCCACTACCTCGGTCACGAGGCGACGGGGCACGCAGGCGGCATCCCGCCCAAGCGCATCATCGTCGGCTATGGCTTCTGGATCTTCCTGCTGTCCGACATCGTCCTGTTCTCGGCCCTGTTCGCCGCCTACGCCGTGCTGCAAGGGGCGACAGCCAACGGACCGACCGGGGCCGAACTCTTCAACCGTGGCACCGTCGCCATCGAGACGACCTGCCTGCTGCTCTCCAGCTTCGCCTGCGGCCTGGCGATGGTCGCGGCGGAGGCGCGCAATAAGCGCTGGACGCAAATCGGTCTCCTGCTCACGGGCCTGCTCGGCCTCGCCTTCCTGAGTTTGGAGCTCAAGGAGTTCGCGGCGATGATCGCGCGCGACGCCGGGCCCCAGCGCAGCGCCTTTCTCTCGGCCTTCTTCACCCTGGTCGGCTGCCACGGCGCGCACGTCACCGCGGGCCTGCTGTGGCTGGGCACCATGATGGCCCAGATCTGGGCCAAGGGCTTCAGGGCGACCATCCTGCGCAGGCTCTTGTGCTTCAGCCTCTTCTGGCATGCGCTCGACATCATCTGGGTTGCCCTCTTCACCATTGTCTATCTGCTGGGATCTGGCCGATGAGCGACTCCGTGCACACCCAAGAACATGGCGACGCTGCGCCGGGTTATGAGCCGGGCCATGTGCGCGCCAGCGTCGGCGGGTATCTCATCGGCCTTGCCCTCGCCCTGGGCCTGACCGCCACCTCGTTCTGGGTCGCCTCCACCCACGTGCTGTGGTCGCCGGGCGTGCCGATCGGCCTGTGCGTGCTGGCGATCGCCCAGATGGGCATCCACCTGGTGTTCTTCCTCCACATCACGACGGGGCCGGACAACACCAACAACGTTCTGGCCCTTGCCTTCGGCGTGCTGATCGTCTTCCTCGTGGTGACCGGTTCGCTGTGGATCATGACCAACCTCAACCACAACATGATGCCGATGGACCAGGTGACCAACCTTCACCTGCAGCACTAGCCGCCATTCCCCGTCTCTCGCTTTGCCTTGGCGCTCAAGGCGTCCTAAATCTGGGGCATGCGTCAGACCTTCGATGAATCCACCGACCCATCCTTCGGGCCCAAGCACACCCCTCTGATCCGCGCGGCCATGGCCGAGCAGGGTCTGGACGGGTTCCTGATCCCGCACGAGGACGAGCACCAGAACGAGTACCTGCCGGCGGCCAACGACCGCCTGGCATGGGCCACCGGCTTCACCGGCTCGGCCGGCGCCGCGGTGATCCTCAAGGACAAGGCGGCCATCTTCGTCGATGGCCGCTACACCCTGCAGGTGCGCGACCAGGTCGACACCGGCGTCTTCGAGGTCCGCGACCTGGTCGAAGGCGGCGTGCCGGAGTTCCTGCAGCAGGCTGCCAAGCCCGGCTGGTCGATCGGCTACGACGCCCGCCTGCACAGTCCCGAGGCCCTCGACCGCCTCCGCCAGGCCGCCTCCAAGGCCGGCGCGGCCTTGAAGCCGGTGGATGTGAACCCCCTAGACCAGGCCTGGGGCGCGGACCGCCCGGCCCAGCCCAAGGCGCCGGTCTCGCCTCATCCACTGGAGTATTCGGGCGAGGACTCCGCTTCCAAGCGCGCCCGAGTCGGCGCCAGCCTGAAGGACCAGGGCGCGGACGCCGCCCTGCTGACCGCGCCGGCCTCCATCGCCTGGCTGTTCAATGTGCGTGGCGGCGACGTGATCCGCTCGCCCCTGCCGCTCGCCCAGGCTGTGCTCAACGCCGATGGCTCCGCGCGCCTGTTCCTGGACCCCGACAAGGTCACCCCGGACCTGCCGGCGTGGGTGGGCAACCAGGTCAGCCTGGAGCCCCCCGAGGCCCTGGCCGGCGCCCTGGGCGAGTTGAAGGGCCGCAAGGTTCTCGTGGACGCCGGCCAGTCCTCGGCCTGGTACTTCGACATCCTGTCCGAGGCCGGCGCCGACGTGATCCGCGCCGCCGACCCCTGCGCCCTGCCCCGAGCCTGCAAGAACGCCGTGGAGATCGAGGGAACCCGCCAGGCCCATATCCGCGACGGCGCCGCCCTGACCCGCTTCCTGCACTGGGTCGCCACCGAGGGCCAGGCGAACCCGCCGGACGAGGTCGAGGTCGTCACCCGGCTGGAAAGCTTCCGCGAGGCTACCGGGGCGCTGAAGGACCTTTCCTTCGACACCATCGCCGGTGCGGCCTCGAACGGCGCCATCGTCCACTACCGGCCCAACAGCCGCCTGAACAAGCAGACCGAGCGAGGCTCCCTGCTGCTGGTGGATTCGGGCGCCCAGTACCTGGACGGCACCACCGACGTCACCCGCACTCTCGCCATCGGCGCGCCCAGCGCCGAGATGGCCGAACGATTCACCCTGGTCCTCAAGGGCCACCTGGCGCTCGGCCGGGTGCGGTTCCCGGCGGGGACTACCGGCTCGGCCCTGGACGCCCTGGCCCGCGTGCCCCTCTGGGCCGCCGGCCTGGACTACGACCACGGCACCGGCCACGGCGTCGGCTCCTATCTGGGAGTCCACGAGGGACCGCAGCGGATCTCCAAGCTGCCCAACAGCGTGGCGTTGAAGCCCGGCATGATTGTCTCCAACGAGCCTGGCTACTACAAGACCGGCGACTATGGCATCCGGATCGAGAACCTGCAGGTGGTCACCCCCGCGGCGCAGATCGCCGGCGGCGAGCGGCCCATGCTCGGCTTCGAGACCCTGACCCTCGCCCCCATCGACCGGCGCCTGATCGTCACCGACATGCTGACGGCCCAAGAGCGCGCCCAGATGGACGCCTATCATGCGCGGGTCCTGGCCGTGATCGGGCCGAGGGTTCCGGCGGACGTGGCGGCATGGCTGCAGGAGGCCTGCGCGCCGCTCTAAGGCTAACCGGCGGCTTCGCGCCGGAACGCGCAGCTGGCCAGGTCGGCGAAGCGGGAGAGCTTGGCCGCGTCCGCCCCGTGGCGAGCAGCGGCGAAGCGCTCAACAAGGAGGCCGTCATGGCTGGTCTTGCAGGTAAGGCTGTTCTCGTCCTCGGCGGCAGCCGGGGCATCGGCGCGGCGATCGTCCGCCGCTTCGCCGGCGACGGCGCAAGGGTCGCCTTCACCTTCCTGGGCTCACAGGATGCGGCCGAGGCCCTGGCCAAGGAAACCGGGGCGGAGGCCGTGAAGGCCGACAGCGCCGACCGCGACGCCCTGACCAAGGCGGTGGCCGATCGCGGCGCGCTGGACGTGCTGGTGATCAACGCCGGGGCGGTGCTGATCGGCGATCCCCTGACGCTGGACGCCGACGCGGTGGACCAGATGATCGACATCAACGTGCGCGGCCCATACCACGCCGCCGTGGAGGCGGCGCGGAAGATGAACCGGGACGGCCGGATCATCGTCATCGGTTCGGTCAACGGCGATCGCATGCCCTTCGCCGGCGGCGCCGCCTATGCCCTGACCAAGTCGGCGGTCCAGGGCATGGTGCGAGGCCTCGCCCGCGACTTCGGCGACCGGGGCATCACGGTCAATTCCATCCAGCCCGGCCCTACCGACAGCGACATGAACCCGGCCGACGGCCCGATGGCGGGGCTGATGCATAGTTTCATGGCCATCAAGCGCCACGCCCGCGCCGACGAGGTGGCCGAACTGACGGCCTTCATCGCTGGTCCGCACGGGGCGATGATCACCGGCTCGATGCAGACCATCGACGGCGGCTTCGGCGCCTAGAGGGCGTCGCTCATCTGACTTGAGGCGCCGCCGGCTTCCCCGAGGCCGGCGGCGTCGCGGCGACCACCACCGCGCGCATGCCGGCCTTGTCGGCGTCGATCTGGGCCAGGATGGCCTGGAAGCTGGGGTCGACGCGCGGCGACGCGGCCATCGGGCAGCGATCCAGGCGTTGATGTCGATCAGGGTGCGACAGCCCCCTCCACCTGGAACACCGCCCAGCAGGTGACGGCGTAGACCCTGGCGACACGGACCGCGCGCCGACGCTTCAGCTCGCTAAGAAAGCTCACAACCATGTCACCGCCCCGGCCGCGCCGACCGGCGACCACGCCGGACTGTATTTGCAAGTCTGTAGCGCGGCCGCAGGGAGTTGGCGGACGCGAGGGCCGCATAGCGGCGTGGGGCGGGGTTGCGCTTGCGCCGCGCGGCCACTACATGCGCGGTCCCATGTCGAACCTGACCACCCGTTCCGTCCGTTCGCTGTCGCTCCGACAGACCGGCGGAGCTGTGCGAGAGCGTTGAGCGTCGGCTCCGTTCGTCTAGTGGCCAAGGACGTCAGACCCTCGATCTGAAAACACGGGTTCGATTCCCGTCCGGAGCTCCACTCCACCTCGCACCGCTCCCCAACGCCCGCCTGCTCACGGGTCGTCTAACGGTAGGACGCCAGGCCCTGGACCTGGAGATCGGGGTTCGAATCCCTGCCTGTGATCCAATTTCCCACTGAACAACTGACCTCACGTGAGGCTGGACAGGGCCGCCGCGCCGGGGCTTGGTCGGCGCAGAACAGCGGAGGCGCGCCATGGGCGATCGTTTCGACCTGACCGGCAAGGTAGCCCTGATCACCGGCGGCTCGCGGGGGCTGGGCCACGAGATGGCGCTGGCGTTTGCGCAGGCGGGCGCCGACGTCGCCATCGTCAGCCGTAAGCTCGACGCCTGCGAGGCCACGGCCCGCCAGATCGAGGCCCTGGGCCGCCGCGCCCTGCCCTATGCCTGTCACCTGGGCCGCTGGGACGCGATCGAACCCATGGCGAACGCCGTCTGGGACCACTTCGGCAAGGTCGACATCCTGGTCAACAACGCCGGCATGTCGCCGCTCTATCCGTCCCTCGACGCCGTCACCGAAGACGCCTTCGACAAGGTCGTGGCGCTGAACTTCAAGGGCCCCTTCCGCCTGACCGCCCTGATCGGCAAACGCATGCATGAGGGCGCCGGCGGGTCGGTGATCAACATGTCGTCGACGGCGGCGGTCACGGCCTCGCCCTACGCCCTGCCCTATTCCGGCGCCAAGGCGGCGATCAATTCCCTGACCTCGGGCTTCGCGGCCGCCTACAGCCCAAACGTGCGGGTCAACAGCATCATCGTCGGCCCCTTCGCCACCGACATCTCCGATCACTGGGCCGACCCCCGCGATCCCGACCACCCCGGCTACACCAAGGCCGGCATCAGGGTGGGCCGCCCGGATGAGATCGTCGGCGCGGCCCTGTACCTGGCGTCCGACGCCTCCAGTTTCACCAACGGGGCCATGCTGCGCGTGGACGGCGGGCCCGTGCGCGCGCGGCTGGGGGAGCGTTCGGAGAGGCCTTAACCCCTCATCCTCCCACGGCTACGCCGCAGGCCCTCCTTCTCCCCTCCGGAAGAAGGATAGGCTCGTCGCGCGGCGCCCTGGGAAAACCCTTCCGAGGGGAGAGGGGCCCGATCGCGCAGCGATTGGGTGAGGGTTTACGGCTGCTCCGAACGTCCCCCGCCTCCCACCATCGCCAGCCACTCGTCCTCAGTCATCACCTGGACGCCCAGTTCGGTGGCGGTCTTCAGTTTCGAGCCCGCGCCTGGGCCGGCGACCACGATGTCGGTCTTTCTGGACACCGAGGAGGCGACCTTGGCGCCCAGGCTCTCGGCCTGGGCCTTGGCTTCGTCGCGGGTCATGCGCTCCAGGGCGCCGGTGAAGACCACGGTCTTGCCGGCGACGGCGGTGTCGGTCTTGGGGCGCGCGGCGTCCTGGATGGTCAGTTCCGCCACCAGATCCTGGACGATGCGGCGGTTGTGGTCTTCGGCGAAATAGGCGGCGGCGGCCTCGATCACCGCCTCGCCGATCTGATCCATGGCGTCCAGCTCGGCCATGGCCTCCTCGTCGCGGTCGGCGACGCTGTCCATGGCCTCGAGGAAGGCGTCGGCCGAGCCATAGCCCCGGGCCAGCACCACCGCCGTGCTCTCGCCGATGTGGCGCACGCCCAGCGCATTGATGAACCGGTCCAGGGCGATGGTGCGCCGCGACTCTATGCTGGCCGCCAGATTGCGGATGGAGGTCTCCCCGTAGCCGTCGCGTGTGCGCAGCTGGACCAGCTTCTCCTCGTCGCGGGCCAGGCGGAAGATGTCGGCCGGTTCGCGGATCAGGCCCTCGTCGAAGAAGGCCTGGATCTGCTTGATCCCCAATCCCTCGATGTCGAAGGCGCGGCGCGAGCAGAAGTGGATCAGGTGCTCGATGCGCTGGAACGGGCAGGCGAACTCCCCGGTGCAGCGGCGCACGACGCCGTGGATCGGATTGCCCTCGGCGTCCTGGCCCTGGACGTCGCGCGCCAGGGGCGTGTGCAGCGGGCACGGGCAATGGGTGGGGAATTCGAAGGGGACCGCGCCGGCCGGGCGTTCTTCCGGCACCACGCCCACCACCTGCGGGATCACATCGCCGGCGCGCTGCAGGATGACGGTGTCGCCGACACGGATGTCCTTGCGGGCGATCTCGTCGGCGTTGTGCAGGGTGGCGTTGACCACGGTGACGCCCCCCACCAGCACCGGCGCCAGCCGCGCCACCGGCGTGACGGCGCCCGTCCGACCCACCTGGATGTCGATGGCTTCCAGCTTTGTTCGCGCCTGTTCGGCCGGGAACTTGCGGGCCACCGCCCAGCGCGGAGAGCGCGAGACGAACCCCAGGCGCGCCTGCCAGTCCAGCCGGTCGACCTTGTACACCACCCCGTCGATGTCGAAGCCAAGGGTGGGGCGGACCTCGGCCATGCGTGCGTAGGCGTCCAGCAAGCCTTGCGCGCCGATCACCGTGCGGGTTTCCCGCGTGGCCTTGAAGCCCCAGGCCGCCAGCTTCTCCAGCGCCTCGGTCTGGGTCTCGGCGAAGGGGGCGCTCAGCAGGCCCCAGGCGTAGGCGAAGAAGCGCAGGGCGCGGCTGGCCGTTACCGTCGGGTCGATCTGCCGCAGCGAGCCGGAGGCGGAGTTGCGCGGGTTGACATAGGTCTTCTGGCCGGCCGCCTCGGCGGCGGCGTTGAGGGCGGCGAAATCCTCGTGCCGGAAATAGACCTCGCCGCGGATCTCGATCAGGTCGGGCCACCCCGCGCCTGCGAGGCGGTGGGGGATATCCTTGATGGTCTTGAGGTTGGCGGTGACGTCCTCGCCCACCCGGCCGTCGCCGCGGGTAGCGCCCTGCACCAGCACGCCCTTCTCGTAGCGCAGGGAGGCCGACAGGCCGTCGATCTTGGGCTCGGCGGTGTAGCGGACATCCTCCTCCAGGCGCAGGAAGCGGCGCACGCGGGCGTCGAACTCCAGGGCGTCCTCGTCGGAGAAGGCGTTGTCCAGCGAGAGCATCGGCACGCCGTGCTCCACCGGGGCGAACTGCTCACCCCGCGCGGCGCCGACCTTCAGCGACGGCGAGTTCTCGCGAATCAGGTGCGGGAAGCGCGCCTCCAGCGCGGCGTTGCGCACCTTTAGCGCGTCATAGGCCTCGTCGCTGATGCTGGGCGCCTGGTCCTGGTAGTAGCGGACGTCATGGGCGGCCATCTCGTCGGCCAGGGCGGTCAGTTCCTGGACCGCTTCGGCCTCGGTGATATCTTCGAGGGGCTTCATCGCTCCCTCCCCATCATGGGCAGGGACGACCGCGCAGCGGTCAGGGTGGGGGAATCTTGATCATCCCGGATGTCAGCGTCCGTCATCGGCGTTTCCCACCCGGCCCTTGCGGGCCACCCTCCCCATAAAGGGGAGGGAGGAAGGCGCGCAAGCTGTTGCCGAAGCGCTCCTGCCTCAGGCTTGCATCAGCGAGCGGGCCGCGGCGCGGGCGGCGTCGGTGATCTGGGCGCCCGACAGCATGCGGGCGATCTCCTCCTCGCGCGCGGCGGAGGAAAGCACGGTCAGGCTGGTCCGCAGGGCCGCGCCTTCGCCGGCCTTCTCCACCCGCCAGTGGGCGTCGCCGCGCGCCGCCACCTGCGGGCTATGGGTGACCACCAGCACCTGGGCCTGGGCCGCCAGGCGCCGCAGCCGCAGGCCCACCGCGTCGGCCACCGCCCCGCCGACCCCCTGGTCCACTTCGTCGAAGATCATCAGGGGCTGCACCCCAGACTCGCGTCCGGCCAACGACGCCTTCAGCGCCAGGGCGAAGCGGGCCAATTCGCCGCCCGAAGCAATGGCCCCAAGGCCGGCGAACGGCGCGCCGGGCACGGTGGCGATTTCGAACTCCACCCGGTCGGCGCCGGCGGGACCGGCACGATCTTCCGTCAGCGGTTCCACGGCCACCCGGAAGCGCGCCTTCTCCAGCTTCAGCGGCGTCAGTTCGGCCTCCACTGCCCCCGCGAGCCGGTCCCCCGCGGCGCGCCTTGCGGCGGTCAGGGCGGCGGCGGCGGCCTGGTAGGCGGCGCGGGCGGCGGCTTTTTCCTTCTCAGCGGCGGCCAGGGCCTCGCCGACGGTCTCGATGCCCAGCAGGCGTGCGGCGAAGGCGGCCCGGGCGGCGGGCAGGTCCTCCACCGCCAGGCCCAGCTTGCGGGCCATGCCGCGCAGGGCGAACAGGCGCTCCTCGGCCTTTTCCAGCCGGTCGGGCTCGAAGTCGAAGGCGGCGCCGGCCGCATCAATGGCGGCCGCCGCCTCTGTGGCCTCGATCAGGGCCCGGTCGACGGCGTCGGCGGCGTCGGCGATCAGCCTGGCCGCTCCGCTCTCGGCGTTGGCGCCGGCCTGCACTGTGCGCTCACGCGCCCGCTCCAGGGCCCGGAAGGCGTGCGCCAGGCGACCGGTGACCGCATCGCCGCCCAAGTGGTCGCGGGCGGCGCCGATCTCGGCCAGGGCCTTCTCCGCCGCGCCGAGCAAGGCCCGCTCCTCGGCGAGGGCCGTCTCCTCGCCCTCGCGCGGGTCCAGGCGGTCGAGCTCGGTGAGCCTCTGGGTCAGTTCCTCGGTCTCGGCGGCGGCGCGGTCCTGGTCAGCGCGCAGGGTGGCGGCGCGTTCGCGCGCGGCGCGCCAGGCGCTCCAGGCCTCGGCGCTGGCGGCCAGTTCCGGTCCGCAGCCGCCGAAGGCGTCCAGCAGCGGCCGGTGGGTGCGCCCGTCGAGCAGGCCCACGGTCTCGTGCTGGCCGTGCACCTCGATCAACAGGGCGCCAAGGTCGCGCAGCACCCCGACGCTGGTGGCCTGGTCGTTGACGAAGGCGCGCGAGCGGCCGTCCGCCGACAGGGTCCGGCGCAGCACCAGGTCCTCGTCGCGGTGGTAGTCCAGGCCCTTGTCGTCCAGGAAGGCGAACACCGCATGGTCGGCCGGCAAGGCGAAGATGGCGGTGACCACAGCCTGTGCCGCCCCGCGCCGCACCAGGGCCGCGTCGGCCCGCGCGCCCAGGGCAAGGCCCAGCGCATCCAGGATGATCGACTTGCCGGCCCCCGTCTCACCGGTGAGCGCGGTCAAGCCCGGCCCGAACGCCAGGTCCAGGCTTTCGATCAGGACGACGTCGCGAACGCCAAGGCCGATCAGCATGGCCCGTTCCAAACCCTGCTCATGACTCGCGCCGGCCCGGACGAGTCACGTCGCGGCGCGGGCTCAGGATCGCTGAAAAGCCGTCCGACTTAAAGCCCGAGGATGCCGTGCATGAAGTCACCCTTCTTGCCCGCCTTGGCCGGTTGGCCCGCCGGCTGGGTGGCGGGCGGCATCAGGGTGTCGTCCTTGTGCTTGCCGAAGTGCGGAAACAGCCGCGGCAGGGGCGAGGACGCCGCGGCTGGGATCACCGCCGGGCGCAGGCCCTTGGAATTGAGCAGGTTGAAGGCGTCGCGGTACCAGACGTCGCCAGGATAGTTGTAGCCCAGCACGGCGCCGTTACGCACCGCCTCCTCCCGCAGGCCCACGGTCAGGTAGACCTCGACCAGACGATAGAGGGCCTCGGGCGTGTGCGAGGTGGTCTGGTAGCGGTCGACCACGGTCTTGAAGCGGCCGATGGCGGCGATGGTGTCGCCGCTGCGAAGGTAATAGCGGCCGATGGTCATTTCCTTGCCGGCCAGCTGGTCGGCGACCATGTCCATCTTCAGGCGCGCGTCCGAGGCGTATTCCGAATTGGGGTAGCGCTTGACTACCTCCCGCAGGGCCGCCTGGGCGTTGGCGGTGAAGGCCTGGTCGCGGCCGACGTCGACGATCTGCTCGAAGTAGCAGATGGACTTCAGATAGTAGGCATAGACCGTCGAGGGATTGCCCGGATAGAGCGAGATGAATCGCTCGGAGTCGGCGATCGCCTCGGCGTAGTTGTTGGCTTGGTAGTGGGCGTAGGCGGTCATCAGGATCGCCCGGCGGGACCACTCCGAATAGGGATGCTGGCGCTCGACCTCGCGAAAGTAGTCCACCGCCTCGTTCCAGCGGCGCTTGTCCAGGCGGTCGGCGCCGACGTTGTAGAGCAGTTCGACCGGCCGCTCTTCATAGGCCAAGCCAACGTGCTTCTTCTTGCCGGCGCAGCCGGACACGGCGAGAGCTGCGACAAGAGCCAGGAGGATGGCTGGGCGACCCCAGGATCTGGAAAGCACGAACGATCACCTCGAAATTCAGAGCACGCCCCAGCGCCCGGGTGGTTCTACACCAGCGGCCCGGCGGCGCAAACGCCGCTGGGTGCGTCTTGTACGCGCCACCCCCAATCACACCGCGCGAGCGAGCTCGGCCTGAAGCGGGGCGAGGCGCCAAGCCTGCGGCCGAGCCAGCAACGCGCGGACAATGGCGTTGTTGAGGCCGTGCCCGGCATAGACGCCTTCGTACCGGCCGATCAGGGGCGCACCCAACAGATAGAGGTCGCCAACGGCGTCCAGGGCCTTGTGGCGCACGAATTCGTCGGGTCGGCGCAGGCCTTCCGGATTGAGGATCTGGTCGTTGTCGATGACCACCACATTGTCCAGCGATCCCCCCCGGGCCAGGCCGGCGGCGCGCAAGGCCTCTACCTCGCGCAGGAAGCCGAAGGTCCGGCAATCCGCCAGCTCCCTGCGGAAGCTCTGCTCGTCAAGGGCCAGATCGATCCGCTGGCGGCCGATGGCGGGCGTGTCGAACAGGATTTCGAAGGCCATTTCGAATCGGTCCGCGGGCGAGAGGGTGACGCGCCTGTCGTCCTCGACCACCTCCACCGTTTCCAGCACCTCAAGATAGCGCCGCGGCGCCGACTGGCGCCGCCGCCCCGCCTTGTCCAGGACGTCGATGAAGGGCTGCGACGAGCCGTCCATGATCGGCACTTCCGGTCCGTCCAGGGCGATCACCGCATTGTCGATGGCCAGAGCCGCGAAGGCCGCCATGAGATGCTCTACGGTGGAGACGGTGACGCCGTCGGCGTTGCCGATCACGGTGCCCAGACGCGTCTGACAGACCGCTTCGCCCAGGGCCGGAACCGCGGCGTCGCGGTCCTTCACGTCCGTGCGCAGGAAAATCAGGCCATGATCGGCCGAGGCCGGACGGACCTCGACGCGCACCATCGCACCGGTGTGGATACCGACGCCCGCAAAGACGGCAGGCCCGGCAAGGGTGTGCTGAACAGCAGGCGACACGCAATGAACTCCCCACCGGGCGCGACCGAGCTCGGCCCGCTGTCGCCCATGCCAGACGTCTAGGGTGCGCGCCGCAGCGCCACAAAACAACTCCCGTTTCGGATTGTTTCGGTTTAACCGATTGAATTTATTTATGATTCACCGGCCAACCGTCAGTTCCCTTCCCCCAAACGAAGATCCCATGGGAAGTGGATCGCGCCCGCCGGCCGTTGGCCTGCAAAGAGCAAGAGATTCGGCAGACGAAGGGGGCCCCCAGCGGAGAACCGGCGTCTGCGTCAAGCCCAAGCCGCTTGCCCCCTTCGGGGTACTTCCCCCACCGCTTCGCTCGGGGGAAGAGAAGGAAGCCACAAACAGCACCGCCCCGGCGGGCGAGCGCCGGGGCGGAACTTACG
>FTAI01000805.1_pt1 | contig 17211 bp, 18 predicted proteins | sample 1638941 | NCBI WGS metagenome assembly FTAI01 (sample SAMEA3914813, study PRJEB12502) | metagenome | biome: forest; material: soil | place: Canada | collected 2011-07-07 | depth 0.3 m | reverse complement strand
GCTAGGCAGACACAACCGCTCCCATCCGAATCCAAGCCCCTGACCCGCCAGCCGAGGAGGCCGGCTCAGACAGCCAGGCGCGCCTGGCAATATCTCAGCGCCTTGCGGGCTGTTTGGTCCCAATCTGATGGTGGGTTCGTCGCCAGATAGCGCTCGAACAGCAACTGGGCCGCCGCCAGGTCACCGCGGTCCATTCTGATCTGCGCCAGGTTGAAGGTGGCGTCGGCGTGGTCGGGGTCGGCTTCCACCAGCCGCTCGAGCTCAACGGCGGCGGCGTCCAACTTGCCGCCTGCCTCCAGCGCCTGGGCAAGATTGTAGCGCGCCTCGACGAGACCACCATCGCGCGCCAGCGCGCGCTGGTAGGCGAGCGCCGCTTGCTCGTATTCGCGCTGGGCCAGCCGGATGTTCCCGAGATTGTAGGGCGCGATGGCGTCAGACCGGTCGGCGCGGGCGCAGAGGTCGTAGAGCCGCGCGGCCTCGTCCAGATCGCCCCTCGCCTCGGCGAAGGACGCGGCTTCGAACAGGTCGTCGAGCGTCGCGTTGCCTTCGTCGAACGCAAGCAGCCCCTGGCCCTCGAGGCTCGTCAAGCCGTCGGCCCATTCCAGCGCGGCCTCGCCGGCCGCGGTCAGCGTGATCTGATAGCGTCCGCGCGGCGCCAGGTCGCGGACACGGATGAGGATGCGGACCGCCTCGCCCAGGGAGCGGCCGGCGCCGACCAACTTCGCCGCTGAGCGGATGATCTCCGCATCCGCGAACCGGCAGGTGTCACGCTCCAGGTGGATCAGATCGAACGCCGCAAGCACGTCGGCGTCCCGCCGCCTGAACGTCAGATTGGACAGGACCGTCGAAAGCGGCAGCGTCGCCCGCTCTGGGTTCTTGCCGGCCAAGGCCGCCCCAAAGGCCCTTTCGCCGATCACCGGAAGTCCACGCAAGCGAGCCGCGACAAGCCGGGTAATCAGCACCCCGCTATCGACCAGAGCGGTGGCAAGCCCCCCTACGACGAGGAGATCGCTGCGATCGGTCATGTCCCGCGCGACGATCCCGCCGGCCTGGACGATTTCACGATGCAGCCGCTCGCGTTGTCCCGGAAAGAACCGACCATAGAGCGCGATGGAGCGGCCGTTCAGCTCCATGTCGTCAGCGGCCGGCCGAGGCTTTCTTCCCCGCGGGCTTCGCCGGCGCGGCAGACTTGGCGCCGGCCTTCTTCCCCGCCGCCTTGTCGAGACTCGCGGCCGGCGGACGGCGCTCTTCTTCGATGCTGCGCTTGAGCGCGTCCATCAGGTTCACGACGTTGCCGCGCTCGGGCGCCTTGGTGATCACCGGATCGCCGCCGGCGATCTTGGACTTCACCAGCGCCAGCAGAGCTTCCTCGTAGCGGTCCTCGAAGGCGTCGGGGGCGAAGCTCATCAGCTTCTGCGCGATGATCTGGCCGGCCATGCCCAGCATGTCGTCGGAGTATTTCGCGTTGAGCTTGTCCAGCGCGCTGGCCGGCTCGCGAACCTCCTTCGCCGACCGCAGGGTCGTGAGGCGGAAGCCGTCCTCGATCGGCTGGATGGTCACCAGCCGCTCACGCCCGGAGAGCACGATCCGCGCCACGGCGACCTTGCCGGCCTTGCGCATGGCCTCGAGGATGACGCTGAAGGTTTCCTCGGCGATCGGGCCGTCGGGGGCCAGATAGTAGGTGGAGTCGAAGTAGATCGGATCCACGTCGCCCTGATCGACGAAACCGTCGATGTCGATGGTCTTGCTGGACTCGATCTCGATCTCGTCCAGTTCCTCGCTGGTGACGACGACGTACCTGTCCTTCTCGAACTGGTAGCCCTTCACCAGATCGGCGCGGTCGATCTCGCCGAGCTCGGGATCATGGTACTTCTGCTGGACGCGGTTCAGCGTGTCCTTGTGCAGGAGATTGAACGAGATCTTCCCTGCTGTCGACGAGGTCGCCGGATAGAGCTTCACCGGACAAGAAACCAGCGACAGCTTCAGATAACCCTTCCAGCTTGCGCGACCCGCCATCTCGCACCCCTTATGTCTTCATCCCCACATCGCGCCGCATCTTAGGCGTGATCTTTGAACTACTCGATAATAGCTCATCCCAGGGGTCCGCGGCCAAACTCTCCAGCCGCTTCACCAGGGTAAGACGGTTGAAGGCGTTCCCTCCCGACAGTTTGCGCAATTCTTCCCATGCGATCGGCGTGGCGACCGGAAAGCCCGGCTTGGCCCGCAAGGAGTAGGAGGCCACGGCGCTCGCGCCGCGGGCATTGCGCAGATAGTCGAGGTAAATCCGACCCTTGCGTCGGTCCTTCGAAGAAACCGCCGTGAACAGGCCGGGTGTCTCGGCGGCCATAGCCCGCGACAGGGCTTCCGCGAACCCCTTCACGGTCGGCCAGTCGTGCCCGGGCGCCAAGGCCGTGACCAGGTGCACGCCCTTGCCGCCGGTCGTGCGCAGGAACGGGCGCAGGCCCAGCCCCTGCAGCCGGTCGCGGACGATCTCCGCCCCGTCGCAGACCCGGGACCAGGGCAGGGTCTCGTCGGGGTCCAGGTCCATCACCAGCCGGTCCGGAGACTCCGGCTCATCGATGTGGCAGCCCCAAAGGTGGAACTCGACGGCGCCGAACTGGGTGAGGCCCAGATAGCCCTTGGCCTCGGTGATGCTGATGAAGGCGCCGCGGCCTTCCTCGTCCGAGAGTTCGACCGTCTCGATGCCGGGCGGCAGGCCCTGGAAGGCGTGGCGCTGGTAGAAGAGGTCGTGAAGGTCCCCGGTGGGGCAGCGGATCACCGTCACCGGCCGGCGCAGCACCTCCGGGAGCAGCCAGTCGCCGACGCGGGCGTAGTAGATCGCCAGATCGAGCTTGGTGACCCCGGTCGGCTCGCGCCCTACGAATTCCCGCTGCGGGTTGGTCAGCTGGATGCCTGCCAGGTCGCGGTCGCTGACCAGCTTGGGCCGTACCGACGTCGGCCGGGGCCGGGTGTCGCGCGGCGACACGCCGAACAGGACCGGCGCGCGCGGCGCGTCGTTCACGGAGCGGCTGCGGTAGCCGACCTCGGCGCTCCAGACCGGATCGACCCAGACCGCGCCCGGCGTCTTCGGCACGGCCACGACGGGCTTGTCTCGCGTGATCTTCGACTGGTCTTTGTAGAGTTCGCGGGACTTCGCCTCACTGATCCCCGAGCCGACCCGGCTCGCATAGACGAGCTCGCCGCCGCGCTCTTCGGCGATCAGCAGCGAGGAGACGTTGCGCGGCATGTTCGACAGGAAGCCCACGATCACGAAGCTGTCGACGTCGACCCGCTTCACCTTCTGCCAGGTCTGGGTGCGGCCCTGCACGTAGCGCGCGTCCGCTTTCTTGGAGACGATGCCCTCCAGCCCCATCCGGCTGGCCTGGGCGAACAGGGCGTCGCCGTGGTCGCCATCGACATGGTCGCTGATCTGGACCGGCGAGCGCCCGTCGATCAGCGGGCCGATCAGGCCCTCCAGCGCCAGCTTCCGGTCGATGAGGCGCGCGCCGGACAGGTCGTGGCCGTCCAGGTGGACCAGGTCGAAGGCGAAATAGGTCATCGCATGGGAGTCGCCCTCGCTTAGGGCATGCTCCAGCAGGTTCAGGGAGGTGATCCCGCGGGGGTCCTGCACCACGACCTCGCCGTCGAGCAGGGCGGTCTTGCAGGGCAGCTTCGCGAACGCCTTGGCGAGCGCCGAATAGCGCTGCGTCCAGTCGTGGCCGTTGCGGGTGATCAGCCGCACCCGCCCCCCGGCGGGCTGGCCGGCGTCGAAGAACACCAGGGTGCGGTAGCCATCGTATTTGATTTCGTGGATCCAGCCCTTGCCGCGCGGCGCCTGCTCGACCGGAGACGCCAGCTGCGGCTTCCACTTGGCGGGCAGCGCCGCGGCCACAGCGCCGGCGATCTTGCCGGCCGCCTTGCGCCGAACCAGCTTGCGGGGTTCCGGCGGCGGCTCGTCCACCGGCCTGCCGGTGACCACGCTGTCGGGCTGTTCGACCAGCACGTCGTAGTCGGCCAGCGGGCGCGCCGAAGGGTCGCGCTCCTTGATCAGCAGCCAGTTGGTGGGGTCGTCCTTCAGCCGCACCAGGGTCCAGCCGCCGTCGAGCTTCTCGCCGAGCAGCCGGAACTTGATCTCGCCGTCCGCCAGGCCCTGCTCGGGGTCCTTCTGCGTCACGTAGGTCCCGTGGTCCCAGATGATCACCGTGCCGGCGCCGTAGTTGCCGGCGGGGATGCGCCCCTCGAAGGCGCCGTATTCGATGGGGTGGTCCTCGACCAGCTTGGCGAAGCGCTTGACCTTGGGGTCCAGGCACGGGCCCTGCGGCACCGCCCAGCTCTTCAGGGTCCCGCCCATCTCCAGGCGCAGGTCGTAATGCATCTGCCGCGCATGGTGCTTCTGGATGACGAACATCGGCGCGTCGGTCGCGCGCACCGTTCCCGCCGGTTCGGGGGTCTCGTTGAAGCGCCGTTTGGCGCGGTAGGGGTCCAGACCCGAGGCCATGGCCCGGAGCATGCCCATTCCGGCCCGCGATCGTCTATGCTCAAGCCATGTCGACGAAGGCTGTCACCATTCCCCTCCCCAACGGCGAGACTGTCTCGGGCCTATGGCAGGCGCCGGCGGCGGCGAAGGCGGCCCTCGTCCTCGCCCATGGGGCCGGCGCCGGCATGACGCATAAGGCGATGGCGGCCACGGCCGACGGGCTCGAGGCCCTGGACGTCGCCACCCTGCGCTATCAGTTCCCCTACATGGAAAAGGGCGGCAAGCGGCCTGACGCGCCGCCCGTCGCCCACGCCGCCGTCCGCGCCGCCGTCGCCCAAGCCCGGGACCTGGCGCCCGGCCTGCCGCTCTTCGCGGGCGGCCGCTCGTTCGGCGGGCGCATGACCTCGCAGGCCCAAGCGATCCAGCCCCTCGACGCCGTCCGCGGTCTGGTCTTCTTCGCCTTCCCGCTGCATCCTGCGGGCAAGCCTTCGACTGATCGCGCCCCGCATCTGTCGGATGTCAACATCCCGATGCTGTTCCTGCAGGGCGCGAACGACGCCTTGGCGGACCTCGACTTGCTGAAGGGTGTCGTCGAAAGCCTTGGGCCGCGGGCAAGCCTCACGTTGATCCCGGATGCGGACCATTCATTCCATGTGCCGGCCAAGACGGGGCGCAAGGACCCGGAGGTGTTGGCAGGGGTGGTCGCGACAGCCGCGGCGTGGATGCTGACCCACTGAAGCTAGGTCTGGAATCGCCGGCGGTGCGGAGTCCGCTCCTGGCGCTGCGCCGGCCTCCAAGTTGTTGCGGAGGAACGTCCTGAACAGACTTTCGGGCTGCGCCCTAGTCGACGAGCGCGAGGGGCGCAGAGGCGCGCAGCGCCGCGGGCACGCGCTGGCTCATGAAGTCGACGAAGGCCTTGATCTTGTGCGACCGGTGGCGGCTCGACGGCCACAGGAGCCGCAGCGTGCTGTCGCCTTGGACGTAGCCGTCGAGCACGGCGACCAGGCGGCCGTCCGCCAGCTGCCGTCCGACACAGATCTCCGGGACGCAGGCGATCCCCAGGCTGGCTTCCGCGAACGCGACAAGCTGGGATGCGTCCGAGGCGGTCAGGCGGGCGGGGATCGCCAGGTTGAGGCCCTGGTCGTCCCGGCGCAGCGGCCAGGGTTCGACCTGGCCGCCGGCGGACGGGCGGCGCAACAGCCCGTCCAGCGCCAGCAGGTCTTCCGGGACCTCCGGCCGCCCGCGCATCGCCAGGTAGGCCGGCGACGCCACCAGGCGATGGGACATCTCGCCGAGGCTGCGGGTGATCAGCTGCGAGTCGGTGACTTCGCCCAGCCGCAGGACCACGTCGAACCGTTCGCCTATCACGTCGACGGGCCGGTCGGTGATCTCCAGGTCGAGCTCGATCTCCGGAAAAGCGGCGGCGAAGGCCGCGAGCGGCGCGGTGAGCACGGCGCCCAGTTGCGGCAGGGCGATGCGTAGCCGCCCGCGCGGCTCGGCGGCGGCGCGGGCGAGCTCCAGCTCGGCGGCCTCCAGTTCCAGAAAAATGCTGCGGCAGCGGGTCAGGAACAGTTCGCCCTCGCTGGTCAGCGCGACGTTGCGGGTGTTGCGGTGGAACAGGCGGACGCCCAGGCGGTCCTCAAGCCGCCCGACCATCTTGCCGACAGCGGACGAGGAGACGGCCAGCCGGCGTCCCGCCGCTGTGAAGCTCAGGAGCTCCGCGGCGACCATGAAGGTGTTGAGCGTCGCGAACCGGTCGGTAACCGGCGGTTTGGCGGTCCGTGAAGGCGGCCGCCGAAGTGGCTCGGCGGCGAAGGCCACGCTCACAGGTCAGGCCTGCGACGGCCGCCGTCCAACGCCGCCGGGAAGCCGCGCGCCATGCGGTTTGATGGGGATAGGGCAGGGGCGATCATGGACCAACTTTCGGCGCGCCCACACGGGCATGCGCCATGGGCCCAGCTAGGCGCGCGGCCCGCCGCCGGTCTTGAAGAAAACGCCGCTATCCCGAGCGGTGTTGTCGCTCCCGCCCCGGATCGGCGCTAGGCGGACGCTGCGGCGCCGATCAGCAGGGTCGAGGTGGCGCTCGCCAGCAGCCGGCCGGCCGGGTCGACGATCGTCGCCTCGGCGAAGCCCGTGCGGCGCCCGAGGGTGACGACGCGGCCTTCCGCGCGCACCGTGCCGGTCTCGGCGGTGATCGGCCGATGATAGGCGACCTTCAGCTCAAGGGTCGAGAAGGTCTGGCCCGCCGTCAGCCGTGACTGGACGGCGCAGGCGCACGCGGAGTCGAGCAGGGTGGCGGCGTAGCCGCCGTGCACCGTCCCGATCGGGTTGTAGACCGAGGTTCCCGGCGCGCCTTCGAAAGCCACGCGGCCGTCGCCGATCTCCACGAAGCTGATTCCCAGGGTCCGATGGATCGGCGCCTCGAGGTTGTGGTCCAGCAGCAACTCGAGCTGCTGGCGGCCGGACAGGTTCGGCGGCAGATCGGCCAGCAGGTTCATCGACGGACCTCCCTCACCGCGCAGGCGGAACATCCAAGGCGCGGGTCGCGGCTCGAAGGGGGGACGGCGACGCTCACGCCGGATCAAACCGCGCCCGCCGGACGTCGATGGACACGAGCAAGGGCTCGGGCAAGGCCCGGTTGTCCGCGCCGAGGGGGTAGACCCGCCGCCGGTGCGGCGTCATCAGGCCCTGAATGTCCCGGTAGTCGTCGATGTACTGCGCCGCGGTCGCCCCGCCCAGGATGTCGACCGCATAGTCGTGACGCCGCATCAGGCCGTCGGGCCCGAAGTAGGTGATCTGCTCGCGCGTATGGGTCGCGACCTCGTCGGGGAAGGTGACCTTCAGGCGTCGCCAGGTCTCCCCGTTCTCGACCCAGGGGTCGAGCTCCTCCGTGCGGAAGTTTTCGCCGGCGTAGACGAAGGGCTGGGTGGCGTAGGTCCACAGGGCGTAGGCCGTGAAGTAGCCCGCGTGAAGCACGTCCCAGGGCGTCTCGGTCTGGTGCCCGCGGAAGGCGTCGCGGGGATTGGCGCGCAGCTCTTTCGCCGCGTCGCCGACCTGTTCCAGCGACACCTGATCGGGAGCGAACCGCAGGCGACGCGCGGGGTCCCCGGAGAGGTCGAGCGTCGCCGACTGGCGCCGGGTGTCCGCCCGGAACCGGGTGTCGGCAAAGAGGCCGGTCTGGCCCTTCAAGTCCCACAGCGCTCCGCCGATCGAGACGTCCAGCTCGACGGTGTCGAACTGCCGCCAGCGGTCAAGGCCCCCGTGCGCGGCGAGGGCGGTCTCCAACAAGCCGCCCGCGGCCGCGCCTTGGGGCAGCACGGCGGAGGTCATGCCCGCACCACGGCGCAGAACATCGGCGCGCCGCTCGCGGTGTCGAACGGCTTGAGCCTCCTTGCCTTGTCGGTCTGCCGCGGCGTCTCGCTCATCTGGATTCCTTCCGAGGTAGGGCCCCCGACGCGGATGGCGGCGGCGGGTCACGTCCAGAGCTAGTAACGCCGGTCGCTGAGAGCAGCGGGCCCGTCTTCGGAAGTCTGCGGACGCGCGGCTCCGCAATCGTGCTCCGGCGCGGCCGCGGCCCGCGATTGCGGAGCCGGCGGTCCCAAGAGTGCGGACCCGCCGCGCCCTGTGTGCGCCATCTGCGTCAGCCCATGTCAGCGCTTCTCAGGGGCCGACGCCCGCCAGGACCTCGCGCCCAGCTCCATGGACAATGCCGCGCTCCGCCGCTCGATCCTCGCCGATGTCGACGAAGTCGTGTCGCGGCTGGCCTGTGCGCTGACCCTGGCGGCGAGCTCGACGCTGCAGGCGGCGGTCCGCCGGTCCGCCGGCCTGGCGGCGGGCGCCGCCTTCGCGGGGCGCCTGCCCGAGTCCGATTGCTGGGTGCTGGTCGACGCTACCGGGGCCGGTCGGCTCGAGCGCCAACCGTCGGGCGGCGCTGCGCCCATCGAGCTCGAGGCCCCGTTCGCCCTCGGCGGCCCGCTACGGCCCGCGCTGGAGGCCGCGACCGACCAGGTGGGCGGCTTCCCACGAGCCTACGATCTGCTGACGCCGCTGTTCGACCCGGCGTCGCCGCGCACGCGCGGCCAGATGGTCGAGCTGATCCGCTGGGCGCCGACCTTCGAGCTGTTGGCGACGCGGATTTCCGCCCGCGCGGTGATGCTGGTCGACGGCCTGCGCCAGGAGGTCCTGTCCGCCCTGGAGGCGCAGGCCCCGGAGGCGGACCTCAGGGTCCGCGAATACGCGGGGCTGGTGCGGATGATCGCCGATCTGCAGCTGATGGCGGCCGACGCGGGCGCCCGCCCGCGCCTGGAGGGCCTGGGGCGATCGTTTCAGTGGCGGCAGTGGACCCCGAGTTGGCCGCTGCTGCGCGAGCGCCGCCTTGAGGTCACGCCGGCCGCAGCCTGGTCGGTGCACGCCTTCGGTCCCAGCTTCGTGGAGAGCTACCTGGAGGCCCTGGTGCGCTCGAACCACCTGGTCCTGGTCCTCGACGCCCTGTTCGGGCTGATCGCGATCGCCCTGTCGACCCCCTCGGAGGCGCGCACCATCGCCGCGGAGATCCGGGGCCGCCGCGACTTCATCCGGACGCCCGTGCCGTCGGAAGGCGGCCACGTGGCCTGGCTGGTGGCGGCTGCGTGCGAGGTGATCGCCGCCCCGGAGACGGCGACGCGGAGGCTGGCCGAGGCAACTGGATTCGGCGGAGAGCTCAAGCCCGAAGGGCTCCTCCCGCATCTGTTGGAGCGGCTGCGCACGCAGGATCCGGCCGATCCCGTCGTCGGCGCCGCGGCGCCGCTGGCGTTCACGATCCTGCCGGTGATCCTCGCCGGGGAACGAGGCGACGCCTACCCGCCGACGGCCGTCGGCGACCTGCCGGCGTCGGCGCTGGCCGAGAGCCTGCGCCGGGCCTGGGGCGGTCCGCAACGCCCGCCGCCCGTGACCCACTAGGTACAGGAGCCGATCCGGGGGCGCGGCGCGGGTCGGGGGCGGCGGGTGGACTCAAGCGTCGCCGAGGAAGGCCAGGACGTCGCGGGTGAAGCTGTCGATATGCTGGAACAGGAAGGCATGCCCGGCGTCCGGATAGAGGATGAGCTTGGCGTTCGGAGCCTCCTGGGACAGGACGAACGACCGGAAGGCCGGCACCATCACATCATGGGTTCCGTTGGCCACGAGGACAGGCATTTGCAGCTCCGCCAGGCGCGGCCGCGCGTCTCCGTCGCCGGCGGTCCAGGCGACGATGGCGCTTCGCTGGCGCAGCCCGGTTTCCTGGCGAACCGGCGGGTGCGGCGTCGCGCGCAGACGCGCCAGATGGGCCTCGCCGGCGGCGCGCCCCGCGGGCGTCGGCGTGAAGAACAGGAACAGCAGATCCTCGGCGTCGGCCGCCGCCTTGGCGGCGATTTCGGCGACGCGCGGGTGCGCTGCGGGCCCTTCTGGCACGGCGCCTGGGCCGGAGCCGGCGATGACCAGGCGGCGTACGCGCGCCGGCGCGTCCAAGGCGACGAGCTGGCCGACGTAGCCGCCAAGCGACCAGCCGAGGACGTCGACCGGCCTGTCGCCGAGCGTCTCCAGGAGGGCGATGGCGATCTGCGCCATCCCGCGGACGGTCTCGGGAACCTCGCCCTCGGTCTCGCCGACGCCGAGGCTGTCGAAGCGGATGACAGTGCGCTTGGCGGCCAAGGGCGCCAGGAACGCGGGGTCCCAGTCGTCCATGGTCCCTCGGAAGCGCTGCAGCAGAACGAGCGGCGGTCCGTCGCCCTCGGTCCGGTAGGCGATCCTGCCGAGCCGGGTGTCGGCGTAGAGTGTGGGCGAAGGCATGGGCATCCTCTCGGGGCGGCTTTTCAGGGGCGATGCGCTCACGCGTCGATGACGTCGACGGCGATGTAGTCCAACAGGAAGGAAGTGCGCCCCGACAGCAGCGGCCCCTCGGGGGTGCGGCGGACGACGCGCCGCAGGGTGGGCATCAGCAGGCCGGCGAACACCTTGGGGTCGTAGCAGTAGTGGGCCGCCACGCCGCCCAGGACGTCGGTGACGTAGTCCAGGCGCTTCAGCATGCCTTCGTCGTCGAAATAGAGGGTCTGCACCGCGGTATGGGCGTGGACCTCGGGCGGGTAGGTGACCTCGAGGACGCGCCAGGTTTCCAGGCTTTCGGTGTGAGGTTCTAGCTCCCGGGTGCGGAACCCGGGCTCCAGGAACAGGAAGGGCGCCGAGACGTAGTTCCACATCGCGTAGCCCACGAAGTAGGTGAGGTGCAGCGCGTCCCAGGGGGTCTCGCGCACATGGCCGGCGAAGGCGCTGCGCGGCGCGGTCCGCTCGGACGTGATGCCGCCTCCGGGCGCCTCGATCCAAACCCGGTCCGGGGTGAACACCCAGAGTTCGCCGGGTGGACCGAAGCCCTCGAAGACGGTGCGCGGCTGGCGCAGGTTGATCGAGGCGGTGGGCTGCCAGCGACCGGGGAACCCCTTCAGGTCCAGCAAGGCGCCGAAGAAGTTGAACCTGACCTTGATCCCGGCCGCACGCCGCCACCGGGCTGCGCCGCCATGCGCGTCGACCACCATCGTTAGCAGGTCGTCCATGCCGAACCTCCAAGCCCGCGGCGAAGACCCGCGGCCCGGAAGACATTGGCGCGCGCTACGGCGTGAATAAGGGCGCGCGCGTCCGCAGTGAGCGGACGCCGCCGGGTTGATTTTGACGCTCATCCGCCGCGTCCGGGCCGCTAAGGAAGGGGCGGGACGCGGCGAGTTTCACACCTACCTTGGCTTCGTCGGGTCCTGTCGCGACAGCGCCCCGCACGGTTCGCGTTTCTCCCGCTCCGCCGGTGCGGGACGCTGTCGCCTCCGCCGCCCTCATCCCGGGCGCGCGCTCGCGCCGCCACTGCGCCCGCACGCCGCGCGGGCGCCCCAATTCATTCAGCACTGGAATAGAAGTTATTCCGCTCGCGGCCTTCTGAGCGCCCTTCGCAAGAGACAGCTTGGCGCAAGGTGGGCGCTGCGGCGCCCGACCGGGAAGCGCGCGCCGGCGCCGCTGCCGTCTCGGTCCGAAGGGGAACGCCGGCATGACGCATTCGAAGACCCAGGCAGCCCTGCTAGTGCGGTCCCGCGCCGCCGGGCCGGCCGAGATCCCAAGGAGGCCGCCATGCTGCTTCTGAAGACCCCGTCCGAGGCCTGGCCGGTCGAGGCGCCGACGGGCGCGCCCCTCGCCCCGCCGATCGACGCCGCCTGGCGCCAAGTGTGCCAGCCGCCGATCTCCGGCGGATCGGTGAAGCGGATCCGATCGCGGATCTTCTCCGGGCTCACGGCGGTGGTGAAGGACGTGCAGATCGACGGCGACTACCTGGTCGAGTGCAAGGCGCCGTTCTGGCGCCTGCTGGTGGTGCTCGACGAGGTGGGCGGCCGCCTGCGGGTCCGCGCGCCGGACGGCCGCGTCGCGCCGCAGCGGGACCTTCCGCACGCCATGTTCCTGTCGCCGCCGGGGGTTGCGCTGCAGGCCTATGCGGCGGGCCTGCGGTATGTGCGCCAGCTGAGCCTGCAGTTCGACCCCGATCGCCTCGCCGCCATGTTCCCGGCGGGCGCGGCGCCGCCGCTCTTCAGCGAGCCTCGGCTGGGATTCTTCGAGTCGCGGATCTACGGCGTCGCCCGGCTCTTCGAATTGGAGTGCGCCCGGGACGACGACGACACCCAGTTCGGCGACAGCCTCACGGTCAGCGTGCTGTCGCTGCTGTCGACCCTGGGCGAGGACGAGCCGCCGTCCCTGGCGGCCGGGGGTCTGACCCCGCGACAGCTGCGACGGGTGACGGCGTATCTCGACGAACACCTCGCAGACGCCGTCAGCCCGGTGGACCTCGCGCGGCTGCTGGAGATGTCGCGGTCGCACTTTTGCCGCGCCTTCAAGACCTCCACAGGGCTGCCGCCGCACGCCTGGCTGATGTCGCTGCGCATCCGCCGCGCCCGCGAGTTGATGATGACCACCGGACGGTCCCTGGTGGACATTGCGCTCGGCACGGGTTTCGCCGACCAACCGCATTTCACCCGCGTCTTCACGCGGTTCGCGGGCATGACACCCGGGGAGTGGCGTCGGCAATTGAGCGGCTGAGCCAGTTGGCGGCGCCCCGCGCGGCGCTGGGCTGCGGCCTCATACTCAGCGTCCGGCGCACGCACTGCGGACCGGCGCATCACATCACATCGGCGCGCCTTGCCGAGATGCATTGCCGCCGCCATCTGGCCGAGGGGCCGGTCCGGCGTCCGCCCCCACAGTAGGAGTCCCCCATGAGCTTGGTCATATCCGTGCATGCCGAGGCGGACGGCTGGCGCCTGCAGGGCGACACCCTGGAGCATGGCCTGGTGTTCCGCAGCGGCGCCGAGGCCGAGGGGGTGGCGCGCAGCTTGGCCGAACGCTACGCCCAGGCGGGCCGCGCGACGGAGATCCACGTCTTTCTGCGCGATGGCAGCCTCGCAGGCCGCTACGTCAGCGTGCCCGGCGCGGAGGCGGGATGACCGGAATCCGCCGGCCGACCCGTCGTGGACTGCGGAGGAAGACGGCAACGCAACGCGATTTTCGCTAAGCGAAACAGGCTCGGCATGGAAGCCGTCAGAGCCCGCGAAGCCAAGTCAGCAAGTGATCATTGACCGCCTGAGGCCGCTCCTGCTGGGTCCAGTGGCCGCAGCCGGGAAGCAGGTGAAGTCCCCGCAGGTCGGGCAGGGCGTCGCGCATGAGGGGCAGGCGGTCTCCGAACATCGTGAGAACTCTGTCTCGCTCGCCGCCGATGTAGAGCGCCGGCTGTTCGATGCGCCTTCCCTCGAAGCCCCGCAGGAATTCAAAGTCCCGGTCGCTGTTGCGGTAGCGGTTGAGCGGCCCGCGAAAGCCGGACCGCTTCAACTCGCCGACGTAGTAGTCGATGTCAGCTGCGGTGAGCCAGGCCGGCAGGGGGTCCGGATCGGGGACGCGCAGCAGGACGGGGTCGCCGGCCCGCTTGTCCGAGGGCCAGGCCTCGGCTGGCGCGTCGCCGCTCCAGGCGTAGAAGAAGCGCCGCAGCCCGCCATGCACATCGCCTTCGAATTCGCCTTCCGCGACGCCTTCCGCCTCGAAGGCGTGGAAGTGGATGAACCGATCCTGGCTGGTGTAGACGGCCTCGACGATCTCCCGCAGCGACTGCCGGGGGGCGCCGGTGTAGGGGACCGACAGGCCTGCGACGGCGCGCACCCGGTCGGGATGAACGAGGGCCGTGGTCCAGGCGATGGGCGCGCCCCAGTCGTGGCCGACGACCACGGCCGGCGCGTCCGGGCTCAGGACGGCGATCAGGCCGACCACATCCGCGGACAGCTGTTCGAGACTGTAGGCCTCGACGTCGTAGGGCTTGTCGGAACCACCATAGCCGCGAACGTCGATCGCGCAGGCCGTGAAGCCGGCGGCGGCGATGGCGCCCATCTGGTGGCGCCAGGAGTACCACGACTCCGGAAAGCCGTGGACCATGACCACCAGCGGACCCTCGCCTTGGAGGGCGACCCGCAAGGTGACCTCGCCCACCTGAACCTGACGAAACCTGGACATGCTGCTTCCTCTCCGGACCGCCCCTAGAGGCCTTCCGTCAGAAGGATGCGGAAGTCCGCGCCCTTGAGCCTGTGGAGCTTGGCGTCCTGGTAGGCGGGGCTGTCGTACCAGGCCTTGGCGGCCGCCATGTCCGCGAACCGGGCGATGGTGACGCTCTCGGCGGGGGCGCCCTCAAGGATCTCGAATTTGCCGCCGAGGGCGACGAAGGTCATTTCGTGGCCTTCGCGCGCCGCGACCGCCTTCGGCCGGTAGAGGTCGAGCTCAGCGGGGTTGGTCGTCTTGTTGTTGATGAGGATCACATAGGCGGGCATGGGGGCTCCTGTCTGGATATCGCGCAAAGCGGGGTCTGGTCTTCGGCGCGGGGCAGGATCACCCCGGGAACTTGTCGCCGAACATCGGCAGGCCGCTCTGCGACTGCTCGCGCGTGGCCTCGTCCTGGATGACGTCCCAATGCTCGGCCATCTGGCCGTTCTCGAGGCGCACGATATCCACCACGATCCAGGCCGCCGGCAGGCCCAGGCCGCTGAACCGGCCGTGGAGCCACACGTAGTCGCCATGGCCCACGGCCAGCCCGTTCTCGTAGCGCGCGCCGTCAGGAAGCCCTTTGATCAGGGCGAAGAGTCCCTCGCGGCCGGGCGGAATGTGCGCGCTGTGCTGAAGGTAGTTCGGTGACCAGAAGCGCTCTGCGGCGGCGTAGTCCCGCTTGTTGAAGAGGGTGTCGAAGGCGTTCAGGACGAACTGGACGTTGTCGGTCATGGTCGTGGTTCCTTGATGAGATTGAGGTGTGACGACGCTGGAGGAGACCGCTCGGCGGCCTCAGCTGCGGTAGTCCGGGGGGACTGAGAAGACCACGCTCTGCGGATCGGGCAGGTCCTTGACGCCGCCGGGCAGGATGCCCTGGGCCGCGGCAAAGGGGTTCAGAGACTCCCGCACCAGCTTGATCAGCCCGTTCTCGGCCACGACACGGGCGGCAAACAGGTGGTGGATCGTGCGGCCGGTCGCCCGCACCGTCGGCTTGGCCATGTATTCGGCGAACACCTGCTGCGGGGTATCGATCAGGACAGTGGTGTCCTCGGGCGGGAAGCCGAAGCCCTCGTAGAGTTCGCCGAGGAAGGCTTGGAGCTCGCGGATCGCCTGGCGACCCTCGTGGCGCCAGGCGATCCCCACCGAATACAGGAACGGCAGTTCGACCGCCCCGTCCTCGGCGAAGAGCGCGCCGGCGTCCTCGCCGCTCGTGACGGCGGCGAGGAAGTCGAGCAACAGGGTCTTGGCGTCTTTCATGGGAATGGCCTTTCTTGGATCGGTATGGGGCTTGGGGGCGGGGATCGCGTCGGGCCGCGCGTGATGCGACGTGCGAAAACCAGCCGCGGACGTCAGGCCTGGTGCGCCTTGATGAACGCCGCGCACGCCTCGATGGACGCCATGCCTTCTTCCAGCATCGGGGCGTAGAGCTGCCAATTGTGGGTCATGCCGTCGAAGACCTTCAAGTCGGCGGCGACGCCTGCGGCCTTCATGCGCTCGACGATCGTGACCGAGTCGTCGTGCAGCATTTCCCGAGTGCCCACATGCACGAGAGTCGGCGGGAGGCCGCTGAAGTCGGCATAGAACGGGGTCGTCGAGGGCGACTTGCGATTCCCGTCGCCCAGGTAGAGGCGCGTGAAGAGATCCAGGCCGTCATCGGAGACGACGGGGTCATCGGGCGTTCCCCGGTGAGAGGCGCCTTCGCGGGCCAAATCCAGCCACGGCGACATCAACGTCAGCGCCGCCGGCCGCGGAAGCCCAGCGTCCCTGGCGCGCACGGCCGTGGCGAGCGCCAGGTTGCCACCGCTGGAATCGCCGTCCAAAGCCACCTTGCCGGGCGCATATGCCTGCTTCAGCGCCCACTGGTACACGCCGAACGCGTCATCGTGGGCGGCCGGGGCCGGGTTTTCCGGCGCCAGGCGGTAGTCCGGCGTCAAGACGGAGCACCCCGCGGCGCGCGCCAGGTTGGACGCGATCACGCGGTGCGTGCGGCTGGACCCGAAGAAGAAGCCGCCGCCATGGTACAGGATGATGAGGCGCGAGGGGTCGCCGCCGGCGGGCGAGATCATCCCGCCGTCACAAGGCCCGCAGGTCACTGGCTCGATCTGGACGTTCGCCGCCACCGGCAGTTGGCTGGTGACGCCCTCGATCCAGGCGCGCATCTGCGGCGGCGTGGCATTGGGGGGAGGAACGTTTTGGGCGTTCATCTCAAGGATGGCGGCGAGCTGCTGTTTCGACATCTTCGTGATCCTGTGACCTAGAGCGCGCGGCAAGACCGATCGGCGTCATCGCTTGGCTCGATCGTCGCGAGCGTGGACCTGATGCGATCGGTGAGGTCCGCGAGGCTGTTGGGTTCGCGCACCTTGGCGGTGAGGAGCCTCGAAGGGCTCCCGCCGTCCCCACCCAGATGGGTTTGCTGGCCTTGCGCAACTATCCGCGATAATGTGGATGATCCATGAAGCAGAACTTCACAGTCCGGCACGGCGCGCTCGACGGTGTCGAAGCTTTCCTCAGTGTGGCCCGGCACAGGAGCTTCCGGCGCGGCGCCACCGATCTCGGCGTCACGCCGTCCGCCATCAGCCAGGCGGTGCGGACGCTTGAAACCCGGATCGGCGCGCCCCTGTTCACCCGCACGACCCGCAGCGTGGGCCTCACAGAAGCGGGCGAGCGGTTCCTGGCGCGCGCGGGCCCCGCCTTCGAGGAGCTTGTCGCAGCCAGCGAGGTCGCGGGGGACCTCGGCCGCCGGCCCTCGGGACTTCTACGACTGTCGGTCCCGCGCGCGGTCGTGCCCGTGGTCCTGCAACCGATGATCGCCTCGTTTTGCGAGGCCTATCCGGACATAGAGCTTGAGATCACCGCGGGGGAAGAACTCATCGACATCGCCGCGGAGGGCTTCGACGCCGGCATTCGGCTCGGTGAATTCATCGCCGCCGACATGACCGTGGTGCGCCTGACGCCGGCCTTCCGCTTCGTGGTCGTGGGCAGCCCCGGCTATCTCGCCAGGGCGGGGGCGCCGGAGCGACCGGAAGACCTGCGCGGCCACGCCTGTCTGCGACAGCGCCGAACGAACGGCGCGATCGCGCTCTGGCGGTTCATCGACGGAAACCAACCGGTCGAGGTCTCGGTCGCGGGGCCGCTGATCGCGCACGACTTCCCGACCCTGCTCGGCGCCGCCCTGG
>FTAI01000246.1_pt1 | contig 17343 bp, 16 predicted proteins | sample 1638941 | NCBI WGS metagenome assembly FTAI01 (sample SAMEA3914813, study PRJEB12502) | metagenome | biome: forest; material: soil | place: Canada | collected 2011-07-07 | depth 0.3 m | reverse complement strand
CCTCCCCCGCCGCTACGCGTCCATCGCCGAGGCCCTGGAGCGGATGCGGGCCGAAAACCGGTACCTCTCCGAGGAACAGGCCCTGCACCTCACCGAGCATGGGGTCAGCCGCAACGAGGATGGAACCTACAGCTGGAAGTTCGACAACTACGTCCGCACCGGCCCGCCCGTGGACATCAGCCCCAAGCAGCTGATGACCCTCTGGCGCTCGATCACCTGCCCTGTGCTGCTGTGCTGGGGCGACAAGAGCTGGGCCCAGGACCCCACCGAGCAGGCCAAGGAATTCCAGAACGCCCAGGTCGCCAAGTTCGCGGACGCCGGCCATTGGCTGCACCATGACCAGTTCGAGGCCTTCATGGCGGCGGTCCGCGGATTCCTTTGAAGAGCCGGCGGCGGGTCCCCTACGACGGCAACTTGTCGAAAGGGACGCCCTTGTCGAGCCGGATGTCCTGGGGCATGCCAAGGGCCCGCTCGGCCAGCTGGTTGCGCATGATCTCGTCGGCGCCGCCGGCGATGCGCAGCGCGGCCGACCAGAGATATTGGTAGAAGACGTCGTCGTCCTCCATCTCCGCCGGCTCATCGAACAGGCCGTCGTATTCCCTCAGATCCATCATGAAGGCCTGGGTCTGCTGCAGCTTCGTGGCGGAGACCAGCTTCATCATGCTCAGCGTCGCCGGCGGCGGCTCGCCCGCGGCCAGCATCGACTGGACGCGCTTGCCGAAGTTCTTCAGCCCCTGTTCCTCCACGTACCACTGCGCCAGCTTGGCGCGCACGGCGGCGCTGTCCAGGGCGACACCGCTCCCGCGCGGCGTGCGGGCCGCCAGTTCGATCATGGCGCGGACCTGGCTGCCCGTCGCCCCGCCGCCGGACTGGTTGCGCTCCACCGACAGCACGGTCATGGCGCAGGCCCAGCCCTCGCCCTCGGCCCCGATCCGGTTGGCGTCGGGGACAACCGCGTCGGTGAAGAAGGTCTCGTTGAAATCCGCCTTGCCAGTGATCTGTCGGATCGGCCGCACCTCGACACCGGGGGTGTTCATGTCCACCACGAAGAAGGTCAGGCCTTCGTGCTTGGGCACGGCGCCGTCGGAGCGGGCCAGCAGGATGCCGTAGCCGGCCCGGTGCGCCCAGCTGGACCAGACCTTCTGGCCATTGAGAACCCAGTTGTCGCCCTGGCGCACGGCGCGGGTGCGCACCCCGGCCAGGTCCGAGCCGGCCCCGGGCTCGGAGAACAGCTGGCACCAGGAGACGTCGCCGGCCACCGTGGGGGTCATGAAGCGCTGGAACTGTTCGGGCGTGCCATGCTTGCGGATCACCGCCATGGCCATGCTCAGCCCGATGGATTGACCAATATAGAAGGGGGTGTGGTAGCGGCCCTCCTCCTGGGAATAGATCGCCGCCATCCGCGGTGGCAGGCCGGCGCCGCCAACCGATGTGGGGGCGGCGATGGCGGCGTAGCCGGCGGCGGCCTTCTTGCGCTGCCAGGCCTTGGCCCGCTCCACCAGTTCGTCTTCCTCCCAGGCGGCGGCCGGAGGCTCGGCGTATTCCGCGCCGTTCTGGGCCAGCCAGGCGCGGGCCTTGGCGCGGAAAGCCGCTTCTTCCTCGGTGTCGGCGACGACGGTCTTGCTGTCCATGGCGGCATCCCCAATCAGCGCCCACGATGGACCTGGCATCCGTCCGATTCAACGCTGGCGCTATGCTCTTATACCTAGTTATATGATTAGAAGCGCTCGGGCCAGACGCCAAGGCGTTGCGCCCGCTTGAGGACGAGCACCCTCCCCCTGTTCTCCGCGGGGCGCTTTATGGCGCAGGCGGCGACCCTCCCGGGCGTCCCTGCGCCAGTTTTTTCTCGTGCGTCAGTCCAGCCAGCGGGACTGAATGGCGTCACGCCTGGCGACGCCGACACCCAGGATATCCGAAAGATAGGCGTCGATATCGCCGTGAGCGGCGTCGATGGCGTCGAAAGCGGCCCGCAGATAGGCGGTGTCGGCCATCATCACGTGCCGCAGCAAATCCTCTGAAACCGGCTTGCCGTGGGTCTCCAGAAACTGGGCGGCCAGTTCACCCACCCGATCATCGGCGCGGTTGTGGCGGTTGGTGGCCAGGTAGTCCTCGAACACCTCATCCTCGCCGACGCCGAGCACGGTGAGGGTCAGCGCGCAGAGGAAGCCGGTCCGGTCCTTGCCGGCGTGGCAGTTGACCAGAACGGCGCCGTCGGCCTGGGCCAAGGCGGCGAAAAAGTCGCGGTAGACGGCCACATAGTGCGGATCGAAGGGATAACCGCGATAGCCGGCAGTCATCTGCTCTGTCACCCGCGCGGCGCTGGCGTCGGGCATCGCGAGGAAGGCCAGGTGCGGCGCCATCGCCGTCTCCAATGGACCGTCGTGCTCCAAGATCCGCGCGCGGGTGGCGGCCGGGCGGCGAGCAGGGTCCCGCTGTCGCTCCGCCGGCCGCCGCAGATCGACAATCAGGGCCAGGTCGAGATCGGCAAGCTTGGCCAGGTCCACCGCAGTCGCCGCCGCGTGGTGCCCGGACCGGAACAGCCGCCCATGCGGGATCCGCCGTCCCCCCGCGCCCACGGCCCCACCGAAGTCACGGAAGTTCACCACCCCGTCGAGATCGTCAGCACGCATCGATCCTGGCCTCCTGCCTGCCAAGATCATGGCGGCGAAATGTGACAGCTCGTCCGTTCCGCTCTCTGCCACCCTCGCCTTGTGGCCTCAGCCGTTGGCGCGGGCCAGCGCCACGGCCTTGGCCGTTATACGGTCGACGAAGTCGGCGTTGTATCGCACCTGGCTGGGGTCCGACTTGCCAGCCAGGCCCCGGGCCACATGCCCCTCCATGATCGCCGCCAGCTTGAAGATCGCCAGGACGACGTAGAAATCCAGGTGCTCCACCGACCGGCCAGTGTCTCGCGCGTAGGCCTCTGCCAAATCCTCGCGGAACGGAAAGTGTTCGGGACCGAAGAAGCCCACGGCGGGCGTCGTGTCATGGCGCCCGCGGAAGCCGTAGAGCACCGAGCCCACGTCCAGCATGGTATCGCCGATGGTGGCCAGCTCCCAGTCGATCATCGCCGCCAGCCGGGGCGGCTCGCCGAAGTGATACATGGAGTTGGCGAAGCTGTAGTCGCCGTGGATGATGCCGATGTTGCGCGTCTGCGGCCGGTTGGCCCGCAGCCAGTCGCCCAGATAGTCCATGCCCTCGATGACGCGGCCGACGTAGTTGTCGGCGGTCTTGTAGCTCTCCAGCTGGCCGAACCAGCGGTCCACCTGGCGTTCGAGGAAATTCTGCGGCTTGCCCAAGCCGTCCAGCCCGACGGCCTGGTAGTCCACCAGGGCCAGGCGGGAGATGCCGCTGACCAGCGCGTAGGCCAGGTCGCCATAGGCCTTGCTGGTAGGATCGTTGTAGGGCGCGGGGTCGGCGGCCGTGCGGGTCAGGCGAAAGCCGTCGACGAAGGACATCAGGTAGAACTTGGCCCCGATGACGCCAGGATCATCGCAATAGGCGATCAGGTCGGGCCGCGGCACCGCGCCGCCGTTGAGAGCGCCCAGCACCCGCGCCTCGCGCTCGATCACCCGCTCGCTGTCCGGGCGCGGGACCTTGGGCGGACGGCGCAGGACCACCGCGATGCCGCCGCGAGTGATGCGGAACACGGCATTGCTGACGCCGCCTTCCAGGCGGGTCGATTGGAGTGGGCCAGCGCCCACCTGGGGCGCATGAGCGTCCAGCCAGGCTTCGAGGTTGGGGACGTCCAGCAGGCCGCCGCCGGAAGGATCGTTGTCGCTCATGTCTCTGCCCTCCCCGTCTAGAACTCGGCCACTTCGCGTTCGATCAGGTCGGCGAAGCGCGCTCGCGCCGAGGCGATCTCGGCGGGCAGGTGGTAGGTCGGGAAGAGGCCTTCGGCCGGTTTCGACCCCCGCAGGACCTGCTGCGCCACGGTGACCTTGTGCACCTCGGTGGGGCCGTCGACGATGCCCATCCAGGGCACGTTCATCCACATCCGGCCCAACCGCGTCTCGTTGGAGGCGCCCAGGGAGCCGTGCAGGTGCAGGGCGCGGTAGACGATGTTCTGCAACACCTTGGGGGCGGTGACCTTGACCGCGGCGATCTCCTTGCGGACCTCGCGGGTGTAGGCCTTGTGCTTGTCGATCAGCCAGGCGGTGTAGAGCACGTGCAGGCGGAACTGCTTCAGCTCGATGTAGCTGTCGGCGATCTGTTCCTGGACCATCTGCTTGTCGGCCAGGCGGGAACCCTTGGTTTGGCGGCTCAGCGCCCGTTCGCACATCATCTCCAGCGCCTGGTTGCAGGTTCCCACGGCCCGCATGGCGTGGTGGATGCGCCCGCCGCTGAGGCGGGTCTGGGCGCCGGCGAATCCGGCCCCCTCCTGGCCGAGCAGCGCGTCGGCGGGCAGGCGGACCTTGTTGTAGCGGATGTAGGCGTGGTCGCCCTGACCCAGGGGCTCATGCAGTTGGCCGACGTTGCGGATGATCTCGATGCCGGGGGTTTCGCGCGGGACCAGGAACAGGGACGCGCGGGCGGTGAGCGGCGCCTCCGGGTCGGTGATCGCCATGACGATGATCAGCTTGGAGATGTCGGCGTAGGAGGAGAACCACTTTTCTCCGTCCAGGACCCACTCGTCTGCCTCGCGCCAGGCCCGGCACGTGAACATGCCCGGATCAGAGCCGGCGTGCGGTTCGGTCATCGAATAGCAGGAGCGGAATTCCCCAGCCATCAGCGGCTCCAGCCACCGCTTCTTCTGCTCGGGCGTGCCGTTGTGGGCGATGAGCTCCATGTTGCCGGTGTCCGGGGCCTGGGCGCCGAACACCATTGGCGCGCCGCCGGCGCGGGCCAGGATCTCGTTCAGCAGGCACAGCTTCACCTGGCCGAACCCCGGGCCGCCCAGTTCGGGGCCAAGGTGCATGGCCCACAGCCCCTGGGCCTTTACCTGGTCCTGCAGTCCCTTGATGTGTGTCTTGTAGGCTTCGCCCAGATTGATCCGGTCGTCGGTGAAGCCGCCGTGGCCGCCTCCCGGCCCCTGCTGGCTGAGCATCAGCCGGTCGAGGGGCTCCAGCTCCTCGCGCACGAAGGCGTCCACCCAATCCAGCTTCTTCTGGAACTCCGGCTCGACGTCGAAGTCGATGGGCATCGCGCATCCTCCCTGGAAGCTCAACGAGATCGCCCCTTGCCCGGGGCGTGTCGAAATAAGAAACTCACGGGCAAATAGTAAGCAATAGTTATCATATCAAAAGTCTCTTAAATCGCATGACCCAGCCCCCGTCCCACCGCGCTATCGCCCTGATGCGGGAAAGCTCGCGCCTCTACACCCAGCTGTTTGGCAAGCGGTTCAAGCAGTTGGAGCTGACCGCCGAGGAGGCCCGCACCCTGGCCTACCTCAGCGCCAGCGAGGCGATTTCCCAGCGCGGTCTGGCTGACCTGATGCACGTGAGGCCCATCGTGCTGTCGAGGCTCATCGACCGCCTGGAGGCCGGAGGCTGGGTGGCGCGCCAGCCAAGCCCCACCGATCGGCGCGCCAATGAGATTCACATGACCGACAAGGGTCGCGCGGCGGCGCGGAAGATCCGGGCCGTGAACGACACCATCGCCAACCGCCTGGCCGCCGACCTGTCGGCCGAGGACCTGGCGGCGCTGCTAAGGGGGCTTGAGGTGATCCGGGGGGCGTTAGACGAAGTGCGATGAGCCGGCAGCGTCCTCCACGACCCCCCGCCAGCTGAAGCGCCGCTGGTAGCCGATCAGCCGGCGCGCCTTGTCCGACGACACAGCGACGGGTAGGTCGCCAGAGGTCCCGACAGGGCCACTTTCGGCAAGACCTCCGCCTTCAGATCCGCGGAGCTCGTATCCTTGATCGTTTCCGCCGCTGCGATGATCATCGCCTCGTGGCCAGGCGCGGCGTTTTCCAGCGCCAGGCGGCAGGCTTCGCCGGCGTCGCGGGCATCGACGTGGGACCAGAAATTGAAGCGGCGCAGGACCGGCCGGCGCAACGGTTGGCTATGCTTGGTCCGGCTTCATGCGAACTTGCGCAGCACTGGGCGGAAGCGGGGCGTGGATTCGGTCTCGACCTCCACAGGGCGGGGGCGGCGGCTGGCCACCAGTTCCTGCTCCAGCTCTCGCGTGGCGCTCTCCACCTGGTCCAGTTCAGCCCGCAGCCGGTCGGACAGTTCCGCGAGCTTGGTGAGGGCCACGGGCGCCTGCAGCGCCCTGCCCTCGGCGTCAGCGTCCAGCTCCACCACCTCGCGAATGCCCTCCAGCGATACCCCGGCCGCCCGCAGCCGGGCGATCCAGCGCAGGCGTTCACGGGCCTTGGCGTCGAAGACCCGGGCGTTGGCGCCGGTGCGCATCGCCTCGATCAGGCCGATAATCTCATAGTAGCGGATCGCGCGGGGCGTCATCCCGAACAGGGACTGGATGTCCGCCATCCTGGCCGTTCCGCGGAGGGTCGAGCACCGTTGAGTCAATTTCATCTAAAGGGTCTCCAAAGGACAGGCTGGTACAGCGCACCTGGACGTCCAGACTTCAGCGCTTCCAACCCCATCCTCAGCCAAAACACCGATCGACAGGCACTAACCAGTATCACTTAGTTACATAGGTTGAATGACGCGTCAAACGTCCAAAATGCGCTTGGGTCGACCACCCTGGCGCGTCATTCGCGACGCGGCGGGCCGAAGAATTCTTCCGCCCTGCCATAGCCGGCGTTGGCGGGCGCCGTTAGGAACATCCCCTCCGGCCGCCGCTCGATCTTGGGCGTTACGGTGACGATCTCACGCCGGCCGGCTGCCGCAATGGCCTCATCGACACTGGCCGACGCGCTGAGCATTTCAAGATTCAGGCGGGTGGGAAACAGCAGCTTGCGTTCGCCGGCCCGGCCCAGACCCAGAGCGTCCTTGGGGCGCAGCCATTCGGCCGACACGGTCTCCAGGCCGTCCGACACGGCGGTAAGATCGGTATCCAGACCGCAGAGACGGAAGTGAGTGTCGTAGCGCTTAGGCGAGGTTTCCGGCGTGATCCAGTGGGCGAAGGGATGCATGGCGGCCAGATCCAGCCGCGCGCCCCTGCCCTTCACCAGATCGCGGAAGGCGGCGCCCTCCGGCGCGGGAACCCGCTCGATATCGGCGATCTGCGGCCCGGTGAGCAGTACGCCGGTCTCCTCGAAGAGTTCACGAAACGCGGCGATGCGCAGGGCCCGCTCGTCGGGAGTCAGCGCCTCGTGGCCGTTCGCCTGATCCAGCCAGGTCTCGTGGCTATCGTCGGCCTCGACAATGCCGCCGGGAAACACCAGGGCGGAGGCGAAATAGGCCTGCTCATTGCGCTCGACCATCAGCACCTCGAGGCCCGAGCGGTCCCGGATCAGCAGCACCGTGGCGGCAAGGCGCGGTACGGGCGCGCTCATCGACCGCCCACGCGACGCAGCCTTGGCGAAACCTGGATCATCGTTCACCCTGTTATCTTACCTATTATACTTTGTTAGCGCTATGCATATGGCTTGCGGGATGATGCCGCAAGCGCCAAGCGGGTCGCGCTCACCGCGCCTTTTCAAATAGCATACTTAGTTATATAGGTTAGTGTATGAACGACGCCCGGTCGACGGGCGCACCCTGCCGGGAGAGAGCACCGTGAGCGCCGAAACCTCAGACGCCGAACGCACCCAAGCCATCGCCAAGGATTGGGAGAAGGCGGTCAACTACGCCATCACCGACGAGGATATCGAGCGGGCGCGGCTGCTGGTGGGCGTCGACCTGGCCATGAAGCATCGCGAGTACATCCAGACCGCGACCACAGACAACATCCGCAACTTCGCCCACGGCTGCGGCAACGACAATCCGTTGCACTGCGAGCCCGCCTACGGCGCCAAGACCCGCTGGGGCAGCGTCGTCGCACCCGGGATGATGGCCGGGGTGATCAATGCGCCCATGCAGGGCGACTCCATCGACCCCGACCTGAAGGCCCGCACCAAGAGCCTGTTCCGAGGCGTCCACGTGTTCGTCTCCGGCTCGACCTGGGACTGGTACCGGCCGATCTATCCGGGCGACACCCTCTACAGCTTCGGCGGCGAGGAATCCCTGGAGGTGAAGCCCTCCGAATTCGCCGGCCGCTCGGTGATCCAGGTGCGCCGGGATGTGAAGGTCAACCAGCGCGGCGAGGTTGTGGGGGTCTACCGCATCCTGCGCATCCTCACCGAGCGCAACACCGCCGCCAAGAAGGGCAAGTACGCCGCCATCGAGCCGGCCACCTATAGCGATGCCGACATCGCCGAGATCGACCGGGTCTACGAGGCCGAGCGGGTCCAGGGGCCGCAGAAGCGCTTCTGGGAAGACGTCAATGTCGGCGACGGCCTGGGGACCATGGCCAAGGGCCCGCTCACCGTCACCGACGTGATCTGTTTCCACGCCGGCGGCTACGGCTTCGTCCCCTATGCCCCGACAGTGGGACGCCTGGCGCACAAGAACCGCAAGCGGATCGCGCCCTTCTACATCAAGAACGAATACGGCGTCCCGGACGTGGCCCAGCGGCTACACTGGGACCCCAAGTGGGCCCAGGCCATCGGCAACCCCATGGCCTATGACTACGGGGTGATGCGGGAGAACTACTTCTACCACTACCTCACCGACTGGTGCGGCGACGACGGTGTCGTGCTCCACGTCCATGACGAGATCCGCAAGTTCAACTACATGGGCGACACCCAGCTGATTTCCGGCCAGGTGGTGGGCAAGCGGTTGGACAACGGCCGCGCCGTGGTCGACGTCCAGACCCAGTTCAAGAACCAGCGCGATGAGGTGACGGTGACGGCCACGGCCGTCATCGCCCTGCCCAGCCGCGCCGGCGGCCTGCCGCTCTACCCCACGGTCCCGCAGGACCTGGAACAGCGCACCGCCCAGATTATGGCGCGGCACTGGGAGCTGTCGAAGGGTTGAGGATGAAGCGGCGGGGCGCGCCATTCCCCCGCCGGGTTCTACGCCTCGCTCGACGCCGTCTCGAACAGTTCCCGCACCGCTGGCGCGCTGACTTTCAGCGACGGGGTGCGGGGCAGCTCGTCGACGAAGCGGAAGGCCACGGGCACGCAATAGGCCATCAGCTGGGAGCGGACCCAGGCGGCCAGATCCGCCTCGGTGGGCGCCTCCGCCCCCGACTTCAGGATCACCGCGGCTACGGGGGCCTGGCCCAGCCGCCTGTCGGCGATGCCCACGACGCTGGCCTCGCGTACGGCCGGATGCTGCTGCAGCACCTCCACCACCTCGTCGGGGTGGACCTTGAAGCCGCCGCGGATGATGGCGTTGTCGGCCCGGCCGCGGATCCACAGGAAACGGTCCTGGTCGAGCACGGCGCGATCGGTGGTGCGCACCCAGCTGTCGTCCTGCGCCACCGCGAAGCCCTTCAGCTCCAGTATGCCCTGCTCTCCGAAGGGGACGACCTCCCCGCTGGCAGGATCCACCACCCGCGCCTCGATGCTCTTGTGGATGCGGCCCACGGCGCCGCGCTTGGCCTCCCAGTATTGCCGGAACGCCCGCAGCGACCAGCTGGCCACGCCGCCGGCGAACTCGGTGGCGCCGTAGTTGGAGAGCACCGGGATGTCGTAGCGCGCGAGGAATTCATCGACGATGGACGAGTCCAGCGGCGCGGTGCCGGCCCCCAGGGTCTTCAGGCTGCTGAGCTCCTCGGCCGGAATGTCGGCGTCCAGGATCATGCGCAGGGCGGCGGGCGGCGCCCCGCCCGAGGCGGGCCGGTGCTCCAGCACCGCCGCCCGCCATTCGGGAACATTGAACTTCTCCAGCAGGCACATGGACCGGCCGCCCATTGCCGAACCGAGCACGCCCCAGACCCCGCCGATATGGACGAAGGAGCCGTGCATGATGCTGGGCGCGCCAGGCGCAAGGACCGGCGCGTCGGCCGGCCGCGGGCCGCCCGCGGCCTCGATCAGCTGACGCTCCAGCACCGTCATCAGCAGCGGCACGCGCTTAGGGGTTCCCGTGGTGCCGGAGGTGAGCATCAGGATGGCGGTCAGCGGCAGCGGGGCGTGGTGGGGGCCGGGGCCGACCGTGTCCAGACCAGGGACCAGATCCACCGGGCGATCCGCCTCGCCGGTAAGGCGGATGGCGGCGGCGCCCAGGTCGGCGGCGGCCTCGCGCAGGGCGCCACGCTCCCAGTCGCCGGCGTGGGCGATGATCGCCGTCGGCCTGGCCGAGCCGATGTCGGCGGCCAGCTTCTGGTCCGGCAGTAGGGCGTTGAGGGTGACCAGGCAGCGTCCAGCGCTGACCACGCCGATCATCGCCGCGGCGTGTTCGGGCCAGTTGCGCAGCACGCAGCCGATGGCCGCGCCCTCGCCAAGGCCCAACCGCGCGAACACCGCCTCCAGGCCATCAACGATGGCGCCGATCTCGCCCCAGGTGCGCCATTGGCCCTTGAACTGGATCGCGCCGGCTTCCGGCGCCTGGTCGAGGACCGCCCGCACCTGTCGCCTCAGATAACCCATCAATGACCTCCGTCAGCCGGCGCCCACCGTTTGGCCCGTCGACTAGATCGTATGACTTATCTACCTATGTTTCGGCAAGCATGGTCAGCGCCCTGCGGCTTCAGTCGAGCACGTCCACCAGGGCCGTCTGGTCGTAGCCGATCAGCCAGGTGGCGTTGGCGTTCTGCATGTGCGCGCGCCAGTGCCTTTCGGCGCCATCGGCGTCTCCAGCCTGGATCAGGTCGAAGAGTTTGCGGAAGGACCGCAGACCGGCCCGGGTGCGGCTTCGCTGGGATTCGAGCTCCGCCGTGGTCGGCCGGGCCACATAGCGGGACATATGCTGTTCGGCGACGCCGTGCAGCATGGCGGAGATCATGGTCAGGGTGTTGCTGCCGGCCGCCGCGACGATGGACTGGTGCAGCTTGACCAGGGCGATGCGGAACTCAGCGTCCGCCCCCTTGGTCTCCATCATGTCGAAGAGCTCATCCAGCTCCTTGTTCAGGGCGGCGACGATCTCCGAGGTGCGGCTGGCGGCCAGCATGCGAACGACCACCGGCTCGATGGCCAGCCGCGCATTGTAGATGTCCGACAGCAGGGTGCCCTGGGCCTGCAGGGCGAACCCTGCGTAGCGCGCGACGCTGTCGACGCTTGGGGAATGCACGCGCGCCCCGCTGCGCGAGCCGCGCGTGACGCTGATCAGCTGCTCGTTCTCGAGGATTCGGAAGGCCTCGCGGATCGTCGGACGGGACGTGCCGAAGTGTTCCATCAGCTGGGCTTCGGGCTGCAGGAAGGCGCCTTCCTTGACCTCGCCGCGGATGATCATCTTGCGGATATAGGCCGCCACGATCTCGGCGGTCTTGGGAATGCGAATCACGCTGCGGGCGCTGGCCGGCTCTGGCGCACCGGGATTGCGCGGCTCGGCCTCGATCGCCGCCCTGGGTCTCTGGGTCTTGGCCAAAGTCTTACCCCTGAAATTCAACCCTCCCCATAGCGCAATCTAGCTAAAGGGAGCGCGCCGATTCGCGCGAACACGCAAATCTAGCGCGCGTCGCCAAATGCGGAAGCAGGCTGAACACGGAAGATCAGGCCGATACCTTGGCCTCCGCGCGCAATTGCTCCCGCAGATCCACCTTCTTCACCTTACCCGACGGGGTCCGGGGAAGATCATCGATCAAGATCAGCCGTTCGGGGGTCTTCTGCCGCGTGGCGCCGGCGGCGCGGAAATGCGCGCCGACCTCTTCCAGGGTCAGCGTCGCCCCCTCTTTGAGCACCACGAAGGCGCAGACCCGCTCACCCATCTCCGGATCGGGCATGGCGGTGACCGCCGATTCCACGACGCCGGGGATGGCCGAGAGCAGGTCCTCCACCTCCTTTGACGAGATGTTCTCGCCGCCGCGGATGATGATGTCCTTCTTGCGGTCGGTGATGGTCAGGTAGCCCTCGGCGTCGAGCCGGCCGATGTCGCCGCTCTTGTACCAGCCGCCGGGCAGGAAGCATTGCCGATCGAGCTGCTGGTCGACGTAGCCCATGAACAGCCGGGGTCCGAGGGTGGCGATCTCGCCCACCTCGCCCACAGGCACGTCCTGATCGTCGTCGTCCAGGATCCGCACCTGGTTGCGCGGGGTGACAAGGCCGTCGGTATAGGCGCGCTTCTCGAAGCTGGCCGCCCCGCCGGTGGAGACCACCGGGTGCTCGGTCATGCCGTAGGTGCGGCCCGACGGGAAACCCAGCTTGTCGGTCCAGCGGACGTTCTCCGGTGTGATCGCCGAGGCGCCCAGGCCAAAGCGGCGCAGGGAGCTGATGTCGCGGCCCGTGGCCTGCGCCGCCTTCATCAGGCTGGAGAGGAAGATCGGCGTGCCGACGGACGACGACACCTTGTGGCGCTCGATCAATTCAGCGGCGTCCTCGGGCGCCCACTGGTCCATGAACACCACATCGCCGCCGTGCATGAAGGGGCGCAGCATGGCCAGGAAGCTGGCGATGTGGCCGGCGGGGAACACCGACAGCGACGGCCCCTCGTCCGCCGGCGCGGTGGGCGGCGGCGGCTCCCCCGCCGCGGCGGCCACCCGCGCGGCGTTGATATCGCAAAGCTGGGTGTTGTGCGTGTGCTTGACCCCTTTGGGATCCGAGGTCGTGCCGCTGGTGTAGATGATGCAGGTGACGTCGTCGGCCTGGGCGGCGCCGCGCGGGTAGTCGGTCCCCGTGTGATCCAGCAGCGTCCGCCAGTCCACGGCGCCGGGCGGACGGGTGTCGCCGATGACGATCAAATGTTCCAGGGACGGCAGCTCGCCGGCCTGGCGCACCCGCTCCAGATAGTCGTAGTTGCGCCAGACATCGGGGATCAGCAGGCCCTTGGCGCCGGTCTGGCGCACGATGAAGCCGATCTCGCGGGCGCCGTAGATGGCGACGATGGGGATCACCGCCACCCCCAGCTTCAGGGCGGCGATATAGGCCAGGGTGGTGTCGTACCAAGTGGGCAGCATGATCGCGAGGCGATCGCCGCGCTTGAGGCCCAGGTGATGGAAGGCCGAGGCCAGACGCTCCGTGGCTTGATAGGTTTCCGCAACCGTCGCTACGGCCGGCCGCACCCGCGAATGGAAGATCACCTTGGTGTTCGCATGGTTTTGAGCCGCCTCGCGGAAGGCGTCGGCATAGGTGTAGTCGGCATAGACCCCTTGTTCCCGCCAGTGGGCGCGGCGCGCGGCGCGATCGCTCTCGATTGTGTCCAGATCCAGCATCACCATCTCTCTTGCGCGCCTTGCCGGCTTGGTTCGACTATAGCGGCGCCGGCCCGGACGTGGTCAATAAGTGATCTTCGCTGACCTGATATAATCCTTTATATCATTGAGGCGGATCGATTGCCCGCGGCTGGTTTTGCCGCCATGGTTCGCACGAACCAGACCACCACCGAGCAACGTCCGGAAACCACAAGGGGGACACCATGACGACGCCCACGTTCGAGACCCTGCTCTATGCGGTGGAGGACGGCATCGCCACCATCACCCTCAATCGGCCCGAACGGCTGAACGCCTTCAACGGCCAGATGATGAATGAGCTGGTGGCGGTGTTCGACGTCACTGACGCGGACCCAGACGTCGGCGCGGTGATCGTCACCGGGGCGGGCCGGGCGTTCTGCTCCGGCGCCGACCTGGCCGGCGGCGGCGACACCTTCGGCCGGCTGGCGGCCCAGGACCCCGGCGCGCCGGTCGCCATTCCCCGCGACGGCGCCGGACGCGTCACCATGCGCATCTTCGAAAGCCTCAAGCCGGTGATCTGCGCGGTCAACGGCCCGGCCGTGGGGGTTGGGGTGACCATGCAGCTGGCCATGGACATCCGCATCGCCTCCACCGAGGCCCGCTTCGGCTTCGTCTTCGCCCGCCGGGGCATCACCCTGGAAGGCGCCTCGGCCTGGTTCCTGCCCCACATCGTCGGCCCCTCGACGGCCCTGGAGTGGTGCTATTCCGGCCGGGTGTTCCCGGCGCAGGAAGCGCGCGAGCGCAACCTGGTCCGCTCCCTGCACGCGCCCGAAGCCCTGATGGACGCGGCGCGGGAGATCGCCCGGGACATCCTGGACAACGCAGCCCCGGTGTCGGTCTCACTGACGCGGCAGATGATCTGGCGGATGATGGGCCAGACCCACCCCATGGAGGCGCACCGCTACGAGAGCCGGGCCCTGCACGCCCGCGGCCAGCAGCAGGACCGCGTCGAGGGCATCAAGTCGTTCATGGAAAAGCGCCCGGCCGCCTTCCCCGATCAGGTCCCCACCGACCTGCCCAACATCTGGGGCGACTGGACGGCGCCGGAATACAGCTGAGGACGCCAGACCCGACGTGGTCGCCGCCACGGGTCTGCGTCAACCCGCTACGCCAGGCTCTGCAGCAGATCGTCGAGGGCATCCCCAAGGTCCCGCCGGCATTGGCCTGGATCGTCTGAATGGGCGATCAACAGGGCTGCTTCGATGACGCTGCCCAGGATCAGGTGCGCCAAGGGCGCGGCAGGCCGGTTGCGGATCAACCCCTGTTCCATCGCCAAGCCCAGGACGGCGACCAGGCCGCCGAAGCTGTAGGCTTCCTCGAGCGCCCGCCACCGCTTCCATCCCAGGACAGCGGGCGCGTCGATGAGCGTGATCCGCTGCACATCCGGTCGCATGACCGCGTCGAGGTAGGCCTGGACCCCAGCTCGAAAGCGAGACCATGCGTCCAGATCGGACGGATCCGCGGTCTGACTGGCCCCGCTGGCGATCAGTTCGTGCTCAACGGCGTCGAAAACCGCGAGAAATAGATCTTCCTTGCCTGAGAAGTGGTGGCCGAGCGCGCCGCGGGTAACCCCGGCGCGGGCGGTGACGTCGCGAACGCCGACACCATGGTAACCGCGCTCCGCGAACAGGACGCGGGCGGCGGCGATCAGCGCCTGCCGGGTCGCCTCGGCCTGTTGCGCGCGGTCGCTGTCCCTGCGCTGCGACCAGCGACGCTGCGCCTTGACTTCACCCATGAAGCCGCCCAACACTTCGCGTGCCAGCGTCATCTGAAATACGCAGGGGGACGAAAGTCATGGATCAACGGGTCAGCATGATCATGACCGGAGCGCAAGACGTTCCCAAGTTGCGCGCCTTCTACGAGGGCGGCCTGGGTTGGACCCATTGGGGTCCGGCCTCGGACATGTCGGTCATGTACAAGGTGGGTCACTCCGTTATCGTCTTCTTGAACACAGGCTATTTGGCTCATGAGCGTGGTGAGCCTTTGACCCAGGGAAGCAAGACGTCCTTGGCCGTTTTCGTGGACAGCAAGACCAAGGTCGACGAGCTGTTTCAAAGCGCCATCGCGGCGGGTGCTGCCGCGACCAGCGCGGTGCGAGATCGCGACGGTGGGCTTTATTCCGGCTACTTCGCCGATCCGGAAGACAACAGTTGGGAACTGGTCTGGAGCCCGCACATGCCCCTCGACGCCGACGGGGCGCTGACCCTGCCCGGCCAGAGTGGCTGAGAACGCGGGGACCCGACAATGCCCATCGGCACAACGATCTTCCGCCTGGCCCTGTGTCTCGGCTGGGCGATGCTTCTCCTGGTCAGCGTCCACGCCGCAAAGACGATGGGCATGGGCGCAGCCGGCGCGGTGTTCGTCGGCGATTTCGTCCATCCCCGGCGGGCGCAGTTCAACACCGACTTCAGCCTCTACCTGCTGCTGGCGGCGGCCTGGATGGTCTATCGCGGCCGTTCATGGGCCGTCGGCCTGGTCTGGGCGATGCTCGCGATAAACCTCGGCGCCCTTTTCACCCTGGCCTAGCTGCTGATCCTATCGATTCAGGCAAAGGGCGATATGCGGCTTGTTCTGCTTGGGCGACAGGCGAGGTCTGACGCGCTGGCATGATCGCCCACCTGATCAGCGCCCACCTCTAGTCCACCCAGTCGACCACCGCGTCCGCCACCCCGCCGCTGAGCCAGACCTTGGCGGTGTTTTCCATGTGGGTTCGCCAGTGGGCCTCGGCGGCCTCGCCGTCGCCGGCCTCGATGAAGGCCACCAGCTTTTCCTGGGACTTCAGCCCGGCGTTGGAGCCACGTTTGGCGGCGGCGCCCGGGCTAAGATCGCGCTTGGAGGTCACCTCCGACTGAAAGCGGGCGACGATGCCATCCAGGGTCCCGGACAGCAGGATCAGGGTCTGGTTGCCGGTGAGTTCGATCAGCTTGGTGTGGAAGGTGACCACCGTGCGGCCGAACTGGTCGGTCATGTGGGCGGCGCGCTGTTCCTCGATGATCTGGCGCAGGATGGCCGGCGCGTCCTTGGACCGGGTCTCGGCCACCCGCCGGGCCGCCGGCGGCTCGATGATCGTGCGAGCCGCATAGACGTCGGCGTAGGTGGCGTGGCGGGACTGCAGCACGTAGCCCGCGTACCGCGCCACGTGGTCGGCCCGCGGCGCGTGCACCCTAGCGCCGCCACGCGAGCCGCGGGAGACGCTGATCAGCTTTTCCGACTCCAGGATCCGGAACGCCTCACGCACGGTGGGGCGGGAGACGGAGAAGTTGGCGATGATCTGGGCCTCGGGCTGGAGGGTGTCGCCCTCCCTCAGTTTGCCGCTGGTGATCATCCGGCGAATCTCGTCGGCGACGATCTCAGCGGTCTTGGGGATGCGGATGGGCGCGCGCCCTGGCGGACGGGGCGGTTTGGCTCCGGGCGTTGGAGCGTGCTTGAGCGACTCGCGTGCGACCATGCGCAGACCCTTTCAGCCGGAACGGATAGGAATCAAGCAGCTCCTGACAGTTCCTTAGGCCATCAATGCCACGCCCACGGCCTGGACGCAGCAGTTTTCCCAATGCCATATGGTCATATAAGTTAGATGATAATGAGGAGGACCCGATGACCTACGAGACGATCCTGTTCGAACAGGGCGCGGACAAGGTGGCGACGGTCACCATCAATCGTCCCGAGGCGATGAACAGCTTCACGCGGAAGATGTGCGAGGAGTTCCGCGAGGTCTGGGAGCGGATCCGGGTGGACAGCGCCATCAACGCGGTGGTCCTGCGCGCCTCGCCGGGCCGGGCCTTCTGCCCAGGCGTCGATGTCCGGGGCGGCGGCGGCAATGTGCTAATGTACGACGATGTCTTCGCCCAGGTGGATCCGGGCGAATATCTCGGCCCCAAGCAAAACCGGCTGTGGAAGCCGGTGGTGGCCGCCGTGCACGGCATGTGCGCCGGCGGCGCCTTCTACTGGATCAATGAGGCCGACATCGTCATCTGCTCTGAGGACGCCACCTTCTTCGACCCGCATGTGACCTACGGCATGGTCGCCGCCCTCGAGCCCATCGGCCTTCGCCAGCGCGTCCCCCTGCCCGAGGTGCTGCGCATGGCCCTGCTGGGCAACGACGAGCGCATCGGCGCCGCCACCGCCCTG
>FTAI01001104.1_pt1 | contig 17354 bp, 19 predicted proteins | sample 1638941 | NCBI WGS metagenome assembly FTAI01 (sample SAMEA3914813, study PRJEB12502) | metagenome | biome: forest; material: soil | place: Canada | collected 2011-07-07 | depth 0.3 m | reverse complement strand
CTGACCCGCACATCCACCGCGCGCAGGGCGCGGAGGAAGTCTTCTAGGGTGCGCTGCATGGGGCCACCCTGGGTGGGTGCAACAACTGAGCAAAATCAACTCCGTCACCCCCGGGCTTGTCCCTGGGGCAAGGGAACACCGACCGCGAAGTCGATGCACGGATGCCAGCCACGTCCCGTTCGTGTTCCCTCGCCCCCGGGACAAGCCCGGGGGTGACGGATAAAACAGTGAGTTTAGCCAAATTGGCCAACGCCACTACCCCGCCGCCACGGCCGGGGACTTGTCGCGCAGCATCTCGCCGATCTGCGGCTCGACGGCGACGATGTCCTGCTCGAATTTCAGCAGCACATTCAGGGTGTCGCGCACCATGTCCGTCTCCAGAGCGTGGGCGTGCAGCAGCAGCAACACCCGCGCCCAGTCCACCGTCTCCGAGATCGAGGGCGACTTGCGCAGGTCCATCTTGCGCAGGCTTTGCACGAAACCGACCAGCTGGTGGTTCAACTTGGTCTCGATGTCCGGCACCCGGCTGGCCACGATGCGCTGCTCCAGGGCCTCCTCGGGCAGGGGGATGTGCAGGTGCAGGCAGCGGCGTTTCAGGGCGTCGCCCAGGTCGCGGACATTGTTGGAGGTCAGGAACACGATCGGCGGCACGATGGCCTTGACCACGCCGAGCTCCGGAATCGAGACCTGATAGGCGGACAGGATCTCCAGCAGAAACGCCTCGAACGCCTCGTCCGACTTGTCGATCTCGTCGATCAGCAGCACCGCCCCGCCGGGCTGTTTCAGCGCCTGCAGCAGGGGCCGCGGTTCCAGGAAGGGCTCGGAGAAGAAGAGGTCGCCCATGTCGTGAAGCCGGTCCATGGCCGCGTCCATGGAGGGCGCGTCGCCCAGGGCCTCGCCCATCCGGTCCTTGAGGATCTGGGTGTAGAGCAGCTGCTTGCCGTACTTCCACTCATAGAGGGCGCGGCTCTCGTCCAGCCCCTCGTAGCACTGCATGCGGATCAGCGGCAGGCCGAGCAGGGTGGAGGTGGCGATGGCCAGCTCGGTCTTGCCGACCCCGGCCGAGCCCTCGACCAGGATCGGCTTCTGCAGATGGCTGGCCATGAACAGGGCCGTGGCGATGCGGCGCGAGGCGATATAGCCCTGCGAGCCCAGGCCCTCGATGATGGCGTCGACGGAGGACATGGCGGCGGGCCCGGAATCCGCCGCCGCGGGGGTGGAAATCGTCAATGGAACAGCTTTCGAAAATGCGGTGCGTCAAACGTTTGTTTTAGTCGGGGTATTTGGCAGGGGAGGGGCGGGGGAGGCAATCGGGAAAAGTGGCGCAAGGTGGCAGCGAAATGGTCCGACGCAGTCGCTCACCGCGGGCATGCGTTCGACGGGGCAGTTTGACCGCATCTCGACGGCCCGGGGACAATCCGGGGACACACACCACTTTCCCGCCATCTACACGGGATCCGCCAACCACCGGCGGCATGCGGGAAAGTGGTGTGTGTCCCCAGCTAGCCCATTGACCCATCGGAACAAATAGAGAACTATGTCTGAGAATCCACAATCGTCGGGCGACGACAATGGCCAGAACCGCTCGCGTCGTTGTTCCCGGAGCGCCCCATCACGTCGTCCAGAGAGGCAATCGCGGCCAAACCACATTCTTCTCCGCCCGCGACTACGCCCTCTATCTCGAAATCGCCGCCGAGGCCTTCGCGGCCGCCGAGGTCCAGGTCTGGGCCTATTGCCTGATGCCCAATCATGTTCACCTGATCGCCACGCCAGCTCGGCCCGAGGCGCTCGCCCAGGCGGTCGGGGCCACGCACGTTCGCTATACCCGCGCGATCAACCGGCGGGAGGGATGGAGCGGCTTCCTATGGCAAGGGCGGTTCGCGTCCTTTCCGATGGACGATGGCTATTTCCTTCAGTGCGCCCGCTATGTCGGACTCAACCCGGTGCGGGCGGGCCTGGCACCCCGGGGCGGCGGACTGGCCCTGGTTCAGCGTGCGTGGTCACCTGAATCGCGGCGCTGACCCGCTGCTGACCAAGGCGCCGCTCGCCGAACGACTGGGCGGGCAGGTGGGTCAGTTCTTTGACCTGGATGTGGCCGAGGAGGCGCGGCGGATGCTGCGCCGGGCGGCGGTGACCGGCCGGCCGCTTGGGGCGGCGGCGTGGGTGAAGGCCATGGATCGATCGGCGGGAGTGGGGGCGACGCTGGGGACACGCACCACCTTCCCGCAATCCGCCGGAGGTTGATCGGGCGTCTGTGGGGGGCGGGAAGGCGGTGCATGTCCCCTCCATCCCCCCTCCATGCAGCCTTTCCCCCCGTTCACGAGTTGTGTGTTCAGCACACAGCGAATGCAGGTGACGACAATGAAACGGCAAATTCTCATCGGCGCCCTGGCGGCGGCCATGGCCATGCCTCTGATGGCGGCTCCGACCACGGCCAGCGCCTCCTGCGCCGGGCGCAAGATGACCGGCACGGTGATCGGCGGTCTCGGCGGGGCCCTGATCGGCAATTCGATTTCCCGGGGCGGCGGCGGCGCGATCGTCGGCGGCGTCGGCGGCGCCCTGCTCGGCCACGAGATCGCCAAGAGCGGCTGCGGCCACTATCGCCGCACCGCCTACTATCCCCGCGAGTCCCGCGAGGGCGGCGAACGCGAGGCGGTCCGCAACGTCTACTACAACGACCGCGGCGAGCCGGTGGCGCAGAACAGCGCCAGTTCGACCCTGGCCTACGCCGCGCCGGGTCCGGGCGGCTGCCGCACCGAGATGCGGTCCTACTACGACAACCGCGGCGCGCTGATTCAAAGCCCCGCCCAGGTCTGCGACCGCTGAGCCCCCGCTCGGCGACAACTGAGGCGACACACGATGAAACTTGCTCCTCTCACCGGCGCCGTGGCGCTTATGGCCCTCAGCCTGGGCGGCTGTGAACGCGGCATGGTCAACAGCCAGATCTGCACCTCGTTCAAAACCGGCGGCGGCGCCCAGGCCGCGGCGCCGGCCAGCGGCGCCTTCGACGCGGCCTCCCCCGTCGACGAATGCGTCCGCCGCTGGGCCTACAGCCTGGCCGGCTCCCGCGACGGCGCCGAGGTGGTCGCCAGCGCCGCCGTCGCCGCCTGTGGGGCGACCCTGTCCCGCTGGAACCAGGCCGGCCTCAGCCAGGGCCCGTCCGCACCCGGCGACCAGGCCGTCAGCCTGACCACGGGCGAGCCGACCAACGCCATGGCCGTGCACAACACCTTCGCGCAGGACCGCGCCCTGCTCTACGTCGTCCAGGCCCGCGCCGGCCACTGCGCCCCGCCGCCGGCGACCAACGGCGTGCCGGCTGGGGTGTGATCGGGCGGAGCGATTCGGCGACCGCGGCCTGAGCCGCCGAGCTACTGGCCCTGCCGCATGCAGTTGTCGTAATTGACTTGGCACTGGTTGGAGCATGACGACGCACCGTCGCAGCCCTTCAGGCACTGTGTCCGATTCCACAAACAGGCGTCCGAATGGGCGTCGGCCAGTCGAAGGCGCACGGCGTGACTTCGCGGCGCGTCTGTCGACGGATGCGCCGCACTGTAATGGCTGGCGCCACCGGTGAAGAGGCTGGCCGCAACGATGCCAACGCCCGCCGTCAGCAGCAGGCCGTGCCAAGGCGACCGGTGTGATCCATTTCGCATGATTGGCTCCTCGTTAATGCCTGGGCAGGCCCGGCGAGCCCTCGCGTCAGAAGGTTTGCGCGCCGGGGGTCTGGATTTGGATGATCTGCACGGTCTGTTTGGGCCGATCGGCTGCGGAGCTGCCCGGCGGCGAGAAGGAGAACCTCAGGCGGCGCGACCGATAGGTCACCGCGATCGGATCGCAGCATTCCACCGGGCTGGTCTGCAGAAACTCCGGCGGCCCCATGGCGGCCTCGACGTTCTGAAGGTTCGAGCCGATGCGGACGCCCTCGGCTGTATGGTACTGGTTGTTGTACTTGACCGTGACGCTGATCACCCTGTGCGACGCGCTGTCGACGAAGACGTCCATGTCCGCGTAGAGGTACATGGTCATGTTGGAGAAAGCCCCGGTGTGGATCGGGACGCCGACCTTGAACAGGTCCCGGTCGGTCATTCCAAGGGATACCGGGCCGACCCGGGTGTCCGGTACGATCAGGTAGTCGTTAGGCGGTTGCGCCGCTGCCGTCGACAAGCCGGCGCCTGTGAATACCAGGGCGAGAACAGTCGCGAGAATTCGTTTCATCGTCCGCTCCTGGCGGCTGTTAGATTCAGCAGAACACGAAAACTGATCTTCCGCCAGCAAGCGGCCGTCACGCGGTCAGAACAGCTTGCTTCCCAGCTAGACGGACGCGCGTGCTTTTTTCAACGCCAAGCCCCGCCTATTCCACCCGCCAGCCCATGGTTGTCGGCTGGTCGAAGGGCGAGGCGAAGGCGAAGGCCTCCTCCAGCCGGGGGGCGCCCGCGAGGGCCGCGGCCATCAGGGCCAGGCGGCTCATGTCGCTGCCCAGCCACTCCACCGCCCGCGCCCGGTCGAGGGTGTTGGCCGAGAGGGCGTGGACCACGAAGGCTTCCACGGTCATCGGCTCTTTCCGCGCCATCCGGTGGATGATCGCCGCGCAGAGCAGCCGCACCAGGCCGTAGCCCGCGCCATCCAGCGGGCCGGGGTCCAGTTCCTCGGCGATCAGGGCGTCGATGGCGCCGATCCGCTGCGGCCACGGCCCCTCGGTCGCCGCCTTTTGCCGCTCGGCCGGCTGGCCTTCGAACCACCGATCCAGGGCCAGGGGCGTTTGCCCGGCGTGGCGGAAGCTGAGCGGGCCGGCGTCGCTCTCCAGGCCGTTGGCCGCGGCGAACACCTCCCACGCCTCATGTTTGCGCGCGTGGAACAGCAGGTCGTCCTGCACCTCCGCGAAGGGGCGGCCGACCTGGCTTTCGCGCAGCAGGGTGAGGGCCAGGGGCTGGCGGACGAGCCGCAGGCCGCAAACCTCTGTCAGGCAATGGCCCAGGGCGACTTCCGGCCGAAACCAGGGCGGGGTGAGGGTCTTCAGTCCCTCCGGCAACCAGGCCGAGACGCCGGCGTACTGGCGCATGTCGGCCGGAGCGCCGATGGCGAACTGGTCGTTGCAGCCGCCCGTCGGTCCATACAGCCCCGCCGGGACGACCAGGCTGCCGGGCGGCGGCGGGGCGCCGTTCCAGGCGCCGTCGTAGATGAGGTCGAAGCGGGTCCGGCAGATCAGGTCGAAGCCTGCGCCACCCGCATCCGCCTCGAGGGCCAGCTGCAGGCTGCGGGCCATGGAATGGAACATGTCGAAGGTGGTCAGCGGCGGCCGGTCGGGGAAACGCGCGGCCAGCGCCCGTTTCTCGTCCAGAAACGGCGGCCGCGCCTCGATCGCATGGGCGTGCGGGGCGTAGGCGGCAATGAGGGCCTGAACCTCGGCGGGGTCGGTCTCATCCCAGGTGTGGAAGAACACCGACACCTCGTGGGCCGCGAAGAAGGCGAACAGGGTCGGGCAGGCGTGACGCCAGGTCCGCGGTTGGCCGCTCAGGCACACAGCAATCTTCACCGGCGCTCCCCGCGATCGAGGCCTCAGTGGACAGGGCCTGGATTAGGCCCCCCCGGCCGCCGACTCGCCACAAGATTATGCGCGGATGGTCCGCCCGCGAACCGTGCTAAGCGATGTCACCCGCCCGCCGAAAGGATCCGCCATGAAGCCGCCCATCAGCAATCCGCGGCCCGGCGCCAAGGGGGTTCCCGGAACCTTCGCCCCGCCAACGCCCAAGGTCTCCCGGCAAACCCGCGGCAAGGTGCTCACCGCCGCGGAAAAGGCGGCGTTCCTGGCGTCGCGGCCGGACTTGAAAACCTAGGGCGGGGATCGGCGGGGGACACACACCACTTTCCCGCCCTCCGGATTCGATTGAACCGCAAGGGTGGTTTGCGGGAAAGTGGTGTGTGTCCCCTCATGACGCGCGGGCGCCTCAGGTAAGCCGCACCCCGATCGCCGGTCCGAACGACCCGTCCAGTGCTGACGCAAAGGCGAACACCAGATCCTGGCCCTCGGCCCGAACCGTGACCGCGCTCCCGGCCGCGAGCCGCACGCCCGGACCCGCCGCCGCCAGATCGCGCACCCGAATCTCCGAACCGGTCGGCGAGCCCAGCACGATCACGAACAGCCTGTCCCCCTTTACCGTAAACCGCACCGGATCGCCGTCGCTCGTCACCCCTTCCGCCCGGATCCAGGGCTTGGCGCCATAGATGGCCTCGCCATTGGCCCGCAGCCAGACGCCGAAGGCCTTCAGCCGCTCGGCCTGGGGCTGCGGGATCGATCCATCGGCGCGGGGGCCGACGTTGAGCAGCAGGTTGCCGTTCTTGGCGACGCCGTCGATGAAGTCGGCGAGCAGGGTCTCGGCGGGGGCGTAGTCGGCCTCCGTGTCGTTGCGGTTGAAGCCGAAGGAATGGCTCATCCCCCGGGTCGCCTCCCACTTCTTGGTCTGGATGGTGGGGAAACGGGCGTATTCGGGGGTGCGGAAATCGCTGTGGGCGATCACCGGTGGGATGATCCCGTCGAAGGCCTTGGGGTTTTTCCTGATCGCGGCCTTGAAGCGGTCATCCATCAGCCGACGGACGAATTTCAGCCGGAGCAGAGGGCTCAGCCAGCTGGCGCAGCGCCAGCGGTCGTTGACCACCCCGTCCGCCACGGCGTTGTAGTAGTCGGCGAAGAGACCGAACAGGCTCGCCTGCCCCGTCGGCCAGGAGATGTCGTTCCAGACCAGGCTGGGCTCATAGCGGTCGATCAGCTCGCGCACCTGGGCCTCGGCGTAGGCGGGGTAGACGCCGCCGGGGAGGGAGCCGACGAAATCGGCCAGGGTCTTCAGGGGCTCGGTGTTGAAGGTCCAGTCGATGCCGCCGGAGTAGTAGACCCCGAACCTGAGGCCCGCCGCCCGCACCGCCGCGGCCAGCTCGCCGACGATGTCGCGGCCGGCGTTCCAGTCGGCGCGATTGGGGTTTTCCACGTCGCTGGGCCAGAGGCAAAAGCCGTCGTGGTGCTTGGTCACCAGCACCACATAGCGGGCGCCGGCGTCGCGGAAACTCTCGGCCCAGGCGGTGGGATCCCAGGCTTTCAGCCCGTCGATGAAGGGCTGTTTGAAATCCTCATAGGGCGCGCCGGCGAAGGTCTTTTCGTGGAAGTCCGCCGACGGCGTGCCGGCCACCTTGATCGCATTGGCGTACCATTCCGTGTACGGCGTCATCGCCACGGCGCGGTCGTAATCGGTCTTGAAGGCGTCGGAGATACTGCCCAACTTGGCGGCGAAACCGGGGATGGCGAACAGGCCCCAGTGGATGAAGATCCCGAACTTGGCCTCGTCGTACCAGTCCGGCAGGGGGCGGGAATTCAGCGACGCCTGGGTCGGCGCATAGGTGATCGCGGACATGGATTCTCCCCGGTGCGCGGATCATCCGCCGCGCCGGGAGCGGCGGTCAAGGCTGCCCTGAGGGGTCCGCATCGGTCGTGGAACGAATATCAACCGTCATCGCCGGGCTTGTCCCGGCGACCCAAGAACACGAACGGCGCCGCATTGACCCGAATTGCCGCCACGGCGGAGAGCGGCGAGATCAATCCCGGTCGCCGGTGTTCCTGGGTCGCCGGGACAAGCCCGGCGATGACGGGAAATTATGGTGATGGAGGGGAAGCCCTCAACATCGCCGGTCCGGTCCATTCCCAGTGCCAGGGCTCGAAGGTGTAGTTGACGAAGCCGAACCGCCAGGCGTTGGCCGCCAGCCAGCCATAGGCGACCGATCGGGCCATGTGGGCGCGGTTCTCCCCGGCGGTGGAATCCGAGCCGCGGCCCGGCAGCGGGGGCAGGGACAGATCGAGGGCGCGGCCGGTGCGGTGGGCCGAGCAGGTCGCCCGCCGCACCCCGTCGCAATTGCCGTCGTGGGCGCAGCGGTCGGCGTCGTAGGCCGGGCTGCGGAAGGAAGAGACCAGGCGAAAGTCGTCCGGCTCCAGGCCGCTGGTCTCCCGCCGGGCGGCGGCGACCATGGCGCGGTAGGCGGCCATGGCGCCCCGGGTCAGCTGCATGGGGTGGTCGGCCAGGGTCTCGGCGGGGGTCGCCGTTTCCAGGTCGGCGGCTTCGGGCGGGGCCGGGCAAACCCCGGTGGCGCGCAGGCGCACGAAGGGGCGCCGCTGCTGCCAGTTGGTCTTCATGATCACGAATTCGGCCGGGCCGAACAGGCCGGTGGGGGCCATGTGGTGGAAGGTCTGCCAACGGCCGAGGGCCCAGGCGAAGCCCGGCGTGTCGACCGGGCAATCGGTGCCCAAGACGTCGCTGACCAGGGGCACATAGGTCGCCCAGCCCTTTTCCGGCGCGCCATAGGGGGACCAGACCATGTCCGCGACGCTCTCACCGTTGCGGTGCGCGGCGGCGGCGTAGGCGGGCCAGCCCATGCACGGGGCGGCGGCGCGGGCGGGGGCCGCGATCAGCAGGCTGCTAAGGATCAGGAGGCCGAGGAGGGCGGCGAGGCGGCGCATGGGGACCAGCTTAACGCATCACGGCGCTGCGGAGCATGGCGCCATATAAAATTCCGTCGTGGCCGGGCTTGTCCCGGCCACCCATGATCACGAGCCGGCGACAATAAAGCTTAGCTCTCGCCGCGGCGCATAGAGATGGCGGCGACAGCAGTTCTCGGCTTGAATCGCCAGCGATCCTGGGTGGCCGGGACAAGCCCGGCCACGACGGAGGAAAGAGTGTGGAGCAGAACCCAACGGGTTCAGTTATTCCTCACGCCGCCGCAACCCACGCCGCCGCCCGCCGCTTCCCCGCCAGCCCCAGGTGCGTATCCCCAAAAGCCGTGCCGTACTTCAGCCCAAAGCCCAGCGCCCGGTCGAAGGCGACGTGGGCGGCCCAGATCAGGCCGATGGGCAGCAGCCGCGCATCGACCTGCGCCGCCGCAATCACAGCGATCGGCCCGACGTAGCTGTGGGCGGCGTTGTAGCAGACGGCTCCGATCCGGCGGCCGGTCAGGTAGCCCAGCATGCTCAGGTCCGGGACCAGGAACAGGATGGCGAACAGCAGCCAGTCGCCCGATTGCGCGCCGTACCAGGCCGCGATCCCGGCCAGGGCCGCGATGGCCTCGAGCCGCAACAAGACCCGAGGTCCGCCGACCACGAAACCGCCGCGCCGGGCGTCCTGCTCTTCGAAATCAATCATGGTCGCCTCTCCATCCGCCCGCCCCGCCGACACCGGTCCGAAATCGGGTTCCGCGCATGGACGTTCGCGTCTATGCGGATCAGAATGGCGTTAACCGCCCGGCGACGGCGCCCGCCAAATGCGTGGAGCGGGTATCGAGAATCGTACGGGCCCCCGCTCAAGGCAGCCCCGCCCAAGGGAGATCGCGTCGGATGGCCCACGAACACATCCTCTATTCGGTGACCGATGGCGTCGCCGTCATCACCCTCAACCGGCCCGACAAGCTGAACGCCTGGACGGCGACCATGCACCAGGAGGTCAAGGCCGCCATGCGCGCCGCCTCCGACGACGACGCGGTGCGGGTGATCGTGCTCACCGGCGCCGGACGCGGCTTCTGCGCCGGTGCGGACATGGACCTGCTGCAGGGCATCACCGAGGGCGGACGCGGCGCGGAGGCGGCCGAGGCGCCCTTCGACCCGGCGGCGCGCGAGGACTTCCGCAAGACCTATTCCTACTTCCCCTCGGTGCCCAAGCCGATCATCGCGGCGATCAACGGCGCCTGCGCGGGGCTGGGGCTGGTCATCGCCTGTTACGCGGACATGCGCTTTGCGTCCGACAACGCGGTGTTCCTGACCGCCTTCGCCCGCCGGGGCCTGATCGCCGAGCATGGGGTCAGCTGGCTGTTGCCGCGCCTGGTGGGCATGGCCAACGCCGCCGACCTCTTGTTTTCCTCCCGCCGGGTCGGCGCGCCAGAGGCCAAGGCGATGGGCCTGGTCAACCGGGTCATCCCCCATGCCGTGTTCGAGACCGAGGTCATGGCCTATGCGACCATGCTCGCCAACGAGGTTTCCCCGCGCAGTTTGCGGGAGATGAAGCGCGAGATCTGGGCCGCCCAGTTCCAGGGCCTTGGCGAAGCCATCGAATCCGCCAATGCCGACATGCCCGGCAGCTTCGTCTCCGAGGACTTCAAGGAGGGCGTCGCCCACTTCGTCGAAAAACGCGCCCCGGCCTTCACCGGCCGCTGAGCGCCCCAATCCCACGTCAGCACGTCAGCACGTCAGCACGTCAACAGGTCAGTCAGGATACCGAGTATGGATTTGAACGCCGAGCCTTCCGCCATCGACCGCGAGGTCTGGATCAACGCGGGCGAGGCGCTGCTCCCCGACGCCATCGCCCTGCGCCGGGCGATCCACGCGGACCCGGAGATCGGGCTCGACTGCCCCAAGACCACGGCCAAGATCCGCGCGGCCCTCGAGGGCCTGCCGCTGGAATTCCACGAAGGCCCGTCGACCACCGGCCTGATGGCCATCCTGCGCGGCTCGGCCAACGGCCGCACCGTGCTGCTGCGCGGGGACATGGACGCCCTGCCCCTGCATGAGGACACCGGCCTGGAGTTCGGCTCCAAGAACGACGGCGCCATGCACGCCTGTGGTCACGACACCCACGTCGCCATGCTGGTCGGCGCCGCCAAGGCCCTCTGCGCCGAGCGGGAGCGCCTGTCCGGTACAGTGATGTTCATGTTCCAGCCCGGCGAGGAGGGCTATCACGGCGCCCGGTTCATGATCGAGGACGGGCTGCTGGCCGATCCCAAGCCCAACGCCGCCTTCGCCCTGCACGTCTCGCCCAATGTGCCCTCGGGGATCTTCGCCGGCCGGGTCGGGCCGCTGCTGGCCTCGGCGGACGTGATCCACATCAAGGTGCGCGGCGCCGGCGGCCATGCCGCCATGCCGCAGGACGCCCTGGATCCGATCCCGGTGGCCTGCGAGATCGTCATGGCCCTGCAGGCCTTCATCACCCGCAGGATCTCCGCCTTCGACCCGGCCGTGCTGACCATCGCCAAGATCGAGGCCGGCACCACCAACAACATCATCCCCGAAAGCGCCCTGATGGTGGGCACCATCCGGACCATGAGCGAGCACACCCGCGCCAAGGTTCACGAAGGCGTCCAACGGGTGGTCGAGCACGTCGCCGCCGCCCACGGCTGCGTCGGCGAGCTGGAGATCATCCCGGGCTTTCCGGTCACCGTCTGCGACGGCCGGGTGACGGGGCTCGCCGAGCGCACTGCCGTCGGGCTGTTCGGCGCCGAGGCCTGGCGCACCATGCCGACGCCGATGATGGGCGCCGAGGACTTCGCCTATGTGCTGCAGCAGACCCCCGGCGCCATGGCCTTCCTGGGCGCGACGCCGGAGGGCGGGGACTGGCGCACCTGCTGCTCGCTGCATTCGAACCGCATGGTGCTGGACGAGAGCGTGATGGCCCGCGGCGTGGCCATGCACTGCGCCATGGCCCAGGCATTTCTGAACGGCGAGGCGATACTGGGGGAGTAAACAAGCAAGGTGAGCGTTTACACGAAGAGCGTGCGTGGTTCGAGACGCTCCCTTCGGTCGCCCTCACCATGACTAAGAGAGTGGGTTGCAAAAATCCTAGTCATGGTGAGGAGCGCGCCCTTCGCGCGCGTCTCGAACCACGCACGATCTCGCCGCTGCCCTGACGCCCACCCGGAGACCCACCCATGCCCCGCCGCATCATAGACCTCTCCATCGCCATCGAGGTCGGCGTTCCCTCCGATCCGCCGGGGATGGAACCCAAGATCGAGTACTTCGCCCACAAGGACAGCGTGCCGCAGATGGCCGCCTACTTCCCGGGCCTCACCGCCGCCGACATGCCCGACGGAGAGGGATGGGCCGTGGAGCGGGTCGCCCTCTCCACCCACAACGGCACCCACATGGACGCGCCCTGGCACTTCCATTCGACCACGGATTATGGCCGCAGCCCGGCGCCGTCCATCGACGAGACGCCCCTCGACTACTGCCTGCGCCCCGGGGTGAAGCTCGACTTTCGCCACCTGCCGGACGGCTATGTGGCCACCGCCGCCGACGTGGAGGCTGAGCTGGCCCGCATCGGCCATACCCTGGCCCCCTACGACATCGTGGTGGTCAACACCGCCGCGGCCGCGGCCTTCGGCACACCGGCCTATATCCACACCGGCTGCGGCATGGGCCGGGAAGCGACCCTCTACCTCACCGAGCGCGGGGTGAAGGTGGTCGGCACCGACGCCTGGTCCTGGGACGCCCCCTTTAGCCACACGGCCAAGGCCTGGGCCCGGGACCACGATCCCAAGATCATCTGGGAAGGCCACAAGGCGGGACGCGAAATCCCCTACTGGCAGATGGAAAAGCTCTCCAATCTGGAGGCCCTGCCGCCGTTCGGGTTCGAGATTTCCTGCTTTCCGGTGAAGATCAAGGGCGCCTCCGCCGGCTGGTCGCGGGTGGTGGCGATTTTCGAGGACGCGCCATGAAACACCTCTCCCGAAGGGAGAGGGAGGGGCCCGCGAAGCGGGAGGGTGAGGGATTACGGTCTGCCCGGATCATCCTGAAACACCGTAACCCCTCATCCTCCCACTCCGCTTCGCTACGCGGGCCCCTCCTTCTCCCTTCGGGAGAAGGTAAATCGATCGGCCTCTCCGCATGACCACACCACCCGCCCCCTTCGCCAAGAACGCCGTCGTCATCCTCCTCGACAGCCTCAACCGACACATGCTGGGCGCCTATGGCGGGACGGAGTTCGCGACGCCGAACCTGGATCGTCTCGCGGCGCGGTCGGTGAAGTTCAACCGGCATTTCACCGGCTCCCTGCCCTGCATGCCCGCGCGGCACGACATCCTCTGCGGCGCCCTGGACTTCCTGTGGCGGCCCTGGGGGTCGATCGAGCTTTGGGAAGACGCCATCACCTGCCAGCTGCGCCGGGCGGGGGTGGTCAGCCAGCTGATCAGCGACCATCCGCACCTGTTCGAGACCGGCGGCGAGAACTACCACGTGGACTTCAGCGGCTGGGACTATCAGCGCGGCCACGAGGGCGATCCCTGGAAGACCCGGCCGGACCCCTCCTGGATCGGATCACCCAAGTTCTTTGAGCGGCACATGCCCTATGACGACAGCCGCGGCTGGTTCCGCGGCGAGGCGGATTTCCCGGGTCCGCGCACCATGCAGGCCGCCGCCGACTGGATCGAGGACAACGCCGGCCAGCACGACCGCTTCTTCCTGTTCGTCGACGAATTCGACCCGCACGAGCCCTTCGACACCCCCGAGCCCTACGCCTCCATGTACGATGCGGACTGGACCGGCCCGCACCTGCTTTGGCCGCCCTATATGCAGGGGGCGGTGAAGAACGGGGTGATGACCGAGCGCCAGGCCTTTCAGATGCGCGCCCAGTACGGCGCCAAGCTGACCATGATCGACCATTGGCTGGGCCGGGTGCTGGCGGGTCTCGACAAGCATGGCCTTTGGGACGACACCCTGGTCATTCTGTGTACGGACCATGGCCACTACCTCGGCGAGAAGGACATCTGGGGCAAGCCGGCCGTGCCGATCTACGAGCCCCTGGGCCACATCCCGCTGATGATCAGCGCCCCCGGCGTGACGCCCGAAACCAGCGAGGCCCTGACCACCAGCGTCGACCTCTTCGCCACCCTCACCGACCTCTTCGGCGTCGCCGGCGACGTGCGCCAGCGCACCCATGGCCGTTCCCTGCTGCCGCTGTTGTCCGGGGAGGCGACTTCGGTACGCGACCATGTGCTGACCGGGGTCTGGGGCCGGGAGGTGCATCTGATCGACGGGGCGCGGAAGTACGCCCGCGCCCCCGCCGGCGCCAACGCCCCCCTGGACATGCTGTCCAACCGCTGGTCGACCATGCCGACCCACATCCTCACCCGCCAGCAGGAGATCCCCCTGCCGGACGATCGCGCCGTGCTGGGCCGCATGCCCGGCAGCAGCGTGCCGGTGATCCATCAGCAGTGGGACGAAAGCGATCCCATCCCCTTCTGGGCCGGTCGCCGCTTCAGCGGCAACCACCTCTATGATCTGCAGGCCGATCCCGGCGAGACGGAGAACCTTGCCGGCACGGCGCTGGAGGCGGAGTACCGAGATCGGCTGAGGGCGGCGCTGGAGGCGGTCGAGGCGCCCAAGGGGCAGTTCGAACGGCTGGGGTTGGGGTAGACGGGGGGACTGCACTTCGAGGGTGCGTGGTTCGAGACGCTCCCTTTGGTCGCCCTCACCATGACTAAGATAGGGGGCTGCAATAGAGATAGGGGGCTGCAATAGAGGTAGTCATGGTGAGGAGCGCGCCCTTCGCGCGCGTCTCGAACCACGCACCTTGTCTCAACCTACTCCGCCGCCCCCGCCCGCCGCTCGTTCAACTCGCCCAGCAGCTTGGCGTGCGCCTTCTTGTCCAGCCGATACCCGATCAGCAGCAGGGCGGCGACCAGGGTTCCGATCCCGGCCACCGGCCCATGGATGAAGCCGACGCCGACGTAGGTCGCGTGGGAGATCACCAGATGCTCTCCCCCATGCGCGGCCACGTCGCTGGGGAAGCCGACCAGATCCAGGCAGATGCCGCCGATCAGGGTGCCGCCCCCCGCCGCCGCCTTGGAGGCGAAGCTCAGGCCGGCGAAGAAAAGCCCCTCGCGCCGGGCCAGGAAGATGTGTTCGTGCTCGTCGGCCGCGTCCGCGGCCATGGACTGGAAGGCGACCACGGCGACGGTGATCATCGCGTAGGCGAGCATGGTGTTGACGATGAGGATCCAGTGCAGCGCCTCGCCCTGGGGCATGACGCCGAGGATCTGCGCGGTGGTCGGCAGGCATTGGCAGCCGACGATCACCAAGAGGCTGATCATCACCGCCGTGCGCTTTTCCAGGAACCGGCCCATCAGGAAACTGGTCGGGATTCCCACCACAAGGCCCGCCGCCGTGGCGTAGCCGAGGGACTGCATGACGGTGGTCGGCAGGCGCCAGAAGTATTTGTTGGCGTGCAGCCCGACGGTGGCGCCGACCCCCTGGGCCACGAAGAAGATCACCGCGGCGAAGAACAGGACTCGAAAGGAGGGGTTCTTGAACACCTCGACGATCTCGAGCGCCAGCCGCCCCAGGGCCGAGCCCTCATTGGGCGTCGCGGGATGCAGCCGGTCGCGGGCGCCCAGGGTGCCGAGGGTGGCGAACAGCGCCGCCCCCAGCATGATCGCGCCGCAGGTCCAGCCCAGGGGCGAATAGGCCGCCCGGTTGATCAGCCCGCCGGCGCCCTTCAGGAACACGCCGTAGGCCAGGGTGGTGGCCGCCAGGGTGGCCAGCACGGTGAAGATGACCCGGAAGACCACGATGGACGATCGCTCGGCGTAGTCGTCCGACAGCTCCGCCCCCATGGCCACATAGGGCACGATGAACACCGACAGCGAAACCCGCAGGCCGACGATCATCGCGGTGATGTAGCCGAACAGGGTCCAGCCGCTCAGGCCGACCGGGATGGAGAACAGCAGGCCGAACATGATCGCGATGGGAAAGGCCGCGGCCAGCATGAAGGGGTGGCGGCGGCCGAAGCGGGAGCCCGAATTGTCCGACAACGACCCGATCAAGGGGTCGGCGACAGCGTCGATGGTCAGGGCCAGGAAGGCCGCGACCCCGGCCAGGGAGCCGGAAAGGCCGCACACGGCCGTCAGGTAGAAGAACATGAACGCGCTGATGATCGCGTTGCTCAACCCGTCGACGACATTGCCCGATCCGTAGATCGTCTTCAGGCCCAGGCCCACCCGGCCGCTTCGCTTCAGGGCGGCCTGTTGGCCGGCGCTCAAAGGTTCGGTCGGGGGTTCGGTCGGGGCGGTCTGATCCAAGGAAACCTCGATGCGACTGGGTCTGGCCCCAGAGTGGCGGCTTGGCCCCTCCGGCGCAAACGCCTTCGCATTACGGCTTCGTCATGTTTGGGCGGGCGTTCACTCCCCCGCGTAGTGGAACACCTGCTCCAGGGGCGCGCCGAAGACCGCGGCGATGCGGAAGGCGGTTTCCAGGGTCGGGGAATAGCGGCCCTGTTCGATGGCGATCACCGTCTGGCGGGTGACGCCGATCTTGTCGGCCAGGGCCTGCTGGGTCATCTCCCCGTGCTGGAAACGGAGCGTGCGGATGGAATTGCGAACCCGGGTCGCCGGGCGAGGCGGGATCACAGGCCGCGCCGATAGTAGAACAGCAGGGAGGCGAACCGCACCAGTTCGGCGACGACAATGACGCCGACCAAGGCGTAGGCGATCGTCAGCACCGGCGTCTGGACCAGCGCCATCACCAACACTCCCCAGACCAGGCCGAACAGGATGAAATAGGCGTTGCGCTGGGCCAGGCGGTCGATCACCCGGTCCCGTTCGTCGAGGCCTTCCGGCCGCCCCTGGAGGGCGAAGACGATATGGACCGGAATCTGCAGCACGACCTGGGCGACGACAATCCCGACCAGGCCGCCGATGGCGCCCTCCTGCGTGGGGTGGTTCTGCACCACCCAGAAGCCATAGGCCCCAAAGGCCAGGGCCGTGATCGCCAGGCAGGCGGCGGCGCTTTTCTCGCGGAAGGTCATCATGGGAGCGGGCTCCAGTGTGGATGGTTTGGCGGACATGATGTCTGGTATATTGGACATGGATGGATGTCAAATAGATCGTACATAGTGTTAGGTTTGATCGACCTTACAGGGCCGCGCCCATGTCCGGACGAGGGCGCTCGTATCGAGGCCCGTCCCCGTGCTACCCACGCCCCATGGCGACCGGGTGGCTGATCGGGGTGATGGTGGAGGCGCCCGGGGAACCGGTGGCCGTGCGCCATTTCTTCGCCGTCGGCCTGGGGGATCAGGCCAAGGCCGAGTGGCTGTCCATCGACCAGGCGCAGAAGACGGGGCCGGTGGCCACGAGCCCCGTGGGCGGGCTGGAGCCGGTCCATGCCGTGGCCGAGATCACCCCCGCCAAGGTCGGCATGCTGGGGCTGAAGCCCGGCGAGGTGCGGGCCCTGGGGCCGCGTTGGCCGCGGCGGTGGATGCCGGTGGAGTCGCCGGCGGATGATTAGGACGCTTTTCCTCTCCCATTCATGGGAGGTCGAGAGCGCGGGCGCGTAGAGCGCGCCCGCGCTCTCGACGGCCCCGAACGAAGTGAGGGGACGGAGAGGGCAAGTCTGCGCCTTACCACTTGCCCTCTCCGACGCTTCGCTACGCTCGCGCCACCTCTCTCATGAATGGGAGAGGAGAAGGGGCCGATCGTGAGCCGGCGCGATACGCCCTAGCCGCCCCCATCCACCTCCCGCAAAAACCCCAGCACCGCCGCGTTCGCAGCATCGCCCGCCGCGATGAAGAAGTTGTGACCCGCGCCGGGCAGCGACACGAAACGGCTGTGCGACAGCGTCTTCG
>FTAI01001849.1_pt1 | contig 17365 bp, 18 predicted proteins | sample 1638941 | NCBI WGS metagenome assembly FTAI01 (sample SAMEA3914813, study PRJEB12502) | metagenome | biome: forest; material: soil | place: Canada | collected 2011-07-07 | depth 0.3 m | reverse complement strand
CGCAGGGCTGCTGGCGCTGCCCACCCAGTGGAGCTTCGCCGAGGACGCTGCGGCCAAGCACGGCAAGACGGTCGACCGCAAGAACTGGCGGGTGGTGATGACCTGGCACATCGCCGAGACACGCGAGCAGGCGCGGGCCGAAGCCAAGGACGGGCTGCTGCGCTGGCACAACGAATACAACGTCGGCACCCTGATGCGGCCGGGGGCGGTGGCGTACAAGGACGGCGACGAAGCGGTGGACCAGATCGCGTTCTCCGACGGCGCGGCCTCGGTGATCGGCACGCCGGACGATCTGGTCAAGGCGATCCGCGACCTTGTGGATCTGTCGGGCGGCTTCGGCACGGTGATCGGCTTTGCCCACGACTGGGCCAACCGCGAGGCGACAGCGCGCAGCTGGGACCTGGTGGCGCGCTATGTGATCCCGGAGGTCAATGGCCTGCTGGAGGGCTACCGCACCTCGCGCGACTACGTGATCGAGCACCGGGAGTCGTTCGAACGCGCCGGCGCCGCGGTGATGAGCAAGATCATGGGCAACGAAAAGGCCGCGGCAGCCCTGCAGGAGACCATGCGCGCGCGCACCGCCACCACCGGCGGCCATACGCCGGACCTGGAGAGGGCGAAGAACGCGGCGAAGTAGGCAAAGCGCCGGTTTCTAGCCCTCGCCTCGGTGAAGCGGGGCAGAGGGTTGGGTGAGGGGGCGGCGCCACACCACCGGACGCTATCGGGCAAGTCCCCTCACGCCTGAGAAACCCCTCACCCAACCCTCGCCCCGCCCTTTGGACGGGGCGAGGGCTTCAGGACCCGGACCATGACGACGTTCGCGCTGACCAGACCCAGCCTGGAGGCGCTGCCCAGCTATGAGGCGGCGCTGAATCGCGGCTGGTCGCCGGACAACATTCGCGGGCCGGTGGCGGCGGCCGAACAGCTGGCCAGGATCGCCGACGACCCGGCCGCCTTCGTGCACGGCCTCGAGGACCTGGAAGCCCGGGGCGGCCCGATCTGCCTGCCGGACGGCGGCAAGGCCGAACGCCTGCCCGGCTTCGTGCGCTGGATGTGGGACGGCGAGTTCTGCGGCTCGGTCGGCTTTCGCTGGCGGCCGGGCACGGCGGAGCTGCCGCCGCATGTGCTGGGCCACGCCGGCTATGCCGTGCCGCCCTGGAAGCGCGGGCACCGCTACGCCACCCGGGCCCTGGGCCTGCTGTTGCCGGAGGTGCGCGCCCTGGGGCTGCCGTGGATCGACCTGACCACCGAGCTGGACAACATTCCCTCGCAGCAGGTGATCCTGAGCAACGGCGGCCGGCTGCTCGGCCGCTTCACGAAGCCGGCGGCCTATGGCGGCGGCGAGGGTCTGCGGTTCCGCATTGACCTGTAGGTCGTGAACGCGGGGGTCAGGCTTGGCCGTTTGTGCGCGCCGGGCAATAACCGGACTGAAACCTTAAGCGGCCAAGGATGATGGACGAGACGTTCACCCCAAGAGGCCTCAGCCGGTGGAAATCGACATCCTGCGACCGCAACTGATGCCCGCCCACATGGTGGAGCATTGGCGCGCGCTGCAGGGCGCCGACATAGCCCTGGATTCGCCGTTCCTCAGCCCCGGGTGGCCGCAAGCCGTCGAGCGGGCGCTGTCGCCCGGCGACAAAGGGGTGCGGGTGGCCGTGCTCTACGACGAGGGCCGGCCCAAAGGCTACATGGCCGCGCGCGCCGGGTCCTTCACCGCCATGGGGGCCGGAGCGCCGCTGTGCGACTATCAGGGCCTGGTCGCCGAGCCGGGGGTGGGTTTCGATCCGCGCAAGCTGGTCCAGGCGCTGGGCGTCGGGCGGTTCGACTTCAGCCACATGCTGGCGGACCAGACGCCCTTCGGTCCCTTCGCCCGCGGCGGCGACGTTTCCTGGATCGTCGATGTCGAGGCGGGCTACGAAGCCTACGCGGCCGCCAAGCGGGCCGAGGGGGTGGGCGCGCTCAAGGACCTGGACAAGAAGCGCCGCAAGGCCGAACGCGAAGTGGGTCCCCTGAGCTTCGCCGCCGATGCGCGGTCGACCACCGATTTCGAGCAACTGTTCGACTGGAAGCGGGCCCAGTACCGCGCCACCAACCAGACCGACATCTTCGCCGCCGGCTGGCCGATGAAGCTGATGCGGGACCTGTTCGCCAGCCGCCAGAGCGAGTTCGGCGGGGTGCTGTTCACCCTGCACATGGAAGGCCGGCTGGCGGCGGCGCACTTCCACCTGCGCGGCGAGCACACCATCCACGCCTGGATGATCGCCCACGACAGCGGCTTCGAGCGCTATTCCCCGGGCATGCTGCTGTTCCAGGACATCCTGCGCTGGATGGAGGGCGCGCCTTACCGGCGGCTGGACCTGGGCCAGGGCGACTACCGCTTCAAGCGCGAGCTTTCCAATGTGCAGCAGCGCCTGAGCCACGGCTTCGTGGGCGTGCCCTCGCCCGCGGCCCTGGTGCGCGGCGCGGCCTATCGCGTGCGGCAGGCGGCCGAAGCCCTGCCGCTGGGCCGCGTCTCCGCCCTGCCCGGCAAGGCCATGCGCCGGCTCGACCTGCTGCGTGGATTGCGGTAGCGGCCCGCCCCCGTTAGGTTGCGCCCCTTTTCGCAACCCCTCCCGCCATGACCCTGACCCTTGACGACATCCGGGCCGCCGCCCACCGGCTGGCCGGCCACATCGAACGCACGCCCTGCCGGCATTCCAAGACGCTGTCGCAGATCACCGGCGCGGAAGTGTGGGTGAAGTTCGAGAACCAGCAGTTCACCGCCTCCTACAAGGAGCGCGGCGCGCTGAACAAGCTGGCGCAGCTCACCGAGGAGGAGAAGCGCCGCGGCGTGATCGCCGCCTCGGCCGGCAACCATGCCCAGGGCCTGGCCTACCATGGCGAGCGGCTGGGAATCCCGGTGACCATCGTCATGCCGCGCGGCACCCCCTTCATCAAGGTGCAGCAGACCCGCGACTTCGGCGCCGAGGTGGTGATCGACGGCGACAGCTATGACGCCGCCTATGAGCACGCCATGGCCCTGCGCGACCAGCGCGGCCTGGTGTTCGTGCATCCCTTCGACGACTACGACGTGATGGCCGGCCAGGGCACAATCGCGCTGGAGCTGCTGGAGGACGTGCCGCACCTGGAGATCTTGCCGATCCCCATCGGCGGCGGCGGCCTGATTTCGGGCATGGGCGTGGCGGCCAAGGCGATCAAGCCCGACATCCGGGTGATCGGCGTCGAGCCGGCCATGTACCCCTCGTTCACCTCGCGGATGCGCGGCCTGAACGCCTCGGTGGGCGGCCAGACCATCGCCGAGGGGATCGCGGTCAAGGAGGTGGGCAAGCTGACCTACGGCGTCGCCCGGCCCCTGGTGGAGGACATCCTACTGCTGGACGAGCCGTTCTTCGAACGGGCCATCGCCCTGTACTGCAACGTCGAAAAGACGGTGACCGAGGGCGCCGGAGCGGCGTCCCTGGGCGCCCTGCTGGCCTATCCGGAGCGGTTCCGGGGCAAGGTCTGCGGCCTGGTGATCACCGGCGGCAACATCGATCCGCGCCTGCTGGCCTCGGTGCTGACCCGCGAACTGGTGCGGGCCCAGCGGCTGGTGTCCCTGCGCGTCGTCGGCGACGACCGGCCGGGCCTTCTGGCCACGGTGTCGGCCGAGGTGGGGCGCATGGGCGGCAACATCATCGAGGTGGCGCACAATCGCCTGGCCCTGGACGTGCCCGCCAAGGGGGCGGAATTCGACATGTTGATCGAGACGCGCGACGCCCAGCACACCCAAGAGATCATGGACGCCCTGCGCGCGGCCGGTTACCCGCCGAGGGCGGTCTGACCATGGCCATCACCAGACGCCTCGCCCTCCTCAGCGCCCTGGCCAGCCTTGGCCCCCTGGCCCTGGCCGCCTGCGGCAAGCCCAAGCCCCCGCCGATGACGGCCGACGCGGCCAAGGCCTTCCTGGACAAGAACGCCAAGGAACCGGGTGTGGTCACAACCAAGTCCGGGCTGCAGTACAAGATCATCCGCTCCGGCCCCGCCACCGGCCTGCACCCCAAGCCGGCCGACGAGATCAAGGTCAATTACGAGGGCAAGCTCACCGACGGCGAGACCTTCGACTCCTCCTACGAGCGTGGGGCGCCGGCGGTGATGACGCTGCGCAGCCTGGTGCCGGGGTGGGTGGAAGCGCTGCAGCTGATGCGGCCGGGCGATGAGTGGATGGTCTGGCTGCCGCCGAAGCTGGGCTACGGCGACAAGTCGGCCGGGCCGATCCCGCCGGGCAGCGTGCTGATGTTCAGGCTCGAGCTGATCGACGTGCTTCCCGACGAAAGCTCGGTGGGTCGGGCCTGATGCCGGAAACCTTGTCGACCGCCCTGTCGGTGCGCGCGACCGGGATCCTGGAGCGGCTGGTGGCCTTCGACACGACCTCGGCCTTGTCGAACCTGGACCTGATCGCCTGGGCCGAGTCCTATCTGAAGGACCATGGCGTCGTCTCGCGCCGGATCGTCAGCGACGACGGGGCCAAGGCCAACCTGCTGGCCACGGTGGGCCCGCCGGTGGAAGGCGGGGTCGTTCTGTCTGGCCACACCGATGTCGTGCCGGTGGAGGGCCAGCCCTGGAGCTCCGACCCCTTCGCCCTGGTCCGCCGGGGCGAGCGGCTGTTCGGGCGCGGGACCTGCGACATGAAGGGCTTCCTGGCCCTCAGCCTGGCGGTCGTGCCGGACCTGCTGGCCGCGCCCCTGAAGCGGCCGGCGCACCTGGCGTTTTCCTATGACGAGGAAATCGGCTGCTTCGGCGCCCCCCGGATGATCGAGGTGATCGCGCGCGAACTGCCGCGGCCGGCCCTGGCGGTGGTGGGCGAGCCGACCATGATGGAGGCGGTCCGGGGCCACAAGGGCATCTGCACCTGGCGGGTCACGCTCACCGGCCACGAGGCCCATTCCGCCCAGACCCACCTTGGGGTCTCGGCGATCATGCAGGCCGTGCCGCTGATGGCCGCCCTGGCGGACCTGGCCGCGCGGCTGGAAGCCTCGCCGCCGCCCGGATCGCCCTTCCACCCACCGCACGCCACCCTGACCATCGGCAAGATCCACGGCGGCACGGCCGGCAACATCCTGGCCCGGGAGTGCTGGTTTCAGTTCGATCTGCGATGCCCCCCGGGCGAAGACCCGCAAGGGGTCCTGGCCGGGTTCTACGAGGTGGCGCGGCGGGCCGACGCCGCGATCAAGGCGCAGTTCGCGGACTGCGGAGTCACCGTCGAGCAGCTCAGCGACGTGCCGGCCTTCGCCCCGGAGATCGGCGGCGCGGCCGAGGCGTTCGCCCGCCGGCTGACGGGCGACAACGGCCCTGCCAGGGTGGTCTCCTACGCCTCCGAGGCCGGCCAGTTCCAGCAGGGCGGCTTCTCCACCATCCTCTGCGGCCCCGGCTCCATCGACCAGGCGCACCAGCCTGACGAATATGTGGACGTGGTCCAGATGGAACGCGGGGCGGCGTTCATGGCGCGGCTGGTTGAGGCGCTGGCGCAGTGAGCTCAAGGCCTCGCCCCGCTTGCGGGGAGGGTGGGGCGAGGGGCTGTTTCAGCCGGCATGGCGGGACAGGTCTGTTCAGCGGACGGCCCCCTCGCCCAGCCCTCTGCCCACCTCGGCGGGCGAGGGGCTAAGCACCGTCAGGAGCGTCCCCTACCGCTCCTCCTCGAAGCGGTTTTCCACCAGTTCGACCAGGGCTTCGACGGCTTCGGCGGCTTCGGGGCCGGTGGCGCGGATCTGGATGTGGGAGCCGATGCCGGCGGCCAGCATCATCAGGCCCATGATCGAGCGGGCGTCGACGGTGTTTTCGTCCTTGGCGACCTGGATCTCGGCGTCGAAGCTGGAGGCCAGCTTGACGAACTTGGCCGAGGCGCGGGCGTGCAGGCCGCGCTCGTTGACGATCTCTACCGTCTTGGATGCCGTCACTTCTCGCCGGCCAGGACGTAGGACGCGACGGAGATGTACTTGCGGCCGGCCTCCTGGGCGTGGGCCACGCAAGTCGCCAGCGGTTCGCGCGTCCGCAGCGAGGCCAGCTTGATCAGCATGGGCAGGTTCAGCCCCGCGATCACCTCGGCCTTGGTCTGCTCCATCACCGAAATGGCCAGATTCGAGGGCGTGCCGCCGAACATGTCGGTCAGCAGGATGACGCCGTCACCGGTGTCGACGGCGTCGCACGCCTTCAGGATGTCCCGCCGCCGGCGCTCCATGTCATCGTCCGGCCCGATGCAGATGGCGGTCACCGCGCTTTGCGGGCCCACCACATGCTCCATGGCGTAGACGAATTCTTCGGCCAGCCGCCCGTGCGTTACGATCACGAGCCCGATCATACCAGATGCCTCAAAAGGGAAATCCCTTAAGCCCCCAAGCGCCGTCTGGGCGGCGCAAGGCTGGCTTGATACGCCTCTTGTTCGCCGCCTCCAAGAGCCTCAAGGGCGCGGCGCAGTTTCGCAGGCGCGGAGAGTTCGAAAGGCCACAGGCGCAACACCGGCGCCGCCAGGCCAAGCAGGGGCGCCAGCTCCGGATCGGGCATCCGTTCGACCGCCCCCGGCGAGTCCACGCAGCGTGCGACCAACAGGATTTCGGCGAACGGCAGCGCCGCCTCGCGCTGCACGCCAAGGCCCCGGAATTCGATGAGTCCCAGCAGCGGACCAGGGGCGCGGCCGAAGAGACGGCCCTCCGAGGCGAAGACCACGGTGCGGTCGTCCGAGACCAGGCGGAAACCGCCGTCGATGGCGCGCAGGGCCAGGTCGCTCTTGCCCGAGCCGGAAGGCCCTTCGATGAGGGCGCCGCGCCACTGCCCGCGCACGCGCAGGGCCACCAGGCCGGCATGCCGGATCTCGGGGGAGCGGACTTCGGAGGGATGGATTTCGGAGGAAATTGTCATGCTTTAAGCAGCCGGGAGGGCGACGCTGAAACGCGCGCCGACCACGTGGCCGTCCTTCTCTCTGTTCTCGGCCCAGATACGGCCGTTGTGCGCCTCGATGATCTGGCGGGCGATGGAGAGGCCGAGGCCTGAGTTGCCGCCGAAGGCCGCGCCCTTGGGCCTGGAGGTGTAGAACCGCTCGAACACGGTCTCCAGATTGTCGGCCGGCATGCCGGGGCCGTCGTCGTCCACCACCGCGATCACCTCGTCGCGCCGGCGCGACAGGCTCACCCGCACCTCGCCATCCGGCGGGCTGAAGGAGCGGGCGTTGTCGATGAGATTGCGGAAGACCTGGCCCAGGGGGCCTTCTCGCCCCTGCACGCGCAGGGGATCGTGCGCCCCGGCGGGCACGAAGCGGACGTGGGCCTCGCCCTCCCGCTTGGTGGCCTCGTAGAAGCCGGCGATATCGGCCATGACCTTTTCCAGATCCAGCAGCCGGGGCGATTCGCGCGACAGCTCCGCGTCCAGCCGCGAGGCGTTGGAGATGTCGGTGATCAGGCGGTCGAGACGGCCGACGTCCTGCTTGAGGATCCGCATCAGCCGCTCGCGCGGGGCGTCCTGGCTGACCAGCTCGAGGGTTTCGGTGGCTGAACGGATGGAGGTCAGGGGATTGCGGATCTCATGCGCGACATCGGCGGCGAAGCGTTCGATGGCGTCGATCCGGTCGGACAGGGCGCGCGTCATGTCGGTCAGGGACCGGGTGAGGTCGCCGATCTCGTCCCGGCGGTTGGCGAGGTCCGGCAGGTCGATGGCCCGGGCGCGGGACAGGCGCACGCGGTCGGCGGCCGAGGCCAGGCGCATGATCGGCCGGGCGATGAACTGGGTGAGCATCAGCGACGAGAGCAGGGTCACGCCCATGGCCACCAGGGCGAAGGGGATCAGGGCCGCCCGCTCGGCGGCGATGATCTCGTCCACGTCGCCGGCTTCCAAGGTCAGCACCCCCAGCACAGCGCGCACATGCTGGATGGGAATGGAGACGGAGACCACGCGCTTGCCGTTTTCGGACACGCGCATGTCGGTGGCCGGCTCGCCGCGAAGGGCGCGGCCCACCTCCTCGGCCAGGGCCTGGCGTGCGGCGTCCTGGGCGCGGGTCGGCTTCTGGAAGCCGAGGTCGATATTGAAGCTGTTGTCACCCGGCTTCTTGGCCGGCGGCAGCGGACTGGCCTCCACCCGGTCGGCGACGACATAGGAGTCGGCCAGCACATGACCCTCGGCGTCGAACAGGCGCACGCGCTGGGTGCGGGGAATGAAGAGGGTCTGCAGGACGTTGGCGGCGGTGTCGGCCTCCAGCGACGGCTCCGGCTCGCCAACGGTGGCGGTCTGGTCGATGACGTTGGCGATCACCTGGCCCTGCAGCCGCAGGCTCTCGATACGCGCGTTCACCAGGCCGCGCCGCAGTTCGTTCAGCACCAGCGCGCCGCCGACCAGGATGATCAGCGCCAGCAGGTTGAGGGTGACGATCAGGCGGCCGAGGCGCGAGCCGATAGGCCACGCGCCTCGAACGGGCCGTTTGGCGAACCGTTCTGGGCGTCGCTCGCCGTCAGACTTCGCGGTAGCGGTAGCCGACGCCATAAAGGGTTTCGATGGAATCGAACTCCGGATCGACCTGGCGGAATTTCTTGCGCATGCGCTTGATGTGGCTGTCGATGGTGCGATCGTCGACGTACACCTGATCGTCGTAGGCCGCATCCATCAGATTGTCGCGGCTTTTCACGAAGCCGGGGCGCTGGGCCAGGGACTGCAACAGCAGGAACTCGGTCACCGTCAGGCGAACGGGCCGATTGTCCCACAGGCAGTCGTGGCGGGCGGGATCCAGGGTCAGGCGTCCCCGCTTGATGGCCTTGGAGCCGGGGGCCGGCACGGCGGAGGAGGACGCCGACGGGTCCGACTCGTCCGGCCCGGCGCGGCGCAGCACGGCCTTGACCCGTTCGATCAGCAGGCGCTGGCTGAAAGGCTTGTGGATGTAGTCGTCGGCGCCGAGGTTGAAGCCGAGGATCTCGTCGATCTCCTCGTCCTTGGAGGTGAGGATGATCACCGGCACCTCGGAGGTCTGGCGCAGGCGTCGCAGCACTTCCATGCCGTCCATGCGCGGCATTTTGACGTCGAGGATCGCCAGGTCCGGCGGATTGCTCTCCAGCGACGCCAGACCGGTAGCTCCATCAAAGTAAGCTTTCACCGTGTGGCCATGGCTTTCTAGAGCCAGGGAAACAGAGGCGACGATGTTCTCGTCATCATCCACAAGGGTTATGTTCGCCATCGAATACCTTGGAGTCCTTCTCGCGGAATCGCTCGCCGCGCCTCAAGGAACGGCGCCCCGCCTCTAGCATAGAACAGCGGAACACCGGTGACTTGTTCCGCGACCGTGGCTTCAATTGGGCCGCATGTTACGGAATGCAAGACCGTCTTAAGCTTAATCTGGCAGACTTCCGCCTCGCGCCTTGGGGTGGAAGCCGCCTGAAAATGACCCACCAGGTCCACTACGAGCTGTTCATCCGACGCCAGCCGGCGTCGCCATGGACCCTCGACATGGCGGCCGAGAGCCGCGAGCAGGTTGTCGGGACGGCCGAGCAACTGCTGGCCGACCGCAAGGTCGCCGCGGTGCGGGTGACCAAGGAAACCTTTGATTCCGAGATCGGTGAGTTCAAGAGCTCCACGATCCTGACCAAGGGCGAGATCGTCGTGGGCAAGCCCAAGAAGGTCATAGAGAACCGCGAGCCGCTGTGCGTCACGCCCGGCGACCTCTACACCAGCCACGCCCGCGACCGGATCGGGCGGCTGCTTGAAGGCTGGCTGCACCGCCAGAAGGCGACGCCCTTCGAACTGCTGCACCGGCCGGACCTGGCCGAGCGGCTGGATGCGTCGGGCACCGACCTGCAGCACGCCATCCAGAAGATCGCCGTGCCGGAGGCCCAGGCCCGCGGCCTGTCGGTGCATGAACTGATCCGCACCTTCCAGGCCCTGGCCCAGCGCACCATCGACCGGATTCTCAAGGACAAGCGCCGCGGCGCCCTGCCCGACTTCGCCAAGGAAGGCTTCGCCGCCGCCGCCGAGCGGCTGGTGGATGATCCCGAGCGCAGCTACCTGCTGGGCGCGGGCGTCGCCGCCAGCATCGCCCAGACCCGCGACTGGGAAGCCAAGGTGGGACGCCTGCTGGACCTGGCCGACGCCGCCTCGACCCGCGAGCCGGCCCGCGCCCTGTCCTTCCACGTCATCGAACAGCCCCTGTCTGAGATCCTGGAATCCAACGCCGGCCTGGTGGACCTGCTGGGATCGAGCCTCGACCTCGGCTCGCGCCTGGCCGCCATGACGCGCCTGGCGGCGCACGCCACCGTGGACAAGCTGATCGCGGCGGAGCCGAGCGTGGCGCGGATCATGCCGCCGCTGGTGGGCGCCGCCGCGCGCCTGGCCGACTGGATGGAGAAGCCGCCCTTCGCCAACGCCCGTGTGGCGGTGGCCAAGCGGGTGCTCGCCGAACTCAACGGTCCGCGCCGCCTGCGCCCAAGCAGTCCGGTGGACGAGATCGAACTGCTGCGGGCCCTGGCCATGGCGCTGACGGCCGCCGCGGGGGACCTGCTGCCGCCGGAGGACGTCCAGGAAGCCTTTGTCAATCGCTCCAAGATGTTGGTCACCGGCGAATTCGTCGACGCCTACCTGGGACACAACGCTTCTCCCCGCGAGGAGGTGGAGGCCCTGATCCGCCTGGTGGAGAACGTCATCGGCGGGGCCAACAAGCGCCAGGCGGCGCGCTGGCTGTCGACCGCGGTCAACGCGCTGAAGCTCGAGAAGGACATACGCCTCGGCCCCGATTCCCCGGCCGTGCGGCTTTGCGCCCTGGCGGCGTTGCAGAAGGCCGTGGGCCGCTGCGGGCTGGTCCCGGAGGACCTGGCGCCGCTGAGCGCCAAGCTGGGCGAACTGGGCGGGCAGATCGAGGCCGACAGCAAGCTGTGCGCCGCCCTGTTGGCCGCCCGCGCGCCGGTGGTCCACCGGCTGACCGTGCTCTTGAAACTGGCCACGGGCGAGGCGGCGCCGCTGGGCCCCGCCGCCGACCGGGCGCGCCTGGCGGCGTTGAAGCTGCTCAAGTCCGACGAGGCCCGGACCCAGTTCAACCAGACTCCCGAGAGCCTGACGCGGGTGCGCGGCATGCTGCAGGCCGCCGGCCTGGCCGCCTGACCGGGCGCCATGGACTCCGGCCCGGCCCGCCCCTAGTTATTCGGCGGGCCCGCTTTGGGTCCCAGACGCGCCGAGGCCCGCCATTCTCCGTCCCATCGCCCTATGCCTGGCGCTCGCGCTCGCCGGCGTCACCCTTGCGGCCTGTTCCGGGGCCGAGGACGCGCCCATCGACACCGGCGTGTGCTGGCGCGAGGTGACCGCCAAGTCCGGCCAGCGGCATTTCGAGGTAATCTCGCGCAACGTCGCCAACCTGGACAGCTGCGCCGCCCAGATCGAGGGCCTGAGGCTGCAGGAAGACCGCGACGTGGTGGGCGCCTACCAAAGCTTCTTCATCACCGCCGACGACCAGTCGGTCAGCTCCTCCAGCAGCCGGGACGGCTTCCGCTACCCGATATTCCTCCCCGGCCAGCGCGAGACCATCGACGCGGGCCTGCGCAAGCTGATGAAGGAAAACAACGGTCGACCGCCCAGCGGCTCCGACCTGGACATTGGGCGCCAGCAGTAGGGCGCGGACCGCTAGCCCTCGCCCCGTCCGAAGGATTGCCTGAAGGCTGGGGAGCGGGTTGGACGCGGGCGGCTTGCCTTCAGACCAGCGCCGACGCCCTGTACCGCTCGCCATCCCAGTTTTCCTGCGTCCCGCGTTGGAGAAGGCGCGGCGGTCGCGCTTTCCCCTTTCGGGGATCGCATTCTAGGGTTCAAACTATCGTTTGAATTTTCAAATCCGAAACCGGGAGGAACATCATGGCGACCAGGGGCGTGCGCGCGGCCGGCAAGAAGGCCTTCATCTCCGGCGGCGCCGGCGGGCTGGGATCGGCCATGGCCCGCAAGCTGGCCGACGAGGGCGCCAAGGTGGCCCTGGCGGACATCGACCTGGACGGCGCCAGGGCGGTCGCCGAGCAGATCGACGCCGTCTGGGGGGCGGGAACGGCCTTCGCCTTCCCCCTGGACGTCACCAGGGAGGACCAGTGGATCTTCGCCCTGGAGGAAGCCGACGCGGCGATGGGCGGCATCTCGGTGCTGGTGAACAACGCCGGCATCTCGCGCGGCGGCAACATCGAGGAGCTCAGCTACGAGGACTGGAAGCTGGTGATGGGGGTCAACCTCGACTCGGTGTTCCTGGGAACCAAGCACGCGCTCAAGTACATGCGCGCCAACCAGCCGGGATCGGTCATCAACATCTCGTCCATCGCCGGCCTGATCGCGGCCCACAACTCGCCGGTCTACAACGCCTCCAAGGCGGGGGTCTGGCTGCTGAGCAAGGGCATCGCCCTGCACTGCGCCAAGCAGGGGCTGGATATCCGCTCCAACTCGGTGCACCCGACGTTCATCGACACCCCGATCCTGGATCCGATCCGCCAGGCCTTCGGCAAGGAGGCCGCCGACGCCAAGCTCGGCCGCCAGATCCCCCTGGGCCACATCGGCGAGCCGGACGACATCGCCAACGCGGTGCTCTACCTGGCCAGCGACGAGAGCAAGTTCATGACCGGCGCGGAGCTGAAACTGGACGGCGGCATCTCGGCCATGTGACCGCGCCTTGGACCATCGGGTGCTCAATTGTTCCGTCGGACATGTCACACTCGGCTCAGCCGCCTCGTCATTGCAGCACCACCGTCCAAGAGACAAAGGGAATTGATGATGAGCACCCGACTGAACCCCTACGCCGCCGGCCCCGAGCTGGTGAAGCCGCTGATCGATTTTAGCAACGCCGTGGACGCGGCCGGGCTGGAGCCCGGCCTGATGGAGCTGGTGAAGATCCGCGCCTCACAGATGAACGGCTGCGCCGTCTGCCTGGACATGCACACCCGCGAGGCGCGGCAGGCCGGCGAGACCGAGGAGCGGCTGTTCATGCTGGACGCCTGGCGCGAGACCAAGCTGTTCACCCCCCGCGAACGGGCGGCCCTGGCCTGGACTGAGGCCCTGACCCGGCTCTCCGAGACCCGGGCGCCGGACGCGGACTATGAGGCCATGGCGGCGCAGTTCAGCGATGCCGAGCAGGTGAACCTGACGTTGCTGATCGGCGTGATCAACAGCTTCAACCGCATCGGCGTTGGCTTCCGTGTGCCGCCGCTCCGGCAGGCAGCGCGGCGGGCCGCCTGACGGCCGCAGGCCCGGCCAGGACGCGGCGGCGCTGTTCGCGCGCCGCGTCCCAGGCTTGGCGATGGAATGACGCGGTCCGGAAGGGGGCGATTTCGGGGGCTGGCTTGCCGCGAACGCCCTGGAATGCAACGTTCGCCCGGGGCCGTCTTTTCACGATCTCCAGACACGGCGTCAGCAATCCCACCGTAACGGCCCAAAAGGGTGTACGGTGCAGCATGAAGCGACGTCGCCCCATTCTCTTTCTCGGCCCGAACAGGCTCCCGATTTCCGATGGCCGCTTCTGGTCAAAGGTGATGGAAGCCATCCGCGACGCCATGGCGCCTCCGCGCCGATTCTAAGTTTCCAGTCCGGTCCGAGCCGTCGCCTTCGCCGTGGAAACCCGGCCGCCGCGCCGGCAGGACCGCCAAATCGGCGCGCGCCGCGTGTCCTGGTTCTCAACTGCGAAGGCGATGCGAATGTCACGACCGAACGTCCTGCACCTGACAGACAACCGGGCCGACCATGGCCAATAGCCGCTCCGTGGCCTTCCGCCTGATCGGCACCCTGCGCGACGAGGGCAGCCTGTTGTCCGCCGGGGTCGCCGTTCCCGTGCGCTATCAGATCTGCGTGATCCAGCGCGGCACGAACGAAGTCGCCACCGGCGAGATCGAGGGTGTCTTCAACGCCCGGACGGTCAAGCGCGGTCCGGCGCGCCTGAAGCTGGCCGACGGCCACACGGTGGTCGTCAGCCTGTCGGACGGCAGCCCCGACCTGGCCGCCTTCGAGGCCGACCGGGCCGGAGCCGCCTACTGCCACGCCCTCTGGGCCGCGCGCGACACGCAGGCGGCGCCCGAGGCCGAAACCAAGGGCGCCGCAGCCGTCGGCTGAACCTCGAAGTCACGGCGCTTCCTCCTCAGAGCGTTCCCTGCGTCACGGCATGCAGCCGGGCGTAGGCGCCGCCGCGGCCGACCAGTTCCCCGTGGCGACCCTCCTCGACGATCCGCCCGCGATCGAAGACCAGGATCCGGTCGGCGCCGCGGATGGTGGACAGGCGGTGGGCGATGACGATGGTGGTTCGACCCATCATCAGCTCCTCCATCGCCGCCTGGACCTGAAGCTCGGTCTCCACGTCCAATGACGAGGTGGCTTCGTCCAGCACCAGGATCGGCGCATCGGCCAGGAACGCCCGGGCGATGGCCACCCGTTGGCGCTCGCCGCCGGACAGCTTCACCCCCCGCTCGCCCACCGGAGTCTCGTAGCCCATAGGCAGGCGGGCGATGAAGTCGTGCGCGCGGGCGCGTCTGGCCGCCAGGGCGATCTCCTCGGGCGTGGCGCCGGGCCTGGCGTAGGCGACGTTTTCGGCGATGGACCGGTGGAACAGGGCCGGGTCCTGGGGCACCACGGCGATGGAGCGCCGCAGGTCGCCCTGGCGGACATAGCTGATGTCCTGGCCATCGATGAGGATGCGCCCGTCCTGCAGGTCGTAGAGCCGCTGGACCAGCTTCACGAACGTCGACTTGCCCGACCCCGTGGGGCCGACCAGCGCCACCCGCTCGCCCGGTGCGATGGTGAGGTCGAAGTCCTGGTAGAGCGCGCCGGCCTGGTTCTCGTAGCCGAACGTCACCTTGTCGAAGACGATCTGGCCCAGCTCGCCGTGGAAGCCTTCCGCGTCCGGCCGGTCAGCCAGCTGCGGCGGCGTCTTCATGTAGGCGGCCACGTCCATGGTGTCGTCCAGGCCCTTTTGCAGCATGCGGGTGATCTCGCTGAAGTTCCGCATGTAGCCGGCCATGACAATGAACGAGGTGATGGCGAAGGCCACGTCCCCCGGCGTCGCCCGGCCCTGGTCCCAGGCGCTGACCAGCAGCCCGGTCAGCCCCGCCTGAAGGGTGAAGACGAACAGGTTCTGGCCCATGCCCACGATGTTGAAGCGGTCCCAGGTACGGTTCACCGCCACGCGCCAGGCGTCCACCGTCCGCGCGAACCGGACTTCCTCCCGAGCCTCGGCCCCGAAGCCCTTGACCACCGGATTGGCGCCGATGGCGTCGGCCAGGGAGGCGCCGATCCGCGAGTCCAGGGCGTTGGAGACCAGGTTCGCCGGCCGGATGTACTTCACCGAGAGGACGATGTTGTAGATCGCGAAGGCGCCGACCACGACGCCCACGAAGACGCCGACCCACCACCAGCGCAGGCCCATGGAGACCGCCAGCCCGGTCATCACGATCAGGGTGGGCATCAACATCAGCAGCAGGGCGTCCGAAGCGCTGTCGTAGCCCCACATGGCGCGCGAGACCCGCCGCACCGTGGCGCCGGCGAAGTTGGAGGCGTGCCAGTCGGTGGAGAAGGACTGCACCCGCTGGAAGCCCTCCTTGACCATCCGCGACATGATCCGGCTGTAGAAGCCGTTCATGACCCGGAAGGTGCTGGACCGCGTGGCGTAGAACAGCAGGTAGAGCCCCGACAGCATGGCCCAGGAGCGCCAGGCCGCGTGGCTGACGTGGGCCTTGTTGGAGACCGCGTCCATCAGGCCCCGGGTCGCCCAGGGGATGGTCAGGTCGCAGGCCGCGGCGGCCACGATCAAGACGATGATCAGGCTGAACCGCACCGGCTCGCCAAGCCAGTGGCGGGCTATGTAGCCCAGGATCTGGGTGTTGCTGAGGATGCGAGGGCGCGCCTCGTCGTCGTCTTCGATGGCGATGGTCATCGGAACCGTCCGCTGGAAATCGACTGGATCGCAGCCCGCGCGCGGCTTTGCGGCGCGGCGAGGCGCGAAGGGAAAAATGGAATCCTAGGATTCCGGGTGCTGGAGCAGAGCAAGAGACTTGTCCTTGGGTCGGAGGGCCTTGGTGGCGCCGACCGCGGGAGAGGTCCCTTAGGTCAGCAGATCCGGTCGGCGGGGCGCATGCCGGTGAGCTTCACCACAGCGCGCGGGAGGGCGGTTTGAATCGAGATACGCATCGATGGGCCCTCCTTTCCGGGTTTGGGGACGAGGCAAGCTAGGCGCGGCCATCCGGTGCGTCAAGCGAGCGCCGTTACGTGAACGCCCAGGCGTGGCGCCGGCGCCTCAGTTGACCAGGATCGTCCCCAGCAGCAGCCGGGCGCCGGAGCGGCCAAGCACCACATCGGTCTGGCGCTGCAGCGCGCGCGCCAGGTAGTCGGCGTTGGGAACCGCGCCGCCAGGCAGGCCGGAGGCGTAGATCTGCAGGACCTGGGCGAAGGCGGCCCGAAGGCGGGGCGTGGACTGGTCAGCGCGTTCGCGCAGGCCGTCGTCGGGCACGTCGATGCCGGCCTCGACGGTCATCACCCCGCGCCGGCCGTCGGCGCGGATCACCGTGGCGGTGAGGGTCTGGAGCTGGATGAAGGTCTCGCCGCCGCCCTTCTTGCGTTCTTCCGCGCCCGCGCCGGACGCCAGCGCTGGACAGAGTCCGGCGAGGCCAATGGTGGCAAGGAGGTGGCGACGGCGCATGGCCTATGATGAACCCAAACGTGGTTGACGCTCTCTTTACGCGATGCGGCGCAGAACGGGGACGAACACCGCAACAGGAGCCCGCCCTTGGGCCGATTCGCCCCGCAAGACCTTGATCTGGACGGCAAGGTGATCCTGGTCACCGGCGGCACCGGCTCGTTCGGCCGCCGCTTCATCGAGACCGTCCTGGCCCGATATTCGCCCCGCAAGGTGATCGTCTATTCCCGCGACGAGCTGAAGCAGCACGAGATGCAGATCGATCTGCGCGAGCGCTTCCCCGCCGAGGTGGTGGGCAGGATGCGCTTTTTCCTGGGCGACGTGCGCGACCGTGAGCGGCTGACGCTGGCCCTGCGTGGCGTCGACATCGTCATCCACGCCGCGGCGCTGAAGCAGGTGCCGGCGGCCGAGTACAACCCTTCCGAATGCATCGCCACCAACATCATGGGGGCGGAGAACGTGGTCTGGGCGTGCCTGTCCAACCGCGTGCGGCAGGTGGTGGCGCTGTCCACCGACAAGGCCTGCAACCCGATCAACCTCTACGGCGCCACCAAGCTGGCGTCGGACAAGACCTTCGTGGCCGCCAACAACCTGTCGGGGGACATCGGCACAAGGTTCTCGGTGGTCCGCTACGGCAACGTGGTGGGCTCGCGCGGCAGCGTGGTGCCGTTCTTCCAGGGCCTGCTTAGCCGGGGCGCCAAGACCCTGCCGATCACCGACACGCGGATG
>FTAI01000517.1_pt1 | contig 17476 bp, 17 predicted proteins | sample 1638941 | NCBI WGS metagenome assembly FTAI01 (sample SAMEA3914813, study PRJEB12502) | metagenome | biome: forest; material: soil | place: Canada | collected 2011-07-07 | depth 0.3 m | reverse complement strand
GAGCCCTTGCCGTTGGTGCCGGCCACATGGATCACCGGCGGCAGGCGCCGTTCCGGATGGCCGAGCGCGGCCAGCAGGCGTTCGACCCGGCCGGTGGTCAGGTCGATCAGGCTCGGATGATTGGCGCGCAGGCGCTGGATCACCGCGTCCGAGGCGCGGATGGGGTCGTGATCCTGCCCACGTCCTGGAACTGGAGAGGTCAAGTCAGGCGGCGGAAAGGCGATTCCGCCCCATCATCAAGGTCTTCAGGATCGAGCTCAGCACGGCGCGCAGCTCCGACCGGCTCACGACTCGGTCGACCATGCCGCGCTCCACCTGGAATTCGGCGCGCTGGAAGCCCGCCGGCAAGGTCTCGCGGATGGTCTGCTCGATTACCCGGCGCCCGGCGAAGCCGATCAGGGCGTTGGGTTCGGCTAGGTGCACGTCGCCGAGCATGGCGTAGGAGGCCATGACGCCGCCGGTCGTGGGATCGGTGAGCACGACGACATAGGGCAGGCCCGCAGCCTTCACCTCGTTCACGGCGAGGGTCGTACGGGCGAGCTGCATCAGCGAGAGCGTGCCCTCCTGCATCCGCGCCCCGCCGCTGGCGGTGAAGATCACGAAGGGGACCTCGCGCTTCACGGCTTCCTGCGCGGCCGTGATGAAGGCCTCGCCGACGGCCATGCTGAGCGAGCCGCCCATGAAGGCGAAGTCCTGCACCGCGACCACGACCGGCTGGCCCATGATGTGGCCATATCCGATGGCCAGCGCATCGGGCTCGCCGCTCGCCTTGCGCGCGGCCTTCAGCCGTTCCGGATAGGGCTTGATGTCGGGGAACTTCAGCGGGTCGTCGGCGACCGCCGGCGTGGCGATGCGCTCGAACTTGCCGTCGTCGAAGGTGTAGCGGAGCCGCGCCTGGGCGCCGATGCGCATGTGGTGGCCGGACGGGGTGACCCAGAGCGCGGCCTCCAGGTCCGGGCGATAGATCATTTCCCCGGTGTCGGGGCACTTCACCCACAGGTTCTCAGGGGTCTCGCGCTTGGAGAACGCGTTGCGCACGCCGGGCGCGATCCGCGACAGCCAGCCGGTCCGTTCTCGGGGGGCGGCGGGGGGCCGCCCGGGCTTATCGTTTCTCTGTTCAGCCATCGCCATGGTTCTAGACCGTCGTTTGGCCGACTCGCGCGGAGCGGACAGCCTTAGCCAACGAATTCACTTTGGAAAGAACCCGCGCGGTCACGTCTTCGTTCATCCGGATCGCCTCGGCGACTTCGTCCACCAGGGCCGAACCCACCACAACTGCGTCGGCGACCCGAGCTATAGCCGAGGCTCTTTGCGGAGTCTTGATTCCGAAGCCGACAGCGACTGGCAGGCCGGAGGCTTTGCGTACCCGCTCGACGTGCGGCGCCACCGTCGCGGCGTCCGCTTCCTTCACCCCGGTCACGCCCGCCACGGAGACGTAGTAGACGAAACCGGAGGTGCGCCGGACCACGACCTTGAGCCGCGCGTCGTCGGTGGTCGGCGTTGCGAGGCGGATCAGCGAGACGCCCACCGCGTCCAGGGCGTCGGCCAGGGGCGTCGCCTCTTCCGGCGGCAGGTCGACCACGATCAGGCCGTCCACCCCGGCCTCGGCCGCATCGCGGGCGAAGGCCTCGAAGCCCCAGGTCACCAGGGGGTTGGTGTAGCCCATCAGGACGATCGGGGTGGTCTGATCGCCGATGCGGAAGCCGCGGACCAGATCCAGCGTGCCGGCGAGCGTCATGCCCTTGTCCAGCGCCCGCAAGGCCGAGCGCTGGATCGGCGGGCCCTCGGCCATGGGATCGGAGAACGGGAAGCCCAGCTCGATCAGGTCGGCGCCGGCGCCCGGCAGACCCTTCAGGATCGCCAGCGCCGTAGCCGCGTCCGGATCGCCGGCCATCACATAGGAGACGAACGCCGCGCGGCCCTCGCGTTTCAGCTCGGCGAAGCGGGCGTCGATGCGGGCCTTGCTCAAATCGTCCGTCCCAGGTGGGCCGCGACGGTGGCGACATCCTTGTCGCCTCGGCCGGAGAGATTGAGCACTACGATCCCGTCCTTGCCGACATCCCCGACCACCTCGCCCAGGCGGGCGAGCGCGTGGGCCGATTCGATGGCCGGCAGGATACCCTCCAGCTCGGCGCAGAGCTTGAAGGCGTCCAGCGACTCCGCGTCGGTGGCGGTGAGATAGGTGGCTCGGCCGACGTCATGCAGCCAGGAATGCTCCGGCCCGATGCCCGGATAGTCGAGGCCGGCGGAGATCGAATGGGCTTCGGTGATCTGCCCGGCGGCATCCTGCAGCAGATAGGTCATGTTGCCGTGCAGGACCCCCGGCCGGCCGCCGTTGATCGCGGCGGCGTGACGGCCGGTGTCCATCCCCTCGCCCGCGGCCTCGACACCGTAGAGGCGCACGCTCTCGTCGTTGAGGAACGGATGGAATATGCCGATGGCGTTCGAGCCCCCACCGACGCAGGCCACGACGGCGTCGGGCAGCCGGCCCTCCAGCTCCATCACCTGTTCGCGCACCTCGTGGCCGATCACGGACTGGAAGTCTCGAACCATCTCCGGATAGGGGTGCATGCCGGCCGCCGTACCGATCAGATAGTAGGTGTCGTGGACGTTGGTGACCCAGTCGCGGAGCGCCTCGTTCATGGCGTCCTTGAGCGTCGCCGAACCGGAGGTCACCGGCCGGACCTCGGCGCCCAGAAGGTTCATGCGGAAGACATTCGGCTTCTGCCGCTCCACGTCGACCGCGCCCATGTAGACCACGCAGGGCAGGCCGAATCGCGCGCAGACGGTGGCGGTGGCGACGCCGTGCTGGCCGGCGCCGGTCTCGGCGATGATCCGGGTCTTGCCCATCCGCCGGGCCAGCAGGATCTGACCCATGCAATTGTTGATCTTGTGCGAGCCGGTGTGGTTCAGCTCCTCGCGCTTCAGATAGATCTTGGCTCCGCCGTAGTGCCGCGTCAGCCGCTCGGCGAAATAGAGGGGGCTGGGCCGGCCCACATAGTGCCTCAGGAACCCGCCGAGTTCGGCCTTGAAGGTCGGGTCCGCCTTGGCCGCCCGATAGGCCGCGTCCAGCTCGTGGACCAGCGGCATAAGGGTCTCGGGCACATAGCGGCCGCCGTAGTCGCCGAAGCGGCCTTCGGCGTCCGGATAGGCCGCGTAGTCGTTGGGCCTGCTGAGCGGGGATTTGGGAGGCGCGTTCACGGAGGCCGGTTCTAAGCGCGTTTGGCGGCGTCGAGGAACGCCCGGATCAAGGCGGGGTCCTTTAGTCCGGGTCCGCGCTCCACGCCAGAGGAAACGTCCAGCAGCGGCGCCCCCGATTGCTGCACGGCGTCGGCAAGGTTCCAGGGATCGAGGCCGCCCGCCAGGAACCAGGGGCGCTGGAACCGACGCCCGGCGAGGAGGGTCCAGTCGAAGGCCTGACCGCTTCCGCCGGGGCGATCGGCGTTCTTGGCGGGCTTGGTGTCGAACATCAGGTGGTCGGCCACAGTTTCGAAGTCGGCGCCCGGGGCTAGATCGGCGGCCTCCGACACCGGCAGAACCTTGATGATCCCTGCCCGGGCGCGTTCGCCGACCGCGCGGGCGCGGGCCGGCGTCTCCGCGCCATGCAGCTGGATGAAGTCGGGCTGCAGGATGGTGGCGATCCGGTCGACCTCGGCGTCGCTGGGATCGACCAGCACGGCCACGACCTTGGCCTTGCCGCGCACGGGCTGGGCCAGGCGCCAGGCCTCGTCGGGCGCGAGGTTGCGTGGGCTCTTGTCGAAGAACATGAACCCCAGGAAGGCCGCGCCGCCGTCCAGGGCGGCCGTGACGGCCTCGGGGGTGCTGATCCCGCAGATCTTGGTTTGAACGCCCATGGGCGGGATTAGGGCGTTCGCAGGCGTCGCCGCAAGGGAGGTTAGGGCTGCCGGGCCTTCAGGAGGTCGCGGATTTCCGTCAGCAGCGCCTCCTGCGGCGGCGGCGCGGGCTTTTCCTCGGGCGGCGTGGCCGCGTCCTTGCGGCGGATGGCGTTCACGCCCTTGACCAGCAGGAAAACCACCCAGGCCACGATCACGAACTTGATGATGGTATTTATGAACAGGCCGTAGTGGATCGCCACAGGCTCGCTGCCCTTGACCAGCGGATCGGCCGCCTTGAGCACCCATTGCAGCTTGGCGAAGTCGATGCCGGACAGCAGCAGCCCAATCGGCGGCATCACGATGTTGTCGACCAGGCTCTTGACGATGTCGTTGAATGCCGCGCCGACGATCACGCCGACGGCCAGGTCGATGACATTGCCGCGGGCGATAAACTCCCGGAACTCGCCGAAGATGCTGAGCCGGGTTTTCAGGGGGTCGCTCATGGCTGACCTATTCGTCGGTGAGGTTCAGGCGCTCGCGCAGTTCCTTGCCGCTCTTGAAAAAGGGCACGTGCTTGGCGCGGACGTCAACCGGTTCTGCGGTCCGCGGATTACGTCCGGCGCGGGCGTCGCGCGAACGAACCGAAAGCGCGCCGAACCCGCGCAGCTCCACCCGGCCGCCGGTCTCCAGCGCCTGGATCATCCGCTCCAGAACCACCCCGACCACGCGCTCAATGTCGCGTTGCGTCAGGTGGGGATTCTCCTCAGCGAGTTTGGCGATCAGTTCCGATTTGATCATGCGGCCCCCTCGAACCGGCGTGACCATGGGCGAGTCCGCCTTTGTATTCAAGGCGTAAAAAGGCTTTGCATGCATCCGGGCCAAGCCTTGCCACCGCCGCGGGCACGCAACCCCTGCGCGCATCTTCGTCCGGATGCAGCCGACGGCGCGCTCAAGCCGGGGCGCGGACCAGGCTGTCGACATTGCGCAGCTTGCGGATGGCGGCGTTGGCCGTCTCCGCCTCGGCGGCGCTGATTTCCGAGGTCAGCGACCGCTGATCCACCGTGAAACTGGCGACGTTGCCCTGGACCGCCGAGACGCTGACGATCTCGTAGCCGCCCACGTGCTCCGTGCCGGTCGGGCCGCGGACCGTGTAGCCCTTGCCGTCTCCCGGCAAGACGATCTCGGTCCGCGAACGGGTGAAGGCGGGATAGGGCACGGCGAACGGGGCGTCGCTGTTGGGGCCCGGCTCACGCTTCGGGAAGGCGCGTGGGACCACCGAGGACGTCACCTTGTATTCGCGCAGGTTCAGGTCCTGGTTCTTTCGCCAATCCATCTCCGCCGTGCCGGTCAGCTCGACGACGAACAGGTCCTTGGCCGGATCGTCGCGCCAGGTGACCTCATCGATGTCCATCCCGCTGGCGGCGTTGGAGAACTGCTGGCGGAAGGCGCGTTCGAAATCCGCCTTCGGAGCCTTGGCCACGCTGGCGCGCATGGAATTGGCAAGGATGCCGCTGGCGGCCAGGGTGATGTGCGCGGGCGCCTTGGCGTCGAGTCCCTTGGAGGCGTCGAGACGCAGGACCGTTTCGATCATCGGCACGTTGATCTGATGCTCGACGATGGCCTCCAGCGCCGCGCCCTGCGGCCGCACCGGCAGGCCCCATCGATGCGGCGGCGGCTGCATGGCCTGGGGGTTGCGGTCGCCGGTCCGAGTGCCGTCGAGCCAGAAGGACTCGCCCTTGATCTTCACGCGGACGATCACGTGGTTGAAGGCGGCGAGGGAGGGCGGCAGCTCGTTGATCCCGTCGCCGGCCCCGAGGTTGACCAGCACCGGCTCGGCCTCGATGCCGAGGTTCCTCAGGAGCGCCAACAGGAGGGCCGTCTTGGCCTTGCAGTCGCCGAAGCGGCGGGTCCAGGTGTCGTCGGCCTTGGCCGGGACATAGCCGCCCTCGCCCATGCCGATGAAAAAGTAGCGGGTCTTGTCCTCGACAAGCTGCAGGGCGGCGAAGGCGCGCTCCTTCGGATCGCTCGTCCGCGCGGCGATGGCTTCCGCCTCGGCCTTGACCGGCGAGGTCGGCGAGATCTGCGAGGCCTTCTCGTAGAGCGGGGCCATCAGCCTGGAGATCTCGTTCCAGCTCTGGAAGCTGGTGGCCTCGAGCTGGCCGACGCGCCGGAACCGAAGCGGCGCGCCTAGCGGGGCCTTGGGCGCCAGGATGCCGCTCAGGTCGATCGCAAGGACAGCGCGGCCGTCCTTGACGCTGACCGTGGGATCCCCGAAACCCGGCGTGGCCTTCCACTGTACGGTCTCGCCCTTCGGCCAGGAGACGATGGCGCGGTAGCGTCCGACCACGCCGGCGAAGGCGAGCCGCTCCGCATCGAAGGAATGGCCCTGCACCACCGGATCGGCGTGGGTGCGGGTCATGGCCATATCGAGGATGTCGCCGGTCTGCAGGCCGTCGATCTGCCGGGAGGCGGTGATCCGGCCGTCGAGGCTGGCCTGTTCGAGGTTGGCCTCCCGCCGCAGGACCAGCATCGCCTTGGGATCCTCGAGGAGATCGATCGTCTTGCCGTCGCGGATGATATGCAGGGTGTGGAGGGTGATGGTTTCGGTGTCCGGGCTCCAGACCACGGCCATCGACTTCACGCCGGGAAGCCCCTCGGGCTTCAGGATCTTGATGACGCGGCGGTTGTAGTAGGTGTCGCCGGAGGGATCGAGGCGGGTCTGGTGGTCGTCGAGCAGCACCTGGATGGCCGGCGCGCCCTCGTCGGACGGCGGCGGCGGGATGGCGGCGACATCGACCCAGGCCGGCGGCGGCCCGAAGGCGGGCTTGTCGGCGGCGAAGGCGGAGAACGCGCAGGCCACGGCGGCCAGGGCGGAGCAGAAAGCCAGACGTAACGACAAGAGGACGCTCCCGGGGCGCTCGAAACGGCGCGTGACCACACGATAAGGCGGAAGCGTGAAAAGAAAACGGCGGACCGATTGCTCGATCCGCCGTCGTTTCTAGCAAAGCCCGAAGGCCTTCGGGAAACCTAGTCCTTTTGGGCCTTCTCGCGCAGGGCTGCGCCCAGGATGTCGCCGAGCGATGCGCCGGAGTCGGAGGCGCCGAACTTCTCGATGGCTTCCTTTTCCTCGGCCATTTCCAGGGCCTTCACCGACAGGGACACGCGGCGCGCGGCCTTGTCGACATTGGCGATCTGGGCGTCCAGGCGGTCGCCGACGGCGAACCGCTCCGGCCGCTGGTCCGCACGGTCGCGGCTGAGGTCCGACTTGCGGATGAAGGCGGTCATCGGCGCTTCGTCCTCGCCGAACTTCACCTCGATGCCGCCCGAGGTGATCTCGGTGACGGTGACGGTGACGGTCTGGCCCTTGCGGTAGGTGTCGCCCTGCATCGGGTCGCCGGCCAGTTGCTTGATGCCGAGCGAGATGCGCTCCTTCTCGACGTCGACGTCGAGCACCTTGGCCTTGACCATGTCGCCCTTGTTGTACTTGGCGATGGCTTCCTCGCCGGGCACGGCCCAGTCGAGGTCGGAAAGGTGCACCATGCCGTCGATGTCGTTGTCGAGGCCGATGAACAGGCCGAACTCGGTGGCGTTCTTGACCTCGCCTTCGACCGTGGAGCCGACCGGATGGGCCGCCACGAAGGCGTCCCACGGATTGGCCATGGCCTGCTTGAGGCCGAGCGACACGCGGCGCTTGGACGGATCGACGTCCAGCACGACGACTTCGACTTCCTGAGAGGTCGAGACGATCTTGCCGGGATGGACGTTCTTCTTGGTCCAGCTCATCTCGGAGACGTGCACCAGGCCCTCGACACCCGGCTCCAGCTCCACGAAGGCGCCGTAGTCGGTGATGTTGGTGATGCGGCCGGTGAACTTGGCGCCCACCGGGTACTTGGCCTCCACGCCGTCCCACGGGTCGGACTGGAGCTGCTTCATGCCGAGCGAGATGCGCTGGGTGTCGGGGTTGATCTTGACGATCTGCACCTTGACCGTGTCGCCCACCGCCAGCACCTGGCTCGGATGATTGACGCGCTTCCAGCTCATGTCGGTGACGTGCAGCAGGCCGTCGATGCCGCCCAGGTCCACGAACGCGCCGTAGTCGGTGATGTTCTTGACCACGCCTTCGCGGACTTCACCCTCTTGCAGCTGCGACACCAGTTCGGTGCGCTGCTCGGCGCGGGCTTCTTCCAAGATGGCGCGGCGGGAGACGACGATGTTGCCGCGCGGGCGGTCCATCTTGAGGATCGCGAACGGCTGCTCGCGGCCCATCAGCGGGCCGACGTCGCGCACCGGACGGATGTCCACCTGCGAGCCGGGCAGGAACGCCGAGGCGCCGCCCAGGTCGACGGTGAAGCCGCCCTTCACGCGGCCGACGATGGCGCCCATGACCGGCTGGTTCTCGGCGAAAACGCCTTCCAGACGGGTCCAGGCTTCTTCGCGGCGGGCCTTGTCGCGGCTGATCACCGCTTCGCCCAGCGCGTTCTCGACGCGCTCCAGGAACACCTCGACGGTGTCGCCCACCTTGACGGTGGCCTTGCCGTTTTCGTCGACGCCGAATTCCTTGACCGCGATGCGGCCCTCGGTCTTCAGACCCACGTCGATGATGGCGAAGTCCTTTTCGATCGCCGCGACGCGGCCCTTCACCACCGTGCCTTCGGCGAAGTCCTTGCCGCCCATGCTCTCGTCGAGAAGGGCCGCGAAGTCGTCGCGCGAGGGGTTCATGCTCATGTCGTCAGCCATTTAGGTCTTCAAGTCTCTGTTGGGGCAGGCCCGCGCGCGGATGGGCGGCACGGGCGATGCGTTGATGTCAGGATAGGTGCGCCCGCGGCCGTGCGAGGTTTGGCGCGTTTGGATTCGCCCCTCAGGATTGCGCCTGCCGGGCTCGCGCCACCTCGACGATACGGCGGGCCGCATCGAAGGCGGCTTCTATAGTCATTTCAGTGGTGTCCAGCAAGACCGCGTCGTCGGCGATCACCATCGGCGAGTCGGCGCGCGAGCTGTCGCGACGGTCGCGCAGGCGGATGTCGGCCAGGACTTCGTCGTAGGTGACGCTCTCCCCCTGGCCGACAAGCTGCTTCCAGCGCCGGTCGGCGCGGGCTTCCGGCGTGGCGGTGACGAAGAGCTTGGCCTGGGCGCCGGGGGCGATCACCGTGCCGATATCGCGCCCGTCGATGACCGCGCCGGGTTGTTGGGCGGCGAAGGCGCGCTGGAAGTCGCGCAGCATCTGGCGCACCGGCGTATAGACCGCCACCCGGCTGGCGGCCTCGCCCGCGGCGCGGGTGCGCACGTCCGGATTCTCCAGCTCGGCCGGGTTGAGGGCCCTGGCGGCGGCCGTGGCGGCGGCCTCGTCGCCAAGATCGCCTCCCGCCTTCAGCACCCGCACGCCGACGGCGCGGTAGAGCAGGCCGGTGTCCAGCACCCGATAGCCGTAAAGGTCGCCCAAGCGCACGGCGATGGTGCCCTTGCCGGACGCGGCGGGACCGTCCACGGCGATGATGAAGCCCATCAACCTGCCTCCCCTTCAGGGGGAGGGAGGGTCAGGTGCGAACCGCGCTCACCCAACCTCGATCTCCGCGCCCAGCCCCGCCATCAACGCCCCGAATCCGGGAAAGCTGGTGGCGATCATGCCCGGCTCGTCCACGGCCACGGCCTCTTCGGCGCCCAGGCCCAGGATCAGATGGCTCATGGCGATGCGGTGGTCACCGTGGGTGTGGACAAGGCCCCCGCCCTTCACGGCATGGTTGGCGCGCGCCGTACCGGAGACGATGAGGCCTTCCGGCTCCTCCTCCACAGAGACCCCACAGGCCGCCAGGCCCGCCGCCATCATCGCGATGCGGTCGCTTTCCTTGACCCGAAGCTCACCGATGCCGCGCATGACCGTCGGCCCATCGGCATAGGCCGCCGCCACCGCCAGGATCGGATACTCGTCGATCATGGAGGGCGCGCGGTCCGGCGGCACGACGACGCCGCGCAGGGCCGAGTACCGGGCGAGAATATCGCCAACCTGTTCGCCGCCCTCGTCGCGCACATTCTCCAGGGTCAGATCCGCGCCCATCTCCCGCAGGGTCTCGATCAGGCCGATGCGCAGGGGATTGAGCAGCACGCCCTCCACCGTCACCTCCGACCCCGGCGTGATGATCGCCGCCACCAGCGGAAAGGCGGCCGAGGAAGGGTCGCCCGGCACCACGATCCGGGTTCCGGTCAGGGCCTGGCCCCCCGCAAGGCGGATGTGACGACCGTCCGGCTGGTCGGAGACCTCGACGTCGGCTCCAAAGGCCCGCAGCATGCGTTCGGTGTGGTCTCGGGTGGCCTCCGGCTCGATCACTTCGGTGACGCCCTCCGCGTGCAGCCCGGCCAGGAGCACGGCCGACTTCACCTGGGCGGAGGGTTCTGGCAGGCGGTAGCTCATGGCCTTCAACGCTCCGCCCCTGAGCGTGAGGGGCAGGCGCCCGCCCTCGCGGCAGATCCAGGATGCGCCCATCTGGCCAAGGGGCCGCAGCACCCGGTTCATCGGCCGGCCCCGCAGGGAGGCGTCGCCGGTGAAGGTGGCGGCCAGCGCAAAGCCGGCGGCGGCGCCCATGATCAGGCGCACGCCAGTGCCGGCGTTGCCGCAGTCGATGACATCGGCGGGCTCGACAAAGCCGCCCCGCCCCTCGATCCGCCAACGTCCCTCGCCCAGGCCCTCGACCCTGGCTCCAAAGGCCCGCATCGCCGTGGCCGTGGCCAGGACGTCGTCGCCCTCGAGCAGGCCCTCGACCTCGGTTATGCCGTTGGCCAGGGCGCCCAGGATCATCGAGCGGTGGGAAATGGACTTGTCGCCCGGGGCGCGCACACGTCCGCGCAAAGGCCCGCCTGGGCGGGCTTTCATTCCGGTTTGGCTCATATGGAGTGTGGAGCCTCTCGAACCGGCTCTTGTGACAAAGGGTTTCCCTTTTGACAGCGCCTCCCTCGCGTGGCAAGGGAGCGCCCGCTTCACGACATGCTCTAGAGGTCGCCAACTTGGCCAATCCCGAACTGGGCGCAAAACAGATTTGCCCGAACTGTTCGACCAAATTCTACGACCTGACTCGACGGCCGGCCCATTGCCCCAAGTGTGGCACTGATTTCGACCCCGAGGAGGCGCTGCGCAACCGCCGCGTGCGCGCCCGCGCGGTCCTGCCCGACGACGATGCCGAGGAGGAAAAAGTCCCGGTCGTCGCCGAGAGCGAAGACGGCTTCGAGGCTGAGCCGGAGGATGCTCCGGAGCTGGATGCGGTCGTCGACGAGCCGCCGCTGATCACCAGCGACGACGATGACGACGGTGACGCGCCCGCCGCCGAGGAAGACGTCGGCGTCGACTTCGCCGAGGACGAACTCGAGGAAGCCGACGACGACGAGGTCCCGTTCCTGGAGGACGAAGACGACGACTTCCCCGAAGACGAGATCGACGGCCTGCCCGAAGGGGGAGACGCGGACGACCGCTGAGGCCCGCCACCCGGTGTCTCCACCCGCGGGTGGGACACCGGAGCGCAGGCCACAGCGTGATTTTGCGTCGATTTGGCGCGCGAGGGGTCTTGATCGGGCAAGGCCGCCGCTCTAGGTTCCGCGCCTTCGCGAGGGGCCACCCTCCCGAACCCGAGTTTTCTCGGGGCTATAGCTCAGTTGGTAGAGCGCTTGAATGGCATTCAAGAGGTCAGCGGTTCGACTCCGCTTAGCTCCACCATTTCAGCCTGGGGCGTGACAGCGGTCACGCCCCAGACGCCCAATCTCCCCACCCGATAGTTCGTCCGAGGCTTACTTCGTGCCGTACAGGCGATCCCCGGCGTCGCCGAGGCCCGGCAGGATGTAGCCGTGGTCGTTCAGCCGCTCGTCCACGGCCGCGGTCCAGATAGGGACGTCCGGGTGGTGGCCGTGAAACTTTGAGATCCCCTCCGGCGCCGCCAGCAGGCAGGCCAGGCGGATCGAGCGGGCGCCGACCTCCTTGAGCCGGTCGATGGCGGCGATGGCGGTGTTGCCGGTGGCCAGCATCGGATCGACGACGATCACGGCGCGCTCGGCGATGTCGGCGGGCGCCTTGAAGTAGTACTCCACGCACGAGAGCGTCGCCGGGTCGCGGTAGAGGCCGATGTGAGCGATGCGCGCCGCCGGGGCCATCTCCAGCATCCCGTCCAGCATGCCCATGCCCGAGCGCAGGATGGCGGCGAACACCAGCTTCTTGCCCGACAGCATCGGCGACCGCATGGTCGTCAGCGGCGTCTCGATCTCGACCAGGTCGGTGGGCAGGTCGCGGGTGACCTCGTAGCAGATCAGGCCGCCGATCTCCCTGAGCAGCTCGCGGAAGCTCTTGGTGGAGGTGTCCTTCCTCCGCATCAGGGTCAGCTTGTGCTGCACCAGCGGATGGTCGACGACCGTGACGCCCTTCATGTCTTTCAAGCCCCTCAGAACACAGTGCCGTCGCTGATGACGGTGATCGGCGGGCCGCCGTCACCGGGACGCAGTTGACGCGCGATCCGCCGGCCGGCCGCCCAGGTCCCGCCTTCCAGCACCCTGGCCAATGGAAACGCCTCGGCGCTCACCCCCAGGCGCTCGCGCACCAGCGGCGCCAGGGCGTCGAGCAGGGCCACGGTGAGGGCGCGCCAGCCCACCACCAGGGGACTGTCCACCAGATGGGCGCGGGCGCCGTCCTCCGGGTCGCGCGGCGCCAGCACGCCGGTGTCGATGAAAAGGCCGCCGTTGCGGTACTCCGCCAGCCCGGTCAGTCCATCGACGTCGACCACCGTCACGCCGCCGGCCTCAAGCGGCTCGATGAGCGAATAGGCCAGCCATTGCGAGAGCTTGTGCAGGGGGACCAGGCCGTCGGTCTCGTCGTCGCGCTTCAGCGCGGGGTGCCGCCAGCAGTCCCCAAGAGGCGCGCCGCCGAGGCTGAGGCGGCCGGGCCAGATCGGACCCAGCGCCTCCAGCAGCACTTCGAGGATCACCGGCGCCGGCAGCTTGCCGCCTTGGGCGCGCACCACCATGCGGTCAAAAAGGTCACCCGGCCGCCCCACGGCCTGGCCCAGGCGGCGCAGCAGCGACGCCCTAGCCTCCAGGCCCACCAAGGGGTTATCGCCGCCGGCCTGGAAGGCCCTGGCCAGCAGCGCGGCGTCGACCCGTTCCAGCGCGTCGGCCCGAAGCGGGTCGGCCGGGTCGCACGATAGCGCCCCAGACTCGAACAGGCGCAGCGAGGCGACGCCCAGGCCTTCGGAGCGGCCCAGCACCGCGCCGGTGGCCGCGTCGGCATAGCGCCAGGCTGCGCCGGCGCCAGCGTCGAGGAGCACCGAGGTGATGGCCAGGTCGAACGCAGCCCGTCCGGCGTCCGCCGCCGACCCCGACAGACCGGCCGTCCGCTCCGCCCACAGGTCGCGACCCCCTACCACAAAGTGACGCCAGCGGGCGTGGAAGGGGACATTCAGGTCCGGGTAGCTGTCACGGACCACCCGGGCGGTGAGATCGGCGGCGGCGTCCAGGCGATCCAGGTCGATGCGCCATTCTGCCAGATCGCCGGCCACGCCGATCGCCAGCAGCTCCTGCGCCCGCTCCCGCACCGCCGATGCGGACAGCAGCCGGCGGGCGGCCCTAGCGGCCGAGGGGGTTGCGGCGGGCGGCGGCGCGCTGGCCAAGCCTCAGAATTCCTTCAGGTCCCGGCCGACCACGCGGGTCAGATCCTCCTCCGTCGGCACGGCGTCGGGGGTGAAGTAGCCGGCCGCCTTCTTGGCCTCCATCTCCACCGAGGCGTCGTCGGGCACCAGATAGGCCGGGATCGGCACGCGCTCGCCCACCTCTATGCCGCCGGCCAGCAGGGCGTCGTACTTCATGTTGGACATCGAGACGAACCGGTCGATGCGGCGGATGCCCAGCCAGTGGATGACGTCCGGCATCAGTTGCTGGAAGCGGGCGTCCTGGACGCCGGCGACGCATTCGGTGCGTTCGAAGTAGGTGGCGGCCTGGTCGCCGCCGGGCTGGCGCTTGCGGGCGTTGTAGACCAGGAACTTGGTCACTTCGCCCAGCGCCCGGCCTTCCTTGCGGTTGTAGGCGATCAGGCCGACACCGCCGGCCTGGGCCTGCCGCACGCACTCCTCGATGCCGTGAGTGAGGTAGGGGCGGCAGGTGCAGATGTCGGAGCCGAAAACGTCCGAGCCGTTGCACTCGTCGTGCACCCGGCAGGTCAGCGTGTAGCGCGGGTCGCCGATGTGCTCCGAATGGCCGAAGATGTAGAGGGTGATGCCACCGATGGGGGGCAGGAAGACCGAGAGGTCCGGCCGGGTCACCAGTTCGGGATACATGCCGCCGGTCTGCTCGAAGAGCGTGCGGCGCAGCGCCTGCTCCTCGACGCCGAACCGCAGCGCGATGCCGGGAAGATGCCAGACTGGATCCAGCGCGGCCTTGGTCACCGCCACCTCGCCGCCCGGCTTGACGATCTCGCCGTCGACCGCAAGGCGGCCCAGGCGAATGGCGTCGGAGATCTCCGGCAGGGTGAGGCGCGCCTTGGTCACGGCGATGGTGGGACGGATGTCCACGCCCTCCGCCAGTTCGGCGGCGAAGTCCTCGGCGACCCGGTGGCCCCAGGGATCGAGGGAGACAATCTTGCCAGGCTCACTCCACTGGGGGTGCGGGCCGATGGCCGCGGCCGGGAAGGTGTTGAAGAGCTCGGGCCGGACCAGGGGATCCAGGGCGCCGGCGGAGACGGCCAGGGCGCGATAGATCGAATAGGACCCGCCGTGGGCGCCGATGGCGTTGCGGTCGGCGCCGGCGTTGGTGGTGACGATCACCGGGCCACGCTCGCGGGCGGTCGGCGCGCCCCAGCGGATCGGAAAGCGGCCGGACGACCCGCCGCCCGGGTGGGAGGTGAGCCGGATGTGGGATGTCCTGTTGCCGGACATGGGCGAAGCAAAGCCTCCAAAAGGGAAAGGCCCCGCCGCCGATCGCCGGCGCGGAGCCTTTGAGAGCGAAGACTGATCCCGAATGTGCAGGGTTGGCAACCCCCTGGGCTTGGGCTGGGCTTGGGCGGTCGCGGGCCGCAGAATCGCATGGCGTGGCGGCGCCCATTTGTTGGGCGGGCGGGGTTTGAGGCTCGAACCGTTTCCGGGGCCGCCCTGGACAAGGCGAGGCCGCGCCTCCTAGGGTCGGACGTGAACCCGCGACCGGCCATCCCCCTCGACGAGGCCCAACCGCTGCAGCGGGCCGTCGGCCTTGGCCGGATCGTCGCCAAGCAGGACAGCGGAAACACGCACCTCGATCGCCTGTATCAGGACGGCTGCGCCAAGATCCGGCTGCCGCGTGATCACGCCGCCACCAGCCTCGAAGCCGTGCTGATCAACAGTTCCGGCGGGCTGACGGGCGGCGACCGGATGAGCTGGCGGGGCGAGGCCGGGCCGGGCGCCGCGCTGACCCTCACCACCCAGGCCTGCGAAAAGATCTATCGGGCGCGGGACGGGCGGGCGCAGGTCGAGGTGGCGCTCAGCATCGGCGCCGGGGCGCGGCTGGACTGGCTGCCGCAGGAGACCATCCTGTTCGACGGCGCCGCCCTGTCCCGCCAACTCACCGCCGACCTGGCCGGGGACGCCCGCCTGCTGGTCGCCGAAGCGGTGATCCTCGGCCGCACCGCCATGGGTGAGAGCGTGCGCCAGGGCGAGCTGCGCGACCGCTGGCGCATTCGCCGCGAAGGCCGGCTGATCTTCGCCGACGATCTGGCGCTGACCGGACCGATCGCCGCCATCGCCGAGCTGGCGCCGGTGCTGAACGGCGCAATGGCCTTCGCGTCCCTGCTGCTGGTCGCTGACGACGCCCCGCAATTCCTTGAGCCCCTCCGCCAAATCCTCGGCCCGGCTGGCGGCGCCAGCGCCTTCGACGGAAAGCTGTTCTGCCGGATCGTGGCGCCTAACGGCATGGCCCTGCGCCGCGTCCTGCTGCCGGCGCTGGCGGCCCTGCGGGACGGCCGGCCCTGCCCCCGCGTCTGGCATATCTGAAGCACGCCGATGAACCTCACCCCCCGCGAGAAGGACAAGCTGCTGATCGCCATGGCCGCCGTGGTGGCGCGCAAGCGGCTGGAGCGCGGGGTCAAGCTGAACCACCCTGAGGCCATCGCCCTGATCACCGACTTCGTGGTCGAAGGCGCCCGCGACGGCCGCACCGTGGCCGACCTGATGGAGGCCGGCGCCCACGTCCTCACCCGGGCCGAGGTCATGGAGGGGATCGCCGAGATGATCCACGACGTTCAGGTGGAGGCGACCTTTCCCGACGGGACCAAGCTGGTCACCGTCCACCACCCCATTCGATAAGGAGACGCCCCCATGATCCCGGGTGAAGTCATCGCCGCCGAGGGGGAGATCGAGCTGAACGCCGGCCAGCCCGTGGTGACCCTCACCGTCGCCAACCGTGGCGACCGGCCGATCCAGGTTGGCAGCCACTACCACTTCTTCGAGACCAATCCGGCGCTGGACTTCGATCGCGAGGCCGCCCTCGGCCTGCGCCTGGACGTCGCCGCCGGCTCGGCGGTGCGGTTCGAGCCTGGGCAATCTCGTCAGGTGAGCCTGGTCCCGCTGCTGGGCGCGCGGCGGGTGTTCGGCTTCCGCGGCGCCGTGATGGGCGATCTGTAGGTGCCCGCCCGAATCCCCCGCGCCGCCTATGCGGACATGTTCGGCCCGACCGTGGGCGACCGCGTGCGGCTGGCCGATACGGAGTTGTTCGCCCAGGTCGAGAAGGACTTCACCACCTACGGCGAGGAGGTGAAGTTCGGCGGCGGCAAGGTGATCCGCGACGGCATGGGACAGTCCCAGGTCTCCCGCGCCGGCGGGGCCGTGGACACGGTGGTCACCAACGCCCTGATCATCGACTGGTGGGGAATCGTGAAGGCCGACGTGGGGCTGAAGGACGGCCGCATCGCCGCCATCGGCAAGGCCGGCAACCCGGACACCCAGCCGGGGGTGACCATCATCATCGGCCCGGGCACGGAAATCATCGCCGGCGAGGGCAAGATCCTGACCGCTGGGGCCATGGACTGCCACATCCACTTCATCTGCCCCCAGCAGATCGAGGAGGCCCTGATGAGCGGGGTCACCTGCATGCTGGGCGGCGGGACCGGCCCGGCGACCGGCACCAACGCCACCACCGCCACGCCCGGCCCCTGGCACCTGCGCCGGATGATCGAGGCGGCCGAGGCCTTCCCCATGAACATCGGCTTTTCCGGCAAGGGCAACGCCAGCCTGCCCGAAGCCCTGGTGGAACAGGTGGAGGCCGGCGCCTGCGCCCTGAAGCTGCACGAGGACTGGGGCACGACGCCGGCGGCCATCGACTGCTGCCTGAGCGTCGCCGACACCCACGACGTCCAGGTGATGATCCACACCGACACCCTGAACGAGAGCGGCTTCGTGGAGGACACCATCGCCGCCTTCAAGGGCCGCACCATCCACAGCTTCCACACGGAGGGCGCCGGCGGCGGCCACGCGCCCGACATCATGAAGGTGGTGGGCGAGGCCAACGTGCTGCCGTCGTCCACCAACCCGACGCGGCCGTTCACCGTCAACACGCTGGACGAGCACCTGGACATGCTGATGGTGTGCCACCACCTGGACGCCGGCATCGCGGAAGACCTGGCCTTCGCCGAGAGCCGCATCCGGCGCGAGACG
>FTAI01000742.1_pt1 | contig 17530 bp, 16 predicted proteins | sample 1638941 | NCBI WGS metagenome assembly FTAI01 (sample SAMEA3914813, study PRJEB12502) | metagenome | biome: forest; material: soil | place: Canada | collected 2011-07-07 | depth 0.3 m | reverse complement strand
GGCCAGGCGCTCGAGCTGGCGTTCGGCTTCGTTCGGCCGGTCGCCGGCGGCCAGGAGCCGGGCTTCGCTGATGGCGGCGCGCTGGACATAGCGGATCTGGTAGCTGAGCAGGCGCCAGTTCAGGGGCTTGACCACAAACGAGGTGGCGCCGGCCTGGAAGGCCCGATCGACCGCGCCGACGTCCTCGCGGCCGGTCACCACGATCACCGGCAGCCGCCGCCACGTCTCGCTGGCGCGCAGGCGCTCCAGAACCTCGAAGCCGTCCATGTTCGGCATCTCGAGGTCGAGCAGCATGATGTCCGGACCGAAGGCCTCGATGACCCGCAGGGCTTCCTCGCCGTCCGAAGCCGTGGCGACTGTGGCGTGCTCGGTGGTAAGGTTAACAACCGCGAACTCCCGCAGGATCGGATCGTCATCGACGAAGATGATCTTCAGGGCGTCCTGCAGGACGTAGAAGAACGTCCCGTCTTTGTCCGGCGGTGACGACATGCGACAATCGGCTTCTGCACTGAAATGACCACCCTCATTAAACCCGGAGTCATTAATCCCGCGTAACCCGTTGGTGTTCACGGGCTGTGGGTCTTTTCAACTTGTCGGACAATGCGTCACAGGCCGGTCGTCGGCGGCGGACGATCCGCGGCAAACTCACGGCCCTGGTGCTCGCCTCGGTGGGCCTGGCCGTGGTGCTGGTCGCCGGCATATCGGCGCTTCGGGATGGTCAACGCGACACCGCCCTGGCCGTGGGCCGCCTGTCGGACACCGCCAAGGTGCTGGCCTCGCTGAGCGGCGAGGCGGCGGCCTCCGGCGACCGGGCGCGGGCCTTCGCCGTGATCCGGTCGATCGGGATGATGCCCGACGTCGAATATGCCCGGATCAGCGGCCCCACCGGCGCCCTCCTGGCCGAGACCGGCTCGGCCCAGCGCCTGACCCGCGACGTCAGCTCCGCCGCCGGCGGGCAGGCCTTCAGCCTGGCCCTGCTCACCTCGCAGACCGCCCAGATCACCGCGCCGATCGACTACGGCCACCGCCGCGTGGGTCAGGTGCTGATCGAGGGACGCCTGGGCGACGGACGCGAGCGGCTGCTGTCGAGCCTGCTGATCAGCCTGGGCGCGGCCCTGGCGGCGGCGATCGCCGGCCTGGCGGTGGCCGCCCGGCTGCAACGCGGCATCTCCGAGCCGATCACCGCCCTGACCCGGTCGATGGGCGAGATCACCCAGAGCCACGACTATTCCCGCAGCGTCGAGGTCAGGGCCGACGACGAGGTGGGCGAACTGGTGGATGGCTTCAGCCGCATGCTCGGCGAAATCCGCGCCCGCGATGAAGCCCTGGCCGACCACATGGCCGGGCTGGAACGCACCGTGGAGGAGCGCACGACCGACCTGCGCGACGCCAAGGAGGCGGCCGAGAGCGCCAACTCCGCCAAGAGCGACTTCCTGGCCACCATGAGCCACGAAATCCGCACCCCCATGAACGGCATCATGGTCATGGCCGAGATGCTGGCGGCGGGCGAGATGCCCCCCAAGCAGCGGCGGTTCGCCCAGGTCATCGCCAAGTCCGGCTCGAGCCTGCTGGCGATCATCAACGACATCCTGGATTTCTCGAAGATCGAGGCGGGCAAGCTGGAGCTGGAAGCCATTCCGGTGGATCCCGCCGACGTGGCCGAGGACGTGCTGAGCCTGTTCTGGGAGCGCGCCCGCTCCAAGGGCCTGGACCTGGCCGCCTACATCGATCCGGCGACGCCGGCGCTGGTCTCCGGCGACGCGGTTCGCCTGCGCCAGGTGGTCGGCAACCTGGTCAACAACGCCATCAAGTTCACCGAGGCGGGCGGGGTGATGGTGCAGGTGGCGCCAACGGGCGAGAACCGCCTGCGCGTCTCCGTGCACGACACTGGCATCGGCATCGCGCCCCACAAGATCGACGGCCTGTTCGGCGCCTTCACCCAGGCCGACCAGTCCACGACACGCAAGTTCGGCGGCACGGGTCTGGGCCTGGCCATCTGCAAGCGCCTGGTGGAGGCCATGGGCGGCGCCTTCAAGGTGACAAGCAAGGTGGGCAAGGGCTCGGTCTTCGCCTTCGAACTGCCCGCGCCAACCCTCGAGGCGCCGCTCGCCTGGCCGCGCTTCGCCGACGGCGAGACCGTGGCCCTGGCCGTGGCGGGCGCCTCCACGCCGGCGGCCCTGACCCGCTACCTGAAGGCGGCCGGCCTCACGATCGGCGCGCTCGATGATGTCCAAGGCGAGACCGTCCGGCTGGCGATCGCCGACGCCGACGCCCTGAGGGGCCGCGCCCGGCCCGCGGCGCCGACGATCTGCATCGGCGAGTACGGCGATTCCGCGCCCGCCCTGCTGCAGCGCGAGGGCCAGGTCGACCTCGTGCTGGTCCAGCCCCTGCGCCGCAAGGAGCTGGCCGCGGCCCTGGCCCACGCCCTGGCCGGAACCTCCATCAGCGAGGCCCTGGCCGAAGAGCGGATGGCGGCCGACACCCTGCCCAGCTTCGCCGGCCGCCGCGTCCTGGTGGCCGACGACAGCGCGGTCAATCGCGAGGTGGCCATGGAGGCCCTCTCGCGGCTGGGGATCGACGCGGAAGTCTGCAACGACGGCCGCGAGGCGGTGGCCGCCACCTTCGCCGGAGAGCGCTTCGACGCGGTGCTGATGGACGGCTCGATGCCGCAAATGGACGGCTACGAAGCCAGCCGCGAGATCCGCCGCCGTGAAACCGAGGCCGGCGGCCCGGCGACGCCGATCATCGCCCTGACCGCTCACGTCATCGGCGCGGCCGCCGAAGCCTGGCGCGACGCCGGCATGGACGCGGTGCTGCACAAGCCCTTCACCCTGGCCGCCCTGGCCGGGGCCCTGGGCCAGTTCATGGAGCCGTCGCAGGCGCGGGCGCCGTCCGGACCCGTCGCCGCCCCGGCGGCCACCGCCTCGCCGGTTGTCGCCGCGCCCACCGGCCCGCTGGTCACTTCCGAGCTCCTGGATCCCCAGATCGCCGGCGAACTGGCCCGCATGGCCGCCATGGGCAAGGCCGACTTCGTGGACCGCGTGCGCCGTCTCTACCGCGAGAACGCCCCCGAAGCGGTCCGCGCCGTGATCGACGGCTCGGTGAACCGTGACTGGGAGGCCGTGGCCAGCGCCGCCCACGCCCTGAAGTCCATGAGCCTGAACATGGGCGCGCGCGTGGTCGCCGAGACCGCCTCCCGCATCGAGGCCCAGGCCCGCGAGCTGCAGGTGGTGAACGTCGACCAGGCGCAGATCCTGCACCGCCAGCTGCTGGCCACCCTGGACGTCCTGGACGGATATCCGCCCACCCTCGGCGCGCCCAAGCCGCCCACCAGCGCCGACACCGACGAGCAAGCCCTGCTGGCCGACCTGGTCAAGGCCATCGAGCGCAACGAGCTGGCCCTGGTCTATCAGCCGCAATACGACCGCCACGGCGAACAGATCACCGGGGTCGAGACCCTGCTGCGCTGGCAGCACCCGGTGCGCGGCTTCGTCAGCCCGGCCATGTTCATCCCGCTCGCCGAACGCCACGGCCTGATCGGCCCCATCACCCAGTGGGTGCTGGACCGCGCCATGACCGAGACCGAGAGCCTTGGCGACATGGTGATCAGCTTCAACGCCTCGGCGGTGGAGTTCGCCGACCCGTCCTTCGTGGACGAACTGGCCGTGCTGATCGCCCGCCGGCGGTTCGACCCGCGCCGGCTGGAGATCGAGGTCACCGAGACGGCGGTGCTGGCCGAGGAGGACGAGGTCCGCCGCAACATGGCCCGCCTGCACGAGCTGGGCCTGAAGATCGCCCTGGACGATTTCGGCGTGGGCTATTCGTCCCTGAGCCACCTGCGGCTCTTCCCCTTCGACAAGCTGAAGATCGACCGGGCCTTCGTCACCGGCTGCGCCGACAACGTCCAGTCCGCGACCCTGGTGCACGCCGTGGTGGCCATCGGCCGGTCGCTGGGCATGAAGGTCGTCGCCGAGGGTGTGGAGACCGAGGCCCAGCGCAAGTTCCTCAAGGTGGCCGGCGTCCACGCCATGCAGGGCTACCTGTTCGCCAAGCCCGAACCGATCGGGGCCCTGCGGACGCGGCTGGGCCTGGACAAGGCCGTGATGAGCGCCTGAAGCCGTCGCCGCGGACAGACGCCCTCACCTCACCCTCTCCCACCTTCGGCGGGAGAGGGCATAGGAGAGATCGAAATTCGCACGCTCAAAGCCCTCGCCCCGCTTGCGGGGTGCTTGCGGGGAGGGGGTTGGGTGAGGGGTCATCGCCGCTTCACTGCGCCAGATTATCGAGGTCGATCCCATACCTGGCCGCGTTGCGCTCCATGTAGGCCCGGCGTGGCTCCAACCGCCCGCCCGCCAAGGTCGCCGCCAGCATGTCCAGGAAGGTGTGCCAGCCCATCATGTTCTGCTGCTCGAAGCGGTCGAGGATGGGCAGGTGGGTGAGCACCAGGCGCACCTGGTCGCCCTGAGGCGTCAGTTCGAAGATCAGGTAGGACTCCGGGTAGGGCGACTCCGCCTCTCCGGGGCCGAAGGCATTCCAGGTGTAGGCCAGGCGGCGATGCGGCCGCCACTGGGTGACGACCCCCTTGATGTGGCCGCCCATCAAGCTCACCCGGCCGCCCTGCCGCGGCTCGATGACGCCGTCCTCGCCGTACCAGGCGCCCAGCTTGTCGGCCTGCGTGAGGTAGGCCCAGACCCGCTCGGCCGGGCCCGGAAGCAGGCGCTCGAACCGCACGGCGGCGACGCGTGAGGCCTGGCCCAGATCATCGTGTCCCGCGTCACTCATCGGCGATGTCCTTCTTCAGATTGGCTTCCAGCGCATCCAGCCGCGGGGCCCAGAACCGGCGGATCTGGTCCACCCAGGCCGCCAGCTCGGCCACTCCGTCGGGGTCCAGCTCATAGATCCGCCGCTGCGCCTGGGCGCGCACCCGCACCAGGCGGGCGTTGCGCAGGGTCTTCAGGTGCTGGGAAATGGCCGGCGCGGTGATATCGAACCGGCTGGCGATCTCGCCGGACGACAGCGGCCCGCGCGCCAGACTCTCGACGATGCGTCGGCGCGTGGGGTCGGCCAGGGCGGCAAGGCTGTCCATGCCCCCATTAGGTAACATTCACTTAATTAAGTCAATCATACATAACGGACCTGACGCCCGCCGCCCTCCGTGCCGAGAGCAGGCCGCCGTCAGCCGGCTACTTCAGCTTGATGCTCACGCCCGAGGGCGCCAACGACAGCTTCAGACCTTCGGACGTCGAGTGGACATGGATCTCGACCCCGTGGTCGTTCTTCATGTCGATCTCGCCGGCCCCGCCGCCGGCCGTCGCGCTGGCGTCAAGCGCGGTGAAGGTGCCCTGGATGTCGCGAATGCGGCGCAGGTGATAGACCTCGCCCTCGCCGGAGTATTTGTTGGCCCCGACCGCGCCGACGGAGAATCCGCTGACCTTGATGGGATAGGTGCGACCCTTGTAGCTCAGGGTCCCGTCACCCCAGTTCACCCCGGCGATGAAGGCGACCGAGCCGCCATGGAAGCGGATGTGCCCATCCGGCCGCCCGTCCTGGGCAAGGGCGGGGGCCGCGATGGCGCCGGCCAGGAAGACGGCGGCTAGGACGCCGCCACCGCGAAGGAAGCTAGTCATGGACTGATCTCCTGATGGGATTAGAGCCAGAACGAAGCTGAGCTTATGAAGTTGCACGAGATCGTGATGACGACCCCGGAATCTTGTGACGGATGGCCGCCCGGTCGGCAATCCTTGACCTTTTCTGCCATTTGAGCGCATAAGCCCGGCCTTCCGGCGCCAGCTTCAGCCAGCGCCTCTACCGCCACGACCCCTATTTGATAGGACGAGGGCGGCGAGGACCTCCGTCCGCGTGATCGCGCACGGGGGCGGGCTGCGTTTGCGTGATGAGGTAGTGAATGTTCGACAGTCTATCCGAACGGCTCTCAGGCGTCTTTGACCGGCTCTCCGGCCGCGGCGTGCTGTCGGCCAAGGACATCGACGAGGCCATGCGTGAGGTGCGCGTCGCCTTGCTCGAGGCCGACGTCGCCCTGCCCGTTGTCCGGGACTTCATCGACAAGGCCCGCGAAGCGGCCACCGGCGAGGCGGTGATCCGCTCGGTCAAGCCCGCCGACCAGGTGGTCAAGATCGTCTACGACGGCCTGGTGGAGATGCTGGGCGGCGGCGAGGACGCCGAGCCCCTGCGCCTGGCGCTGAACCCGCCCACCATCATCCTGATGGCCGGCCTGCAGGGCTCGGGCAAGACCACCATGTCGGCCAAGCTGGCCCTGCGGCTCTCCAAGATGGAGCGCAAGCGGGTGCTGATGGCCTCGCTGGACGTGCGCCGTCCCGCCGCCATGGAGCAGCTGGCGATCCTGGGCAAGGAGGCGGGGGTCGACACCCTGCCGATCATGCCCGGCCAAGCGCCCGCCGACATCACCCGCCGCGCCCTCTCGGCGGCCAGACTGGGCGGCTTCGATGTCCTGATCCTCGACACCGCCGGTCGCACCACGCTCGACGAAGCGATGATGAGCGAGGCCGCCGAGGTGGCGCGCATCGCCCAGCCGGCCGAGACCCTGCTGGTGGCCGACAGCCTCACCGGCCAGGACGCCGTGCGCACGGCCAAGGCGTTCCACGAGCGCCTGCCACTCACCGGCCTGGTCCTGACGCGGGCCGACGGCGACAGCCGCGGCGGCGCGGCCCTGTCCATGCGGGCGGTCACCGGCCTGCCGATCAAGTTCCTGGGCACGGGCGAGCGCATCGACGCCCTGGACGTCTTCGACGCCCGCCGGGTGGCCGGCCGCATCCTGGGCCAGGGCGACGTCGTGGCGCTGGTGGAAAAGGCCGCCCAGGACTTCGACCAGGCCAAGGCCGAGGTCATGGCCAAGAAGCTGGCCAAGGGCCAGTTCGACCTCGACATGCTCAACGAGCAGCTGGCCCAGATGGAGAAGATGGGCGGGATGGAAGGCCTGATGGGCCTGCTGCCCGGCGTCCAGAAGGTCAAAAAGCAGATCGCCGACAGCGGCATGAACGACAAGTCGATCCGTCGACAGCGGGCGATCATCGGCTCGATGACCAAGCTGGAGCGGCGCAAGCCCGACGTGCTGCAGGCCTCGCGCAAGCGCCGCATCGCCGCCGGCGCCGGCGTCGACGTGGCCGAGGTCAACCGCCTGCTCAAGCAGCATCGCCAGATGCAGGACGCCTTCAAGCACATGGCCAAGGACGGCGGCCGGGGCTTCGCCCGCATGGCCGGCATGCTGGGCGGCGGCGGCGGCATGGAGCGGATGAAGGCCCTGGGCGGCGGACGCCTGCCCGAAGCGGCGCCGCCAAGCCTTCCCGGCCTCGGCGGCCAACAGGATTCCAACGCGCCTCCGATTGCTTCCGGCGGCGGACTTCCCCGCCTGGGCGGCCTTCCGTCCGGCTTCAACCCCTTCAAGAAACCCTGAAGACGAACCCTAGGACCTGACCTCAAAATGCTGAAGATCCGCCTCGCCCGTGGCGGCGCCAAGAAGCGCCCCTACTATTCGATCGTCGTCGCCGACAGCCATTCGCCGCGCGACGGCCGCTTCATCGAAAAGGTCGGCGCCTACAACCCGCTGCTGAAGAAGGACGATCCGAACCGGATCACCCTGAAGGGCGAGCGCATCACCGAATGGCTCGGCAAGGGCGCCCAGCCCACCGACCGCGTGGCGCGGTTCCTGTCGATCCAGGGCCTGGCCAAGTGGGAACACGGCAACAACCCCACCAAGGGCCAGCCGGGGACCAAGGCCAAGGAACGCGCCAACGAGCGGGCCGAGAAGGAAGCGGCCGCCGCGGCCGCCGCCGCCGAAGCCGCCGCCAACCCGCCAGCGGTGGAAGAGCCTGTCGCCGAAGAACCGGCGGTCGTGGAAGCCGCTCCGGCCGCCGAAGAAGCCGCTCCGGTGGAAGCCGCCGCCGAAGAAGCCCCCGCCGAGGCCGCTGCTGAAGAAGCCCCCGCGGGCGAAGCCCCGGCCGAAGAAGCGTCCGAAGGCTGAGATCGGTGAAACCCGCCCTCCCCTCCCCCGTGCGGGGCGGGGTCGGAGGCGGGGGCGCCAGCGCCCTCGCCCGCCGTTTGGGCTTGGCCCAGCTCTACCGTCTGACAACCAGCTGGCGCGCCCGCCCCCTGCCCCCTCCCCGCGTGGGGGAGCGGGTCGAGGAGCCGCCGCGCGAGTCCGCAGTATCATGAGCGCCCACCGCCTCATCCAGGTCGGCCGTCTGGCCGGCGCGTTCGGGGTGCGCGGCGAGATCCGGATCAACGCCTTCACCGAGGATCCGCTGGCCCTGCTGGCCTACCGGGACCTGAAGCGCGAAGACGGCTCCCCGGCCCTGACCCTGACGGGCGGACGGGCGGCCAAGGGTGGAATCGTGGCGCGGGCCAGGGAGATCGAGACCCGCGAACAGGCCGAGGCGCTCAAAGGCCTGAAGCTCTTCATCGCCCGCGACGCCCTGCCCGAGCCGGACGAAGACGAATTCTACTTCGCCGACCTGGTCGGCCTGGAAGTCCGCGACCCCGCCGGAATGGTGATCGGCCACGTGAAAGCCGCCCAGGATTTCGGCGCCGGCGACCTCCTGGAAATCCAGCCCGCCGACGGCGGCGCCACCTGGTGGCTCCCCTTCACCCTGGCCGCCGTGCCTGACGTGAACATCGCCGAGGGCTGGCTGACAGGGATGAAACCGGCGGAGACGGAGTAGGCGCTCAGCCCTCCCTCCTCTCGTGGCCCCCCTCGTGGGAAGGGTCGGTCCGAAAGGACCGGGGTGGCGAAGAGCTGCCGACACAACGAACGCCACTGGGCGCCCTGCCCGTCATCAGACTCCCCCACCCTGATCGCTTCGCGATCCGCCGCCCCACGAGGGGAGGGAGGTGGAAGACGCCCTACCCCGCCCGCGCCTGATCCGGCGCCAGCGCCTCCTTCGTCAGCACCGCGATCGCCTCGTCCAGGCTCAGCACCGTCTGCGCATCCGATCCGAAGCGGCGCAACGCGACCTTGCGCTCCTCGGCCTCGCGGCGGCCGACCACAGCGATCACCGGAACCTTCGCCAGGGAGTGTTCGCGGACCTTGTAGCCGACCTTCTCGTTGCGCAGGTCGGTCTCGACCCGCAGGCCGGCCTTCCTGAGCGCCGCGGCGACCTCGTCGGCGTAGCCGTCGGCGTCGGAGGTGATCGTCGCCACCACCGCCTGCACCGGCGCCAGCCACAGCGGAAAGGCGCCGGCGTGGTGCTCGATCAGCACGCCCAGGAACCGCTCCAGCGAGCCCAGGATGGCCCGGTGCAGCATCACCGGCCGGTGCTTCTGGCCGTCCTCGCCGATGTACGACGCGTCCAGCCGCTCGGGCAGCACATAGTCGAGCTGCAGCGTGCCGCACTGCCAGGTGCGGCCGATGGCGTCGCGCAGGTGGAACTCCAGCTTGGGGCCGTAGAAGGCGCCCTCGCCCGGCAGCATCTCCACCTCGATGCCCGAAGCCCGGGCGGCGTTGGCCAGCTTGCTCTCGGCCGCGTCCCACCCCTCGTCAGTGCCGAAGCGCAGGTCCGGGCGCAGGGCGAGCTTCACCGAGTGCAGCTCGACACCCAGGTCGGCGTAGATCCGTCTGAGCAGGGCGATGAAGGCCTCGGATTCCGCCTCGATCTGGTCGTCGGTGCAGAAGATGTGGGCGTCGTCCTGCTGCATGCGGCGCACGCGAAGCAGGCCCATCACCGAGCCGGAACTCTCATAGCGGTGCAGGCCCTCGAACTCCGACAGGCGGATGGGCAGCTCGCGGTACGAACGCTGGCCGTGCCGGAAGATCTGCACGTGGCCGGGACAGTTCATCGGCTTGACCGCCAGGACCTCGCCCTCGTCCGTCTCGCAGACGAACATGCTGGCGTGGAATTTCTCCCAGTGGCCGGACTTCTCCCAGAAGGAGCGGTCGAGGATCTGCGGCGTCTGCACCTCCTGATAGCCCTCGGCCTCGGTGACGCGGCGCACGTAGTTCTGCAGCGTCCGGTACAGGGTCCAGCCCTTGGGGTGCCAGAACACCATCCCCTTGCCCTCTTCCTGGAAGTGGAAGAGGTCCATGGCCGCGCCCAGCTTGCGGTGGTCCCGCTTCTCGGCTTCCTCGATGCGCTTGAGGTAGGCCTCCAAATCCGCCTCGCTCGCCCAGGCCGTGCCGTAGATGCGCTGCAGCTGGGCGTTGGCCTGGTCGCCGCGCCAGTAGGCGCCGGCCAGCTTGGTCAGCTTGAAGGCCTTGCCGATATGGCGCGTGGACGGCAGGTGGGGACCGCGGCAGAGGTCCTTCCAGGCCCCCTGCCGATAGACCGTGATTGGCTCCGACCCCGGGATGCCCTCGATGATCTCGGCCTTGTAGGCCTCGCCGATGTCGCGGAAGTGCTTGATGGCTTCCTGGCGGTCCCAGACCTCGCGGCTGATCTTCTCGTCGCGGTCGACGATGGCCTTCATCCGCGTCTCGATCGTCGCCAGGTCGTCCAGGCTGAACGGCTCGTCGCGGGCGAAGTCGTAGTAGAAGCCGTCTTCGATATTCGGGCCGATGGTCACCTGGGCGCCGGGGAACAGCTCCTGCACCGCCTCGGCCAGCACGTGGGCCGTGTCGTGGCGAATGGTGTCCAGGGCCTCGGGCGCCTCGCGCGTGATGATCTCGACGGCGCCGCCGCACTCGAGCGGACGCTCGAGGTCCAGCAGCTGGCCGTCCAGCTTGATCAGCAGGGCCTTCTTCTCGAGCGACTTGGAGATCGAGGCGGCGACGTCGCGCCCCGTGACCCCATTCTCGAATTGACGGACCGAGCCGTCGGGGAATTTCAGATCGATCATGTCTCACATGTCCTGCGCCTGTTGCGGGCGCTTGGGGGCGGAACCGGGTCGAAGCCCGATCCGCCCCAGGGATGGCATCGACACAGGCGTCGGGCGGCCAGGTAGCCTCCCTTGAGGGGCCCGTGCTGGATCAGCGCCTCGGCGGCATAGTCCGAACAGGTCGGAAGAAACCGGCATTGGCGCCCGAACCAGGGCGAAAGCGTCAGCTTGTAGGTCCGGTGTGCGAACCTCACGCTGCGTTCAAAGAGGGTCATGCCGGCGAAGGGTTCTCAGCGGCGGGCGAAGCGGGGCTTATCGCCCCCCGCCGCCAGGCCGATCAAGCCGCGCCGGCGCGGCTAGTTCGTGTGGTTCCGGCTGCGAGCGCGCGGTGGCAAGCCTCCACCGTCGCCTCGAACGCCAGCAGCGTCGAGGTGTGACGAGGCGGATAGTCTTTCACCGGCTCCAGCATCTTCAGGTCCGAAAAGCGTCCCGCAGGCGGGGCTCCGCCTGTCTTCAACATAGCACGGAATGCATCGCGGGCCATTTCGATTTCCTGAACCGTCGCGCCGACCACGTGCTCGCCGAGCACCGCCGCCGCCGCCTGGCCAAGGGCGCAGGCCTTCACGTCCTGGGCGAAGTCGACCACGACGCCGTCCTTCAGCGCCACGTCCACCGTGACCCGGCTGCCGCACAGCTTGGACACCTTCTCCGACGACCCGTGCGGCGCGGTGAGCCGCCCGGTCCGCGGCATGTTCGCGGCTAGCGCCAGGAGCTTGGAGGAGTAGAGGTCGTCGATCATCGGCCTTAGGTAGGCTCCCCCTGGCTCTGGCGCCATGCCGCCTCGGCCTTCGCCTTCACCGCCTCGCCCATGGCCGCGAAGCCCGAACGGATGGCGCCGCGCATGGACCGGGCCACCGTGGGGCCCAGCAGGCCGTCGAAGATCTCGCCGTTGGAGAAGATGCAGCCGGTCTCCGTGAGCTTCTCGATCTCGATGTAGCGCACCGTCCGCACCAGCCCGCCCAGCACCTTCAGCCGCCAGTGGATCAGCTCGTCCGGCGTCCAGCTCTCCACGATCGGCCGGATGATCTGCGGCTTGCGGCCCGGCAGCGCCAGGGTCAGCGTCAGCACGGCGCCGAAGGCCAGGGTCCCTTCGGCGGTGGGATAGAGCGGGTTCCAGTCCTTCCAGCCCGGCAGGTCCCCTATCACCTTCCAGACCTCGCTGGGCGGCGCGGCGACACCCAGGCGATGCTCGATCTTCATCCGGGCCATCAGACCGCTCCCTTCAGCTTCCAGGTGGCCCCCGTGGGGTTGTCCATCACCTCGATGTTGAGGTCGGTGAGTTCGGCGCGGATGCGGTCGGCGGTGGCCCAGTCCTTGGCGTTGCGGGCGGCCACGCGCTCGGCGATCAGGGCGTCGATGCGGTCGTTGAACGCGACGTCCGTACCCTGGAACCAGGCGTCCGGATCAGCCTTGAGAAAGCCGATCAGCTGCGCCGACGCCAGCAGTTCGCCCTTGGCGCGCGGCTTGTCGGCGTCAGCTGCCGTCTCCAGCGCCTGGCCCATGGCGAAGAGTTCGGCATAGGCCCTGGGGGTGTTGAGATCGTCCAGCATCGCTTCCATGAATGCGGCCGAAGGACCGGTTTCTTCCGCCTGGACGTGTTCGACTCTGCGCAGGACCCCGTAGAGATAGTTGAGATTGCCCCGCGCCTGCTCGATCACCTCGTCGGTCCAGGCCAGCGGCTGGCGGTAGTGGCTGGCCAGCAGCGCCCAGCGCAGGGCCTCCCCCGGCCAGCGGGTGACCAGCTCGTGCACCAGCTGCACATTGCCCAGGGACTTGGACATCTTCTCCGAGCCCATGTTCAGAAAGCCGTTGTGCAGCCAGTAGTTGGCGTAGCCGCCCTCGGCCGAATGGACATGGCCCGCGGCGCAGACCCCCTGCGCCAGCTCGTTCTCGTGGTGCGGGAAGATCAGGTCGTTGCCGCCGCCGTGGATGTCGATGGGCATGCCCAGGGTCTGCTCGATCATGGCCGTGCACTCGATGTGCCAGCCGGGCCGGCCAGGACCGAAGGGGCTCTCCCACACCGGCTCGCCGGGCTTGGAGGGCTTCCACAGCACGAAGTCGGCGGGGTTCTGCTTGTAGGGCGCCACGTCCACCCGGGCGCCGGCGATCATGTCGTCCAGGCTCCGGCCCGACAGCTTGCCGTATTCCGAATAGGCCTGGGTGTTGAACAGCACATGGCCCTCGGCCTGGTAGGCGGCATTGTTCCTCACCAGCCGCCCGATCATCTCGATGATGGCGTCCATGGTCCGGGTGGCGCGGGGCTCGAAGGTCACCGGCAGGGCGCCCAGCTGCGACATGTCGGCGTGGTAGGCGTCGAGGTAGCGGGCGGTGATCACGTCGATGGGCACACCCTCGTCGGCCGCCTTCTGGTTGATCTTGTCGTCCACGTCGGTGACGTTGGCCGCGTAGATCACGTGGTCCTCGCCATAGAGATGGCGCAGCACGCGGAACAGCACGTCGAAAGCCGCCACCGGCCGGGCGTTGCCGATGTGGGCGTAGTTGTAGACCGTCGGCCCGCACACATACATCGTCACCCGATTGGGATCGATCGGGACAAAGTCCCGCTTCTCACGGGCCATGGTGTCGTAGAGTCGAAGATTCATGTGCATTCTAACGTTGCGTGACGGTTGCCGGGAAACAGCTTTCGCCCATATACAAGTTGGCCGGTCGGGAAACCAATGGGGCTTGCGCCTCGTTTTCCGTCCGCCGTGAAAGGGTGGCACGCGTCATTTCCGGAGCCCTCGCTCCGGCGCAACTCAGCCCTGGAAAGACCTTTACCTCCAACATGGACGCCATTTCCCGCGACCGAACCCTCGTCGGCGCCCCCGACGTTGACCTTGAAGCCGTGAAGACGCCCTCCCGCGAGGAGGCGATGGAAGCGGTGCGGACCCTGATCGCCTGGGCCGGGGACGACCCCCGACGAGAGGGTGTGCTGGATACGCCCGAGCGCGTCGTCGACGCTTTCGGCGAATGGTTTTCCGGCTATCACGCCGACCCGGCCAAGGAGCTCGACCGGACGTTCGAGGACGTCCAGGGCTACGACAACATCGTCTTCCTGCGTGACATCGAGGTGGAGAGCCACTGCGAGCATCACATGGCGCCCTTCATCGGCAAGGCCTACGTCGCCTACCTACCGACCAACCGGGTGGTGGGCCTCAGCAAGCTGGCGCGCGTGGTGGACATCTTCGCCAAGCGCCTGCAGACCCAGGAAACCCTGACCCAGCAGATCACCGACGCCATCGCCGACAACCTTCGGCCCGCAGGCGTGGCGGTGATGATCGACGCCGAACACCAGTGCATGACCACCCGCGGCGTCCACCATCGCCACGTCTCCACGATCACCACCCAGTTCACGGGCGTGTTCAAGACCGACATGGAGATGCAGCGCCGGTTCCTGGACTTCTGTAACCGGAAGTAGCGGCAGACCGTGCAGCGTTTAGCCCTCGCCCCCGTGAAACGACCGTAAGCGGGGGAGAGGGATGGGTGAGGGGCCGCTTCAGCCGCCCCGATCTCCGCCGCGAGACGCCGTCACGCCGAGAGACCCCTCACCCAACCCTCTCTCCCCGCCTTGCGGGGCGAGGGCCAGAGCCGCTTCGGCGTCACCTTCGATGACCGGCCTGTTGACCAAGGTCACCAGCACAAAGCTGAGCATGATCAGGAGGTACCAGGCGCCCAGCTTGTCGACCGGCACCGGATGCCAGCCGTGGCGCTGGCTGGGGTAGGCCCAGGCGCCGGCGAAGGTGCCGAGGTTCTCGGCCAGCCAGATGAAGAAGGACACCAGCACCGCGCCAAGCAGTATGGGCATGCGGCGGACCTTCTGGTCGGGGGTGAAGAGGAAACTGGTCTTCCAGAAGATCAGGCCGGAGAAGGCGAACAGGCCCAACCGGACGTCCGGCCACCAGTGGTGCGTGAAGAAGTTGGCGTAGCTCAGGACGGCCAGGGTCCACGGCGTCCATGCAGGAGGATACTGGTCGAATCGGATCTCCATCAGCCGCCACACGCGGGCGATGTAGCTGCCGATGCAGGCGTACATGAAGCCCGAGAACAAAGGCACGCCGCCGATCCGCAGCAGGTTGGCCTCCGGATAGATCCACGAGCCGTGGGCGGTCTTGAAGATCTCCATCACGGTGCCGACCACGTGGAAGATGGCGATCACCACCGCCTCCTCCCACCGCTCCAGCTTCGTGGCCAGCATCAGCACCTGGATGGTGACCGCGGCGATCACCAGGAAGTCGTAGCGGGCGACGGGGGCGTGGGTGGGCCAGAGCAGATGCGTGCCCAGGATCAGGGCCAGCATGGCGGCGCCGAACAGGCACGCCCAGGCCTGCTTGAGCCCGAACAGCAGGAACTCATAGAGGCCGGCGTTGAGGGCCGAGCGCGATGCCCAGGGGCGCATGGCGCGGTCGAAGTCGGCGACTTTGCCCTTGATCCAGTCCTTCAGGCTCAAAGCCGCCCTCCGATTCAAGGGTCAGGCTAGCGCGAGCCGGGTCGCCGGCGCCATATGCGGCCCATGAGCGAGCCCCTTTTTCCCACCCTGACCGATCACCACGCCCTTGAGCGCGGCAAGGTGCTGGCGCCGACCTTCGGCGCCGACGGCCTGATCGCGGCCATCGCTCAGCACGCCGAGACGCTCGAGGTGCTTATGATCGGCTGGATGAACGCCCAGGCGCTGCGCCTGACCCTGGACACCGGTTTCGTCCACTATTGGAGCCGCTCTCGCCAGGCGCTCTGGAAGAAGGGCGAGACCAGCGGCCAGCTGCAGGCGGTGAAGGAAATCCGCATCGACTGCGACCAGGACGCCGTCCTTGTGAAGATCATTCCCGGCGGCGACGGCGGCGCCTGCCATGTGGGTTACCGCTCCTGCTTCTACCGGGTGGTCGAGGACGGCAAGTTGGGGCTGGACCCGTGAGTGTGGTCCAGGCGCTGGCGGCCTTCGTCGTGGCCGCCGGGCTGCTGACCATCACCCCTGGCCTGGATACCGCCATGGTGCTGCGGACCGCAGCGGTGGAGGGACCCAGGCGCGCGGCGCTGGCGGCCCTGGGCGTCGGCCTGGGCTGCCTGGTCTGGGGCCTGGCGGTGGCGCTGGGCCTGGGCGTGCTGCTGACGGCCTCGAAGAGCGCCTACACTGTGATCAAGTGGGCCGGCGCGGCCTACCTGGTCTGGATGGGGCTGGGACTGATGGTCAGGCCGCGACAGCAGTTCGACCTGGAGGCGCCGAGGACTTCCGCCGGCGGACGCAACTGGTTCGCGCGCGGGCTGATCACCAATGTGCTGAACCCCAAGGTCGGGGTGTTCTACGTCTCGTTCCTGCCCCAGTTCGTGCCGGCCGGCTTTGCGCCGGCGCCCTTCATCGTGCTGCTGGCCACGATCCACGTTGTCCTGGGCCTGGCCTGGTTCGCCGCCCTGATCAGCGCTACGGCGCCGCTGAAGCGCTGGCTGACGCGCGGCGCGGTCGTGCGCTGGCTGGACCGGCTCACCGGCGGCGTCTTCCTGGCCTTCGGAGCCAAGCTGGCGCTGGATCCCCACTGATGGCGGCCGACCCGGACGCCGACCTGCCCGCCGACCTTCTCGAAGGCGACGACGACGCCCTCGACCCGGGCCTGAGGGTCGTCGAGCTGGAGGCGGGCGGGCGCCTGGACAGGGCCTTGGCGGACAAGCTGCCCGAGCTGTCGCGGTCGAGGGTGCAGGCGCTGCTCGCCCTGGGCGCGGTGAGTCTGGACGAGGTGACGGTCACCAGCCCCTCGGCCAGGACCCAGGCCGGTCTCTACCGCGTGCTGATCCCCGCCCCGGTCGCGGCCGAGCCCCTGCCGGAGGCCATACCCCTTACCGTCCTCTATGAAGACCAGCACCTGATCGTGGTCGACAAGCCGGCCGGCATGGCCACCCACCCGGCGCCTGGCAGCCAGAGCGGGACGCTGGTCAACGCCCTGCTGCGCCACTGCGGCGACAGCCTGTCGGGCATCGGCGGGGTCGCCAGGCCCGGCATCGTCCACCGCCTGGACAAGGACACCTCCGGCGTCATGGTCGCGGCCAAGACCGACGCGGCGCACCAGGGACTGTCGGCCCTGTTCGCGGCGCACGAGCTGGAACGGACCTACATCGCCCTCAGCCGCGGCGCGCCGTCGCCCCCGCACGGAACCATCGAGTCATGGCTGGGACGCTCGCCCCACGACCGCAAGAAGATGGCGGTTCTGAAGAGCGGCGGGGGCCCTGCGATCACCGACTATGCGGTGGCGCGCCCCTTCGGAGCGACTTCCAGGGCGTCCGGGGCCAGGCCCCTCGCGGCCGAGGTCCACTGCACGCTGCAGACCGGCCGCACCCATCAGATCCGCGTCCACCTGGCTTCGAAAGGCGCGCCGGTGCTGGGCGACGCCGTCTATGGCTCCGGACCGCCGGCCGCCGCGGTGCGCGAGGCCATCGCCCGGGCGGGCCTGACCCGGCAGGCGCTGCACGCCGCCGTGCTGGGTTTCCGCCATCCGGTAACCGGAGAATTTCTGCGGTTCCAGACGCCGCCGCCGGAGGACATGCGCCGACTGCAAGCCGCCCTGGGTGAACTTTGACGCTGTCATCCTGCGCGGAAACGCACAGCGAAAGTCGTTCGGTACAATAGCGCAACTGACAAGCGGCTTAAGAAAGCTTCATGTGCGGGCGTCTTAAAACCCGGGCAACGAATGCCTATCTTGTG
>FTAI01001089.1_pt1 | contig 17541 bp, 9 predicted proteins | sample 1638941 | NCBI WGS metagenome assembly FTAI01 (sample SAMEA3914813, study PRJEB12502) | metagenome | biome: forest; material: soil | place: Canada | collected 2011-07-07 | depth 0.3 m | reverse complement strand
GGTGGGCCTCGCCGCCCTGTTGACCGGGCTGACCATCGCCCCAGCGGCCTATGCCCAGGAGGCGACAGCCCGGTTTTCCATCCCCGCGCAGCCTCTCTCGTCGGGACTGCTGACCCTGGGTCGGCAAGCCCGGATATCGATTGCGGCCCCCGCCACGCTTGTGGCCGGAAAGGCTGGCAACGCCGTGCAGGGCGAGCTGTCCGTCCGCGCCGCCCTCGCCCTGATGCTTGCCAACAGCGGGCTTCGGTTCGAATTCGTCAATGCAAGCGCCGTGCGGGTGATGGCGGCCGACACCGACCCCCAGTCCGCAGGCGCCGCCGAGGCCTCAGGCGAAGCCTCCCAGGTGAGTGAGGTGGTCGTCACCGGCACGCATATCAAGGGTGCGCCGCCGGCGGGATCCGAGCTGGTGACGGTGTCGCGCGGCGACATCCAGGAGACTGGGCGGGCGACGGTCACTGATCTGCTGCGAACCTTGCCCCTGGTCCAAAGCATCGGCGCCACCGAAGCCATCAGCGGAGGGCGGGGGCAAGGTCAGGTCAACAACCAGTCGATGGCCACCAGCGTCAACCTTCGCGGCCTTGGCGCGGACGCAACCTTGGTCCTCGTCAACGGCCGGCGGGTCGCGCCCACGGCCGCCGGGGTCTTCGTCGACGTCTCCCAGATTCCCCTGGCGGCCGTGGATCGTCTGGAAATCGTTCCGGACGGGGCCTCCGCTCTCTACGGCTCGGACGCCGTTGGCGGTGTGGTGAACTTTATCCTCAAACGCCATTTTCAGGGCGCGGACAGCAGCTTCAGGTACGGCATCGGCTCCGGTTTCCACGAATACACCGCCGACCAGCTTTGGGGGCTGGAATGGAATACCGGTTCGGCCACGCTGGCCTATGAATACTATAGCCGATCGCACCTGGCCGCTTCCAAGCGCGCCTACTACCAGTCCGACCTCACCGCCTTCGGCGGGACGGATTTTCGCGATCCGCGCTACAGCAATCCCGGCAACATCTATAGCGGCGGGATACTGTATGCGATCCCAAGGAACCAGGATGGGACGCACCTGAACGCGGCCGATCTGGTCCCGGGAACCTCCAATCGGCTGAACCAGCAGTTGGGGGCGGACATCCTGCCCAGCCAGCACCGCCACAGCGTCGTCGCTTCGATCAATCAGGACCTGTCGGCGAACATCCATCTCTATACGGACGTTCTCTTCTCAACGCGAAGCTACGCCAAACTTGGCACCGCGACGACCAACGCCCTGACGGTGCCCAACACCAATCCCTTCTTTGTGAGCCCCAGTCCGGCGGCGACAAGCACGAGGGTCTACTATTCGTTCGTCGACGACTATCGGTCCGAAAACGTTGGGCGTTCGACCAACTACACCGTCACGTCCGGCGTGAAACTGGACCTGTGGCGCGATTGGACGGGCGAGTTCTACGGGACTATCGGCCAGGACAATGCGTCGACCAATTTCACCGGCGCGCCCAACTTTGTCCGCCTGGCCGCGGCGCTCGCCGATCCCAACCCGGCGACGGCCTTCAATCCGTTTGGGGATGGCTCGCACACGCCCGCGGCGACCCTGGCGAAAATCGCCGGCAGCATCCACTACCGCAACATCTATGACATCCGCTCGCTGGATCTTGGCGTCAGCGGAGCCCTGTTCGACCTGCCCGGCGGCGCCGTGCGCGTGGCTCTCGGCGGCGACTACCGGGTCGAACGGCTGACCACCCGAAGCTTGCTCGATTTCGACCAGGCCGCGCCCTACGCCCTTACCAGCGATGGCGCCACGCACCGCTCCATCGTGGCGGGCTACGCGGAGCTGCTCGCGCCGCTTTTTGGGCAAGCGAACGCCCGCCCTGGGTTCGAGCGCCTCGATCTGTCGGTGGCGGTTCGCACCGAGCACTACAGTGACTTTGGCACGACGACCAACCCGAAGGTCGGGCTCGTGTGGAAACCCATCGGCAGCCTCACCCTCCGCGGCAGCTGGGGGACCTCCTTCAAGGCCCCCCGTTTGGCGCAACTGAACGAAGGCCAGAACGTCTGGCGCGCCACGCCTTTCGCCAACGCCAGCGCGGATCCGGCGTCCAGCACGACAGCGTTTCCCGGTTACTCGAACACGCTCGTCCTGTTGGGGTATGGCAACAAGGACCTCAAGCCCGAAACCGCCAGAAGCTGGAGTGTCGGCGGGGACTTCCGGCCGGCCTCCATTCCCGGCCTCACCGCCAGCCTGACATACTTCTCGATCAACTATCGCAACCGGATCAGCACGCCGACGGTGGAAGAGGTCAGCGCGGCCCTGGCCGGTTCGGCGGTGAACGACCTGGTCCTGGCCAGGCATCCAACCCAGGCGCAGGTGGACGCGATCTATGGCTTGCCGATCTTCCTGGGGCCCGTCCTGCCCGCCGATCAGGTGGAGGCCCTACTGAAGATCGGGCTCTCCAACTACGGCGCGGTCGAGGAACAGGGCCTGGATGCTGGGCTGGGCTATCGCTTCCGGACTGGAGCAGGGAGCTTCGACCTGGAGGGTGACGTCACCTACCTGACGAAATATTCCGTCCAGCGCCTGCCCGGTGATGCGTTCGTGAACGCCCTGAACACCATCAGCAACCCGGACAGCCTGCACGGGCGAGCCAGCATCAATTGGTCCCGCGGACCCTACGCAGCGGGCTTCGCCGTCAACTACACCGGCGCCTACATCAACAATCTGCCCCCACCCACGCATCAAAAGGTGTCTGCCTGGACGACCCTCGATGCGCACTTCGCCTACGAGATCGAGCGAGCCGATGGGCCCTTGCACGGGGTGACCTTGACGCTCGACGTCCAGAACCTGCTCGGCAGCGATCCGCCCTTCGTGAACAACGAAGACTCCATGGTCGGCTACGACCCCGAACTGGGTGACCCGCGGGGCCGCGTCGTCTCCATTATGATCCGTAAGGCCTGGTGACCTCATGAAGCGGAGCGCGCGCCCTTGGGGCGCCGGCCCTCGGATCGCCAGAATGGCGTCCTGGCGATGGTGGAGACCGGCTCTGGCGATCTTGGCCGCTCAGGTCCTGGCGAGCCACGCCCTTGCTCAGGGGGCCGCTGGCCACCCCGCCGGCTCGGTCGTGATCGAGACCGGTGTTGTCACGGCGGCGGATGGAAGCCGGATCCCCTACGAGATCGGCACCCTCTATGTGCCCGAAAACCGCGAGCGACCGGGGGGGCGCACGATCGGCGTCGGCTTCGCGCGTCTGAAATCCATCTCGGCGCGCGCCGGGGCGCCGACCTTCCACCTGCCAGGCGGACCAGGGTCGAGCTATCTGGGGTCATTCACCGAGAGCGATCCGGAGTCCCGCCGAAAATTGGAAGAACTGCTGCTCTACCGCGCCGTCGGCGATGTGATCGTGCTCGACCAGCGCGGCTACTCAAACCGCGGCGAGAGGTTGGTCTACCCGTCGCATCCGGCCGCCGAGCGCCTTGATCGGCCTGGAACCATCGCGGGCGACAGCGCCGCCTTCGTTCGAGCCGCGAAGGCCGCGGTCGCCGCCAACGCTGACAAGGATCTCGCCGGCTATACGGTTATTCAGTGCGCCGAGGACGTGAACGATCTGCGCAAGGCGTTGGGATACCGTCAGATCCGCCTTGTGGGGCAAAGCTTCGGTTCGCAGTGGAGTTTCGCGGTCATGCGGGTGCATCCCGAGATCGTCGAACGTGCGCTCCTATCGGGCGTCGAGCCCCTCAACTACGCCTACGACATGCCCTCCCACATCGTCGCATCGCTACAGCGAATGACCTGGGACGCCGATCGTGATCCTGGTCTCAAACCCTACCTGCCGGACGGAGGGTTGATGGCCGCCCTGCGGGTCGATCTGGAACGCCTGGCCCAGGCGCCGGTCAGGGTGTCTATCAAGGATGGCAAGACCGGCCGCAGGCAAACCGTGGTTCTGGGGGTCGACGACTTCCGGCATGATCTGCTCACGGAGCCCGCCAGGTGGCCGGCCTTCATCCTGTCGGTCTACTATGGACACTATGACGGCTGGGCGCGGAAGATTGCCCAGAAGCGAAAAGCGACCGGGGAAACCGAGGCCCTGATAGGGCCATTGATCGACACCAGCCTGGGGGTGACGCCCGCGCGGCAGCATCTGTTGCGGACGGACGCCGGCGTCGAGTTCATGGGCTGGTGGGATTTCGATTCCTACATAGCCTCGCGACCCCTTTGGCCGAGCCCCGATGTAGGCGACGATTTCCGGACTCCCGTTCTGACCAATATCCCGGTGCTGTTCATCCACGGCGACTGGGACACCTCGACGCCCGTCGAGAACACCCTGAACATGCTGCCCTATTTCCCCAACAGCCGGGCCATATTGATCCATCGCGGCGGTCACAACGCGCGGGCCGCGTTGACGGATGAACATTCGCCCGTGATCGCGGCCGCCATTGCGTTCCTGGGCGACGGGGACACCAAGCGCCTTCCCGTCACGGCCGAGTTGCCCGCGCCCAGGTTCCTGACGCCGGACTTCAAGCCTCCCAGCCCACGGACCCACCAATCCGTCGGCAATGAGGGGCCGGCGGGGTAGGGCGCGCGCCGGCCCAAGCGTCATTCTGGGTATGGCGTCCAACCGATCCCCTCGTTCCCAGCCATTGCCATTCCGGTTGCTCTGGGTTTGGCTCCTGGCTCTGGCAGCACTCGCCTCAGGGCCGGCGGTTGCTCGCGGGTTGCTGGCGCCCGACGCTTCCATCCCGCCAACGGAGCTCACGGCCTTCGTTGATGGCGTGATCACCGACGCCATGGCCAGCGATCACATCGCCGGCGTCACGGTCACCGTAGTCCAGGACGGACGCGCGGTGGTCCTCAAGGGCTACGGTGTCGCTCGGCAGGGCCAAACCGTGGACGCGGCGCGGACCTTGTTCCGCATCGGATCCCTATCGAAGACCTTCACCTGGATCGCTCTGATGAAGGAGGTCGAACGCGGCCGGGTACGGCTGGACGCTCCTGTAAACGACTATCTGCCGACTGGATTGAGACTGCCCGATCAAGGCTTCCGACGGCCGATCCGCGTGATCGATCTGATGAGTCATGCGGCGGGCTTCGAGGATCGCGAGCTTGGTCACCTGATCTTGGATGACCCCCGGCGAGTCACCAATCTTGAGGACTACCTCGCGCGGCATCGGCCTGACCGGGTTCGTGAGCCGGGCCAGCTGGCCAGCTATTCCAACTACGGTGCGGCGCTGGCCGGTGAGGTCGCAGCTCGCCTCAACGCCATGGACTACCCGACCCTGATCGAGCGCGAGATCCTCACGCCCTTGGGGATGGCCGACACCACCTTCCGCGAGCCACTGGCCCTCCGGTCTGATTTGCCAAGGCCGATGCCCGGCGCCGAGGCGGCCCGGCTATCGGATGGGTTCGTGTGGACGGCAAGCGGATTTCGTCCCGTCGGCCTTGAGTACATCAGCCAGATCGCCCCCGCCGGGGCGGGCTCCACCACCGCCGCTGACATGGCCCGCTACATGCGCATGCAGCTGGCGGGCGGCGCCCTTGACGGCGTGCGGATCTATGACGCCCGGACGGCGGCGGCGTTCCGGACTCCAATTCTGGCCGTGCCGTCCGGCGTCAACGGCTGGGCGCATGGCTTCATGGTCAGGGACATGCCTGGAGGCGTCGAGAGCTACGGGCATGGCGGCGCCACCCAGACCTTCTTCACGAACATGGTATTGGTCCCGGACCTGCGCCTGGGCGTGTTCGTCTCGACCAACACCAGCACCGGCCGGGCGCTGGCCGAGCGGCTGCCGAAGCTGATCGTCGAACGCTTCTATGCGCCGCCGGCGGCGGGGCTCGCGCCCGGCGAGCCGGCTTTGCTCAAACTGCGCCATCGCTTCACCGGCGCCTACATCAGCACGCGGCGCGCCTATTCCGGCCTTGAGGGCTTCCTAAACCGGTTCGACAGCCATGACCGGGTCTGGGTGAGTCCCAAGGGCTATCTGATGACCAGGACGGGATCGTGGGTCGAGGCCTGGGTTCCCGATGGCGCGCCCGGCCGTTTCCGCGCCGCCGACAGTCAACGGCGTTTGCAGTTCAAGCTGGACGCGGAGGGCCGCGCCATCAGCTACCCGGGCTCGCGCGGGACCTTCACCATGGAACGAGTGGGTCTGCTCATGGACCCCCTGCTGTTTTCGATCGGCGCGGCGCTAGGCTTGGCGGCGGCGCTCGCGACCATGCTCTTCGTCTTCGCCCGGATGGACCGAGGCCTGGCCCAGACGCCCTGGCAGGCCCGCGCCAGCGCGCTGGCGCTCCTGACGGCCGGTTTCTGGTTGGCCGGCTTCGCAGCCTTCGCCGTCTGGATTTGCAGCCGCGGTCCCCTCGACGGTGCATGGCCCGATCCGACGCTCGTGACGGCCTCGGCGGCCGCGCTGGTGGCAACCCTCGGCTCGCTGGGTCTGCTCGCCATGACCCCCTTGGTCCTGCGTGATGGCGCCGACGGATGGAGCCCCTGGCGCAAGCTGCGTCATCTCCTGAGCGCCCTGGTGTTTGTCGTCTTCGCGGCCCTCGTCGGCGCCCGAGGCGGCCTCATTCCGTGGGCCTGAGCCCGACGGGCTCATCTCATCCTTTCAACCCGAACCGAAGGAGACCGTCCCATGCGCGCGAGCTGTGAGCGGACTATGACCCTTGGCCTTCAGATTGAGACATGGCCCTTCAAGGCTCCGTTCCGAATCTCTGGCTACAGCTTCAGCGACGTCGAAGTTCTTGTCGTCACCCTCGGCGATGGGACGCACGAGGGCAGGGGGGAGGCGGCCGGCGTCTACTATCGCGACGACGGCCCGCCAGGCATGGCGGCTCGGATCGAAGCCGTGCGGTCTCGGATCGAAGCCGGTATCGACCGCGAGACCCTCCGCGGGCTCCTGCCGGCTGGCGGGGCCCGCAACGCGGTGGACTGCGCGCTCTGGGCGCTCGAGGCGAAACAGGCGAGCCGTCCAGTCTGGTCCCTGGCCGGGATGCGGCCGCCTCAGCCGCTTGTGACCACCTACACCCTGGGAGCGGATGATCCGCAGGTCATGGCCGATGGCGCCCGCGCCTTCACTGGGGCCCGGGCCCTCAAGCTCAAATTGACGGGCGATCCCATCGATGGCGAGCGCGTGCGTCAGGTGCGGATGGCGCGTCCGGACGTCTGGCTCGGCGTCGACGCCAATCAAGGCCTGACGCGTGACACCTTCAAGCAGTTGCTTCCAGCGCTGGTGGACTCGTGCGTCGAGCTGCTGGAGCAGCCCTTTCCCTTGGATCGTGACAGCTGGCTAGACGGCCTGGAGTCTCCGATCGCGATCGCCGCCGACGAGAGCGTCCAGGATATGGAGGACATCGCCGCGCTGGTCGGTCGCGTCGAGGTGATCAACATCAAACTCGACAAGTGCGGCGGTCTCACCGAAGGCCTGGCCATGGCCCGGCAAGCCCGCCGGCTCGGCCTTAGGGTGATGGTCGGCAATATGTGCGGCACCGTCCTGGCCATGGCGCCCGCCTTCGTTCTGGGTCAGCTCTGCGACATCGTCGATCTCGATGGCCCCATGCCGCTGATCTCCGACCGCGACCCCGCGACGACCTACGCCGATGGGCGCGTCTGGTGCCCACCGCCGGCTTGGGGCGGACCGGGGTAGGAGAGGGGGTCGCTATGGCGAGCTCGCTGGCCGGCCGATGCGGCGCCGACGCGGCGAGCAATTTGCCGCGGCGATCGATCCTGGGTTTAGATGGCGCCAAGACGAGCAGGGCGGCGCCTCTCGCAACGGCGGAAGGCGCGGGGCCGATCCGCCTGCCTGGCGCCCTGCGCTCGCATGTGGCTTCGATGACCGCCGCGCGCCACGCGCCGGCCATCGCCATCGCCGCCGTCAAGGACGGCGTCTGCGTGGTGATCGACGCCCTGGGATACGCCGGCCTGCCCTTCGAGGCGGGCGCGACGGGGCGGACACTCTTCCACCTCGGATCGGCGTCCAAGCACTTTACCGCCGCCCTGATCATGCAACTGGCACGGGCCGGCGCCATCGGCCTTGACGATCCGCTCGGCAGTCATGCGCGGGACATTCCCGCGTCCCTGGCGAGCATGCCCGTTCGGGCCCTGCTATCCCACACGAGCGGCGCGCCGGAGTATGAGGCTCTGCCCGGGTACGAGGGTGATCGGCCCATTCCCCGGGGTGCGTTCCTCACACGGATGGCGGCGTTGCCCGCCGAGTTCGAGCCCGGCGACGCCTGGTCCTATTCCAACACCGGCTATGTCCTGTTGGGCTACCTCATCAGCGACGTGACGGGCTCGACCTATCGACAGGCCCTGACGGACAGCCTTGTCAGGCCGGCGGGTTTTCTCGAAGCCCGGGTCGATGACGCGCCGGCGGTGATCGCCGGCCGCGCCGAACCCTATGTGCTCGCCGACAAGGCCGTGAGGCACGCCCTCATGATGGAGGCCGACTTCTCCGGCTGGCCCGACGGCGGCATGCTGATGTCCGCACGGGACGCGGTGCGTTGGGAACTCGCCCTCCAACGTGGATCGGTGATCCCGCCTGAAAGCCTGACGCGGATGACGACGTCTGTGGTGCTGTCGACCGGCCGTGCCTGCGCCTATGGCTTCGGGTGGCGCATCGACCAGGTCGCTGGGCGTGCGATCCACTATCACAGCGGCAGCGTACCGGGGTTCATGTCCTTCTACCTCCGCGTCCCCTCAGAGCGCCTGGGTGTCGTGGTGATGACCAACCTGGGGAGCGCTGGGGCTCGAAGCCTCGTCGCCCAGGTCGCGCAGGAGGTCGCCGAGTGGGCGGCGCCCGGGTCAACACCCCTGTCCCTGTCGCCGATCGCCGATTCTGAACCAGGCCTCACCGCCGAAGCGCGGGGGATGGTCCTGCGCGGTGATCAGGCGCTGCCGCCAGCGCGATTCGCTTCGGAAATCGCGGTCCTGCTGGCCCGCGACGCCGCGGCGAAGGCGACGCCGCCAAACCGGACGAGCAGTGGCCTGGGCGCGTTCGACCTGGTGGAGGCTTTCGCCGAAGGTCCGTGCACGGTCAGACGCTATCGCTGCGTCTACCCCGATGGCCTCGAGCATCTGGCCTTCGCCTATACGGCCCAAGGGCAGATCTATCGCGTCCGATCGATCTAGGACGACAAATCCATCACCGGCGCCCCAGAAAAGCGCCAGCCCCAGGTAGGGGGCGAGGCTCGCCAAGACGTCTTCCCAGCACGGTGGTGAGGGGTTGGCGATGTGTTGCACGGTTCACGGCAATGGCGCGCGGACAGACGCGGGGGGCGGGTGTGACTGAGACCCTGCCTTGTCCCTACCTGCTCTTCCTCGCCGATGTCGCGGACGTTACGGACGCCAAGACGGCCTTCGGCCTGCGCGATTGGGCGCCGGACCGCTGCGTCGCCGAGTGGGCCCTGCCCGCCGCCAAGGTCAGTCTTGGCCTGCCGGCCCTGACGCCCGTCCAGGCCCATGCGGCCGGCGCCCGGGCCCTGGTCATCGGTGTCGCCGCCCCGGGCGGGCGAATTTCCCCGGACTGGATTCCGAGCCTGATCGAGGCGCTCGAGGCGGGCCTCGACCTGGTCAGCGGCCTGCATGCCAGGTTGAACGAAATCCCCGCGCTCGCTGCGACGGCGGCCCGCCTTGGCCGCCGGCTGATCGATGTCCGCCGCCCCCCCATCGACATTCCCATCGCCTCGGGAGCCAGGCGCGGCGGCAAGCGACTGCTAACGGTCGGGACCGACTGCGCCCTTGGCAAGAAGTACACGGCCCTGGCCCTCACCCGGGCGTTCGTGGCGCAAGGTCTGGATGCGCGGTTCCGGGCCACGGGGCAGACCGGCATCATGATCGCTGGCTCGGGCATCCCCCTGGACGCGGTGGTCGCCGATTTCGTCGCCGGGGCGGCCGAGCGCCTGACGCCGGACGCACCCGACCATCATTGGGATGTCATCGAAGGGCAGGGGTCCCTCTTTCATCCGGCCTATGCCGGTGTCTCGCTGGGCCTGCTGCACGGCAGTCAGCCGGACGTCATCGTGGTCTGCCACGCGGTCGGACGCAGCAGACTGTCCGGATTCGAGACCTTCGCGGTCCCGAGCCTCGAGGAGACCATCGCGGTCAATCTTCAGCTGGCCCGCCGCACCAACGCCGCGGTGCGCTGCGCCGGGGTGAGTCTCAACAGCGCTAGCCTGTCGGACGTCGAGGCGGCCGCCGTCCTCGCGCGGGAAGCCGCGCGTCTCGGCCTGCCCTGCGCCGATCCGCTTCGGGGTGGGGCAGCCTTCCAACGTCTGGTGGACGCATGTCTGAAGTCATGAGCCGCGCGGTCCCGGCGCAATCCTGGTTTGGTCATCCTCGAGGTCTGACCGTCCTCTTCCTGACCGAGATGTGGGAAATCTTCTCGTTCTACGGAATGAGAACCCTGCTGGTCTACTATATGACCAAGCAGGTCCTGATCGATCAGCAACGCGCTTCCCTGATCTATGGTCTCTACACGGCATCGGTCTATTTTACGCCAATCCTCGGCGGGATGATCTCCGACCGGTGGCTGGGCCGACGAAAGTCGGTGATCCTGGGCGGATCGATCATGGCCCTGGGCCACTTCATGATGGCCTCCCAGCCGCTGCTGTTCCCGGCTCTGGCGGTGATCGCGGTGGGCAACGGGCTGTTCCTGCCCAGCCTCCCCAGCCAGATCAGGGATCTCTACCGTTCGAGCGACCCGCGCGGTGGGGCCGCCTACAACGTCTACTATGTGGGCATAAACCTCGGGGGCTTCCTGGCCCCCTTGGTCTGCGGCACCCTGGGAGAGACCTTCGGCTGGCACTGGGGCTTCGCCGCCGCCGGTATCGGCATGCTGCTGGGGCTGGTCGTCTACGTCGTCGGTGGTCGCTACCTGCCGCCCGAGCCCGTCGTCGGTCCGAGGCGGACGCAGACGACCGTGGCCGGTGAGGGTCCGCCCGAGGGACTGCTCCGGCGCGTCGTGCTTCTCGCCGGAATCGCGGCGACGGTAGTGGTGTTCCGGATCGCCTATGAGCAGACCGGCAACACCCTGGCCCTGTGGACGGACCAATCGGTGGACCGCCATCTAGCGAGGGGCGGGTGGGCGATCCCCATGACCTGGTTCCAGTCGCTCAATCCCTTGCTGGTGTTCCTGATGACGCCGATGCTGGTGGCCCATTGGGCGCGGTCGGCGAGGCTGGGGCGCGAGCCGTCGTCGCTCAGGAAGATGGTCATCGGTGCGGCCGTGGCGGCCGTGGCCTATCTGATCCTGGCCGCGGTCAGCGCCTGGTCGGGGGAGGGCCGGGTCAGCTGGCTCTGGTTGGCGGCCTTCTTCGTCGTCCTGACCCTTGGAGAGCTGTTCATTCTCCCTGTGGGCTTAGGCCTGTTCGGCCGCCTTGCCCCGCGGCGGATGGAGGCGACAACGATCGCCCTGTGGTTCCTGGCCGCCTTCGCCGGGAACCTGCTGGCGGGCGCCATGGGGACTCTCTGGACCCTGATCGGTCACGCCCAGTTCTTCGCGCTCCTGGCCGCCCTCGCCGGTGTCGCGAGCCTGATCCTGTCGCTGTTCGACCGACCGGCCCGCCGGATCGAAGGTCACGAACGGGCGCAGCCACCCGAACTGCTCCAGGTCCTGTGAGGCGCCGATGATCGAGACTGTCAGCGAAACGGCCGCGGCCAAGTCGGTCACCGTCGGCGACGCCATCGCCCTGATGGAGGCGATGTTCGCGTCATTGGATCAAGGCCGCTCGCGCCTGTTCCCCTTCATCAGCGGTCAGGGATCCGATCAGGGAACCCGCTTCGGCGTCAAGCTTGGCTACGATGGCGCCCGTGGTCTGCCGGGCTTGAAGGTCGGGTCCTATTGGCCCGGCAACGTGGCCAAGGGGATCGGCGCCCATGCATCGACCACTCTCCTGCTCGACGATGATACGGGCCTGCCCAAGGCGCTTGTAGCGGCCACACACCTGACTGCCCTGCGCACGGCCGCGTCCGACGCGGTGGCGGTGAAACGCCTCGCCCGTCCGCAGGCCACTGTCCTTGTCCTCGTTGGGACGGGCCGCCAGGCCTATTGGGAGGCGCTGGCGGTCGCGCAGGTGAGGAGCCTGACCGAGGTGCTCGTGTGCGGCCGAAACCTCGAGGCCGCCGAGGCCCTGGCGGCAAGGCTCAGGACCGCAGGCTTGCCGGCCGCCAGCTGCCAGCTCGCGCGCGCCCTGGCCCAGGCCGACATCATCTGTACCGCGACCGCCGCGCGCGGCCCGCTCTTCAGCGCCAAGGACGTCCGCCCAGGCGTCCATATCTCGGCCATGGGGGCGGATGGTCACGGCAAGCAGGAACTCGATCCTGACCTGGCGGCGCGGGCGTCCTTGTGGGCGGACCTGCCCGGGCAGTCGGTGGTGATCGGAGAGTTTCAATACCTGGCGGCCGCCGGCCTGGAACGCATTCAGCCGATCGGCGCCGCGGTGACCGGTCGACTGCCGGGCCGCCGCTCGGCCGGTGAAATCACCATCTACGACAGCTCCGGCATAGCCTTGCAGGACCTCGCCATTGCAGCGTTCGCGCTCGAGCAGGCCCGTGCCGCCGGGCTGACCATACCGCTCGATCTCTCATGAAAGCGTGCTGAACCCGCCATGACCGACTTGCTACCTGTAACTTTCGCCGACGTCACGGCCGCCGCCGCGCGGATCGCCCCTTTCGTCCATCGCACACCCGTGCTGACCTCGCAGCGCCTGAACGCCCTCTTCGGCGCCGAGATCTTCTTCAAGTGCGAGAACCTGCAACGCATCGGCGCCTTCAAGGCCCGCGGCGCCCACAATGCCGTCTTCGCGCTGGAGAGCCACGCCACGGCGCACGGCGTGGTGACCCACTCTTCGGGCAACCATGCCGCCGCGCTCAGCTTGGCGGCGCGCAACCGCGGCGTTCCGGCGTTCATCGTCATGCCATCCAATGCGCCCAAGGCCAAAGTAGAGTCGGTCCAGCGGTTGGGCGGCCAGATCAGCTATTGCGAACCGACGACCCCCGCGCGGGAGGCCGCCGCCGCCGCCCTCGTGCGCGAGCGCGGCGCGAGGCTCGTGCATCCCTACGACGATCCCCTGGTCATCGCCGGCCAGGGAACCGCGGCGCTGGAATTTCTGACCGAGGTTCCGAACCTCGACGCCTTGATCGCGCCGGTGGGGGGCGGGGGCCTGATGTCCGGGACTGCCGTCGCGGCCCGCGGCCTTGGTCGGCCCATCCAGCTTTGGGCGACCGAGCCACAACAGGCCAATGACGCCTGGCGCTCATGGCGCGGCGGCGTGTTGACGGTCGGCGATCCGCCGGACACCATCGCCGACGGCTTGCGCACCACCCTGGGCGGGAACGGCTTCACGATCCTGCGGGCCCTTCTGGATGACTTCGCGACGGTCAGCGAAGCTTCGATCGTCGCGGCCATGCGGCTGGTCTGGGAAGTGATGAAGATCGTCATCGAACCCAGCAGCGCCGTGCCGGTCGCCGCCCTGCTGGATCAGGCGCTGGACGTCCGGGGCAAACGGATTGGCGTCATCCTCACCGGCGGTAACGTGGACCTCGACTTGCTGCCCTGGCAGCCGCGCGGCGCTTGATTTCACAACCAGAGGATTGGTCATCAGAGGGGCGTCGAAAATGCGTATTGGAGTTTCAGCCTTGGCCGCCGTCCTGGCGAGCGTCCTGGCCACGGCCGCCGCGGGCAAGGATGTCGCTCCGCTCGCCCAGTCCCCGACATTGAACGCCACACAGGTCGTTTTCGCCTATGGCGGCTACCTGTGGAGCGCTTCGCGGGCGGGCGGCGAGGCCCGCCAGCTCACCCACGGCGGACACGAAGGCCGGCCGATCTTTTCACCGGACGGCAAGTGGATCGCCTTCACGGGCAGCTATGACGGCGCCCCGGGGTTCATCCCCGGCGCGGAAGACGTCTACGTCATGCCGGCGGGGGGCGGCGAGCCGAAGCGGCTCACCTGGCACCCGGGGCCCGATATCGCCGTAGGCTGGACACCCGACAGCAAGCGCGTTCTCTTTGCCTCCTTCCGGCAATCCTACGCCAGGTTTGAGCGCCTCTACACGATCCCCGTGGACGGCGGGGCGGCGCAGGCCCTGCCCATGTGGCGCGGCGCGCAGGCGTCCTTCTCGCCCGACGCGGCGCGGCTGGCCTATGTGCCGAACCTTCAATGGGAGCCGTTCTGGAAGCGCTACCGCGGCGGACAAACGACGCCGATCTACCTGGTCGGACTGAAGGATCTGCAGCTCGAGAAGGTGCCGCGGGACAATTCCAACGACTCCGCGCCCGTCTGGTGGGGTGACACGGTCTACTTCCTGTCCGACCGCAACGGCCCGACGACGCTCTTCGCCTATGACACCAAAGCCAAGACCGTGAAGCAGGTGTTCGCCAACCATGGCCTGGATTTGAAGTCTTTGTCCGCGGGCCCGGACGCCTTGGTCTATGAGCAGTTCGGCGACGTCTTCATCTTCGATCCGGCCAAGGGCGCCTCGCGCAAGGTTGACATCCGCGCGCCCGACGATCTGCCAGCGACCCAGCCGCATGACAAGGCGGTCGGGGACGAGATAGAGGCGGCGAGCCTGTCGCCAAGCGGCGATCGTGTTCTGTTCGAGGCGCACGCCGACATCTTCTGGGTCTCGACCGCCGACGGCGCGGCCCATAACTTGACCGGCACGCCGGCCGTGGCCGAACGCAGTCCAGTCTGGTCGCCTGATGGACGACGCGTCGCCTATTTCTCGGACGCCTCCGGTGAATATGCGCTGCATGTGCGCACCATCGACGCCGATGCGCCTGCCAAGACATTCGCCCTTTCGGTCGCTCCCTGGTTCTATGCGCCGCCGGTCTGGTCGCCGGACGGGCGCAAGATCGTCTTTCAGGACATGCAGCTCAACCTGGTCTGCGTGGAGACCGACACCGGCGCCGTCCGCAAGATCGACACCAATCTCTATGACGCCACCGGGGTGGCCTTTGCGCCGGTCTGGTCGCCGGACAGCCGGTGGATCGCCTATCAGAAGTTCCTGCCGAACCTGATGCACGCCATCCATCTGTACGATCTGGACACCGACAAGAGCGCCCAGGTGACCGATGGTATGGTCGACGCCCGCTATCCAGCCTTCGACAAGGGCGGCAAGCTGCTGTTGTTTGCGGCCAGCACAGATATTGGGCTCGCCCTCAGTTGGCAGGACATGTCCGCCACCCAACGGCCGGTGACCCGCAGCGTCTATGCGGCAGTCCTGAAGGATGGCGATCCCTTGCCCACGGCGCAGGCGGCGGAACCCGGCGCGGCTTCGTCCGGCCCGGTCGCGGTCCAGGTCGACCTGGCCGGCATTGATCGGCGAACCGTAGCCTTACCAGTCCCGCCGGCCAACTACGTGGGCCTACTCGCCGGAAAGCCTGGCGAATTCTTCCTGCAGGAGATCCCGCTGGTGTCGCCGCGAGGCGCGCGCGAGGTGGTCAGCGTCAGCACCTTCAGCCTGACAGCTCCCAAGCTCGCGCCGTTCGTGGCGAGCGTGAGCAGATTTGCGTTGTCGACCGATGGCGGCCGAGCCCTCTATCGGCAGGGCGGCGGCTGGGTCGTCGTCGCCACGCAAGCCCCGCCCAAGGCCGGCGACGGTGTCCTGAACCTTGAGAAGATGCGGACCAAGGTCGAGCCGCGTGCGGAATGGCGTCAAATGTTCCGGGAGGCCTGGCGCGAGGAGCGCGACTACTTCTACGATCCGCATCTCCACGGCCTCGACCTGGTGGCCGCGGAGAAGAAGTACGCCCCCTATCTGGACCGCGTCGGCGGCCGGGCCGACCTGAATGTCCTTTTCCAGGAGATGCTGGGCGACCTGACCATCGGCCACCTGTTCGTCATGGGCGGCGACATCCCCCGTATTGAACGGACGAATGTCGGCATGTTGGGCGCGGACTACGAAGTCGACCATGACCGGTATCGTTTCGCGCGGATCTTCGAGGGCGACGTTTGGGATCCGCGTCTTCAGGCGCCGCTGGGTCAGCTCGGCGGCCAGATACATGCTGGCGACTATCTGCTCGCCGTAAATGGCCAGGCGGTGCGCGTTTCGGCCGATGTCTACAGCTTCTTCGTGGATAGGATCGGCAAGCCCACCCGGCTGACAGTCGGCCCCGACGCGGATGGGCGCGGCGCCCGCGAAGTCGTGGTGGTTCCGGCGCCGGACGAGTCGGACCTGAGACTCCGCGCCTGGGAGGAGGACAATCGCCGCAAGGTCGACGCGCTCAGCGGCGGCAAGATCGCCTATGTCCACCTGGCCGACACCGCGCAGAGCGGCTACGCCGATTTCAATCGCTTCTACTTTGCCCAGATCGGCAAGCCGGCTGCGATCATAGACGAGCGGTTCAACGAAGGCGGCGGCGTTGCCGACTACATCGTCGATCTGCTCAAACGGCCGTTGCGCCATTGCGTGGAGAGCCGCGCCGGCCAGCTCTATTGTGTGCCCCAGGCGCAGATCTACGGCCCCAAGACCATGATTATCAACGAGATGTCCGGCTCGGGCGGCGACGCCCTGCCTTGGATGTTCCGCCAGGCGCAGATCGGCCCCCTGATCGGCCGGCGGACCTGGGGCGGGATGACCAGCCCCGGCGGCTCCCCCGGCCTGATGGATGGCGGCGGCGTCGCCGCGCCCTCCGTCGCCCGCTATGGCCCCGGCGGCGACTGGGTGGTGGAAAATCACGGAATCCCGCCCGACATGGAGGTGGAGAACGATCCCGCCACCGTGGCCGCGGGGGGGGATCCGCAGCTTGAGGCGGCGGTCCAGGTGACCTTGCGCGCCCTGCGCGAGAACCCCGTCGAAACGCCTCGCCCGCCTCCGTTCCCGACCTACGCGCGATAGGACCAAAGGCGCCCTGCCGGCCGTGTGCGCATCCCTGGGTCGGCATGACGCCGACAAGCGGGTTCGCGCCCACCCGTTTCGGGCTCGACGGTCGGTGCGCAAGGCGGCGATCTAAACTCGCAGCGCGGCCAACATGGTGGTCAGGACCGAGAATCCGCCTTGAGACCTAAGGCTTGCCTGCGGTCCTACTGACCATCGTCGGACGCAAACCTGGTGAGGCTGTCCACAACCGGCTGCCAGGGACAAGCGCCCTGACGCGGGCGGCTGGGCCGGTCGCGCCGCCTCGCTGTACTTGGAGAGAGCGCTCGCACCTAGGCCTTCCGGCCAGAAGAGAGCCCCCGCCTCGCCAGCCAGTTGAGCACGCCCGAAATCGCCATCATGATCAGTGTCAGCCCAATTCCAGTCATGACGAGCGGTCTCAATGGACCGTAGATTTGGCCGCTGTGCGTCGTCGCCAGCCACGCGATGATCGCGTCGCCGGTCAATTGACTTGAGGCGTTGTCGATCACTGTGAGGGCGCCGGTCGGGCGATCGACGGCGCCGACGTCAAGGGTCGACGGATTGTTGCCGGGCAGCAGGGAGAATTGCGGATCGACGAAGACCCCAATCAGTGTCCGCCCGTTTGCGCCCGGGGCTTCAATCTTGACCAGGCGGCCCTTCGGGAACCTGGTTTGCAAGGCGTTCAGTGCCTCCTGCGCGCTCATCGGCGGCCGGTCGGTGGCCTCCGGGATGGGGC
>FTAI01001227.1_pt1 | contig 17558 bp, 19 predicted proteins | sample 1638941 | NCBI WGS metagenome assembly FTAI01 (sample SAMEA3914813, study PRJEB12502) | metagenome | biome: forest; material: soil | place: Canada | collected 2011-07-07 | depth 0.3 m | reverse complement strand
GGTCAAGGCCGCCATCGCCGAGGCCGGCCTGGCGCGCCAGGCGCTGCACGCCGCGGTGCTGGGTTTCACCCACCCGATCACCGGCGAGGCCTTGCGCTTCGAGACCATGCCGCCGGAAGACATGCGGCGGCTCATCGAGGGGCTGGAGGCCCTGTAACCAAACCCGCCCACGATGCGAATAGAGGGTGAAGGCAGCAGCTCTGCTGACAGAACATGGCGCGAAAATGCGCTATGGTCGGTGGCGTTGGGGTTACTTGAAGCGGTGTCGGTTCGCGCGTCGAAACGCACAGCGGAAGTTGTTCGGTACAATAGCCGAACTGACAAGCAGCTTAAGAAACCTTCATGCGCGGGCGTCTTAAAACCCGGGCAACGAATGCCTATCTTGTGACGTTGAATGGGGGGTGGCGCCGGCGCGTGCGCGTTTCGCGACGACACCTCAAGTAAGAAGGGGATTTTCCATGGTCAATGCCACCGCGCTCGCCGTCATGTCGCCTGAAGGCGGCCTCTCGCGGTATCTGACGGAAATCCGCAAGTTTCCCATGCTGGCCAAGGACGAGGAATTCATGCTCGCCAAGGCCTGGAAAGAGCATCAGGACCCGCAGGCCGCCCATCGCCTCGTCACCAGCCACCTGCGCCTGGTGGCCAAGATCGCTATGGGCTACCGCGGCTACGGTCTGCCCATCGGCGAAGTGATCTCCGAAGGCAACGTCGGCCTGATGCAGGCGGTCAAGAAGTTCGAGCCCGACAAGGGCTTCCGCCTGGCGACCTACGCCATGTGGTGGATCCGCGCCTCGATCCAGGAATACATCCTGCGCTCCTGGTCGTTGGTGAAGATGGGCACGACGGCGGCGCAGAAGAAGCTGTTCTTCAACCTGCGCAAGGCCAAGAGCGAGATCAGCGCGCTGGAAGAGGGCGACCTGCATCCCGATCACGTCCGCCAGATCGCCACCAAGCTGGGCGTGCTGGACGAGGAAGTGATCTCCATGAACCGCCGGCTGTCCGGCCCCGACGCCTCGCTCAATGCGCCCCTGCGCAGCGACAGCGAGAACGAGTGGCAGGACTGGCTGGAGGACAAGGACGCGGTGAGCCAGGAGACCCGCCTGGCGGAGGACGAAGAAAAGTCCATCCGCATGAGCCTGCTCGAAGAGGCGATGACCGAACTGACCGACCGCGAACGTCATATCCTGACCGAGCGCCGGCTCAAAGACGATCCGACCACGCTCGAGGAACTGGCCTCGCAATACGGCGTCAGCCGCGAGCGGGTCCGCCAGATCGAGGTCCGCGGCTTCGAAAAGCTGCAAAAGGCCATGCGCGCCGCGGCCACTGAACGGAACCTGGTGGACGCCTGAGATCTTTGGCCGGGAGCACGCCGCTCCCTCCGGTTAGGCGCCAAGCCCCCTCCGCGCGGAGGGGGCTTTTTCTTTGCTCTCTCAAGCCCCTTCCAGGTCGCGTTTCAGGCGGGCCAGAAGGTCCGTCGCGGCGCTGGCGTAGGCCGAAATCCAGCGGTCATGGATGTCCCTGAAGGGGCCTGCATCCAGGTAGTTCCAGCGGGTGCGGCCCTCGCGCCGTGCGATGACAAGGCCCGCCCGCTCCAGCACTCCGATGTGCTGCATCACCGTGCAGCGATCCAGCGTCCCTTCAAACCGTTCGCACAGCTCGCCGGTGGTGCGAGGCGCCGCCTTCAGCAGGTCCAGGATCTGGCGCCGGCGCGCGTCGGCCAGGGCCTTGAAAATCAGGTCGTCCGTATCGGCGCTTGACATGTTGTGTTTTTATAACATAACTGGCGACGCCGCAATGGGAGGCCCCGCGTGGTTCAGGCCGCTGGATGCCGACAACACCATGGTCCAGATCGCCGAGTCCGGCTGGCTTGATGACGAGACAGGGGTCAAGGGTTCGTACGGCAACGCCGGCGGCTGGATGCACATGATGTGCTGCCTGAAGGCTTGTCTCGAATATGGAATCAACCTGAGGGCCGGCGGCGCCCGCTGATCCTCGCGATCAGGCTGCGGCCGCGCCGGAGCCCTTGGTTGCGACCTCTTCGGGCGCGAAGGTCCAGAGTTCGGCCAGGTGCGCCTGCAGGTCTTCCTTGACCAGGGGGCCGGCGCCGGGCGTCTGCAGCTTCTTCTGCAGGCTGGCCGCGGCCGCGCCCAGCCTGGGTTCCTTGATCGCCCGTGCCGCGGACTGCAGCTCGTTCGCCTGGGTCAACATGGCGCGCAGGGCCTGTTTCGGGTCCAGGTCAATGGCGGTGATGGCCGACTTCAGGATCTTCAGGGCCTGGAAGATGCGGGCGTCGTCGGCCGTCTCATTGCCGTCGGCGCCGCGCTTGAGGGGCCCGCTGTAGTCGCCGGAGTTGAACCGCCGGCGGTCGGGCCCGACATAGTTTACCGCCTCCACCCAGTCGCGGCCGCGCAGGGTCACCGCCTCGAGGCGGCGCATCAGGTCCTTGGCGGTGTAGGGCTTGCGCAGGAATTCGTGCACGCCGGAATCCCGGGCGCCGAGGATCGTCGCCGCGGTGGCCTCGGAGGTCACCATGATCACCGGCGCCTTGCGGCAGTTCAGATCGCTGCGGCGCAGCTTGCGCGTGAAGGCCGCCCCGTTCACCGCCGCGTTCTGCTCCACGAAGATCATGTGCGGATTGACCTGCTCGGCCAGGGCGAAACCGCGGTGCGAATCCGGCGCCGTCCAGACCTGGCAGTGGGCGATATCGCGCAGAAGTTCCGACAGCAGGCGCACGCTCGCCGGCGCCGGGTCGACGACGAGGACCCGTTGCATCAGAGGCGCGATGCGCTGAAGAGTTCTGGCGTCGGTGTTGAACACGCGGAGTCCGCTCTCCTGGAGAGCCCCGATCTTAGCCAGAGACGGTAAACGAGCGCTTGATGACCGCGAAGTTTACCCGGACTGAGGAACGCTCCCTCAGGCCTGGAACGGGTCGCGCATCAGGATCGTGTCGTCGCGCTGCGGGCTGGTGGAGACCAGGGCCACCGAGGCCCCGATCAGCTCCTCGATCCGCCGCACATATTTCACCGCCGCGGCCGGCAGGTCGCGGAAGGAGCGGGCGCCCTGGGTGCTCTGGCTCCAGCCCTCGATCTCCTCATAGATCGGGGTGATGCCGGCCTGGGCCTTCAGCCCCGAGGGCAGGTAGTCCAGGCGCTGGCCCGCCACCTCATAACCCACGCAGATCTTCAGCACCGGCAGGCCGTCCAGCACGTCCAGCTTGGTCAGAGCTATGCCGTCGATGCCGTTCAGCGCCACCGACTGGCGCACCAGCACCGCGTCGAACCAGCCGCAGCGGCGGGCCCGGCCGGTGACCGTGCCCAGCTCCTTGCCCACCGTGCCCAGATGCCGGCCGACCTCATCGTTCAGCTCGGTGGGGAACGGCCCCTCGCCGACGCGGGTGGTGTAGGCCTTGACGATGCCCAGCACATAGCCCGGCCCCTTGGGACCAACGCCCGAACCGGCCGCCGCCTGCCCCGCCACGGTGTTGGACGAGGTGACGTAGGGATAGGTGCCGTGGTCCACGTCCAGCAGGGCGCCCTGCGCGCCCTCGAACAGCACCCGCTTGCCCGACTTGATCACCTGGTCCAGCAGCCGCCACGCGGGCTGGGCGAAGGCCAGGATCCTGGGCGCGATCGCCTCGAGGCTGGCCAGGATGTCGGCGGCGTCCGCCTCCGGCAGGCCAAGGCCCCGGCGCAGGGGCGTGTGATGGGCCAGCAGGCGATCGATCTTGGCCTCCAGCGCCTCACGGTCGGCCAGGTCCGCCACCCGGATGGCCCGGCGGCCGACCTTGTCCTCATAGGCCGGGCCGATGCCGCGCCCGGTGGTGCCGATCTTGTTGGTTGCCGCCGCCTCGCGCGCCTGGTCCAGGTCGCGGTGCAGGGGCAGGATCAGGGCGGCGTTGTCGGCCAGGACCAGCAGGTCCGGGGTGATCGTGATCCCCTGCTCGCCGATCTTGCGGATCTCCTCCAGCAGATGCCAGGGGTCGACCACCACGCCGTTGCCAATGACCGACAGCTTGCCCTGCACGACCCCCGAGGGCAGCAGCGACAGCTTGTAGGTGACGTTGCCCACCACCAGGGTGTGTCCGGCGTTGTGCCCGCCCTGGAAGCGCACCACCACGTCGGCGCGGTTGGACAGCCAGTCCACCAGCTTGCCCTTGCCCTCGTCGCCCCACTGGGCGCCGATCACCGTCACGTTGGCCATGAGTTACGATCCCTCACCTGCCGGGAGAGTCCGGCCGCCCTTCGACAGGGCTCGGCGGCGGGACTTGGATCGTGCTCGCGCATCCGCCGGCCGGGGCCGCGCGAAGGCGGACGGCGTTTAGACCGGCGGGGGACGCGGCGTCAAGCGGCAGGCGGGCCGGGAATGCGGCGCCTAGCTTCGCGCTTGGGCCTGGACCATCCTCGGCGCCTGACCGCGCTGGAACCGGAACGCCATGGCTCGCGAAAGACTGACCGCGTTCACCGACGGCGTGCTGGCCGTCATCATCACGATCATGGTGCTGGAGATGAAGCCGCCGCATGGGGCCGGCCTTCAGGACCTGCTGGCGCTCTGGCCCGTGTTCATGAGCTACGTCCTCAGCTTCATCTACATCGCCATCTATTGGAACAATCACCACCATTTCTTCCAGCTCGTCGAGACGGTGGACGGGACGATCCTGTGGGCCAACATGCACCTGCTGTTCTGGCTCTCCATCGTGCCGTTCGCCACGGCGTGGATGGGGGAGAACCACTTCGCCCCCATCCCGACCGCGCTCTACGGCGCCGCCCTGCTGATGCCGGCGATCGCCTGGAACCTGATGCAGGCGGCCATCATCCGCCAGCAGGGGCCCGCATCGGCCCTGCGGCACGCGATCGGCCGGGACATCAAGGGCAAGATCTCGCCGTTCATCTACCTGTCGGGCACTGGCCTGGCCTTTGTGAGCACCGCCGCCTCGGGCCTGCTCTATCTCGCCGCGGCCCTGATGTGGTTCATCCCCGATCGCCGGGTCGAAACGACCGTTCGCCAAAGCGAGCCGCCGCACTGAGAGGCGGCGGCCAGACGCCCTACGCCGGTCTCATCTCCCCCGCCGCCGCCCGCTTCATGGCCTTGATGTTGCCGCTCAGGAACTTCAGGAACCCGTCCGTCGAATCGGTCATGTCGACGCCGTCGGCCGGGTCGAATTCGACGATCAGTTCGATCATGCAGCGGCCAGCGTCGAGCGGCCGGACCGAGACCGTCGAGCGGTAGAGCTTCATGTCCGGGCGATCCAGGACATAGGTGTAGTGGTGCGACCCGACGTCGACCCTCAGCTCCTTGATCGTCCGGCCGCCCTTGAGCGTCAGGGTGCGCACCGGCCCCTCGGCGGTGTCCTCCGTGGACTCCGCTTCGACGATCGGCGCCCACTTTCTCATGCCGGAAAAGTCGCCGATCACCGCCCAGACCGCGTCGGCGGCCTGCGCAACGTCCTCGCCCAGCGCCAGCTTCCTCATCCGCCTTCTCTCCCGTCAGCTTCTGCCCGATCAGACGGGAACTCGTCCGCCGGATCAACGGGAATGTGGCGAGGCGCGCCGGCCGCCGATCCTCCGCCAGGCCAGCAGTCCCGCCCCGGCCACCGCCAGCGCCGAGATCAGGGTCAACTGATGCTGGCCCGCGACGATTCGGTCCGCCGCCCCTGTGGCCAGGGCGCCGAACAGGGCCACGCCCACCGCGCCACCGGCCTGGCGGGCCGTGTTCAGCACGGCCGAGGCGACGCCGGTGTCCCAGTGCTCGACGCTGGCCAGGATGGCTGTGGTCATGGCCGGCACGCCCAGGCCCATGCCGCCGGGGATCATCGCGAAGGCCGGCAGCATGTCGAGAAAGCCGCTGTGCGGCCCCAGCCGCAGCAGCAGGACGCACCCGCAGGCGCAGATGCCGGCGCCTGCCGCCATGGGAAGGCGCGAGCAGCAAAAGCCCACCAGCCGGCCGCTGACAAGGTTGGCGACGATGAAGGTCCCGGTCAGCGGCAGATAGGCCAGGCCCGCCTGCAAGGCGGTGAACCCCAGCACCCTTTGCAGATAGAGGCTGAGCACGAAGAGCACGCCGTAATAGGCCGTGTTGACCGCCACGCCGAACAGGAGCGCGGGGCTGAAGTTTGGCCGCGCCAGGAAGCCCAGCGGCGGCATGGGCGCCTTGACCCGCGCCTCCACCGCCACGAACAGGCCGCCGGCGACCATGGCCGCCACGGCGCCGCCCCAGACCAGGGGATGGCCCAGGCCCAGGGGTCGCGCCTCGATCACCGCGCCGATCAGTCCGACCAGGAACAGGATGGCCAGGGCCTGGCCCCTCAGGTCCAGGCTCCGCGCGCGCCGATTGGCCGGCGCCCTGCGCACGCACCACAGGGTCAGGCCCGCGCCCAGGACGCAAACCGGAAGGTTGACCCAGAAGATGCTTCGCCAGCCGGTCCAGGCTAGCAGCAATCCGCCCCAACCGGCCCCAGGGCGATGGAGACGCCGCCGGCGGCGGTCCAGAGCCCGACGGACCGCGCGGCGCCGTTTCGCGTCCTGGCCGCTGGCGCGGTTCACCAGGCCCTGGGCGACCCTCGATGTCACCTGCACCGCCGCGCTGGGAGCGAAGGCGCAGGCCGCCGAGGCCAGGCCGAAGATCGCGAAGCCGGCCAGGTAGGCGCCCCGCGCGCCCAACCGGTCGCCGATCACTCCCGCCGATGGCAGCAGGGCGGCGAAGGCCGGGGTGTAGGCGTCCACGGTCCACTGCAGGGCCGAAACGTCGGCGCGCAGGTCGCGGCCCATGGCCGGCAGGGCGACGTTGACGATGGTGACGTCCAGCTGGACGACCACGAAGCCGAAGCTGAGCGCGGTGACGATCCAGCCTACGCCCGCCGCCGGACGGTCCGCTTTCGCCGCGGCGGCGATGAGGGAAGAGAGTGAGGCCATGCGCCAAGACTAGCGGGGCGCTCGGCCGGTTCGTTTCAGCGCTCGCTGAAACGTTGGCGGTCCTCATCGGCTACCATGATGGGGCGAAAGTCTGGAGACCCGGCCATGGACGCCAACCTCGCCGCGCCCGCCGCCCTGATCGGCGACCCTGTCCGCGCGCGCCTGCTGCTCTCGCTGATGGACGGCCGCGCGCACCCGGCCGGCGACCTGGCGCGCGGCGCCGGCTGCACCGCTCAGTCGGCCAGCAACCACCTGGCCCGGCTTCTCGAAGGCGGGCTGGTGCTGATGGAGCAGGCCGGCCGGCATCGCTACTACCGCCTGGCCGGCCGCGACGTGGCCGAAGCGCTGGAGTCGCTGCAGCGGTTGACGCCGCCGCGCTCCCTAGAGACCCCGCGCACCAGGGCGGCGCGGCTGCTGCGCGACGCCCGCAGTTGCTACGACCATCTGGCCGGCCGCCTGGGCGTGGCGATCACAGACGCCCTGGCGCAGCGCGGCCTGATCGCTCCCGATCCCAACGACAGCAGGCTTCATCTGGTCACCCTGGCCGGCGAGGCCTGGTTCGCCGACTTCGGCGTCGACACCGCCCCCGCCGCCGGCCGTCGCATCTTCGCCCGCGCCTGCCTCGACTGGACCGAGCGCCGCCCCCACCTGGCCGGCGCCCTCGGAGCCCGCCTGCTCCACCGCCTGTTCGCCCAGGGCTGGATCGCGCGAACGGAGGGTGGCCGCGGGTTGCGGCTCACGCTGGCGGGGGTCCAGGGGTTCAAGCGGGCGTTGGGGGTGGAGTTGGAGGCGGCGACGCCCCGGCCCGAGGCCCAATCGCAAAGGGCGTAACCTCTACCCCTTCACCGGATACGGCGTCCCATCGCGGTGGCTGTAGCCCAACGATCCGGCCTCGGCGATCATGTCGATGTCGGGGTAGTCGCAGGAGTCCCTGGGGTCGGCGTTGCCGATCTCCAGGACCTTGGCTGGGGCGTCGGAGCGGTTGACCAGGTGGTGGCCGTCGGGGTCGCCGGCCTTGAAGGCGGCGCAGTCGCCGGGGCGCAGCACCTCCTCGCCGGCGTCGGTGATCAGGATCAGCTCGCCCTCGACCACCCAGACGAACTCGTCCTCGTGAGTGTGCCAGTGGCGCTGGCTGGACCAGGCGCCCGGCTCGATGACGGTCAGGTTCACGCCGAAGAGGGTGAGGCCGGCGTTGCGCGCGAGCCTCTGCGAAGCCTGGCCGTTGCAGGGCTGGTCAAAGGGCGGCGGGTAGTTGCAGCCGGTCTGGGCGGGGACGGCCAAGAGATCGATCTTCTTCATGGGGACTGATCCGGATTTGCGGCGGCGCCTAGCCCATCCTAAAGGAGACCGCATGACAACCATCGTCAGCATTGACCCCGTCGACCTCTCGCGCGACCTCATCCGCCGCAATTCGGTGACCCCGGCCGACGGCGGGGCCATGGACGTGGTGCAGCGGGCGCTCGAGGACCTGGGGTTTGCGTGCCGGCGCATGCGCTTCGGCGCGATCGAGAACCTCTACGCCCGCTGCGGGACCCAGGGGCCGAACCTCTGCTTCGCCGGGCACACCGATGTGGTGCCGGTGGGCGACGCGGCCGCCTGGACGGCGGGACCGTTCGAGGCCGCCGTGCGCGAGGGCGTGCTGATCGGGCGGGGCGCGGTGGACATGAAGAGCGCCATCGCCGCCTTCATCGCCGCGGCGGCCGATGTGCTGGACGCCGGTGAGCCGGCCGGCTCGCTCTCCCTGCTGATCACCGGCGACGAGGAGGGCATCGCCATCGATGGCACCAAGGCCGTCGTCGCCGCCCTGGCCGCCGAGGGGGAGGTGATCGACCACTGCGTGGTGGGCGAGCCCACCTCCAGCGCGGTGATGGGCGACATGATCAAGATCGGGCGCCGAGGCTCGATCAACGCCACGGTCACCGTTCAGGGCAAGCAGGGCCACGTGGCCTATCCCCAGCGCGCGGCCAACCCGGTCCCGGTGCTGATCGACTACCTGGCGGCCGTTCAGGCGCGGGTGCTGGACGAGGGCTATCTTGGCTTCCAGCCCTCGAACCTGGAGGTCACCACCATCGACGTCGGCAACCCGGCCACCAACGTCATCCCCGCCGCCGCCGCCGCGCGCCTGAACATCCGTTTCAACCCCAGCCACACCGGCGCGGACCTGGCCGCCTGGCTGACCTGGGAGGGAGAGCGGGCGGGCGCGGGATTCGCCGGCAAGGTCAGCGTGGCGACGCACATCAGCGGCGAGGCCTTTCTCACCGAGCCGGGGCCGTTCACGGAGGTGGTGGCCGGCGCCGTCGAGGCGGTGACCGGGGTGGCGCCGGAGCTTTCCACCACGGGGGGCACATCGGACGCCCGCTTCATCCGCTCGCTCTGCCCGGTGGTGGAGTTCGGCCTGGTGGGGACCACCATGCACGCCGTCGACGAGCGCGCGCCGGTGAGCGAGATCCTGGCGTTGAAGGACATCTATCGGCGGCTGATCGGGGACTATTTTGCGCGGTTTGGCTGAGGCGGCCGCTGCGCAAGGCCACCACCGTCACTAGCCCGCGCCGTACTCCACCCCCACCAGGCACAGCCCATGGGCCGGCGCTACAGGACCGCAGGCGGTGCGGTCGCGGGCGGCGAGGGCGGCGGCGAGGTCTTCGCCTGACCAGCGGCCCACACCGACCTCGGCGATCGACCCGGTCATCGAGCGGACCTGGCGGTGCAGGAAGGAGCGCGAGGCGAAGGCCAGCCGGACTTCCTCGCCCTCGCGCCAGACCCTGATCTCATCGAGGGTCTTCATGGGCGTCTTGGCCTGGCAGTTCATATCCCGGAAGGTCGTGAAGTCGTGATGGCCCACGAGGGCCTGCGCCGCCTGGTGCATGGCCTGGGCGTCCAGCGGCTTCTTCACATGCCACACCCGCCCCTGCTCCAGGGCCGGCGGGCCCATGCGGTTGAGGATGCGATAGACGTACCGCCGCCCGCTGGCCGAGAACCGGGCGTGGAAGGGCTGCGGCGACAGGGCCGCCTCAAGCACCGCGATCGGCTGGGGGACCAGGTGGGCGTTGAGGGCGTTCATCACCACCTCCGGGCGCCAGTCCTTGGTCAGGTCGAGGTGGATCACCTGGCCGGTGGCGTGGACACCGGTGTCGGTCCGCCCGGCCGCCTGCAGGCGGATGTCCTCGCCGCAGAAGGCCTTCACCGCCGCCTCGACGGCGCCCTGGACAGTGGGCAGGTTGTCCTGGGCCTGGAAGCCCTTGTAGGGGCCGCCGTCGTATTCCAGGGTCAGGCGATAGCGGGGCATCAGGGCGCCACCGTTCCGGCCTTGAGCGGGAAGCCCCTCAGGAAATCGGAGGCGTCCTGGGCCGCGCGGCCCTCGCGCTGGGCCCTGAGGATACGCACGGCGCCGCCGCCGCAGGCGATCAGCAGGCTATCGTCCAGCACTTCGCCCGGCGCCCCGTCGGCGTCCTCGAAGCGGCAGAGCAGGGCCTTGACGCGGACCGGCCCCTTATCCGACGGCGCCGTGAACCAGGCGCCCGGAAAGGGAGAGAGGCCCCGGATGTGCCGGTCGACCACCGCGCCGGGCCTGTCCCAGCGGATGCGCGCCTCCCTGGGGCGGATCTTCTTGGCGTAGGTGACGCCCTCGGTGGGTTGAGGCGTCTCCATGGCGGTCCCGGCGGCGAGCTGGCGCAGCGTCGCCGCCATCAGGGCCGCGCCGGCCGGGGCGAGGCGGTCGTGCAGGGTCCCGGCGGTGTCGAGGGGGCCGATGCGCAGGGTGGTCGAAGCCAGGACCGGCCCCTCGTCCAGACCCTCGGTCATGCGCATCACCTCCGCCCCCGTCTGGGCGTCGCCGGCCATCAGGGCGCGCTGGATCGGCGCGGCCCCGCGCCAGCGTGGCAGCAGGGAGGCGTGCAGGTTGAAGCAGCCCAGGCGCGGCGCTTCGAGCACGTCTTGGACCAGGATCTGGCCGAAGGCCACCACCACGGCGGCCTCCAGGTCCAGGGCGGCGAAAGCTTCGATCTCCTCGGCCGCCTTCATCGACACCGGCGTGCGCACCGCCAGCCCCCGGGTCTCGGCGAAGGCCTGCACGGGCGAGGGCCTAAGCGTCTGGCCACGCCCGCGCGGCGCCGGCGGCTGGGAATAGACGCACGCCACCTCATGTCCATCCTTGATCAGGGCGGCCAGGGTGGGGACGGCGAAGTCGGGGGTTCCCAGGAAGGCGATGCGCATGGGCTAGGCTTTACTGGCTGAAGGCGGCGGCTGGAACCCCGGGGGCGGCGAGCCGTTCCTCGGGTCTGGGAGACTGATCATGCGCCGCGCCGCCGCCTTTCTGCTTGTCCTCGCCTTCGCCGCCGCCGGCTGCTCGCGCCATGACGAGGCGCAGGTCCGGCACGACGCCCGCGCCGCCGTGGCCGACGTCAAGGCCGAAGCCCACAAGGTCGCCACCGATCCGGACATGCGCAAGGCTGGCGCCGAGGTGAAGAAGACCGCCGCCGAAGCCGCCCAGGCGATCAAGCACACCGCGCAGGAAGCCAAGGACGCGGCGCACTCGGGCGCGGTGAAGGCCCGGCGGAAGGCTGATGAGGGTTAGGATAGGACGGCAGACGCCGTAGCCCCTCACTCACCCATTGCCGCAATGGGACCTCTCCCTATGGAAGAGTGTTCCCAGTCCCCAGTGGCGGACTTCCCTACCCTTCTCCCAGTGTCAGAAGGAGGCCCGCGGCGAAGCCGTGGGAGGATGAGGGTTCAGGCGTCGCCGGATCTGGCGACAGCTAGGCCGCGGCCTTGGCGGCCTTCTTGACCTTGCTGACGGCGCGGTCGCGCTTCAGGCGCGAGAGGTGGTCGATGAAGAGGACGCCTTCGAGGTGGTCCATCTCGTGCTGGATACAGACCGCGAACAGGCCCTCGGCGTCTTCCTCGACGGTCTTGCCGTTGTAGTCCAGGTAGCGGAGCTTGACCTTGGCCGGCCGCTCGACCTCGTCGTAGATGTCCGGGACCGACAGGCAGCCTTCCTCATAGGGCTGGGTCTCTTCGGAGGCCCAGAGGATCTCGGGGTTCACGAAGTAGCGAGGCGCCGGCTCCTCGTCGTCGCCGCGGGCCAGGTCCATGACGATGACGCGCTTGGGCACGCCGACCTGGACAGCGGCCAGGCCGATGCCGGGGGCGTCGTACATGGTCTTCAGCATGTCATCCATGAGCGCGCGAAGATCGTCGTCCACGGTCGCCACGGGCGCGGAGACCTGCTTGAGGACGGCCATGTCGGTATCGACCGTGAGAATGCGGCGGATGCTCATTCCGCGGAGGTAGTAAGCTCGCCGGCCACCGTCAAGACGGCGGTCGCATGTGCGTCAGAAGGCGACAGCTTGGCCAGGGGCCGCACGCCGGCCTCGATGGCGCTCAGCGACGGCATGTCCTTGCCCACGTGATCGGCCGCGAGATCCTCGAATCGACGGGCCTGGACCAGCACCTGCCCTTCCAGCGAGCCGACGAACTCGTTGTAGCTCTTGACCGAACCTTCCAGGGACTTGCCCAGGCGCAGCGCGTGCCCGCCCATGGTGGCGATGCGCTTGTAGAGCTCGCGCCCGAGGTCGGCGATCTTGGCCGCCCCCTTGGCCTGGTCCTCCACCCGCCAGCCGTAGGCCACCGCCTTGCACAGGGCAAAGAGGGTCGTGGGGGTGACCAGCAGCACCCGCTTGTCCATGGCCTCGCTCATCAGGTCCGGGGCCCGGTCCAGGGCGGCGGACAGGAAGCTGTCGCCGGGGATGAACATGGCCACGAAGTCGGGGGAGCCCTCGGCCTTGAACTGGTCCCAGTAGGCCTTGGCCGAGAGGCTGGCGACATGGGCGCGGACGCTGGCGGCGTGGCGGTTGAGAGCGGCTTCCCGGGCAATGTCATCGACCGCATCCTGGGCGTCCAGATAGGCGTTGAGCGAGCACTTGGCGTCGATGACGAAGACGCCGCCGCCGGGCAGGCGCACCTTCACGTCGGGCCGCCGCCGGCCCTCCTCGGTATCGACGCTGAACTGTTCCTCGAAATCGAAGCGTTGGTGAAGACCGGCGGCCTCCAGCACATTGACCAGGGTCTGTTCGCCCCAGCGCCCTTGCACGCCGGCGCCGCGGCGAAGGGCGGCGGACAGCTTGCGCGCCTCGTCCTGGGTGGCGATGGAAGCGGTGAGCATCTGCTCGATCTGGGCTTTCAGCCCGCCGGTCTCCTCGGCGCGGGTCTTCTCGGCGGCGGCGACCTGTTCCTGGAACTTGGCCAGGGACTCGGCGACGGGCTTGAGCTGGGCCTCCAGCTTGGCCTGGACCAGGCGGTCCTGGGCCTGGAAGGTCTCGGTGGCGCGCTTGACGAGCTCCTCGGCCACGGCGTTGGCTGACTGGGCGGCCTGGGCGCGGATCAGGTCCGGCTGGCTCTCCAGCATCTTGGCGCGGGCCTCGGCCGCCGCGGCGCGGGCGCCCAGGTCCGCCGCCCTGGCTTCGGCGCGGCCGGCGCGGGCCCGCTCGGCCAGGGCCCAGAAGGCCGCGGCGCCCGCCGCCAGGGCGCAGACCAGGAGCGCGATGAGGTATCCGAGGTTCATGCTCCGTTCCATTACAGGGAGTCGGACCCCTTCGGCCAGCCCTGTGCTCCGGTCCAGATCGTACAATTCTTTCGCCCCCCGCCCCGCCATGGTCCAGGCAAGGCCGGCGCAGCCCGCCAGCGGTCAGGAACGCCCTTGGAGGCCCTCAAGCACGGATGGGGCGCGGAAGCGTCACGGGGCGGTGCTAGCCTCGAACGCGCCAGAACCGCTCCGCCGCAACCCTGTCGACAAAGGACCGACCATGCGCCTTGAGCCCATCGCCCCCGGTGACCTGACGCCCGAGCAGAAGCCGCTCTACGACGATATGCGCAAGGGCATCGCCAGCAATTTCAACGCCTTCATCGTCGAGCGCGAGGACGGAGCTCTGATGGGGCCGTGGAACCCCTGGCTGCATGAACCCAGGATCGGCAAGGCGATCTGGGACCTGACCCTGGCGATGACCGCCGAGGCGAGCCTGAGCGACAACGTCCGTCAGATCGCCATCCTGGTGGTCGGGGCCAGGTTTGACGCCGCCTATGAGATCTACGCCCACATCGCGGTGGCCGAACGCGAAGGCATGAAGCCCGAGCGTCTCGCCACCCTGGTCGCCGACCTCAAGCCCGTCGACCTGGCGCCCGACGAAAGCATCGCCTTCGACCTGGCCTACGCCCTGGTGCGGGGCGGGACCCTGCCCGAGCCCATCTATCGCCTGGCGGTGGAGACGTTCGGCCAGCACGGAACCAACGAACTGATTTATCTGGTTGGCCTCTACAGTCTGGTCTCCACGACGTTGAACGGTTTCAACGTGCCCGTTCCCGAACGCGAGTAACACCTTGGCCGCCATAACCGCCCCTCCCGAAGCCCCCAAGACCACGGCGACCCCGTTCGAGAGCATCGCGCTGCTGCTCCAGGGAGGTGGCGCGCTGGGGGCCTATCAGGCTGGGGTCTACGAGGCGCTGATCGAGCGGGACATCGAACCCACCTGGATCGCCGGCATCTCCATCGGCGCCATCAACAGCGCGATCATCGCCGGCAACGCGCCTACCGAGCGCGTCCCCAGGCTGCGCCAGTTCTGGGAACAGGTCAGCGGCGGGGGCGGCGGATGGAGCGACGGCTGGGCCAAGCTCTTCCACGACAGCTCCGCGCGCAATGTGATCAACCAGCTGGCCGCCGGCCAGGCCATGGTGAGCGGCGTCTCCGGCTTCTTCACCCCGCGCATTCCGCCGCCGCCGCTGCGGCCCAGCGGAACGGCCGAGGCGACCAGCTGGTATGACACCAGCGGCCTGCGCACGACCCTGGAACGGCTGGTCGACTTCGACCGGATCAATTCCCAGGCGATGCGGTTCAGCGTCGGCGCGGTGAACGTCCGCACCGGCAACTTCGCCTATTTCGACAACGCCAAGGAGACCATCCGGACCGAGCACATCATGGCCAGCGGCGCCCTGCCGCCGGCGTTCCCGGCCGTCGAGATCGACGGGGAGTACTATTGGGACGGCGGCATGATCTCGAACACGCCGCTGGACTGGGTGCTGTCGGCGCGGTCCAACCTCGACACGTTGGTCTTCCAGGTCGACCTGTGGAGCGCCATGGGCGCGGTGCCCCGGGACCTGGCGGAGGTGGCCGTGCGGATGAAGGAGGTCCAGTACTCGAGCCGCACGCGCGCCGCCACCGACGACTTCCGCCGGCTGCAGACCCTGCGCGCGGCCTTCCAGGAACTGCTGGCGCAGATGCCGCCGGAGTTGGCGGCGACGCCCCAGGCCAAGCTGCTGGCGACGGCGTCCGATCCGGCCGTCTACAACATCGTCCAGCTGATCTACCGCTCGCCGACCTATGAGGGGCAGTCTAAGGACTATGAGTTCTCGCGCGCGACCATGGAGGACCACTGGCGCACCGGCTACGAGGACGCGCGCAAGACCCTGGCGCACCCGGAGGTGCTGGCGCTGCCGACCGGCGCCTGCACCGTGCGCGTGTTCGACTTCGTGACCCCGAAGGGCCAGGGCGGGGGTGAGGGGTAGGGTTCAGGCCTCTCCAGGTCCGCCCTCTACAGCAGGCCCGCCGCCCGCCGCAGGAAGCTGGCGACGTAGCCCAGCTGGCGGCTGGCGAAGCTCTTGGTGTAGTCGACCGCCTCGCGCGGGGAGACGGTGAAGGCCTTGCCCAGGCTGTCGGCCACGGCGGCGCCGCGCTGGCCCATGGGCCGCGGCACGGGGCTGGCCGTGGTGTCGCAGGCGGTCTGGTGTTCGATCTCGGAATTCAGCTCCGCCCCGATCAGCAGGACCATCACCGAGAACCAGACCCAGAGCATGAAGGCGACCACCGCGCCCAGGGAGCCGTAGGTGACGCCGAAGTGGGTGAAGTTGTTGACGTACCAGGAAAAGCCCAGGGAGCTGACCATCCAGAGCGCCGCCGCCGCTGCTCCGCCGCAGGCCACCCATCGCCAGGCGGCGTGGACGCGGCTGGGGCCGAAGCGGTAAAGCAGGGTGAAGCCGCCCGCCGCGATCAGATAGACCACTACCCAGCGCAGGGGCCGCCACCAGAAGCCGAAGCGCTGAATGCCGATGTCCTTGAACAGCACCGGCGCGCCCACCAGGATCGTGGTGACCACGGCCAGGAAGGCCAGGGCCGCGAAGGTGGCGGCGTAGGTGACCAGGGTGCGGCGCAGATAGTCGCGTTTTTCCGCCTCGTTGTAGGCGATGTTCAGCCCATCGAAGAGCGACTTCATGCCGGCGTTGGCGCTCCACACCGAGATCAGGGTCGAGACGACGAAGGCGGCGCTCAAGGTGGCGTGCCGCTGGGTGGCCAGGCGCACCATCTGGCGCCCGATCAGGGTGACGGCGTCGCGGGGAAACACCGCCGACATGTGCTCGAGCTGAGTCTCGACCGAGCCGACATCGGAGAACAGGCCGTAGAGTGACACGAACGCCGCCAGGGCCGGGAAGGCGGCCAGAAGGACGTAGAAGGTGACCCCGCCGGAGAGGGCGGGCAGGCGGTCGCGGCCCATTTCGCGGTAGGTGCGCCAGAAGATGTCCTTCCAGCCCAGGGCCGGAATCTCCCAGGGCGCGTCGGCGGCGCGGCCGCGCCCGGGCTCGGCGGCGGCCAAGTCCTCAGGCGTCAGCGGCCGCTTTTCGGAGTCGTCCGGGGCTTGCGGTTTCCTGCGGCGGGGCCACAGCGCCGCCATGGCCAGCATGGCGAGCCAGGGCGCGACCTTGGCGGCGTCGGCGGGCAGGCGCAGGGACGGCTTCTTGCCGTCACTGGGTCCATCGCCCGGCGCCGCTGGCCTGATGCTCAAGCTCATCGCCTGTGAAACCCTCGCAAGGTCCTCGGTTCCACGCTTGTCTTGCTTGCCGCGTCCTGGCAGGGGTGCGCCATGAACGCCGGTATCTCCGCTATTTTCCGCCACCCGATCAAGGGGTTTACGCCGGAAAGGCTCGACCGTGCGAGGCTGAGCGCCGGCGCCGCCTTTCCCGCCGACCGGCTGTACGCCGTCGAGAACGGCCCCTGCGGGTTCGATCCCGCCGCGCCGGGGTTCATTCCCAAGCAGAGGTTCGCGGTTCTGGCCGCGATCGCCGAGGTCGCCAAGGCGCGAACCGCCTTCGACGACGCCACCGGCGTGCTCACCGCCAGCGCCGAAGGCATGGACCAATTCGTGGGCAATCTGGGCGAGGCGGGCGGCAAGGCCGCCTTCGCCGACTGGCTGACCGCGCTGCTGGGGGAGGCCGCGGAGGGGCCGCTTCGCGTCATCGACGGGGTCGGCCATCGCTTCCTGGATCACCCTCTCGGGCACGTTTCTATCATCAATCTGGCCAGCGTTCGTGACCTGGAGCGAAAGCTGGGCCGTCCGGTGGACCCCCTGAGGTTCCGGGGCAACCTCTATGTCGACGGCTGGCCGGCGTGGATTGAGAACACCTGGGAGGGAAGGTCACTGACGCTCGGCGAGGCGCGGGCGAGCGTCTTCAAACCGATCACAAGGTGCGCGGCGACCATGGTCGACCCGGCCACCGCGGTGCGGGACATCGACGTGCCGGCTGAACTGTTCGCGCACTATGGGCACGTGCTGTGCGGGATCTATGTGCACGTGACGCGGGATGGGACGGTGGGTTTGGGAGATACGGTGG
>FTAI01001799.1_pt1 | contig 17627 bp, 10 predicted proteins | sample 1638941 | NCBI WGS metagenome assembly FTAI01 (sample SAMEA3914813, study PRJEB12502) | metagenome | biome: forest; material: soil | place: Canada | collected 2011-07-07 | depth 0.3 m | reverse complement strand
CGATCGCCTCGTCGAAGGTCTGGTCGCCCTTGGCCTTGTTGCCGGCGTAGTCGGCGGCGGCGACCTTGGCGCGGGGGTCGGTGGTCTCGTAGTTGAGGGCTTCATAGACGTCGCGGCTGACCTGGAGCGCGATCCGGCTCGCCCGCGACATGCGCAGGATGGCGGGATCCACCCCCTGGGTGATCTGGCCGGAGCGATGGGTCAGGTCGTTCAGCTTGAAGGCCCCGCCGGCGATCACGGCGCCAAACACGGCCGCCATCCCGATCAGGGGGATCAGGGTCTTGGTCCGCAGCTTCAGATCGTCAAAACGCATGGTCGTCGCCTTCTCCGCTCAGTGGGCCGTCCTGGGTGCCTTCGCGCGCCGCGGTCGTGTGGATCGCTCGCCGCGCCGCCAGTGACCCCGCAAAGCAGTCGGCCACACGTACGCTTACCCCCGGAAACGACGGTAAATTCTCAATTGAGGCTGAAGATTCAATTAAGAGTGGGAATTGTGGGGGCGCTATCCCGATGGCAGGCAAGACCGCGCGGCAAATCGGAACACCACCGGATTGGCTAGCCGCGGTATGTTCGCCGCAGTAGATCAACACCTGCGCCGTCAGCGCGGGTCAATCGGACTTCCGGGACGCCAATCTCGACCGGTCCGATCGAATAGGCCGGGGAAAGGAGGCGCCCGTGGCGGATGTATTTCTCTCCTACGCGAAAAGCGCCGAACGATCCGTGCGCCCCATCGCCAAGGCCCTGCTGGCCGAGGGCTTCGAGGTCTGGTGGGACGAAGAGCTACCGGTGCATCGCAGCTACAGCGAGGTCATTCAGGAGCAGATCGGCGCCGCGAAGGCGGTCGTGGTTGTCTGGTCCGCCGATGCCGCCAAGTCTGTCTGGGTGCGCTCGGAAGCCAATGAAGGCCGCGAGGCCGACAAGCTGGTGCAGATTCTGGTCGACGACGCCGCCCTGCCGATGCCTTTCAACCAGATCCAGTTCGCCGACCTGCGCGGCTGGCGCGGCGACCGCACTCACCCGCAGTGGCGCAAGGTGGTGCAGAGTCTGGCCGACATCATGGACCGCCCGCCACCAACCGGCGACGTCGCCGCCAGGGCGACATTGGCCGATCGGCTGCGCGGCGTGCGTCCCGCCCACTGGGCCATAGCGGGGGCCTTGTCGGGGCTCGCCCTGATCGCGGTGTTCGGCTGGCTGGCGATGGCCAGGCCCGCGGCGTCCGAGCAAGGGGCCGCGGCGGCGATCGGCTTTGGCGTCGCCCACCCCAGTTTCAATTGCGCGGACGCCGGATCACAGACGGAGCGTTACATCTGCGCCGAACCCGCCGTCGCCGCCGCGGAACGGGACATGTCGAGCGCCTACCGCGCCGCCATGGCCAGGACCCCCGACAAGGCGACGTTGATGTCGAGCCAGCGGGATTTTCTGATCAACCTGACCGCGGCGGCCCACAACCGCCAAACCTTCATTCGCCTCTATACGGCGCGAACAGCGGCGTTGAAGGCCCTGCCCGACCGTCCCTGACCCGTTTCGCGAAGGCGGCCGCGCCGCAGCTTAGCTTTCCCTTGCCCAGCCGTCCGCGGCCCCGCTAGGGTCTGCATTGCGGCCGAGGGGGGTCGCCCGCATCCAGGACCAACGATCCGAATGGCGTTTCGCCTCGTTCAAATCGCCTTCGCCGGCCATAACCGGCCCTCCGACATCGGCGATCACGCCTCGGCCATCCAGGGGTTGAAAGCCGGCTTCGCCCTGCTCGCGGCGGCCGGGGTCGAGTCGGGACAGCTGCTGACCGGCCTCGCCGACGGCGCCGACGTGCTTGCCGCCAAGGCCTGGGGCGAAGCCGGCCTCGGCCCCATCCACGCGGTCTACCCGTTTCTGAACGACAAGCCCCCCGCCGAACCCCTGCCGGCGGTGGCGGCATCGACCTGGCTGGACGGAGCGGCCCTGGAGGCGCGTGGCCGCAGCGCGCACCTGGCGCAGACCCGCTGGCTGGTCGGGGCGGCGGACCTTTTGGTGGTGCTGTGGGACGGCCGGGCGGGACGCGGCGCCGGGGGCACGGCGGACGCGGTGCGGCTGGCCCTGGCCGCCGGCGTCGCCGTGCTGTGGATTCAGCCCATGGCCGGCGCGGCGGCGCGGCTTATCCAGCCCCCCGAGTCCGGCCAGGACTACGACTTCATCGAATTGCTCGACCAACTCGGGCGGGGCGATTCCCGGGCAGGCCCGCCCGCCGACGCCGGCTCCGTCGCCGCCGCCCTGACCGCCCGCGGGTTCGACGAAGCCGACCGGCCGGCCGCGGCGATCCGGACCAAACCCCTGGATTGGCTTTTGCACGCCACAGTCTGGCGGACCTACGCCCTGTTCCGTCGTGTGGTCGGCGGGGGCGTGCGCGGCAATCTGGCGGTCACGCCGCCGCCGGGGGATCTGACGGCGCAGGCCGGCTTCACCCATCTGACCGCCGCCTACGCCGTGGCGGACGACCAGGCCAATCGGCTCTCGTCGATCCATCGATCCCAGCAGCTGATGCTCCTGGCCGCCGCGGTGCTGGCGACCTCGATCGGCGTGTCGCCGGCGGTTTGGCCCGAGGTGAAAATCTACGCCGTGCTCGCCGAATTGCTCCTCGCGGTGATCGCCCTCCTCACCTGGTCCGGCGCCGCGCGGGCGGGTCGTCACGAGCGCTGGGCGGCGTCGCGCCGGCTGGCCGAGCAGCTGCGTCTGGAGCGCGCGGCCTGGGCGCTGGGTCTCAGCGCCGTCGAGAGTTCCGATGGCCTGGGACCAGCCGCACGAGCGGCGCGGATTCTGCGCCGAACCGCCGGATCCGCGCCCGGCGCTTTCGACACCGACCGGCTGGCGCGTTGGGGCGGCTGGGCGCTGGACGAGTTGGTGACCTCGCAGGCGGCCTATCACCAGCATCAGGGCCACCGGAACGAGATCATCGGCCATCGTGTCCACGCAGCGGAAAATTTCAGCTTCATGGTGCTGGTAGGCGGTCTGTGCGCCTTCGCCATCGCCAACGGACTAGCCCATGTTCTTGGCTTCGAACTGCCGCATTGGCTCGGCCGCGCGGTGTTGATGATGAGCGCCATTGTGCCCTCGATCGGGGCGGCCAGTCTGGCGCTTGAGGCCAATCTCTCCTTCCGCGAACAGGGCGAGCGCAGCCTGTTCCTGGCCGGACGCCTCACCGCGATCGGGACGTCGGTGGCGACGCCGCCGCGCCTGGACGACCTGCAACGGGCGGCCTTCGCGGCCATTCAGCTGCACAACTCCCAGGAAGACCGCTGGGGCGAGGAAGCCACCCGTCGCCGCCTGGTTCGCGGCTGAGCGGGCGGGCCGCGTCATCCGGAGGAACCCAGCATGACGTCCCCGCCGCCGGCCAGCCCGACCCCCGATAACCCCCGCGGCGCCCTGGCCGCCTGGTGGCGGATCGTCGACTTCAAGATCGGGGTGGTTCCGGCGCCGGTCTTCCTGCTGCTGCTGGCGGTGATCGCGGCCTTCGTCGCCAGCGGAAAGACCCCCTCCGACATCCTGATCAACATCGCCGTTCTTAGCGTCGGCGGCTTCGCCTGCGGGGAAACCGGCAAGCGCCTGCCGCTGCTGAACCAGATGGGCGCCGGCGCGATTCTGGCGACCTTCGTGCCCTCCTATCTGGTCTACGCCCACCTGCTGCCGCAACCGGTGATCGCCTCGGTGACCGAGTTCACCAAGGCCAGCAACTTCCTCTACCTGTTTATCGCCGCCATCATCGTCGGCTCCATCCTGGGCATGGACCGAAGGGTGCTGATCTCCGGGTTTGTGAAGATCTTCGTTCCCATCGCCCTGGGATCGATGGTCGCCCTGGCGGTGGGCATGGCCGTCGGTTCGGCCCTGGGCCTGGAGCCCAGACACACCCTCTTCTTCGTGGTCATCCCGATCATGGCCGGCGGCGTCGGCGAGGGCGCCATCCCCCTTTCCGTCGGCTACGCCGGCCTCGGCCACACGCCTCAGTCCGCCGGACTGCTGGCCCAGGTGCTGCCGGCGGTGATGTTCGGCAGCCTCACCGCCATCCTGTTGGCGGGCGGGCTCAACCTGCTGGGCAAGCGGTTCCCCGCCCTCACCGGCGACGGGCGGCTGACCGTCGGCGAACAGGATGTGGACCTGGCCGGCGACCATGCGATCCGCGCCACGCCCCTGCCGGCCACCATCGCCGCGGCCGGCGTTACGGCGGTCTGCCTCTATCTGATCGGCGCCCTGGGCCAGACCTGGCTGGGCTGGCCGGGGCCGGTGACCATGCTGGTCCTGGCGGTGCTGCTCAAGCTTGGCCGCCTGGTCTCGCCGGACCTGGAACAGGGCGCCTTCGCCGTCTTCCAGTTCTTCCGCACCGCCGTCACCTATCCCCTGCTCTTCGCCATCGGCGTCGCCTTGACGCCCTGGGAAAAGCTGGTCGCGGCCTTCCAGTTGGCTAACATCATCACCATCGTTGCGACGGTCACGGCGATGATGGCCACAGCCTTTGGCGTCGCGCGGTTCATCGGCATGTATCCCGTGGACGTGGGCATTGTCGCGGCCTGCCGCTGCGGCCAGGGCGGCACCGGCGACGTGGCCATCCTGTCGGCGGCCGACCGCATGCAGCTGATGCCCTTCGCCCAGATCGCCACGCGCATCGGCGGCGCGATCACCGTCACCCTGGCCCTCATCGCCTTCGCCAGGTTCGGCCGCTAGGCGCGGACGTTCTCATCGTCCCGCCGCTGCCCTAGACTTTCGTCGCCCACCGCGACGGGCGGCAACAAAGGGATCGCCATGACCGCACCCAGAGTTTCGCGCCGGCGATCGTTGCAATGGCTGGTCGGCGCCGCCGCGGGCTCGGCGTCGATCACCACGCCGGCCGTCGCCGCCGAACGGAGCGACCCCTTCGACGGCGCGAGCCTCTACAAGCTCGTCCAGGACTACGACGCCCTAGGCGAGCACCGCGCCGCGACCCGGGCGGACTCCGCAACCACGGCCTGGCTCTCCATGAAACTCAAGGCCGCGGGCCTCGCCGTGGCGCACCAGTCCTTTCCCGTTCCGCTCTACGAGCCCAAGGTCTGCCGGGTCGACCTGGGCGGGGCGGCCATCGAGACCTTCCCCGCCTGGCCGCCGGTGATGACGCCACCGGAAGGCGTGCGGGCGCCGCTGGCGACGCCGGATGCGGTTTCGTCCGAGGGAAAGATCGCGGTGGTTCCGTTGGCCAACCGCCCGGGCGGCAGCTGGGCGATCCCTGGCTACGGCGACGCCGTCAGGGCCGTGATCGCCCGCGGCGCGCGCGGCGTCATCGCCGTGACGGACGGTCCCACCGGCGAAATCATCGCCCTCAATATCGGGCCGGATCAGCCCGCCTGGCAGGCGCCCGTGGTGATCGCCGCCGGCCGGGACCTGGAACGGCTGCGCGCCGCCGCGGCGTCCGGCGCGCCGGTGACCCTGGTCTCGCGCGGCGATCTTGATCCCAATGCCCGCGCCGAGAACGTCATCGGGCGGCGCAACGGCCGCGGCAAGACGGTGGTGCTGACCACGCCGAAAAGCGGCTGGTTTCGGTGCGCGGGGGAGCGCGGCAGCGGTATCGCGCTCTTTGTGGCCGCGGCCCGATGGCTGGTGCGCGAGACCTCCTGCGATCTCCTGTTCGCGGCGTCCTCTGGCCACGAACTCGACTATTTGGGCAGCGACTACTTCTTCAAGGCGCACGCCCCCCATCCGGACGATGTTCGCCTGTGGCTGCATATCGGCGCCAACGCCTCCATGCAGGCGATGGCCGCGGGACCGGACGGCGTCAAACCTCTCGGCGGGCCTTCGGCGGGACGACTGACAGCGAGCGAGGGCCTCCTGCCCATCGCGGCCCGCGCCTTTGCGGGCCAGACAGGCTACGAGCACCCGATCGCCTTCACCGCCCAGACCGCGGTCGGCGAACTGGTGGTCTTTCAGAGGGGCGGCTACCGGAACGTGGTCGGCATGCTCGGCGCCTCGCCGCTGTTTCACACCCGCCTCGACCGCGCCCCGCTCGCGACGACCCCCGCCGTGCTGGAATCGACGGCCCGCGCCATGGGCGATCTGTTGCGCGGCGTGGTCGCGTCGGCCTAGCCGCTAGCCCACGCCGCGCCGCTCCGCGCTTCGGCCCTGGATGATCTCCTCCGCCCCGCGCCCGCTAAGCTCGGCCATATGGTCGAGGTTGAACTCGAAGGCGCCCAGGCCCTGCGAAAGGGAACGTAACTCGCCGATCAGGTCGTGCCGCTCGGCCGTGGGCAAATAGGCCTCCACCGTATCCCAGCCGTTCCAGCCGTCGCGCGGCCGGATGCCCAGCACCTGTCCTCGCCGGCTCGGCAGGGAGGAGGTCAGGCTCGAGGTCCAGGCCGTGGGAACGTGGATCGCCAGCCGCTCGACCGGCTCCAACAGGCAGGGACCGCAGCGGCGCAGGCCTTCGTCCATCGCCATCCGGCCGGCCTGGCGAAAGGCCATCTCGGAGCTGTCGACGCTGTGATAGGCGCCGTCGACCAGGGTCACCGAGACGTCGGTGACGGGAAAGCCCAGCGGACCGCGGGCCATGGCGTCGCGCACCCCCTGCTCCACTGCCGGGATCCACTGTTTAGGCACCACCCCGCCGGTGATCTTCTGGCTGAAGGCGAAGCCCGACCCGCGCGGGAGGGCGCGGATTTCCACCGTCACATCGGCGAACTGGCCGTGGCCGCCGGTCTGTTTCTTGTGGCGCGCATGCTGGGTGACGGAGCCGGTGATCGTCTCCTCGTAGGGGGTCGCCGGCGGGACGGCGTCGACATCGACCCCGAACCGGCGTTTCAGCCGCTCCAGCGTCAGCCGCAGATGCGCCTCGCTCTGCCCGCTCAGCACGGTTTGGCGGGTCTGGGCCACCTGGCTCAGGGTCAGGACAGGATCCTCCTCGATCAGCTTGGCCAGGGCGCTGGAGAGGCGCACGTCGTCGTTGCGGACCTTGGCCGAAATCGCCAGGGCGTAGGCCGGGGGCCGGTGGGTCAGGTCGCAGGCGATCGACTGGGCATGGCCGTTCAGCGACAGGAACTGCCCCGCCTGAGCGTGGGCCAGCTTGCCGATGGCGACGATCTCCCCGGACTGGGCCTGGTTTATCTTCCTGAACTCCGCGCCCTGGACAGCGAACAGCCCCCCGGCCCGGCTGCGCTCCCCGTCGGGCAGGCCGATCTCCGCGCCGTCCACCATGTCGCCGCCGAGGACCCGGGCCAGGGCGAGCTTGCCCGCCTGGCCGGCGTAGGTGGTCTTGATCACATAGGCGCCGGGCCCGTTCACACCGAACCGCCGAGCCGCGGCCGGCGGCGCGTCCGCATCGTGGCGGATCGCCTTCAGCAGCCGGCGCACCCCGTGGCCTTTCAAGGCGTCGCCGAAGAACACCGGCACGATCAGGCCCTCGTTCAGTTCGCGGGTAAGATCGCCAAAGATCTGGCTGGGGTCGGGGGCCTCGTCGGCGATCAGCTGTTCGAGCAGGACGTCGTCGAAATCGGCCAGCTGCTCCAGCATGTGGAAACGCGCATCGGCCTCCTCCGCGAGCACCTCGGGCGAGGCTTCCACGCGTTCGGAGGGGGCGTTGTCGCGGTAGGCGAAGGCCTGCTCCAGGGCCAGGTCCACGTAGCCGGTGACGTGGTCGTCGGTCCAGATCGGCAACTGGCGGGCGACGATGGGCGCGGCGCTGACCGCGGCCAGGGCGGCCAGCAGGTCGGCGATCGGTCCCCGCGCCTGTTCGACCTTGTTGACGAACACCAGCCGCGGCACGCCGAGCCGTTCCAGTTCCTTCAGCACCGGCTGCAGCAGGATCGCCTTGGCCGGGTCGGGCTCGGCCACCACGATGGCCAGATCCACCGCGGGCAAGGCGAGGTCGCTCTCCGCGGCGAAGTCCACCGCCCCGGGGCAGTCGATCACCGCGTAGCGGTCGCCGCGGAACTGGAAATTGGCGAGGTTGAGCTCGACGGAATGGCCCCGGGCGCGCGCCTCTGGACTGGAATCCCCCGTGCCGCCTCGGGCGCCATTGGTCTTTGGAGGTCCATCCGCGGCGGCCAGCATGGCCTCCATCAGGGTGGTTTTTCCCGCGCCGGTCGGGCCCACAAAGGCCACGGCCCGCACGAGGCCAGGGGCGTGAGCGGCTTGGCTCATCGGCGGGCTCCCGTTTCTTCCCGTTCGGGGCGCCGCTGATGGACGACCTCAAACCGTCTAACGCGCATGCTCCACCCGCGTTTCGTCTCGCGCAAGGGCGCCGTCCGAACAATGCCGTGACGGGCGCCGCGCCGGCGGCGCGCTCAAATGTCTGGAGACCGGCCTTGCGGCGATGCTAACTGCCCGCGCCAACCAGGAGACCCACCATGAAGATGACCACCGAGGAAGCCTTTGTGAAGGTGCTGCAGATGCACGGGCTGGAGCACGCCTTCGGCATCATCGGCTCGGCCTTCATGCCGGTGTCGGACCTGTTTCCCAAGGCCGGGATCACCTTCTGGGACGCCGCGCACGAGTCCAACGCCGGGCTGATCTGCGACGGCTACACCCGCGCCACCGGCAAGATGGCCATGGCCATCGGCCAGAACGGGCCCGGGGTCACCGGCTTTGTGACGGCGGTGAAGACCGCCTATTGGAACCACACGCCGATGCTGCTGATCACCCCCCAGGCGGCCAACCGCACCCTGGGCCAGGGCGGATTCCAGGAGGTCGAGCAGATGGCCCTCTTCCGGGACATGGTCTGCTATCAGGAAGAGGTCCGCGATCCCTCGCGCATGGCCGAGGTGCTGAATCGGGTGATCCTGAAGGCCAGGCGGCTTTCGGCGCCGGCCCAGATCAATGTGCCCCGCGACTTCTGGACCCAGGTCATCGACATCGACCTGCCGGCGATCGTCGAGTTCGAGCGGCCGTCCGGGGGCGTCGCCGCCATCGCCGAGGCGGCGCGGCTGCTGTCCGAGGCGAAGTTCCCGGTGATCCTGTCGGGCGCCGGCGTCGTTGTCGGCGGGGCGATTCCCGACTGTGTGGCCCTGGCCGAGCGGCTCGATGCGCCGGTCTGCTCCGGCTACCAGCACAACGACAGCTTCCCCGGCCGCCATCCCCTGGCCATGGGGCCGCTTGGCTACAACGGCTCCAAGGCGGCCATGGAGATCATCGCCAAGGCCGATGTGGTCCTGGCCCTGGGCACCCGGTTGAACCCGTTTTCCACCCTGCCCGGATACGGTATCGACTACTGGCCGAAGGCCGCGAAGATCATCCAGGTCGACATCAACCCCGACCGCATCGGCCTGACCAAGGCGGTCACCGTCGGGATCTGCGGCGACGCAAAACAGGTCGCCCGCCAGATCCTCGCCCAGCTGGCCCCCGGCGCCGGCGACCATGACCGGGAGGGCCGCCGCGCCCTGATCCACACCACCAAGTCCGCCTGGTCCCAGGCCCTCTCCGGCATGGATCACGAGGACGACGATCCCGGCACCACCTGGAACCAGCGCTCCCGGGGCCGCGAGCCGGACCACATGTCCCCCCGCCAGGCCTGGCGGGCCATCCAGGCCGCCCTACCCGAGGACGCCATCATCTCCAGCGACATCGGCAACAACTGCGCCATCGGCAACGCCTATCCGAGCTTCGAGGCGGGGCGAAAGTACCTGGCCCCCGGCCTCTTCGGCCCCTGCGGCTACGGCTTTCCGTCCATTATCGGCGCCAAGATCGGCTGCCCCGACACCCCCGTGGTCGGCTTCGCGGGCGACGGCGCCTTCGGCATCTCCATGAACGAGATGGGCTCCATCGGCCGCCATCCCTGGCCGGCGATCACCATGGTGATCTTCCGCAACTACCAATGGGGGGCGGAAAAGCGGAACACGACCTTGTGGTACGACGACAACTTCGTCGGCACCGAACTCAACCCCAACCTCAGCTACGCCAAGGTCGCCGAGGGCTGCGGGCTGAAGGGCGTGGTCGCCGCGAGCCAGGCGGAACTGACCGAGGCCCTGCGCACGGCCTGCGCGGCGCAGGCGAGGGGCGTGACCACCTTCATCGAGGTGATCCTCAACCAGGAACTGGGCGAGCCCTTCCGCCGGGACGCCATGAAGAAGCCGGTGGTGGTGGCCGGGATCAGCCGCGAGGACATGCGGCCGCAGCGCGGGGGCTGAGGCGCCACTTCTCCTCTCCCATGAATGGGAGAGGAGAAGTAACGCTACTGGGCCGCCGCCCCCGACGGAACATGCTCCCGCGTCCGCCGCCAGTCCCCGGCCAGGGTCCGCGCCACCGGCTCCGCCACCCGATAGAGGGTCTCCAGCGCCTCCGGCGTCGCTGGAAAACTCTCGTGGACCTCCTTTTCCAGGAAGGCGGCGGCGGTCATCCCCGGCGGTCCCACCGTATAGTCGCTGGCCGCGCGCAGGATCAGCACCCGGTCCAGGGCCGCGCGATGGGCGCCGGCAAGCTGGCTCAGGGCCTGCATGATCCCGGTGTCCTCCTCCGCCGACATGGCGAAGGTCCCTTGCCCGGCCGTCCAATAGCCGACCCACCGCCGCGCCCATTGGTTCAACTGCTCGCCATACCAGTTGCGGGCCGACATCAGCCCGTCGCCCTCGAACACGAACGGCGGCCGGGCCGCGGCGCCCGCGTAGGGCGCGCGCATGTGCTGGAGATTGGCGTCGTCGCCCAGCGCCACGCCCTTCGATCGCGCATAGGCCCAGTCCACAAGGCCGCGATTGAGGGCGAAGGCGACATTGGCGGTTTCCGACAGGCCCGGCGGCGCCGGGGTCTGGTAGGGCGCGGTGCGACCGTAGGGCACGATCCCCGTGGGCCAGTCGGCCGGGGCGTCGCGGGGGTCCAGCTCCTGGGCGAGGTCGCCGTCCACCACCCAGCGGGCCCAGGCCGCCGATCCGGCCGACCCCACCGCCGGGTCGACCCCCGCCGTGCCGGCGACGATCCAGTAGGCGTGGGTCAGATCGAACCGGGGATCCAGGCCCAGGGCCATGATCGAGGCCGCCGCCCGCGCCGTCGCCATCCCGGTCATCACCGCCAGGACGTGGGTCTTGGGGTCGTACTGCAGGGGGTGGAAGCCGGCGGGGAAATCGAACTGGGTCGCCATCGGCCAGCGGGTGCGCCAGGCGTGCAGTTCGCCCAGGATGTCGTGGCCGTTCTTCTCGACCTCCCAGGTGGAGACGATGACCACCCGCACCTCGATGGGTTTGGCCCCCCGCGCGGCCGCCTGGGTGGCGGCGAGAGCCGCCAACGCCAGGCACAGGGCCGCCGCGCCAAGTCCCAACCACCGGAGGGTTCTGGTCGAAAATGCCTCCGCCTGAGTGCGGCGGACCGACGCCCCCTCAGTCGGCTTCGCCGACAGCTCCACCGTTTCACGGTGGAGCACAAAGGAAACGTTGTCCTCCACCGCGTAGCGGGGGGTCGAGAGCGGCGTTCGCCCCTGGCGAACGCATCGGGCGCGTAGAGCGCGCACGCGCTCTCGACGGCGCTGAGCGAAGCGAAGTGACGGAGGGGGCGTCGGTCCGTCGCAACGGCCGATGGACGCCAAGCGAGACATCCGCAAACCCACCCCTACCCCTTCGCCAGATAGACAAACCGCAGCACGAACAGCACCGCCAGCAGGAACAGCAGCCAGTCCCTGGGCCGCGCCTTGCCGCCGAGCAGCTTCAGCACCGCAAAGCTGGTGATCCCGAAGGCGAGGCCATTGGCGATGGAATAGGTGAGCGGAATGGCGATGAGGGTCAGGAAGGCCGGGATGGCGATGGCGGGGTCCGCCCAGTCGATCTCGGTCACCGCCCCGATCATCAAGGCGCCGACCATGATCAGGGCTGGCGCCGTCGCCGCCGTCGGGATCGCCTGCACCAGGGGGGCGATGAAGAGGGTGAGCAGGAACAGCACCCCCACCACGATGCTGGTCAGGCCCGTGCGCCCGCCCACCGCCACCCCGGAGGCGCTCTCGATATAGCTGGTCACCGTGCTGGTCCCGGCCAGGGCCCCGAACATGGTGGCGATGGAATCGGCCAGCAGGATGCGGTTGAGGCGGGGAATGGTCCCGTCGGGCTCGACGAGGCCCGCCTTCTTGGTCACCGCCACCAGGGTGCCGACATTGTCGAAGAGGTCGACGAACAGGAAGACGAAGACGATCTCCAGCACCGTCAGCATCATCCCGCCCTTGAGGTTGAAGGCGGCGGGAATGTCGAGCTTGAAGGCCGTCGCCGACAGGTCGCGCAGGCTGTAGGCGGCGGGGGCGACATGGGTCAGGCCAAGGGCCCAGGCCGCCGCCGTGGTCGCCAGGATGCCGAGCAGCATCGCGCCCTGCACCTTCCAGGCCTGCAGCGCCCCGATCAGCAGCAGGCCGCCGATGGTCAGGGCCGCGGTGGGGGCGGTCAGGTCGCCGAGGCCCACGGACGTCGCCGGATTGGAGACGATGATCCCGGCGTCCTTCAGGCCGATGAAGGCGATGAACAGGCCCACCCCTCCGGCCACGGCCGAGAACAGCGACCGCGGGATGGCGTTGACGATCAGCTGGCGCACGCCCACCACCGTCAGCACCAGGAAGATCGCGCCGGAGAGGAAGACGCAGCCCAGGGCCGTCTCCCAGGGCACCCCCATGCCCTTGACCACCGTGTAGGTGAAATAGGCGTTCAGCCCCATGCCGGGCGCCAGCGCCAGGGGGTAGTTGGAGACCAGCCCCATCAGGATGCTGCCGAAACCGGCCGCCAGGCAGGTCGCCACCGCCACTGCGCCCACGGGCATCCCGGCGTCCCCCAGGATCGCGGGGTTGACGGCGACGATATAGACCATGGTCAGGAAGGTGGTGAAACCGGCCAGGATCTCGGTGGTGACCTTGGTGTTATTGGCCTTGAGGTGAAAAAGGCGTTCCAGCATCCGGCGATCTCGCGCGTCCCCGATCCCCCGATAGAGTCGAGCCACGCCCCATGCTGGCGCGGCAACGCCGTTCGCGCCAGAGCCAAGGGCGCGCTCGCAAGGCTGCGGTGACAGCTTGCGTGGTTCGAGACGCGCGCGAAGGGCGCGCTCCTCACCATGACTAAGAAAATTGCAGCCCAATATCCCAGTCATGGTGAGGGCGACCGAAGGAAGCGTCTCGAACCACGCACCGACCGATGTGCAAATCACCCCCACGGCGGATGACCGCACCGCGCCCGATTCCGAGGCGCCGGATCGTCGAAATCGTTCGGACGCCGAGGCGCGCCGGCGCGCGCCAGCCGCTATAGTCCCGGCTCGAACCACTAGAGACGCCCCCCATGGACACGGACACCTTTATCGCCGGCCTGCCGAAGGCCGAGCTGCACATGCATATCGAAGGCAGCCTGGAGCCGGAGCTGATGTTCGCCCTGGCGAAACGCAATGGCGTCGCCCTGCCCTACGCCGATGTCGAGGCCCTGCGCGCCGCCTACAGCTTCACCCGCCTGCAGGACTTCCTCGACATCTACTACCAGGGCGCCGCCGTCCTGCGCGTCGAGGCGGATTTCCGCGACCTCGCCCTCGCCTATTTCCGCAGAGCCGCCGCCGACTGCGTCCGCCATTCCGAAATCTTCTTCGATCCCCAGACCCACACGGCGCGAGGCGTGCCCTTCGGCGTGGTCGCGGGCGGCCTGCTGGCGGGCATGGCCGAGGCCGAGCGCGACCTGGGCGTTACGTCCAAGCTGATCCTCTGCTTCCTGCGCCACCTGCCGCAGGCGGACGCCCTGGCCACCCTCGCCGAGGCCGAACCCTGGCTGGACCGGATCGCCGGGGTGGGGCTGGATTCCTCCGAACTCGGCCATCCCCCCTCCGCCTTCGCCGAGGTCTTCGCCGCCGCCGGCGCCCGCGGCCTCAAGCGCGTGGCCCACGCCGGAGAGGAGGGCCCGCCCGCCTATGTGGCGGAGGCCCTTGACCTGTTGCACATCGACCGCCTCGACCACGGCAACCGCTCCCTGGAAGACGCCGGCCTGGTCGCGCGGCTGGCGGCGAGCGGCATGACCCTGACCGTCTGTCCCCTCTCCAACCTCAAGCTTTGCGTGGTGGACGACGCCGCCCGCCATCCCATTGCGACCATGCTGCGCCTGGGCCTGCGCGCCACCGTCAACTCCGACGATCCGGCCTATTTTGGCGGCTATGTGAACGACAACTACCGCGCCGTCGCGCCCCTGCTAACCCGGGAGGAGATCGTCACCCTGGCGAGAAACAGCTTCACGGGATCGTTCCTGGCGCCGGATGCGATCGCGCGCCATCTGGCGGAGATCGACGCCTACGTCGCCGCCTCGCGCGGATAGCGGGGAGTTTCGGTAACAGTTTACCTAACTCGATCACGACCCTCGCCGCCGACGCTCTGCTCCGTCACCGTCCAGGCGCTCCGCCCCAAGCGTAGTCGGGATCGAACGGCGCGCCGGGAATCTCCAGCGCATAGATGACGCCGAAGCCGCGGCATGATCCTCGAGAGCCGTTCCTGTACGCCGCCGGACGCAGCTTCGCCGCCGGCGACGCCGCGGCCAGGTAGGTTTTCGCGGGCTCCAAATCCAGGTCGGGGCCGAAGCTCTGGCCGGCCAGATCGACGGTCCCGGCATAGACGACCTCGCCGGCGCCGACCTCGAAGGACGGCGATCCGAGGCAATAGCTCAGGAAGCCGGAGCTGGCGATCCGCCACCGTCCGGGCGGGACCGCGAAGGCGAACCAATTGCCCTCCCGTTTGGCGTAGATCCAGCCCATGGCGCCGACCACATAGTCCGGGGCGTGGTCATCGATTGAGGGAGGCGCATCCCGGCGACGCCCCTGTCGTGCGAAAACCATTCCACCGCCCCCTTTTGGACCTATCCCCTTGATGCGCACGAGGATGACTCCGGCGAATGGCGGCACTGATGCGATCTCTGCGGGCTTGAGCGGGTGGGTCGGCCAACGCGGGTCCAGCGCCGGCGGGGCTGTCGCCGCGGGCGACGGGACCGCCGCGGCCGGGTCCGGGGAGGCCGGCGGCTCGGCCGCAAAAAGCCTGAGGCTCAGCTGGCTGGCGCCCGGACGGGCCGGCCGGGAGGCGATCTCGTAGTCGACGGGGCGGTCGGCTTCATTATTGAACCAGCGGACGATCACGCCATGGGGCGCGCCGGCGCCGATCCAGGGCGTAAGGCGCGCCGCAAGATCGGGCGTCGACAGGGCCGCGAGCCCCTGGCCTTCCTCGTCTGGCAGGCGCACCGCCCGCCAACGGCGCACGATCATGCAGTTCTCGACCTCGTCCGCGACCGTGCCAGCGATCGGGCCGTTCCAGATCATCTGGAAGATAAGGCCGCCGACCGGGGCCGTTATCCCCACCGATTGTGGATCGGCCCGCGGAACGTTGGCCGCACCCGTATCGCGTATGCAAGCGGCCAAATCTGCGTTGTGGTCGACCAGACTGGCGCCCGGCCGATTGTAATAGACATAGCCGGTGGCGATTTGCCCGATCTGAACCGGCGCAGCCGCGGAGGGCCATGCCGCCAGGCAGGCGCCCACCGCCAATACCCACTTGACGATATTTCCAATCACGACGGCCCCCATGCGCGCGCCCGCAGCGGCCGAAAGCCCGTTCAACGGCGCCGGCCCATACAGCCTAGAGCCTGGCTATCTTGTCGTCATCCGCAATGGCGGCTCCGGGGCCAGCGCGGACGCCCCCGCCCGCGCCCGCGCCGGCCGTCACCCTAGAACTTGGCCTGAATCCGCAGCTCGTACGTCCGCGGATCGCTCAGCACCAGGAAGTCGTTGCCGTAGAAGGCCGGCGCCGGTTGCCAGTTGCGGCGGTCGGTCAGGTTATAGACCGAGACGGTGACGGTGTAGTGTTTGAACTCGTAGAAGGCCGCCGCATTCCAGGTGTACTGCCAGGGGATCACCGGCGAGGAATAGTAGCCGGTGGTCGGATTGACGCCGGACGTGGGGACCGGCAGGAAGCCCCCCGTTGAGGCGGCCAGGTCCAGGTAGCCGGAAGTGGTCACCGGGATCGGCCCGGTCACCTGCACCCCGGTGCGAAGGCCAAAGCCGTTCTCGAACTTGTAGTTGCCCAGGAAGTTGAACACGTGCTCGGGCTGGCCCGGGTCCTGGAAGGTCTGACCCGGCTTGAACACGGCGAAGGTGCCCGCGCCGTCGACATTGAGGCCGACCTGGGCCGGGAAGTCGTAGAAGCCGACGGGCTGGTTCAGAGTGGTCTTGATGTAGGAATAGCTGGCCGTGGCGAAGAGGTTGCGGGTCGGCTGGTAGTTCATCTCGATCTCGACGCCGCGGATATTGGCCTCGTCGATCTGGGTGCCGCCGGGGCCGGTGGCGATGCCGTGCTTCTGGTCGAAGACAGCGGTGCTGGCGAAGAGCTTGTTGTTCAAGAGGTTGAACTTCAGCCCCGCCTCATAGAGGTAGCTGTTGCCGCGCATCAGCGAACTGTCGGTGACCACCGCCCCCGACGTGGTGCTCTGGCCATAGGCGTTCACCCCGCCCTCGCCGCCGTTGGGGTTGGTGCTCTGGGTCCAGTCGAAGGTCGCATAGCCGCTGATCATCGGCGTGAACTTGTAGACCACGCTGAAATTGACGTTGCCCAGGCCATAGACGCCGGTGGTGTGCTGCGCCGGCAGGTAGTCCTCGCAGGTGAATGAGCCGAAGCCGCCGGGGTCGCAGCCCAGGGGATCGCGGGTGTGGTCCTGCAGGGCGTCGATGCGGCCGCCGAAGAGGGCGCTGAGCTGGGGGGTGAACTCGATGCGGTCCTGGAAGAACAGACCCGTGTCGTAGAGGTCCGAGACCCCGGTATTGCCCAGGCCCACGGCGTCGCGGCCCAGAACCCCGTATTGCTGCCGGCCGAACACGGAGGTGTAGGGCACGGCGTTGGCGAAGGGCTGCTGGGCGGGATCCAGCACCCAGCCGGCGGGGTTTTGCGTCAGGTCCCAGGCCGAGACCGCCTCGGCGTTGAAATTGCTGATGTAGTAGGTGTGGGCGAAGCGGAAGGTGCCGCCGACCACGAACTGGTTGTGCATCGGCGCGCCGCCCAGGCTCCAGGGCAGGTCGTAGTCGCCCTTCAGGTCCAGGCGGTTTTCGAAGGTGTAGGAGTTGTTGGATTCGTCGGCGTAGTAATAACCCTCTTGGTTGTCGCTGTCCTGGAACGCGAAGAAGGTGTTGTTCTCCAGGCTCAGGTTGTTGTTGAACTGCCAGGTCTGGATCGCCTGGGCGTTGAACAGTTTTGCGCGGCTGGAGGTGCCGGGGGTCTGGTCGATGGTGATCTTCGGATTCAGCTGAACCGAATTGCCCAGGTCGAAGAAGGTCAGGAAACCTTGCACCGCGTTCGGCACGCCGGCGGGGTCGTTCTGCAGGTAGGTTCCGTGGTCGATCAGCTGCTGATTGACCCGGTTGACGCCGACCTCCTCGGTGTACTGCTCGACATTGATTTCGCTGTTGATCTCCAGGCGATACTTGTCGTTCGGGGCCCAGGTGAGCGCGCCATAGAGGGCGTTCTTGTGCATGTAGTGGCCGTAGAAATAGCTGCCGCTGTCCTCGCCGGAATAGCTGAACATCGCCGCCAGCGTGCCCGAATTGATCGGCCCGCCCACATCGACCGTCACCCGGCGATTGCCGACGCTGTCCACCGAGGCCGAGCCGGAGGCCTTGAAATGGTAGAGGCTGGGCCGCTTGGTCAGGAAATCCACCTCCCCGCCGACCCCCGCTCCGGGCCCGTCGATGACGCT
>FTAI01000702.1_pt1 | contig 17679 bp, 14 predicted proteins | sample 1638941 | NCBI WGS metagenome assembly FTAI01 (sample SAMEA3914813, study PRJEB12502) | metagenome | biome: forest; material: soil | place: Canada | collected 2011-07-07 | depth 0.3 m | reverse complement strand
CGTCATGGGCGACGCCCGCACCTACGAGAACGTCTGCGCGCTGCGCGCCGTCACCTCCACCGACGGCATGACCGCCGACTTCTTCGAATTCCCCTGGGAGGTGCTCGGCCGCGCCGCCACCCGGATCATCAACGAGGTCAAGGGCATCAACCGCGTCGTCTACGACGTGACCTCGAAGCCGCCAGGCACCATCGAGTGGGAATGACTCGGGGTCTTTCGCGGGCTATCGCGGACTATCCAAAATATCCATTAAAATACTGAAATAAAAAGATTTTCCAGTCAGCGCGTATCGCGCGCTATCGGTGTAAGCGGGTCGTGCGTGACGGTGTTTCTGACGGTTCGTCGTCGCCTTGTCTCCAGCTCTTTGCGAGCAACCGGGTCACGGTGGCCGTGGTCGAGCGGGCCAAGAACGAGAAGCTGCCGCTGGAGGTGTTCACCGTCCACGACCTGCGCAGGACTGGTTCTACCCTGCTGAACGAGCTCGGCTTCAACGGCGACCGGATCGAGAAATGCCTGGCGCACGAGGACGCGCGCTCCTCCCGTGGGGTCTAGAACGAGGCCGAGTACGAGCACCAGCGCCGGCATATGATGCAGGAGTGGGCCGACACTCTTGATGCCTGGATTGTCGGCCGTAAACACGTGCCAACCCTGTCGCCGCCAGAGCGCGAGGTGATCGGGCCGGAGCCTAGAGCGAGATGGGTTTAGGCTGATCCGTCGTCAGCTCGCCCTTTCCGGCGGAGCGTAGCGGAGGCGGCCTCTAAAGGGGGAAGGGTCGCGCCCGAGGACCGCAGCGTCAAGCGGGACCCGCCTTCGCACCGACGCTCAGCGCGTCAGCACCACGTGGGTCGCCAGCTCCGTCGGGACCACCTCCGCCACCCGATAGCCGAGCCCCGGCAGGTCGACGCCGGCGAACAGCGCCTCACCCCGCCCCAGGACGATGGGCGACAGCGCCAGGTGCACCTCGTCGATCGCGCCGGCCAGCAGGTATTGGCGGACCGTCGAGACCCCGCCCCCGATCTTCACGTCCAGGTCGCCCGCCGCGGCCTTGGCCTGGGCCAGCGCCGCCTCGATCCCCTCGGTGACGAAATGGAAGGTCGTCCCGCCCTCCATCACGATGGGCGCCCGGGCGTGGTGGGTGAGGATGAAGGTCGGCGCGTGGTACGGCGGATCGTCGCCCCACCAGCCCTTCCAGTCGGGCCCGCCCCAATCATCGCCGGCCGGCCCGAACATGTTGCGCCCGAGGATGAAGGCGCCGAAACCGTCCATCGCGGCGGCGGCGAAGCGGTCGTCCGTCCCGCCCTCCTTCCCGATCATCTCGCGGAAGGCCCGGGTCGGGTAGAACCAGTTGTGCAGCTCCGGCCCGCCCTTGCCCAGCGGATGCTCCAGGCTCTGGTCCGACCCGGCCCCGAACCCGTCGATGGACACCCCGAAACCTCTTACGCGCACCTTGCCCATGCGGACCTCCGTCTGACTGTGAATTGCAAAGAGTTGGTTCGGGCCACGCCGCCCGCGATCGATCAGCCCACGCCCAGATGCTGCGCAAGCTTGTCGAGGGTCTGGTAGCCGTATTCCACCGCGCCGAAGCCGACGCCGGCGTCGCGCTGCGCTTTGGTCGGGTGCAGCTGGCGCATGGTCAGCACGCACTTGCCGTCGCTCTGTTCCTCGAAGGTGATGGTCGTGTGGAACCGGCCGGGATCGTCGTCCACGTCCGTGCCGTGCTCGACCTCCAGGAGTCTCGGCGCGTCGATGCGCAGGAAGACCATTCGGTTCTCCCAGCGGACGCCCTCCGGGCTGGTATAGATGAACCGCCAGCGGCCGCCCTCGCGGATGTCGATCTCCAGGGTCTCGGTCTTGAAGCCCTTCGGCCCGAACCAGCGGGTGATCTGGCTCGGATCGGTGAAGGCCTCGAACACCCGGGCCCGCGGTGCGGCGATCACCCGGGACAGCACGATCTCGCGCTCGATCTCCGAGGTCGCGCGGGGGTCATGGCTCATGGTCTTCGCCTTTCAGGGCGTGCGGGGATTTCGCGAGAAACTGCTCCAGGCGGTCGAGCCTGAGCTCCCAGGCCGCCCGCGTGTGATCGAACCAGCGGGCCGTCTCGGCCAGGCGCTCGGCGTTCAGGCGGCAGGGCCGCGTCTGGCCCTCGCGCCCGCGGGCGATCAGCCCGGCGCGCTCCAGCACCTTCAGGTGCTGCGACACCGCCGGCAGGCTCATGGCGAAGGGCCGGGCGATCTCTTGCACGGTCATGTCGCCTTCGCTGGCCAGCCGACTGAGAATCGCCAGCCGGGTGGCGTCGCCGAGGGCCGCGAAGGTGTCGCTAAGCGCTTGAGGGGGCTGCACGTTTGGGCTCATAATATATTTAAGTGTTTACTTAAATACGATAGCTGGCGGCGTCCGTCAATGGCGGCCGCAGACCTCGGGGGCCGACGCACGGCTTCCCCTGGACCCCGGATCGGCCCTTCGGGCCGTCCTATCGCTTAACCGGACGCGTCTTCCGTTGGCGCACATCCGGGCCAGGCGCGAGCGGCATCTGAGCCGCATCCGAGGCCTGGCGCCACTCAAGGAGCCAGGCTTCCACCTCGGCAAGGTTCCACGACGCATCTCGGCGTGAGGTGGAACCGGCGAGGGAATTCACCGCGCTGCTCGAGCTCATGGATAGTCGTGTCTGCCAGCGGCACGATGCGGCGCAGTTCCGGCCTGCGGATCATTCGGTTCGGCATCGGCGCTGAAGCGGCGGCAGGGACTACGTGAGCTTGGTTTTGCAGCAGTGTCGCCATGTCGTTGCTCCGACAGCGTCATTATCTGGCAATTTTCTGCAGAGCATTCGCCAGCCGCGCGAGTTCAGCGTCCGAGGTGACGAAGGGTGGGGTGAGGTAGATCACCCTGCCCATCGGCCGGATCCAGCAGCCGAGCTCGGCGAACCGCGCGCAGAGCTCGCCAACCGGCGCCGGCGCGGCGAACTCCACCACGCCGATAGCCCCAAGCGTGCGGACGTCCACCACCCCCGGCGCCGAGCGGCAGGGCTCCAGCCCCTCAGCGAGTCCACGGTTGATCCGCGCCACCTCTCCCTTCCAGGCCCCGTCCTCGAACAGGTCGAGCGAGGCATTGGCCGCGGCGCAGGCCAGGGGATTGGCCATATAGGTCGGCCCGTGCATCAGGGCCGCGCCGGCCTCGTCCGACCAGAAAGCATCGAACACCCTTCGGCTCGCCACCGCCGCCGACAGCGGCAGGGTCCCGCCGGTGAGCGCCTTGGAGAGCGTCACGATGTCCGGCGTCACGCCGGAGCCTTCGCAGGCGAACAGGTCCCCGGTCCGCCCGAAGCCGGTGAAGATCTCGTCGAAGATCAGGAGCTGGCCGTGGCGGTCGCACAGGGCCCGCATCCGGCGCAGCACCTCGTCGTCATGCAGCAGCATGCCGCCCGCCCCCTGGACCCGCGGCTCCACCAGCACGCCGGCGATCTCATGGCCCTTCTCGGTCAGCAGCCGCTCCAGGGCGGCCTCGGACGCATCGTCCCGGGGCAGGGCGACGATGTGCTGGGCCGGCATGACGCCGGCGAACAGGCCGTGCATCCCCTCTTCGGGGTCACAGACCGTCATCGTCGCCAGGGTGTCGCCATGATAGCCGCCCAGGAAGCTCACGAACCGCGTGCGGCCTAAAACCCCGCGATTGATCCAGAACTGCAACGCCATCTTCATGGCGATCTCGACGGCAACCGACCCGCTCTCGGCGAAGAACACGTGGTCGAGGTCGCCGGGCAGAAGGTCGGCCAGCCTCCTGGCCAGCCGGTAGGCCGGTTCGTGCGCCAGGCCGCCGAACATCACGTGCGGCGCCTTGGTCAGCTGATCCATCAGCGCTGCGCGGATATGTGGATGATTGTAGCCGTGGCAGGCGGTCCACCAGCTGGCGATCCCATCCACCAGCTCGCGGCCGTCCTCCAGGATGATCCGCGCCCCCTCGGTGCGAGCGACGGCCAGCGGGGCGGGGGCGGTCTTCATCTGGCAATAGGGCCGCCAGACGTGGGGCGCGCCGTCGGTCAGCCACTGGGGTTGTTCGGACATGGCACCTCACTATCCAAATGACGCGGCGGCGCCTTTCGCACAAATCGGGCCTGGGGCATACGCCCCCGGTGACCGACACCCTGACCGCGTATGCGCAAGCCAAGCTAGCTGGGCTCGAGGCCCAGAGCCTCCGGCGCCGCCTCGTCCCCACCCACCGGCTGGATGGCCTTTGGGTTGAGCGCGACGGGCGGCGGCTGCTCTCGTTCTCCTGCAACGACTATCTGGGCCTCTCCCACCACCCGGCCGTGAAGGCCGCCGCGATCGCAGCGGTCGAGGCGCACGGGGTCGGGGCCGGGGCCTCGCGCCTGGTGACGGGCGACCACCCGATCTTCGCCGAGCTGGAGGCGCGCCTGGCGGCGCTCAAAGGCGCGGATGCCGCCTGCGTGTTTGGCTCGGGCTATCTCGCCAACGCCGGGATCATCCCCACCGTCCTCCGGCCCGGCGACGTCATCTTCGTCGACGAGCTGGCCCACGCCTGCATCTGGTCGGGCGCCCAGCTCTCCGGCGCCGAGGTGGTGGTCTTCGCCCACAACGACATGGCTGACCTGGCCACCAAGCTTGCCGCGCACCGGCCGCAGACCCGCCACGCCCTGATCGCCACCGACGGCGTCTTCTCCATGGACGGCGATCTCGCGCCTCTGGGAGAGATCAGCGCCCTGGCCCAGGCTCACGCCGCCTGGCTCTTGGTGGATGACGCCCATGGCCTGGGGGTGGTGGGGGACGGCCGGGGCTCGGCGGCCCTGTTCCCGGAAGCCAAGGTCGACCTGGCCATGGGCACCTTCTCCAAGGCGCTCGGCGGCTACGGCGCCTACGTCTGCGCAGGCACGCCGGTGATCGACCTCTTGAAGACCCGCGCCCGCACCCTTGTCTACACCACCGGCCTGCCGCCGGCGAACGCGGCCGCGGCCCTGGCCTCCCTCGATGTTATCGCCGCCGAACCCGACCGGGTCGCCGCCCCGCTGGCCAAGGCGCGGCGTTTCACCCGGGCGCTGAACCTCCCGCCGGCCCAGAGCGCCGTGGTCCCGATCCTGCTGGGCGAAGCCGATCGCGCGCTGGCCGCCGCCCGAGCCTTGGAGGCCCAGGGTTTCCTGGCTATCGCCATCCGGCCGCCGACCGTGCCGCCCGGAACGGCGCGCCTGCGCCTGGCCTTCACTGCCGCCCATCCGGACGCCGAGATCGACCGCTTGGCCGCCGCCATCCGACCCCTGCTGGCCGTATGAGGGGCGTGCAGATCGCCGGGGCCCACACCGATGTGGGCAAGACCTATGTCGCCTGCGCCCTGTTGCGCGCGGCCCGGGCCCGCGGCTTGAGCGTCAGCGCCTTCAAGCCGGTGGTCAGCGGCTTCGATCCCGACGACTGGAGCGACAGCGACCCTGGCCAGTTGATCGCCGCCCTGGGCCTGCGGCTGACCCCCGACCGCCTGGAGGTGATCTCGCCGTTGCGCTTCGTCGCGCCGCTCGCCCCGCCGATGGCCGCGCGGTTGGAGGGGCGCAGCCTGAGCCTGGCCGAACTGGTAGCGCTGAGCCGCGCCTGGATCGCCGCGGAGTCGGCGGACTACCAGCTGCTGGAGACCGCGGGTGGCGTGATGTCGCCGATCGCCGAGGATGGCCTCTGCCTCGACCTCATGGCGGCCTTGCCCCTGCCGGCGGTCCTGGTGGGCGGGAGTTATCTGGGCGCCATCAGCCATACCCTGACTGCGCTTGGGGCCCTCCGGACGGCGGGCTTGCCGGTCGAGGCTGTGGTGGTGAGTCAAAGCGGAGATCCCGACGCGCCGGACTTTGCGGAGACGGTGGCCAGCGTCGGCCAATGGTCGGAGGTTCCCGTGCTGGCCGCCCCGCGAGGCGACGTTGCCTGGGCGGAAGGGTTGATCCGGCCCGGCAGTTAGGCCCTTCATTTTCCCTCCTCACGAACCTCCGGACAACTCTCGTCGAGCCCAGGCCTTTGCGGTCAGCAGCGCCTTAGGAGCGCTCTTCGAAGGCGTCTGACCTTCTGTCCGAACCTGCAGTGGATGTGCGGCGCGCGGAGGCGTGATCAGGTCTCAGCGCCGATGTCCGGCCCGCAGAAGGCCATGGACCAGCACCGCCCGGGTTAGATCGGAAGGGCGAGGGAAGCCTTCACCCGGCTCAACACGACGCTGGTTCGGAACCGTTTCAGGTTCTTGTCGTCAAAGAACAGGCGCTCGATGATTTTCTCATATTCCTCGAGGTTCGCGGCCGTGATGATCAGGATGAAATCCCCGTCACCGGTGATGTAATAGCATTGCTGGACCTCCGCGGCCGCCAGCATGCGCCGCTTGAAGGCCTCGAACTGCGCCGATCCCTCCCGTTCCAGGGTCACCTCGACGATGAAAGTGGCGGCTTGTCCCACCAGGCGCGGGTCGAGGACGGCAACATCGGCGGCGATGAACCCGTCAGCCCGCAACCGCTTGACGCGGCGCTGGGCGGCGGAGGCCGAAAGGCCCACCTGCTCCCCGAGGCGATCGGCCGAAATCAGATTGTCGACCTGAAGCGCCCGCAGGATCGCCTTGTCGAATCCATCCAATCCCTGGGGAATGGGCCGGCCTCGTTCTGAACCGCGCGGTTGCATCGATTACCCCGGGAATGATCAAGTTTCCGCAGGAATTCGGCGTGAATCCCGGGGAAGGCGAGTGAAACAGGGCGCACGTTGCCCCTATCATGGATATGAAGACGACCCAAAGAGGTCGCCGGACAGCCTTTCGGGGGGACAGGGATTGCGTTTCGATCTTCAGGCCCAGGCCGCGCTAGCGTGGCCCACAGCCCAGGTTCAGACCCCAGGCTTCGGCCGGGAGCGGATCTAGCCATGGGACGCAGCAATCCGTCGTCCCTGTCCGACGGGGTGGACGCCATCTATCGCAACCGAAGCGGCGGACTTTGGCAGGTGGCGAGCCGGGCGGGGCGCGATGACGCCAGCGACCTGGTGCATGACGCCGTGGTCAAGACCTTGGAGGCGGGACGCAAGGACGAGATCCTCGATCCGGTGGGCTTCCTGTTCCGGGTCACCCGCAACACCCTGTTCGACAGGTTCCGCACCCGGCTGCGGCGGTCAAAGGTGCTGGAATACGGCCTCGAGGCGGAGGATGCGCCCGACGCCGGCGCCGGACCGGAGCGGACCCTGATCGCCTCGGAACGCCTCACCCGGGCGCTGGACTTCATCGACACCATGCCGCCCCGTCGCCGCGAGGCGTTCCTGCTGTGCCGGATCGAGGAGCTCACCTACGCCCAGGCGGCCCGCCGGATGGGGGTGAGCGTCCACGCGATCGAGAAGCATATGACCGCCGCCATGGCCCAACTGTTCGCCGAATTTGAATCCGACTGAGCTTCCGCGTAGGGGTGAAGCGGTCTTGCACGTCTATAAGGCGAGGCGAACCTTCGGGATGTAATGAAGATTCCAGCGGACAGACGGGAGGCGGCGGCGGCCTGGTTCGCTGCTCAGCGGCGCGCCGTGATGTCCCTTGAGGAGCGGGCCGCCTTCGACGAATGGCGCGCGGACCCGCAGAATCTCGCAGCGCTCAACGCCATGCACGAGCTGTGGGGAGAAATGTCCGCGCTCAAGGGCGCCGCCATCCCTCGGCGTCCCATTCTGGCGGATCGCCGCCGGATTGCCGCGGGCGGGGCGGTGGCCGCGGGCCTCGCCCTGGCCGGCCTGCTGCTGGCCTGGGGCGCCCAACCCCTGGCCTTCGCCGCCACCACCCGCACTGCGGTCGGCGAGCAGAGCTCGAAGACCCTCCCGGACGGCAGCGTCGTGGAGCTGAACGTCGCCACCCGCATCCAGTACCGCATGCATCCCCACAGCCGCGATGTCCGCCTCCAGGAAGGTCAGGCGCTCTTCGTCGTCCAGAAGGACCGTACTCGCCCGTTCCGGGTTCGGGCGGGAGACTACGAGGTCCGCGCCGTCGGAACCGCGTTTGACGTGCGCGAGCGCGATGGCGACACCCAGGTGGCGGTGCAGGAGGGCGTGGTCGTGGTCACCTGCATGACCGGATCGCAGGCCGGAAGGGTGGTGGCGCGGCTGGCGGCCGGCGAAAAGCTCGACCTTCGACCGGCCGCCGCGCGCGGCGCCCCCGCGACCGCCATCGTCAAGCCGGTGGCGGTCCAGAGCGTGGCGGAGTGGCGCGTGCGCACCGTCTCCTACGAGGACGCCTCCGTCGCCGAAGTGGTCGAAGACCTCAATCGGTTCTTCCCGGAACCCATCGCCGGGGTGGATCCCGCCCTGGCCGCCCGCCGGGTGACCCTGAGGCTGCAGGTGGCCGATCGCGAAACCACCCTGCGCACCCTCGACGCCCTCCTGGGCGCCGACCTTGACGGACGCCCGCGCCCGATGCCGGCGCCCTGAACGAATACCCCCGGCCGGGCGCGACTCCCCTCCGGCCCCGCGCGCCGGGCCCGATGTCGGAAAATCGTGACGTCGAGGTAGGGTGATCCGGTCTCCCAGCGTCGATCCCCACAAGCAACCAACAATTAAGGGGGGGACGACATGGCTGGGACGACACATTTGGCCCGACGCAGCAGATTCTCGAACCAGGCCGGCGTCGCCGCGCTGCTCCTGGGCCTGACCCTGGCCGGCGGGGCCTATGCTCAGGAGGCGACGGCCCGCTACTCGGTGCCGGCCCAGCCCCTGGCGGCCGGCCTGCTCGAACTGGGGCGCCAAGCTCGCATCTCCATCGTGGCGCCGGTCAATCTGGTGGCCGGCAAGACCGGCAAGGCTGTCCAGGGCGATCTCACCCTGCGCGCCGCGCTGGCGACCATCCTCGACGGCTCGGGGCTCCGCTATGAGTTCGTCGGTCCCGCAGCGGTTCGCATCACCCTCGGCTCCGAAGGTGACGCGGCCCCAGCCCAGGAGGGCGAGACCGCCGCCCAGCTCTCGGAGGTCGTCGTCACCGGCACCCACATCAAGGGCCAGGCGCCCATCGGGTCTCAACTGGTGTCCATGGGTCGTGAGGACATCCTGCTCACGGGCCGCGCCAACATGAGCGAGCTGCTCAAGGTGGTCCCGGCCATCCAGACCATCGGCACGACCGAAGGCGCCCGCAGCGCCCGCGGCCAGGGCGCCTTCGACAACAATGGCGCCGGATCGGCCGTGAACCTGCGCGGCCTGGGCACGGAATCGACCCTGGCCCTGGTGAATGGCCGCCGGATCGCGCCATCTGCCGGGGGCGCCTTCGTCGACATTTCCCAGATCCCCGTCTCGGCGGTCGAACGGGTCGAGGTCCTGCCGGACGGGGCCTCAGCCCTCTACGGATCCGACGCGGTCGGCGGCGTGGTCAATTTCGTGCTCCGCAGGAAGTATGACGGGGCCGAGACGACCCTCCACTACGGGATCGGCGACGGCTTCCACGAATACACCCTGGGCCAGACCCTCGGCCGGACCTGGAGCACCGGCTCGGCCCTGCTCGCCTACGAGTATTACAGCCGCACCCGCCTGGCCTCCTACAAGCGCGACTACGCCCGCACCGATCTTACCGCCTTTGGCGGCGATAACTTCTTCCTCACCGCCGGCGCCGCCCAGTTCGCCGGCAATCCTGGCACGGTGATGGTGGGCAATACGCCCTACGGCGCCATTCCCGCCAACCAGAACGGCCAGGGCCTCACCCTGGGCCAGCTGCGCGTAGGCCAGTCCAACCAGGTCGACCCGCAACTGGCGGCGGACCTGCTGCCCAGCCAGGAGCGTCACAGCCTGGTGGGATCGGTGGAGCAGGATCTGGTCCCGGGCGTGCGACTGTTCGCCGACGGGCTCTATTCCACCCGCAGCTTCGTGGCCCGAAACCGCGCCGACGCCACCGCCGTGGTGGTGGGGCCGACAAGCCCGTTCTTCATCCCGGGGATCCCGGGCTCGGCCGGCGCCGACACGGTGCGCTATTCCTTCATCAAGGACTATGACAACCGCACCGAAGGGGACTCCCGGAACTACACCCTGACCGCCGGCGCCGGCTTCGATCTGCCGTTCAAGTGGAGCGGCGAGGCCTATGGCTCCAAAGGCGAAGACAACCTGGTGAACCGCGGCCTGGGTCTGGTCAATGTCGCCCGCCTGGCCGTGGCGGCCGGGAGCCCCAGCGCCACGGCGCCCCGCCCGGCCGGCCTCAGCTACTTCAATCCCTTCGGCGACGGCTCGGTCACCGGCAAGGACGCACTCGCCTATGTGCAGGGCTCCACCCGGAACCGGCAGGTCTACGACCTCCAGTCCCTCACCCTGTCGGCCAGCGGGCCCGTATTCGACCTTCCCGGCGGCACGGTGCGGATGGCGGTGGGCGCCGATCAGCGGGAGGAGCGGTACAAGAGCGCACGGATGGACGACACCCAGCAGCTGACGCCGCAGACCATCACCGCCTTCTCCGATTCCGGGTTCGGCGTCGGGAGCTTCCGGCGACGGGTCACCGCGGCCTATGCCGAGCTGTCGGTCCCGCTCTTCGGGCCGGGAAACGCCCAGCCTCTGCTGCAGAAACTGGACCTGTCCTTCGCCGAGCGCGCCGAGCGCTACAGCGACTTCGGCTCCACCAGCAATCCCAAGGTCGGGCTCAGCTGGCAGCCAGTGGACGGCCTCATCGTCCGCGGCAGCTGGGGGACCTCCTTCCGGGCCCCGCGGCTGGTGGAGCTCGACGAGACCGCCAACGCCTACTTCATCCGACCCTGGCCCAACGCCGCCGCCGTGGCCGGCGCCCCCAGCACCTTCGCGCCCGCACCGGCCAATTCCTGGGTCCTGCTGCTGGTCGACGCCGGCAACGGCAAGCTGAAGCCGGAAACCGCCGACACCTGGACTGCGGGATTTGATGTCCAGCCATCCTTCCTGCCGGGCTTCAAGGCAAGCGCCACCTATTTCCATATCGACTACAAGAACCGCATCCTGACCCCCAGCCAGCCGGAGCAACAGAGCGCTCTGGCCGGGTCCGGGACGCCGGGGATCGTGCTCGGCCTGCATCCGACCCAGGCCGTCCTCGACGCCATCTATGCCGGCAAGGCCGGATCAGCGGGATTGCCGGCGGGCGCGTTCAAGGACTCCGGGTATCCGGCCTTCTTCCTCCCCGGCTTCCCCGGCAACCAGTTGCCGGCGGCCGACATCTACGCGATCCTGCATGTGGGACTGTCGAACTACGGGGCGGTCCAGACCGACGGGTGGGATTTCAGCGCCTCCTACCAGGTGACCAATCGCCTTGGGACCTTTGACCTGGGGAGCGCGGCGACCCTGGTCACAAACTACAGGATCCAGCGCGGCGACGGCGCGCGCCTGGACCTCCTCGACACCATGAGCAATCCCATCAGCCTGAGGGCGCGTTCGTCGGTCGGCTGGACTCGCGGCCCGTTCAGCGCCCAGCTCGCGCTCAATCACACGGGCGGCTACCTCAATCCGTACAAGAACCAGAAGGTCCCGGCCTGGGAGACGGTGGACGCTCACTTCGGCTATCGGGTGCAGAGCGCCACCAAGGCCCTGGATGGCGTGCTGGTGACCCTCGACGTCGAGAACCTGTTCGATAAGGACCCGCCGTTCGTCAACAACCAGAGCGCCTCGATCGGCTATGACCCGGAGATGGCCAACGCCCGAGGCCGGGTCACAGGCCTGACCCTTCGCAAATCCTGGTGAGACGGCGTCCGGCCAGCGCCGCCCCAGGCCGGCGGCGTCCTGGCGCGCAAGGGTCCAGGGGGAGGCGGGCCGTGGCCGTGTTGGGCGCTCTTGCGCTGCTCAACGTGCTGGGGGCTTCTCCGGCCGAAGCCGGCGCCCCGGTCGCGAAGCTCTCCCCGATGCCGCCGGTCGAGCTGGAACGATTCGTCGACGGGGTGGTCCTGGGCGCCATGTCCGAGGACCACATCGCCGGCGTCTCCGTCGCCGTGGTCCAGGACGGCAGGGTGGTCCTGCTCAAGGGTTATGGCCAGGCCGCCCCCGGCCGGGGGGTGGATCCCCGCCGGGACCTGTTCCGCATCGCCTCGGTGTCCAAGACCTTCACCTGGATCGCCCTCATGCAGGCCGTCGAGAGGGGCCGGGTCAAGCTTGAGGCCCCGGTCAATGACTACCTGCCGCCGGTCCTGAAAATCCTCGACCAGGGTTTCTCGGCGCCCATCCGCGTCATCGACCTGATGAGCCACGCCGCGGGCTTCGAGGACAGCGTCCTTGGCCACCTGCTGGTGGATCGCCCCGAACGGATCACGCCGCTGTCCGCCTATCTGGCGGACCACCGTCCCCGGCGGGTGCGGCCGCCCGGGCAGGTCTCCACCTATTCCAACTATGGCGCGGCGCTGGCCGGCTATATCGCCGCCCGGACCGCCGGGGTGGACTATCCAACCCTGGTGGAGCGGGACCTGTTCGGCCCCCTGGGCATGACCGGCGCCAGTTTCCGGGAACCCTATCCGCCCCGGGCCGGCTTGCCGGCGCCCCTGTCCCCCGACCTGACGCGGCGCCTGGCCACCGGCTATGCATGGCGGGATGGCGGGTTCCAGCCGCAGGGCTTCGAATACCTGACCCAGGACGCCCCCATCGGCGCCGCCTCGGCGACCGCCGCCGACATGGCCCGCTACATGCTGATGCAACTGGGGGACGGGGTGCTCGACGGCCGGAGGATCTACGGCGCCCAGACCGCCGAGGCCTTCCGCACGCCGATCCTCCACACACCGCCCGGGGTCAACGGCTGGGCCCACGGCCTGCGGATCGGGGTCCTCCCGGGGGGGTATCCGAGCTACAGCCACAGCGGCGCCCTGCAGCGGTTCTTCAGCAGTCTCACCCTGGCGCCAGCCCTCAGGATGGGAATTTTCGTCAACACCAACACCTCCACCGGCCACGACCTCACCGAGCGCCTGCCGGTCCTGCTCGTTCAGCACTTCTACGCGCCGGCGACGCCTTCGCGCCGCCGCCCGGGCGACCCGCGGCTCGCAGCCCATAAGGGGGACTATGCCGGCCGTTACGCCACCACCCGGCGGTCCTATGGCGGGCTTGAACAGTTCATGGACCTGCTGGCAGGCGACGACTCGGTGACCGTCACCCCAAACGGCTATCTCGTCACCCAGCTTGGCCGGGAAAAGGAGGCCTGGGTTCCGGAGGGAGCGCCTGGCCGGTTCATTGCGGCTGACGGCGACCAGCCGCTGGTGTTCGACCTGGACCCCCACGGCCGCGCCACCGGATTTCCCACGGCCCGGGGCGGCGCCCGCGAGGTGCGCTGCGGATGGCTCCTGGACAATGCGGTCTTCCGGCCCTCCGCCCTCGCAGCGGCCGTGGCCGGCCTCGCCAGCTGGATGGCCGTCCTGCTTCGGCCCCGGCGCGAACCCGCCGGCCCGCCCTGGCAGGCCAGGGCCCATCGGCTCGGGCTCCTCACCTCCGCCCTGTGGCTCGCCGCCCTCGTCGCCTTCTGGCGCTCCGGCCTCCTGGTGGGATCCGCAGCGGACCTGATGGCGCCCTTTCCGGGCCCCGGGCTGCGGGCGGCGTCCTGGGCGGCCCTGCTGGCCTCGGTCGGGTCGGCGGGTCTCGTTGGCGCGACACTCCTCGCCGCCGCCGCCCGGGCCCCTGCCGAAGAGGGCTGGAGCCGGGTCCGCAAGACCGCCGCCCTCCTGACCGCCGCCACGTTCTTGTTCCTGGCCCTGCAGGTGGGCGCCCGCGGAGGACTGACGCCATGGCGCTGAACCTTGCGGGGACCTGCGCCTGCGCCCTCGCCGCCGCCCGCCGCGGCCTGGCGGCGGGGCTGGCCCTGGGACTGGTGCTCGGGGCCGCGCCGGCCCGCTCGGCGCCGGCCATGGCGCCGTCGGAGCTCGCGCCCTTCGTGGACGGGGTGATGGCCAATGGCATGGCCGCCGACCACGTGGCGGGCGCCACGGTCGCCATTGTCCAGTCGGGCAGGGTCGTCCTGGTCAAGGGCTACGGGCTGGCCCGGCCGGGGGAGGCTGTGGATCCGCGGCGGGACCTGTTCCGGATCGGATCCATCTCGAAGACCTTCACCTGGATCCTGCTGATGCGGCAGGTCGAAGCCGGCCGCGTCCGGCTGGACGCCCCGGTCAATGACTACCTGCCCGTGGCGATGAGGATCCCCGCCGGCGCGTTCCGACGGCCGATCCTCATCCGCGACCTGATGAGCCATTCGCCGGGCTTCGAGGTGGTGGAGCGCAATCACCTGACGGTGGCGGACGCCGGCCAGGTCATTCCTCTGGAGGCGGAGCTGCAGCGACATCGGCCCGCGCGGGTCCGGGAGCCCGGGCGTCTGGCCAGCTATTCCAACTATGGCGCCGCCCTGGCCGGATATGTCGTGGCCCGTCAGGCCGGCCTGCCGTTCGAGGCGCTGGCGGACCGCGACCTGATCGCTCCCCTGGGTCTCACCAGCACCACTTTCCGGGAGCCCTATCCGGCCCGGCCAAGGCTGCCGACCCCCATGTCGGCGGCGCTGGCGCCACGCCTGGCGACCGGGTTCTCATGGAAGGACGGCGGCTTCCAGCCCGGCGCCTTCGAATATGTCACCGCCAACGCGCCGGCCGGGTCGGTCTCCACCACAGCCCCGGACATGGCCCGCTACATGCTGATGCAACTGGCAGGCGGCCGGCTCGACGGCCGCCAGGTCTATGGGCCGGCTACCGCCCTGGCCTTCCGCACGCCGATCCTGGACACCCCACCGGGGGTCAATGGCTGGGCCCACGGCCTGATAGTCCGGACCCTGCCGGGAGGCTATCTCAGCTATGGCCATGGCGGGTCCCTGGACCGGTTCTTCAGCAATCTGAGCCTGGTCCCGGACCTGGACCTCGGGGTGTTTATCAGCACCAACACCTCCACCGGGCGCAGGCTGGCAGAAAGCCTGCCCAAGCTCATCGTCCAGCGGTTCTACGCCCCGGCGGCGATACTGACGCCGCGCCCCGGAGACCCCGCCCTCATAGGCCGGGCCGGCCTCTATGCCGGGCGCTACATCACCAGCCGCCGGGCCTATCACGGCCTGGAGATGTTCGCGGACCTGATGGCCAGCCACGACCGGGTCTGGATCACGCCGCGAGGCTATCTCATGACCCGGCTCGGGAACGAGGTTCGCGCCTGGGTTCCTGATGGGCCGCCGGGGCGGTTCGTCGAGGCCGCCGGCTCCGACATCCTGGTGTTCAACCGTGACGCCCGGGGGCGGGCGACCGGCTTTCCCTTCCCGCGGGGCACCTATACCGCGGAACGCGCGCCGGCCTGGCTCGAGGAGCCCGCCCTCTATGCCGCGGCCGCGGCCGCCCTTGCTGCGTCGATGGTCATCCTGGGGGACGTCCTCCTCCGGCGAAGGCTGCGTCTGCGCCCCACCTCCTGGCCTGAGGCGGCCGCCAGTCTGGCTGTCGTGGTGGCCGCCCTGTGGGGCCTCGCCTTCGCCGCCTTCTGGCCCACTGGCCTGGCGGCCGGCCAGGACCCGCCGGGCGCATTTCCGGGACCGCTTCTCCTCACCGCGTCCTGGGCGGGGATCCTGGCCGGCGCCGGGACGGTCGGGCTGCTCGTCCTGTTCATCCTGGCCCTCGCGGATCGCCCCGGCGCCGAGGGCGCCTGGAGCCCCTGGCGCAAGGCCGGCTACGGCCTGGCGCTGGTCGCGTTCCTGGGCTTCGCGGCCCTGCTCGAGACCTGGGGCGCCCTGTCGCCCTGGGGATGACGGCGCCGAACGGCAAGCATGGGCGTAGGGGGCGCCCGGCGCCGCGCGTCTAGGACCCTGACAACCGAGGACGTGACGATGGGTCTGAGACACTTGGCGGCGTTTGCCGCGATCCTGGTCCTGGCGGCCGGCCACGCCGCCGCGCGGACCCTGGAGCCCCTGGCTCAGGCGCCCAGCCTTGGCCCGGACCGGATCGTCTTCACCTGGGGGGATTATCTGTGGACCGTGCCGCGGGCGGGCGGCGTCGCCCGGCGGCTCACCACCACGGGACACGAGGGCCGGGCGATCTTCTCGCCAGACGGCCGATGGATCGCCTACCGGAGCGAAGTCGACGGCAACTACGATGTCTATGTGATTCCCGCCGAGGGGGGGACGCCCCGGCGGCTGACCTTTCATCCGGCCGCCGACGAACCGGTGGGCTGGACGCCGGACAGCCGCAAGGTGCTGTTCACCTCCCCCCGCGAGGCTTACGGCAATTTCCAGCGCCTCTATACCGTGCCCGTGGAGGGCGGGCGGCAGGAGGCCCTGCCCATGTGGCGGGCCGTGGAAGGCGCCCTGTCTCCCGACGCGGCCCGCGTCGCCTACGTCCCCAACAACAAGTGGCAGAAGGAATGGAAGCGCTACCGGGGCGGCCAGGCGACGCCGATCTGGCTGGCGGGGCTCAAGGATCTCAGGATCGAGAAGATCCCGCGCGAGGGGTCGAACGATTTCCAGCCGGTCTGGATCGGGGACCAGGTCTATTTCCTCTCCGATCGGGGATGGTCCGGTCAGCCTCTATGTCTATGACACCCGCACCAAGGTGGTCCGACGCCTGATCGACAACCGCGGACTTGACCTGAAGACCCTGTCCGGCGGCCCGGGCGGCCTGGTCTACGAACAGTTCGGTTCCGTCCACCTCTATTCCCTCGCCGACGGAACCTCCCGCAAGGTGGAGATCCGGATCGACGAGGACCTGCCCGCCACCCTGCCGCAAACGGTCGACGCGGCTCAGGACATCGAGAGCCTGGCGGTCTCGCCGGCCGGGGACCGGGTCGCCCTGGAGGCGCGGGGTGACATCCTCGCGGGGCCGGTGGGCAAGGGGCCGATCCGGAACCTGACCCAGACCAGCTCGGCCCACGAGCGGGACCCGGCCTGGTCGCCGGACGGTCGTTTCCTGGCCTATCTGTCCGACGCCTCGGGGGAGTATGTCCTGCAGATCCGGCCCGCGGATGGCCCGGGGCCGGTGCGCACGATCCCGGTCGGGGACCGGCCGAGCCTCCTGGAGGCGCCGCGCTGGTCGCCGGACGGCCGCAGCCTTCTCGTGGAGGACGCCGGCGCGGTTCTGTGGCGGGTGGATCTCGCCACCGGCGCATCGAGCCGGGTCGACGCGCGGACCGCGTCCGCCGTCTGGTCGCCCGACGGCCGCTGGGTGGCCTATTCCAAGCCCCTCGCCAGCGCCATGCACGCCATCTGGCTCTACAGTCTCGACACCGGCCAACACTTCCAGGTCACCGACGGCCTGGCCGACGCCCGCTGGCCGGTATTCGACCGCGGCGGCCAGGTCCTGGAGTTCGCCGTCAGCACCGATCTGGGCCTGTCCCTTACCATCCAGGACATGTCGGGGATGAACCACCCCATCAGCCGCACCATCTGGGCCGCGGTTCTGCGCAAGGACGGGCGTTCGCCGCTGGAGAGCCGGGATCCGGCGTCTCCGAGGCCCCCGCAGCCGTTCCGCATCGACCTCGACGGCCTTGACAAGCGGATGGTGGCCCTGCCGATCGCCGCCGCCAACTATGCGGGCCTGCAGGCCGGGCCCCCCGGGACCCTGTTCCTTGAGGAGCTTCCGGTCATCCAGCCGCGGTCGGGGGGGCGCACAGGTCTGAAGGTCAGCCGGTTCGAGCTCCCCACGGGCAAGCTGGAGCTTTTGGCTTCCGGCGTCGGCCAGTTCGAGCTGGTCGGGGAGGGCGCCAAGGCCCTCTATCGCGTCGGCCGCCGGTGGCGCCTGGCGGACGCCGCCCTGCCGCTCGCGGCCGGCGGGGTCGACCTTGACCTGGG
>FTAI01000307.1_pt1 | contig 17754 bp, 15 predicted proteins | sample 1638941 | NCBI WGS metagenome assembly FTAI01 (sample SAMEA3914813, study PRJEB12502) | metagenome | biome: forest; material: soil | place: Canada | collected 2011-07-07 | depth 0.3 m | reverse complement strand
CCACTTTGCGGGCGAAGGCCATGGCGCCCTCGCGCAGCTTGCCCTCCTCGACGATCTCGTCGACCAGGCCCATCTCCAGGCAGGCCTTGGCCGGCACGTGCTGGCCGCTGGTCATCATCTCCAGCGCCTTTTCCACGCCGACGATGCGGGGCAGGCGCTGGGTGCCGCCGGCGCCCGGGAGCAGGCCGAGGTTCACCTCCGGCAGGCCGCAGCGGGCCGACGGCACGGCGACGCGATAGTGGGCGCAGAGAGCGACTTCCAGGCCGCCGCCGAGCGCGGTGCCGTGGATGGCGGCGATCACGGGCTTGCTGGAGCCTTCCATGGCGTCCTGCACGTCGAACAGGCTGGCGCCCTTCTGCGCGCCGCCGAACTCGGTGATGTCGGCGCCGGCGATGAAGGTGCGGCCCTCGCAGATCAGCACGACCGCCTTGGCTTCGCTGTCCGCCATGGCAGCGGCCATGCCCCCGGCCAAGCCGTCGCGGACGCCCGCCGACAGGGCGTTCACCGGCGGCGAGTTCAGGGTGATGACGCCGACGTCGCCTTCGCGGGCATAGTCGGTCACGGCGTTGATTGCGGTCATGGCGTTTCCCTCGAAGACCTCGCGGGCGAGGGCCAGGCCGGCCCCGCCCGTTCAAATTCAAACGCGCGTTAGAGGCCACACGGGAGGGGCGCCCGTCAATGGCGTAGCACGGACGCCTCAGGTCAGAGCGTCAGCCGCCAGGTCTCGCTCTGGACTTCCGGTCCGAAGTCGCTGTGGAAGTGCGTCTCGATCAGCTCGAAGCCCCGGCTGGCGTAGATGTTGCGCGCGGCGGTCAGCATCGTGTGGGTCCACAACACCACCTCGCGGTAGCCGGCGGCGCGGGCGAAGGCCAGGCACGCGTCCACCAGCCGCTGGCCCAGCCGCATGCCGCGGGCCTCCGGTTCCAGCAGCAGCAGGCGCAGGCGAGCGACGCCCTCCGCGTCCGGCTCGCGCACCAGGAAGACGCAACCGACCCGTCGCCCGTTCAGCTCGGCGATCCAGGCCCGCGCGCCCGGGTCGTCCAGCTGCCGAATGATCTGGGCCGCCATATCCGCCACCACCGCCTCGAACACCCGGTCCCAGCCGTACTCGCGGCCGTAAAGCACCGCATGCCGCTCGACCACCCAGCCCATGTCGCCGGGCTGGACGCCGCGCAGGGCGATGGCGGCCGGCGGGGCGTTCGGGCCATTCAGGGCGTCGCGCACCGTGGCCATGGCCGCGACGAGCGTGGCCTGTTCCGCCTGACCCATTGGCGCGATCATCTCCGACACAAGCTGGGCGGACCGCCTGTCGAGACGGGCGAAGACCTCCCGGCCGGTCTCGGTGAGGTTCAGGCGGGTGCTGCGGCCATCCTTGGCATCGGCGCGGCGTTCCAGCAGGCCGCTGTCCTCCAAGCGCCGCAGCACGCGGCTGAGGTAGCCGGCGTCCAGGCCGAGGATTTCGCCAAGCTGCTTGGCGGTCAGCCCGTCGGCCTGCGCCAGTTCATAGATCGCGCGCCCCTCGCCCAGGGTGAAGCCGCTGCCCATGTGCGCCTCGTCCAGCACCCCAATGCGACGGGTGTAGAAGCGGTTGAAGGCGCGGATGGCGGCGACTGGGTCGGCGGGGTCAGGCGACATGGCGGATCCTCCTGGCGGGAGGTTCGGTTAGATGGTTGCCCAAGTCAACTAGTTGAGAGGGGGAGGCTACCCCACCGCCGCTTCGGGCAGCTCCGCGGCCTCTTCCCCCGCCAGCACCATCTCCAGGGCCGCGTACAGCCGTCCCACCTCGATGGGCTTGGCCACCACCGCGTCCATGCCGCAGTTGTGGTAGGCCTCGGTCTGGTGGGACATGGCGTTGGCGGTGAGCGCGATGATCGGCGTGCGGCGGCGGCCGGTGGCGATCTCCTCGTCGCGGATGATCCGGGCGGCCGTGGGGCCATCCAGCACGGGCATCTGGATGTCCATCAGGATCACGTCCCATTGGCCGTCGCGCCAGGCGTCCACGGCCTCCTGGCCGTTGCCGACGACGACCGGCTCCACGCCCACCTGGTGCAGCAGGGTCTTGAGGACCAGCTGATTCATGGGGTTGTCTTCGGCGGCCAGGATCCGGATCGAGCGCGACGGCGGCGCGAACTCCCGGTCGGCGTCACCGGCCACGGCCGGCCGCGAGGCCTCCGCCAGGCGCGTCAGGGGCAGGGCCACCGTGAACGTCGAGCCCACGCCGGGCGCACTCTGGACCGTCACGCCCCCGCCCATCAGGTTGGCCAGTTGCTGGCAGATGGCGAGGCCCAGGCCGGTGCCGCCGTACTTGCGGGTGGTCGAGGCGTCGGCCTGCACGAACTTGTCGAACAGGAAGGGCAGGCGCTCCGGCGCGATGCCGACGCCGGTATCGCTGACACGGATGCGAAGGGTCTCGTCCGGCCGCTCGACGCGCACGGCGACGCTGCCCTGCGGCGTGAACTTCAGGGCATTGGAGACAAGGTTGTACAGGATCTGACGCAGCCGCGTGGCGTCGCCCAGATAGACGCCCCTGGCCTCGTCGGTGATGTGCAGGACAAAGCCGATGTCCTTTTCGGTGGCCAGGGTCGTGAAGGCCTGGGCGACGCCGCCGGTGACCTCCTCGACGTCGCACTCGCCCTCCTCGAGCTCCAGCTTTCCGGACTCGATCTTGGAGAGGTCGAGGAGGTCGTTGAGGATGGCCAGCAGGGCGGCGCCGGCCTGCTGGATCACCCCCAGGCGCTCGGCCTGAACAGGGCTGAGCTCATCGCGGGCCATGGCCTGGACCATGCCCAGCACCCCGTTCAGCGGGGTGCGGATTTCGTGGCTCATGGTGGCCAGGAACGCGCTCTTGGCCGCGCCGCCGGCCTCGGCCGCGTCCTTGGAGTCGATCAGCTCGCGCTCGGCCTGGATCAGGCCGTCGATCAGGCGCTGCTGGGCGTCCTCGGCGGCGCGGTGGCGGGAGATGTCCACCATCATGTTCACCCCGCCGATCACCTGTCCGAACTCGTCGTGCAGGGGCGTGGGATAGGGCGCGAAGGGCACGCGCACGCCGTCGGGGCGCTCCAGGATCGCCTCGACGTCGCGGACCGGCGCCCCGGTCTTCAACGTGATGGCCATGGGACAGTCTTCGTCCGCCAGGGGCGTTCCGTCGGTGTTGAACTGTTTGAAACTGCCGCACCAGCGGGTCTCCAGCAGGGGCGGGCGGTGGCCCCAGAGGTCGACGGCGGCCTGGTTGTAGAAGGTCAGGCGGCCTTCCCCGTCGGTGGTGTAGACGGCGGTGGGCAGGGCCTGCAGCAGTTCGCCCATGCGCCGGGCGCTGTCGCGCAGCTGCGCCTCGTTGCGCTTGCGGTTGGTGACGTCGCGAGTCACCGACAGCTGGACCAGGCCCCACAGGGGCGTCTTCAGCGGCACCGCGTGGGTCTCCAGCCAGCGGCGGCGGCCATCCAGGCCGACGACCTCATACTCCCAGTTCAGGGACGCGCCGGCGCAGACGCGGGCGTGGTTCTCACGCCAGGTCGGCAGGTAGGCGGGGTCGAGGAATTCCGTCACATTGGCGCCGATAAGGTCGGCGGGGCTGTTGGCCCCCATCATCTTCGCCCCGGCGGCGTTGATCCTCAGGACCTCCCCGCTTTCGGCGACCACCTTCACGCAGTCAGGCGTGTGATCGTACAGGGCGCGCAGCAGGACATGCTGCTGGTGGATCGCCGCCTCGGCGTCCTTGCGTTCGGTGATGTCGCGCAGGGCCATGATCGCGCCGCTGAGATCGCCCGCCTCGTCCCTCAGCAGGTTGACGTCGGCGATGACGCAGACGCGCGGCGCGCCGGGTCGGTCGATCCAGACCTCGCGGTTGCGGACGGGCGCCCCGGTCCGCAGGGCCAGGGCCACCGGCGTATCTTCCATGGCCAGCGGGCGACCCTCGGGGGAATAGATCCGAGGCGGCGCACTGGCCAGCGGACCCCAAAGTTCGGCGCCTTCCCGATTGCATTGTACGACGACGCCGGCGACGTCGCAGATGAGAATGGCGGCCGGCAGCAGGTCCAGGCGAGCGGCGTCCGGCAAGTCGATGGCGTTCACCTCGCCGCTGCCGGTCAATGCCCCTTCTGACGCCGTCACCCCAACACCCCCATGCGGCCGACTGTCGCGGCGGCCTGAAGGGCCACGGTTATCAAGGGTCGACGAACAAAGTGTTTAGGCGCCACCATGGCGCGCACATTTCTATTTGGTTAAAGGCTGCCCAACCAAGCCAGCAAACGCTCGTTAACCTCGTTGGGGCGTTCCTGCTGGGTCCAGTGGCCGCAGCCGGGCAGGATGTCCGCGCCGCGCAGGTCGGGAACCTCTGCCTTGATCATCGCCCGCAGCTCATCGTGCGGCCGGCGTCCGAACATGGACAGCACCAGGTCGCGCTCGCCGCCGATGAACAGGGCAGGCTGCTCGATCTTGCGACCGCGGAACGTCTGCAGCCAGGCGAAGTCGCGGTCGTGGTTGCGGTAGCGGTTGATCGGCCCTCGAAAGCCCGACGCCGAAAACTCGCCGACGAAATAGTCCTCGTCGGCCCGGGTCAGCCAGGCCGGGAAGGGTTCGGGGTCGACCAGGCCCTTGAGCAGCGGGTCGCCGTGGACCTTGTCGTTCGGCCAGGCCCCGTCCGGGGCGTCGCCGCTGATGGCGTAGTAGAACCGACGCAACGCGCCGCGCACGTCGGCCTCCATCTCGGCCTCGGCCACGCCCTCGTCCTGAAAGTAGGCCTGGTAGAAGAACTTGCCGTTCTGGGTGAATACCGCCTCGAACATCTCGCGCATGGAGCGTGGGCCGATGCCGACGTAGGGCACCGACAGGCCGGCCACCGCCCGCACGCTGGCCGGCCGGGTGAGGGCGGTGTTCCAGACGATGGGCGCCCCCCAGTCGTGGCCGATCAGCACCGCCGGCTCGCCCGGCGTCAGGGCCTCGACCAGGCCGGCGACATCGCCGGTCAGACGCTCCATGGCGTAGGCGTCCACGGGCTGGGGCTTGTCGGAGCCGCCATAGCCCCGCACGTCGATGGCGCAGGCGGTGAAGCCGGCCGCCGCGATCGGGCCGATCTGGTGACGCCATGAGTACCAGGACTCCGGAAAGCCGTGGACCATGACCACCAGAGGCCCCGATCCCTCCATGGCGCAGCGCAGGGAAACCTCGCCGACATCGACCGTGCGGAACGTGCTCATGCTTTTCTCCTTACCGCCACCAGGGCGATTGTGCTGCTTCCTATCGCCATGATCGTAACGCAAACCAAGCCACGCCCGGCCCGGCGAACTGGACGCCGTGGAGCGGCTCTGCGCGCGGCGCCTGCAGTGGGGCGACACCCACCGCGACGTCGCCGCCCTGTGGATCCTGCTGCCCCATGACATCAGCATCCTGGACACCGTCCTGGGCGGCGACGTCCAGCCCCTCTGGGCCCGCGCGGACCGGCGCGCCGGCCAGGTGGCCGGCCTGGCGGCGGGGTTTTCGGAGGGCCGCATCGAGGCCGGCATCCGGCCCACGGCCTATGTCCGCACGCTGGAGCTGGTCTGCGAAGGCGGCGTCGCCAAGCTGGCCGATCCCGATGCGGATCACATCGTCATCGCGCGCAATGACGGCGACCCGACTTTCCACCAACCGGAGAACGGCGCGCCATCACCACCAAGTTGCCCCCGCTGCGGGAGTTGCGCGCCTTCCGCGACGACCTGACGGACGGCCCGCCGCCCAAGGCCACGGCGGCCGTGGGTTCGAAGACCGTGGAGACGATCACGCAATTGCGCATTCTGGCTGGCGTTCCCTAGGGAGACCGTGGGCCTATTGAAGGCGTACCGCCGGTGAAGCGTCTCTGTTATCGGTGTTCAGGAATGTCGCCGGCCCCGGAAAAGTCGGACGGTGGCGCGATCGGAGGAGAAGGCGATGGAAGACTTCAAGCTGCTCATCGGCGGCGCGCTGGAAGACGGCGACGCCACCATGGACGTGATCAACCCCGCCACCGAAGAGGTGCTGGCCAAGGCGCCGCGCGCGTCCAAGGCCCAGCTCGACCGCGCCGTCGCCGCCGCCAAGGCCGCCTTCCCGGCCTGGGCCGCCACGCCCATCGAGGAGCGCAAGAAGGCGCTGACCGCCATCGCCGACGTCATCCAGGCCAATGCGGCCGAACTGGCGCGCATCCTGACCCAGGAGCAGGGCAAGCCCATCGGCGACGCCACCGGCGAGGTGTTCGGCGCAGCCGCCTTCTTCCGCTACTTCACCATGCTCGACCTGCCGGTGAAGGTGCTGGACGACAGTCAGGGTCGCCGCGTGGAAGCCCGTCGCCGGCCGCTGGGCGTGATCGGCGCCATCGTGCCGTGGAACTTCCCGCTGATCCTGATGGCCTTCAAGGTTCCCGCCGCCCTGCTGGCCGGCAACACCATCGTGCTCAAGCCCGCGCCCACGACGCCGCTGTCGACCTTGCGGATCGGCGCCCTGATCAAGGACCTGCTGCCGCCCGGCGTGCTGAACATCATCGCCGACAACGGCGATCTGGGCGCGGCGCTGACGGCGCACCCGGACGTGCGCAAGATCTCCTTCACCGGCTCCACCGAGACCGGCAAGCGGGTGATGGCCGGCGCGGCCGAGGCGCTCAAGCGCATCACCCTGGAGCTGGGCGGCAACGACGCCGGCATCGTGCTGGCCGACAACGACCCCAAGACCGTGGCGCCCAAGCTTTTCGCCAGCGCCTTCCAGAACTCGGGCCAGGTCTGCATCGCCATGAAGCGGGCCTATGTACACGACAGTATCTATGACGCGGTGTGCGACGAGCTGGCGGTGCTGGCCGACGCGGCGGTGATCGGCGACGGCTTGGAGCAGGGCACCCAGTTCGGCCCGCTGCAGAACAAGATGCAGTACGAGAAGGTCATGGACCTGATCGCCGACGCCAGGAAGACCGGCAAGGTCATCGCCGGCGGCGAGGCGCCGGACCGCAAGGGCTATTTCATCCGCCCCACGATCGTGCGCGACATCACCGACGGCGCGCGCCTGGTGGACGAGGAGCAGTTCGGCCCGGTGCTGCCGGTCATCCGGTTCGCCGACGATCAGGACGCGGTGAACCGGGCCAACGCCTCGCCCTACGGCCTGGGCGGCTCGATCTGGTCGTCCGACCTGGACAAGGCCCACGCCCTGGCCGAGCGGATGGACACCGGCACGGTGTGGATCAACAAGCACGCCGACCTGGCGCCGAACATCCCCTTCGGCGGCGCCAAGTTCTCCGGCCTGGGCACGGAGCTGGGCGAAGAGGGCCTGGCCGAGTTCACCCAGCTGCATGTGATCAACATGGCGCGGTAGGGGGCGTTTCGAACTGGCATTTGATCGGGCGCAAATCGCCTGGCCCCTCTCCTCCCCAGAGCGAAGCGGAGGGGGAGGGGGGACGCGCAAGGAACGCCCGCGCTGTGCGCGGCCTGGCGAAGCGGTGGAGGGGGCTCCAGCTTGGCGCGGTCGTCTCCACTCCGCTGGAGCCCCCCATCGTCTCGGCGCTGCTGGCGCCGATCCACTTCCCCCACCGCCCCGCTCCCGCCCCGCCCGGAGGAGGGAACGGAGTATCGCCGCGCTGTGGGGTGTGTCTCAGCCCACTTCCCACAACACCCGACCATTCCCCAATATAAGTAGCGTCACTCCGCCCTTCTGAGTGCCAAAGCGACAGGTCCGTCGACTAGTCGACGGTGTTTTTCCTGGTTTGGTAAATTGAAAACGGCCAGGGTGAAGCTCCCCGGTGGCCGTTCTCAAGTGGCTGCCAACATTTCAGGCCGAAGCGGGCGATCAGATGCGCGCCATTGCAATGCCGGAGTGGCCGTTGAAGGTTTTCACCTTTCTTTGTGTGCGGTCAGACGGCAGCGTCCCGGCCATGGAGCTTTCCCTCTGGCCGGACGAAGTGGCGGCGCAGGAGCGCGCAGAGGCGCTCCTGGTCGAGCACCGAACCTGCAACGCCGTTGAGGTCTGGGACGAGGACGTCCTTTTCGCCTCGGTGACACAGACCAGCGGGTCGGCCTGACCCCAAGGCGCACGCCTTACGTCGCGGCGCCCCGCTTGCCGGGTTGCGGCCGCCGTCAGCCTTCGCGTATCCATGCAGGACAAGAAAAACGCGCCAGATTGGACGCGGGCTGAACTGCCGTTGGGGAACGCAAAGCGCCGCGCGCAAGCTTTTCCGCATCGAAGATTTCGGCACGCCTCGCCGGCGCCCGACGATAGCCGTCGGGCCGACGCCCACGTCTGGCGGCGCAAAGCCGATGGAGGATATGAATGGCCGGATTGTGCGAGGGCAGGGTGGCGATCGTCACCGGGGGCGGGCGTGGGATCGGGCGGGAATATTGCCTGATGCTGGCGGCCGAGGGCGCCAAGGTGGTGGTCAACGACCTGGGCGGGGCGCGTGATGGCATCGGCGCCGACCTTGGTCCCGCCGACGAGGTGGTCAACGAAATCCGGGCGGCCGGCGGCGAGGCTGTGGCCAACGGCGCCGACGTCTCCGACTGGGAACAGTCCAAGGCGATGATCGACCAGGCGGTGTCGAGCTTCGGCAAGCTGGACGTGCTGATCAACAACGCCGGCATCCTGCGCGACCGCATGCTGGTCAACATGACCGAGGCGGAGTGGGACGCGGTGATCAAGGTGCACCTCAAGGGCACGTTCGCTCCGGCGCACCATGCCGCCGCCTACTGGCGGGACGTGAACAAGGCCACCGGCGAGAGCGTCAACGCGCGCCTTATCAACACCTCCTCGGTCTCGGGCATCTACGGCAACATCGGCCAGACCAACTACGGCGCGGCCAAGATGGGCATCGCGGCCTTCACCATCATCTCGGCGCGCGAGCTGCGCCGCTACGGCGTCACGGTCAACGCCATCGCGCCGGGCGCTCTGACGCGCCTGACCGAGGACCTGGGTGGCCCCGTGACCGAGGAACGGCGCGAGTCCGGCGACCCAATGTGGGTGGCCCCGATCGCGGTTTGGCTGGCCAGCGAGCAGTCCGCCGAGGTCAGCGGCCGGATGTTCGAGGCCAGCGGCAACGTCCTGGCCATCGCCGAGGGCTGGCGCCGCGGACCCACCGCCAAGCCGACCAAGAATCCGCACGAGATGGGCCCCAAAGTGGCCGAGATGATGAAGACGGCCCGCAAGAACGCCGGAATGAACGGCATGGACCTGGACTAGGGCGCGGCCATGTACCTTACCGACCACGCCCGTCTGACACCCGACAAGCCGGCCATTATCTCGGCTGAGACCGGGGCCCAGGTCACGTTCGCCGCGCTGAACGAGCGGTCGAACCGCCTGGCTCAGTATCTCCACAGCCTGGGATTCGGGCGCGGCGACCACATAGCCATCCTGATGGAGAACAACCTGCGCTTCATGGAGCCGGTGTGGGCCGCCTTCCGCTCGGGCTTCTATGTCACCACCGTCAACCGCTACCTGCCGCCGGCCGAGGCCGCCTACATCATCGGCGACTGCGGGGCCAAGGCGCTGATCACCTCCTTCGCCAAGCGGGAGGCGGCGCAGGCGCTCCTCGACCTGATGCCGAACTGCCCCGTGCGGCTGATGATGGACGGGACCATCGACGGCTACGACGCCTATGAGGACGCCCTGGCCTCCGCGCCGCCACAGTCCTTGAGCGAGGAATGGATGGGCGATTCCATGCTCTACAGCTCCGGCACCACCGGCCGTCCCAAGGGCATTCTGCGGCCGTTGTCCCAGGCGACCGCGGCCGAGGGCTTCGCCACCCGGCAACTGGTCAACCGCTACGGCCTGACCAGCGACAGCGTCTATCTCTCGCCGGCTCCCCTCTACCATGCCGCGCCGCTGGCCTATGTGCTCAGCGTTCAGTCCCACGGCGGGACGGTGATCATGATGGAGCGGTTCGACGCCGAGCAGGCGCTGAAGCTGATCGAGCAATACCGCGTCACCCACAGCCAGTGGGTGCCCACGATGTTCGTGCGGATGCTGAAGCTGCCCGAAGCCGTGCGCACCGCCTTCGACCTCTCCAGCCACCAGGTCGCCATCCACGCCGCCGCGCCCTGCCCGGTGGAGGTCAAGCGCCAGATGATCGCGTGGTGGGGACCGGTGCTCTACGAGTACTACGCCGGCACCGAGGGCTCAGGGTCGACCTTCATCACCAGCGAGGACTGGCTGGCGCATCCAGGCTCCGTGGGCCGCGCGGCCCTGGGGGTGCTGCACATCTGTGACGACGACGGCGACGAACTGCCGATCGGCGAGCCTGGCCTGGTCTATTTCGAGCGCGAGACGCCGACGTTCGAGTATCACAACGACGCCGAGAAGACCCGGGCGGCCCGCCACCCCAGGCATCCCAACTGGAACGCCCTGGGCGACGTCGGCTACCTGGATGAGGACGGCTATCTGTATCTGACAGACCGCAAGGCCTTCATGATCATCTCCGGCGGGGTGAACATCTATCCCCAGATGATCGAGGACGCCCTGATTACCCATCCCAAGGTCGGCGACGTGGCCGTGTTCGGGGTGCCCGATGCTGAGATGGGCGAGGCGGTCAAGGCGGTGATCGAACCGGCGCCCGGCCACGATCCCACCGACGAGCTGGCGGCCGAACTGCTGGCCTTCGCGCGCGAGAACCTTGCCCACTATATGGCCCCGCGCTCGGTGGACTTCATCGCCGAAATGCCCCGCCTGCCCACCGGAAAGCTCTACAAGCGCCTGCTGAAAGACGCCTATTGGAAGGACCGGGCGATCTAGCCCGTCGGAGCCAACACCATGGACAAGGCCCGCAAGCGCGAGATCCTCCAGGCCTACAAGGAAGAGAGGCGCCCGCCCGGCGTCTTCGGCGTGGTCTGCGCCGCCACCGGCGAGACCTGGATCGGGGTGTCCCGCAACCTGACGCAGCAGCAGAACGGCGTCTGGTTCACCCTGCGGCTCGGTTCACATCCAAATCGCAAGCTGCAAGCGGCCTGGACGGCGCAGGGCGAGGGCGCCTTCGCGTTCAAGGTGCTGGAAGAGATCGACGACGAGGGCATGACCCCGCTCGGCCTCACCGACGCCCTCAAGAGCAGGGCGCGTGAATGGCGCGGGACCCTGAACGCCGACGCCCTGGTCGGCTGATGAACAGCCCCATCCGCATCGGGCTGCTCGGCGCCTCCAAGATCGCCCCCACGGCGGTGATCACGCCGGTCCGCGACAACCCCGGCTTCGCAATCACCGCGGTGGCCGCCCGCGACCCGGACCGCGCCGCCGCCTACGCCGCCGAACACGGCATCGCCGCCGTGGCGGCGGACTATGCCGCGCTGGTGAGGCGGGACGACGTGGACCTGGTCTACAACGCCCTGCCGCCGGCCGGACACTTGGCCTGGACCCTGGCCGCCCTCCAGGCCGGCAAGGCGGTGCTGTGCGAAAAGCCCTTCGCCATGAACGCGGGCGAGGCGCGGACCATGGTCGAGGCCGCCAGGGCCGCTGGCCGCCCGCTGGTGGAGGCGGCGCACTATCGCTTCCACGACGTCCTGCGCAGCGCCGAAGCTATGATGCGCGCCGGCGCGCTTGGGAAAGTCAGATCGGCCGAGGCGGAGTTCTGCGTCACCATCGCCCGCACGCCGGACGAACTGCGCTGGCGTGCGGACCTGGGCGGCGGCGGCCTGATGGACCTTGGCTTCTACCCGATCCACGCCCTGCGCACCCTGATGGGGTCCGAACCCGAAGTGCTATCCGCCTCGGGAACGTTCGAGGACGGCGTCGACTCCAGCATCACCGCCCGCCTCCGCTTCGGCGAGGCGGAGGCGACCATCGCCTGCGCCATGGCCCCGCCGTCGCCGTCCGCGCGCCTGGCCATCCAGGGAGACCGCGGCCGCCTGGAGATCCGGGTCTTCGTGGCCCCGCAGATGGGCGGCCGTTTCACCACGGTGATCGACGGCGTCGAGACCCGCCACCCGGTCGGGGGCCCAACGACCTACGCCGCCCAGCTGGTCCACGTGGCGCAGGTTTTCCGCGGCGAGGCCGACCCGCTCACCGGCGGCCAGGACGCGGTGGCCAACATGGCGGTGATCGACGCGATCTACGCGGCGGCCGGGCGGGGGTAGCGGGCAGCTGTTTCGACGGCATCGCTGGCGTGCGCGGCCTTGCGCCCCTCACATCTCGTGGGCGAGCCGCGCCACCCTCGCGTCACTGCCCTATGCGGGTGAGGAGAAGCAGGCTGCGGCGTCATTCGCCTCCCCTGCGAGCCCCTTGAGGCGATGCGGGGAAGGTGGCAGACCGCGAGGCGGGCTGGCGGAGGGGGCGCAAGGCCGCGCCGCCAACGGATGCAGGCCAGTTACGCTCCGACCTCAGCTCACCGGCGCCGGCCGGGCGCGCTGGTTGAAGAGAAGCTTCATACGGCGCTCCCGTTCCTCCTGGGACAGGGCGGCGAAATCCTCGGCCGGGCCGGCGGTGACGGCCAGGCCGCGCTGCACGGCGGGGCGGGCGCTGAGCTCATCGAACCAGCGTTTGAAGTATTTGAACTCATTGATGTCTGAGCCCTGTCCCTCGATGTTGATGGTCCACGGATAGGCGGTCATATCGGCGATCGTGTACTCGTCGCCGGCCAGGTATCGTCGGTCGTAGAGGCGGTTGTTCAGGACGCCGTACAGGCGGTTGACCTCGTCGGTGAACCGGCGGACCGCATAGGACTGATCGCCCTGGGTGTCGCCCAGGCGCCGGAAGTGGCCGCACTCGCCGGACTTGGGGCCCTGGTTGGCCATCTGCCAGATGACCCACTGGTTCACCTCGTAGCGGCCCCGCAGGTCCTGTGGGTAGAATTTCCCCGCCTTTTCCGCAACATACATCATGATTGAGCCGGACTCGAAAACGCTGATCGGCGCGCCGCCGCCTTCGGGTTCGTGGTCGACCAGAACCGGCATGCGGTTGTTGGGATTGATCTTCAGGAAGCCGTCCGTGAACTGGTCGCCCTTGCCGATGTTCACCGGCACGATGTTGTAGGGCAGGCCGCATTCCTCGAGCAGGATGGTGACCTTCTTGCCGTTGGGCGTCGGCCAGTAGTGCAGGTCGAGCATGCTTTGACTCCGTTGGATCTTGTGGCGGCAGCCTAGCCGGGGAGGCCCAGGGCTCAACCGACAAATTCTCATAGCAGGTGGTGGCGCTCACAAGGCGGAGAGGCGGGGGGACGCTCCTCGGCGCCCGTGCTAGCCTCGCGCCCATGGAGGAGAGTCGTCCCCATCTGATCTACTTCGCCGACCCCATGTGCTCCTGGTGCTGGGGGTTCGTTCCGGTCATGGCCCTGATCCGCCGGCGCTTCGGCGATCAACTGCCCATCCGCCTGGTGATGGGCGGCCTGCGGCCCGGCGCCGACAAGGCGATGACGCAGGCCGCCAAGGCCGACACCCGAAGCCACTGGGAACATGTCCACGAGGCGTCCGGCCAGCCTTTCGACTACGATTTCTTCGATCGCGAAGGGTTCGTCTACGACACTGATCCGGCCGCGCGGGCGGTGGTGCTGGCGCGGCGCCAGGACGAGACCCTGGCGCTGGCCCTGCTGGTGCGCATCCAGGGGGCCTTCTACGCGCAGAACCAGGACGTCACCGATCCATCGGTTCTGGCCGACCTCGCCGCCGAACTGGGCTTCGTGCGGGAGGACTTCGCCGCCCTGATGGCCGACGAGGGCGTGAAGGTGGAGACCTGGCGCGACTACGCCATCACCCAGCGCGCCGGGGTCACCGGCTTCCCGACCCTGGTGGCCGGTCCCAGTGCGGACGGGACCTTCGCCCTGGTGACGCGCGGCTTCAACGCGCCGGGCCTGGTGCTGCCGGCCGTGCAGGAGTGGTTCGAGACGGCCCAGGCCGCCTGAGGCTCACAGCAGGTCGCGCGGGATGTCCGCGTGTGTTTCCCGCTCGAAGACCAGTACGCCGTCGCGCCAGGCCTTGACGGACTCCGTCAGGTGGAAGGCTTGCACCGTGGCCGTAAGGTCGTAGGCCGCCTCGACCGCGGCGTCGAAGTCCTCGCCGGTGAAGTGGGTGCGGGCGGTCTGGGCCCAGTGGCAGGAGGCGGGATCGCCGGACGCGATCTGGGCCATGCTGGCGCCGGCGCGGGTCACGGCCACGTCAGCGCCGCGCGGCCGGACAACGGTCTGGGGAGGATCGTGGCGCAGGACATAGCGGCCTTGCGCGTTGGGGCCGGGGATCTGCGATCTTGCCTCACCCTGACCCTGCGGCAGCAGCGGGATCGGCAGGCGCGCAAGTTCGGACTCCTGCGGCCGCAGGGGAAGCTCCAGGCTCGATCCGGCCAGGGACAGGGTCAGGCTCACCGGCTCCGGCGCCGGCCAGACCAGGGGCCACAGGCTCTGGCTGATCGCCAGGCGGATGCGCTGGCCCTTGGCGAAGCGGTGCGCCACGAAGGCCATCGGCAGGGTGATCTCCACCGTCTCGCCGGAGGTCAACGGCTGGGGCTCGGCGTGGGAGCCGCGGTGCGTGAGGTTGCGCAGGGCGTAGGCGACCAGCCAGGACGATCCCTCCGGCGTCACGGCGCAGAGTCTGGCGGCCACCTGCGCGACGGGCCGGTCGGCCGCCACGGTCAGATGGACGATAGGCGTTCCGAGGATCTCCACGTCTTCGCCCAGCGGCGCGGTGTCGAAGACGATGGAGCGGACGTCATCCTGCGCCTGGTCGGCGGGCAGGCGATCCAGCCACTCGGGCTTGGTCAGGCCGACGATGCGGTCGCCGGCGATGGTGACGCCGCCGCCGCCGGCGGGGCGATCGGTGAGGGCGCCGGGCGCGAGGTTCAGGGTCAGCGCCGCCCGCTCGGGCGCCGGCCAGACCGGCTCGGCGATCCAGCGTCCCCGCGCCGGGTCGGGCGCGGCCTGGGCGGTGGTCTCGTGGGGCATGAAGGCGAGAAGCATGGGCTCGTCCATGATCCCGCTCGCCTCGCCCTTCAGCCAGTGCGCCCACCAGCGGACCTCTTCGTGAATCCAGTCCAGGCCCACGTTGCTGGCCCAAGGGTAGGTGTGGCCCCATGGGCCGACGAGGCCTTTGCGGGGAACGGTGAGGGACCTCAGCAGGCGGTCGACGGCGTTGCTGTAGGTGTCGGCCCAGCCCCCCACGACGTAGGTGGGGCAGGCGATGGCCGCCGGATCCAGCCGAACGGATCCTCGCTTCCAGTAGTCGTCGAAGCGCTGGTGCGAGATCCAGCGCTCCAGGATCGGCGGCGTGGCCTCCAGCCGTTCGCGCCAGGCTTCCGCCCAGCCCTCGCCGAACGCGGTGGGATTGGGCGGCGCGGCCATCACCGTCTTGAACAGCACGCCCCACTGCATGTTGGTCCGCCCCAGGGCGCCGCCGATGTAGTGGGCGTCATCGGTGTAGCGGTCATCGCAGCAGGCCATGGGCATGATCGCCTTCAGGGCCGGCGGGCGGAGCGCCGCGACCTGCAAGGTGTTGATCCCGCCCCAGGAGATGCCTCGCATGCCAACGGCGCCGGTGCTCCACGGCTGGTCCGCCAGCCAGGCGATGATCGCGGCGCCGTCCTGGAGTTCCTGCGGCGAGTACTCGTCGGTCATCACCCCTTCGGACTCGCCCGAGCCACGCACGTCGACGCGGGCATAGCCGATGCCCCGGCTGGCCAGCGCCGCGCCCCAGGCGTCGTCGTGGCCCCGGTAGAGGTCGTGTTTTCGGTAGGGGATGTATTCCAGGACCACCGGCGCGGGCGGGCCCTCTGGAATCCACAGCCGCGCCGAGAGCCGCACGCCGTCGGCCATGGGGACGCAGACGTGGTCGCGCACGGTGAAGGCGCCCGGTTCCGGCAGGCGCCAGGCGGCGCTCATGAGCCGGCCGCCGCATTCGCCGGCCCGATCACCGGCAGCAACGGGTGGACCCAGGCCAGGGCGGCGGGATAGCCCAGGGTGCAGCTCATGAACATCGGCCCGTAGCCGTGGCCGTGGTCCAGCGACCAGCCGGCCAGGGCCAGCACGCCCACGCCGCCCAGCGTGCCGCAGGCGCCGGCGATGCCGATGGCCGAGCCCATCAGCGGGACCTCAGGCGGCAACCCAGACGGCGCCCGGCCGCGCCAACGATGACGAAGGCCGGCCGCCAGCCAAGGGCCAGGACCGGGACGACCAGGGGCGCGACCACATTGCCGATGTTGGGGGTGGGTGTTGATGAAGCCCATGGCCAGCGAGCGCTCTTCCAGCGGGAACCAGGCCGCCACGGATTTCAGCGCCGCCGGGGCGTTGGTGGCCTCGGTGACGCCCAGCAGCCCCCGCACGAAGCCGAACTGGCCGACGGTGGCGGCCAGGCTCCAGCTGCCGACGCCCAGGGCGTAGCCGATCCGCACGCCGGTGCGGTCGATCAGCCAGCCGGCCGGGATCAGGGCGAGCGCGTTGGCCAGCTGGAAGACGGAGATCACCCAGGCGTAGTCCCCGTTGCTCCAGTGAAGGTCGCGCACCGGCTTGAGCAGGGCGATGATCTGGCGGTCGGCGTAGTTCAGGGCCCCGGCCATGAAGACCAGCCCCAGGATCAGCCAGCGCAGCCTCGCCGCGCCGTCCGCCGGCGCCTCGCCGATCGCTACCGCGTCACGCAACTCAATTTCCCCCGTTTTGGCGAGGGTAGGGGGCGTGCGGGAGGGCAGGCAAGCCTTGACCCTGGCGGGTCGCCCCGGGGACCCTTTGCGTCAGCCGGACTGAAGACCGCCGGGCAGATTCAAGAGCAGCCAACGGCCAGTTTCCCGCCTTCGCCACCCGCTTAAGTCAAGGAACCGACTCCGCCGTGTCGTGTTTTCTTCCGCAGAGCGACGCGACAGAAGTCTGCCTCGAATGCCCAACATGGGGCGAGCTACCGCGCCGTGATTATCTGATCATGGAGCTAAATCATGACCTTCAATACTATCAGCCTTGGCCGCCGCGTCCTGTTCGGCGCCGCCGCATGCGCCGCCAGTCTTGGCTTGGCGGTGCTGCCGACCCAGGCGCAGGATTCCTACTATGGCAACTATGATCGCAGCGCCTACGACCAGGACTACGGCACGGTGGAAGGCCTCACGGTCTCGCCGCGGCGGCGGGTGATCGGTCGTTCGGCCATCGGCGCGCCGATCGAACTTGTCCAGGCCTCACGGGTCGTGAGCTATCGCGACCTGGATCTGAACTCCGACTATGACGCCCATGTCCTGAAGGTGCGCATCGAGCGCGCGGCCCATTCGGCGTGTGACGAGTTGTCGAACCGCGTTGACGTCATCGATGCCGACAGCAACGACTGCTATCACGATGCGGTCCGCGATGGCCTCGACCAGGTCGCCTACAACATCGGCTACGAGCCGGCCTGGTAGACCGCCTGATTCCCCTGCAGATGCGAGAGGCCCGGCCGGCGTGACGCCGCCGGGTCTTTTCGCGCGCCGGTGAGGCCGCCATCGCCGGCCCGCGTCAGCGCCCGGTGAACTGGGCCGGGCGCTTTTCCATGAACGCCCGCATGCCCTCTGCCGCGTCCTTGGTCCGCAACAGCGGCAGGAGCTGGAGGAAGACGTGGTGGACGTGATCGTTGAAGGTCTCGTTCAGGCCCATCCGCATCATCTTCTTCGACGCCTGCACGGCCAGGGGCGCATTGGCGGCGATCTCCAGAGCCAGGGTGCGCGCCGCGGCGGGGAGGTCCGCTTCGGCGATGGCGGCGGAGGCCAGGCCCATCTCCACGCATTCGTCGGCGGTGAGGGTGCGGCCGGTGAAGATCAGCTCGGCGGCCTTGGACCAGCCGATCAGGCGCGGCAGGAACCAGGTCCCGCCGCTCTCGGGCACGATGCCGCGCTTGGTGAAGGCGGCGGCCATCTTGG
>FTAI01000301.1_pt1 | contig 17765 bp, 18 predicted proteins | sample 1638941 | NCBI WGS metagenome assembly FTAI01 (sample SAMEA3914813, study PRJEB12502) | metagenome | biome: forest; material: soil | place: Canada | collected 2011-07-07 | depth 0.3 m | reverse complement strand
CGTCAGGGGGACGGGTCGATGTCACTGCGAGCTTCTTAGAGACACCATGCAAATCGGCGACCTACTCGATCGCAATGCGATCGCCCTGCGCGTGAGCGCCGCCAACAAGCGCCAGGCGCTGGCCGTCATCGCCGAGATCGCGGCCCGCAACTTCGGGCTCGACGCCGGCGACGTGCTGGACGCCCTGACCGAGCGCGAGCAGGCCGGCTCCACCGGCGTCGGTCACGGTGTCGCGGCGCCGCACGCCCGGCTGGAAGGCCTCACGCGGCTGCGCGGGGTCTTCGTGCGCCTGGACCATGCTGTGGAGTTCGAGGCCGTGGACGATCAGCCGGTCGACCTGATCTTCGCCCTCTTCGCGCCGAAGGAAGCGGCCGGCGTGGAGCATCTGCGCGCGCTTGCCCGCGTGTCGCGGATCCTGCGCCAGTCGGAACTGCGTCAGCAACTGCGGCAGGCCCGCACCGCGGACGCCATCCACGCCCTGCTCGTTCAGGACCCGATCACCCGCTCGTCAGCGGCGTAAGCCATCCCTCTTCCCTCCCCTTCATGGGGAGGGTGGATCGCGCCGCCAGGCGCGAGACGGGTGGGGAAGTGTGGGTCGGGACTCCGCGTCCAGCTTGAACGCGGTTTCCCCACCCCGGCGGGCTGGCGCCCGTTCGACCCTCCCCACAAGGGGGGGAAACGCACTCAGTGCACGGAAACCGGCGCCAGTTCGTGCGCCAGGGCCGCGGCGACTGCGGAGTCGCGATCGGTCAACACCGCCAGGCGTTCGCCGTCGGCGCGGTGCACCGCATAGAGAGTCTGGTCGGGGCTCAGTTCAAACCCCTGGACCTGGCCGGATGGAACGCTGGCCAGAATTTCGGCCCCGCTCACAGGGCGCACGTAGACGAGGTTGGGGGCGCCCAGCGCCGCAAAAGCTTCAGTCGTCAGAATAGGCGTCATCATGACCACCTCCATAAAACTCAACGCCTCGAACGGTCGCCGGTTCAGCCGCCCGCTCGATGTCTGAGACGTCGGACATCCGACCGTCTCTTTTTGAACACTCAGATCTTTGCTTAAGCTCGGGTGCCGATGGGCACCTTGAGCACCCGTTTTTCAGGCTCGGGCCTGGCGAGATCTATGTGCAGTAGGCCGTGTTCGAGGTTCGCCTCTTCAACGACCATGCCATCGGCCAGGACAAAACTTCGGATGAACCCGCGCGCGGCGATGCCGCGATGCAGGAAGGCGTCCCCAGGCGTAGCGGCGTTTCCGTCGCGACGGCCCACGATCGTCAATTGCCGGTCCTCCACGGTCACGTCCAGTTGGTCGGGCGAAAAGCCCGCCACGGCCAGGGTGATCCGGATGCCTCCGTCCCCGCGGTCTTCCACGTTGTAGGGTGGATAGCTCTCCGCGGCCGCCTTGGCGGCGCGCTCGATCAGACTGCGGGTGTGCTCGAAGCCCAAAAGGAACGGGCTGTCGAAAAGTACCGACCTGTTCATCCTCAAAGAGTCCTTGTCGAAAGCGACTCTCCGATCGGGCCGCCCGGCAGCGGCGCGGCTCGACCGGACAAGGACTTATCTGGGCGCCGCCGGCGGGGTTTTCAATGCGTCGTCCGCCGCGCTGTCGCATTGCGCCCTATTGCACGCCGAACGGGATCGCAACGCCTTCGTAGTAGCTCTTGCCGTCGGCCGCCACGACCCGGACCAGCGCGATGTGGGGTCCCGGCGCGAGGGTTCCGGCCGGAAGCGTGACGCTGAAGCCCACGTTCACCAGGCCGGGGGTCTTCGTGTAGCTGGCGACATCCGGCCGGGCGGCGCCGTAGGCCGTCCCATAGGCCTTGCCGTCCACCACCACGTCCACACCCTTGGCCGGCGCCTTGGCGACCGGATCGAAGCCGAAGCCGTCGAGCCGGACAGGCTTGTTCGCGGGCGTCACGGCCGGCCGCTTGTTCAGCGGGTCCTGCGCCGCGCCGGCGTGGTCCAGGGAAAAGCCGGCGAGCTCCGTGCGCTTGGGCAGCCCCTTGGAGAGGCCCTCGGTGGGCGGCGTGGAGGTGGGCTCCGGCGGCAAGCTGGCGAAAGGGTCGGGCGGGACGTGCCGCTCCTTCGCCTTGTCGCAGGCAGCCAGCGGCAAAGAGGCCGTCAGGGCGGCCATCAGCGCGGCGGTCATGATGCGGCGTGTCACGTGGCGAACCCCAGATGGCCAGACAGCCCCTGCATAGTCTCTCTCCCCGCGCTTCGCCTAGACTGTTCGCCGGCCGGCGGCTCGCCGCCACATGACGCAAACTGATCGCAGACCTTCGTCGCCAGCTCCCCAGCCGATGCCGGCGCTTCGCCCGGCGCATGCCCGAAGCCAGCCGACGAGGTGACGCCAAGATTATGGCCTTGATGGTTGCGCGATTTTGACGCTTTCTGCTTGAAACGCGCCATATGCGGATCGAACCGCGGGCACTCGATCGGGAAGGGAACAGGGCATGACGTCGGAATGGAGTTGCGCGACCCGCGCGGCGGCGATCGGGGCGCTTCTGGCCGGGACCTTCCTGGCGCCATCCGCCGCGCTCGCCCAGGTCAAGGCCGGCTCGACCGACAGCCTCAGCTCCGGCTTCGCCGACCCGCCGAACAGCGCCCGGCCGCGCGTGTGGTGGCACTGGATGAACGGCAACGTCACCAAGGACGGGATCCAGAAGGACATCGAGTGGATGTCGCGGGTCGGGATCGGCGGCCTGCAGAACTTCGACGTCGATCTCCTGACGCCGCAGGTGGTGCAGAACCGCCTCGTCTACATGTCGCCGGAGTGGAAGGACGCGTTCCGCTTCGCGGCGGGCCTCGCGGACCAGAAGGGCCTCGAACTCGCCATCGCCTCCTCTCCGGGCTGGAGCGAAACCGGCGGGCCGTGGGTGAAGCCGCAGGACGCCATGAAGAAGCTCGTGTGGAGCGAGACCCTGGTCAGCGGCGGACAGGCTTTCCAAGGGCGCCTGCCCGAGCCCTCCCGCGTCACCGGGCCGTTCGGCGATCTGCCGGAGCAGCCCAGCATCCTGGGCGCGCCGGACCCCAACAAGCCGCGGCTCTATGAAGACACCCTCGTGGTCGCCTACCGACTGCCGGACGGCGCCGAGCCGCTGCCGACGCCCCGCGTCACCGCCGGCGCCGGAGAACCGCTCGACGCCTTGGCGCTGGGCGGCGGCAGCCTGCAGCGCACGATCGAGGTTCCGCGCGGCTCGGCCGAGGCCCCCGGAGCGATCACCCTGGAGTACTCGCACCCGGTCACCGTCCGCGCGATCGTCCTGGCGCTCAGCCCGGCGACGGACGCCTTCGGTCAAGGCGGCGCCGGCGTCAGTCCCCGCCTCGAAGCCGAGGACCCGCAAGGCCGCTGGACCCGCGTCGCCGAGGTGGACCTGCGGGGAACGCCCCAGACGACCGTCAGCTTCGCAGCCGTGACGGCGAGCCGCTTCCGGGTGGTCTTCCCGCCGCTCGCCAGTCCGGCGGAGGCCATGTTCACCGGGGTGCCGGGCGCGCAGATCATCAGCCTAGGCGGCCCGCCCTCGAAGGTGATCAGCGTGCGCGAGCTTCGGCTCTCCGGCGAGGCCCAGGTGAACCGTTTCGAGGTGAAGGCCGGGTTCGGCGTCGCCACCCAGTACTACGACCTGGACCGCGGCCTGCAGGACGAGCCCGGGGCCCCGGCGCCGTCCGTCATCGACCTCACGGGCCGCATGGGTCCCGACGGCCGGCTCGACTGGACCCCGCCGCCGGGGCGCTGGAAGGTGCTGCGGCTCGGCTATTCCCTGCTGGGGACGACCAACCATCCGACCACCAGGGAGGCGTCGGGGCTGGAGGTCGACAAGCTCGACGGGGCCGCGGTGCATCGCTACCTGGAGACCTACCTCTCCATGTACGCCGACGCCGCGGGCGCGGACCTGATCGGCCGCCGCGGCGTCAGGGCGCTGCTGACCGACAGCATCGAGGTCGGCGCCGCGAACTGGACGCCCCAGATCCTGGCGCAGTTCCAGCGCCTGCGCGGCTACGATCCCCGCCCCTGGCTCCCCACCCTGACCGGCGCGGTGATCGGCTCGCGCGCGCAAAGCGACGCCTTCCTCTACGACTACCGCCGCACCCTGGCCGACCTGTTGGCCAGCGAGCACTACGCCACGGTCGCCACGGTCGCCCACGAACACGGCCTGAAGGTCTACGGCGAGGCGCTCGAGGACCGTCGCCCGATGCTGGGGGACGACCTGGCGATGCGCAGCCATACGGACGTCCCGATGTCGGCGCTCTGGACCTATCTGCCGCAGAGCGGGCCCAAGCCGACCTACATCGGCGACATGAGGGGCGCGGCCTCCGTCGCCCACGTCTACGGCCAGAACCTGGTCGCCGCCGAGTCCCTGACCGCCGCCTTCTCGCCCTGGGCCTTCGCCCCGCACGACCTCAAGAAGTTCATCGACCTGGAGTTCGTCTCCGGCGTGAACCGGCCGGTGATCCACACCTCCGTCCACCAGCCGCTGGACGACAAGCAGCCGGGCTTCTCGCTGTTCATTTTCGGCCAGTACTTCAATCGGCACGAGACCTGGGCCGAGATGGCCAGGCCCTGGGTCGACTACATGGCCCGCAGCGCCTTCCTGCTGCAGCAGGGCCGCAACTTCGCCGACGTGGCCTACTTCATCGGCGAAGAGCGCCCGATCACCCAGCTCTTCACCGACCACGCCTTGCCGGACCTGCCGCGCAGCTACGCCTACGACTTCGTCAACACCGACATCCTCCTGAACCAGCTCTCGGTCCAGGGGCCGGAGTTGGCCACCCGCGGCGGGGCGCGCTACCGCGTGCTCTATCTAGGCGGCGACAGCCAGCGGATGACGCTGCCGGTTCTGAAGCGCCTCGCCGCGCTCGTCGAGGCCGGCGCCACCGTCATCGGACAGGCGCCCACAGCCAGCCCCAGCCTGGCCGACGACCCGCGCGAGGTCTCGGCCCTGGTCCACCGCCTCTGGAGCGGCGGCCCGGTCACCAGGCTGGGCGCCGGCCGCGTGATCGCCAGCCACGATCCGGAAGGCGCGCTACGCGCCATCGGCCTTGGGCCGGACTTCACCACCGGCCACGCAGCCGGCGGCGGTCCGGAGGTGCTCTTCCTGCACCGCCGCCTGAAGGACGGGGACCTCTACTTCGTCGACAACCGCAAGGATCGGCCGGAGACCTTCGAGGCCAGCTTCCGCGTGGCGGGCAAGACCGCGGAGATCTGGCGCGCCGAGACCGGCGCCGCCGAGCCGGCCACCTACCGCATCCAGGGCGGCGAGACCCATGTGTCGCTGCAGATGCGGCCCTACGACGCCTACTTCGTGGTGTTCCGCAAACCGGCGAAGAGCCCGTCCGCCGTCGCCCGCCAGACCTCCTGGCGGCCGGCCCAGACTCTCGGCCAGGCCTGGGACGTGAGGTTCCAGCCGGGCCGCGGCGCGCCCGCCTCCGCGCACCTCGAAAAGCTCTCGCCGCTCAGTGAAAGCCCCGATCCGGGGGTCCGCTACTTCTCGGGCGTCGCCACCTACCGGACGAGCTTCCGCGCCACCCCGCTGGCGCCCGGCCAGAAGGCCAGGCTCGACCTCGGCCGCATCGGCGACGTCGCCGAGGTGTCGGTGAACGGGGTCGCGGTCGGTACGGCCTGGAACGCGCCCTACCAGGTCGACGTGACCAAGGCCCTGCGTCCCGGCCAGAACACGGTGGAGGTGAAGGTCGCCGACCTCTGGGTCAACCGCCTGATCGGCGACCAGCAGCCCGGCGCGAAGAAGTTCACCTTCACCACCGCCCCCACCTACAAGCCCGACGCTCCCCTGCGCCCCTCCGGCCTGATCGGCCCGGTGACCCTGCTGACGACGCCCTAGGGACCTGCCGCCGGTAATTCGATCAGTCGCCGCGGGGCCGCCGCCCGCCACCGCGCGGCCGGTGCGGCGCCCCGGCCGATGCCGCAGCCGCACCAGATGGCGGGTGGGATTACGGTGACGGTGTACGAAATAGCTGATCCAAGCGGAGTCGAACCACCGACCCCTCGAACGCCCGAGCCCGTTCGCGGCCCTCCATCAGTTGGAAACCCCCTCGGCAGGCCGGGTCTTGAACATCAGAGTGATCCGGAGGCCGCTCGCGCGCCGCGACATCGGCCGCGCCACGTGCGGCGTCGTCCCGGGGAACACCGCCAGGCGGTTCGGCTTGGGATAGATCGCGGCCAGCACCTCGTCGCCCGCGGCATTGAACAGCAGGGTCTCCCCGGCCTGGTTCGGGGTCCAGGTGGGGTGGGCGTAATAGATCGCCGTCAGGTGGCTCTCGATGGTGGAATCGAGGTGCAGTCCGCCCTCGACCCCGCCCGGCATGGCGTTGGCGTAGCAGCGGGTGAGCGCATGTCCCATCAGCGGTCCGCGCTTCAGCAGCGCCCAGAGCTGGGCGATGATGGCGGCGTTCTGGGCGAGTTGGTCCTCGATCGCGGAGTCGCTCAGATCCTCGCGCCCGTCGCGCTGGTAACCCGCGTAGTGCTTGTAGAAGTAGCGGTCGCTCTCGGGCCCGTCGGCCGAGAACCCCCCATAGGCCCAGCCTGGCTGGCTGAGGAACGCCCAGACCGCCGCCTGCTCCGGGGGTTTGAGAAGATTGTCGTAGAGGGTGAGGGGCGCGACCACACGCGCCCCATTAGCGCGAGTCGCCACGGCCTCGATGTCTCGATCATGACGGCCTGACACAGACCCGAAACTTTCGGCGCCTCAGGCCGCCGCGGGATCCCGCGGCCCCACCTCCCAAAAGGCGAAGGCCCGCAACGCTAGCTGCGGGCCTCCATGGTGGAGCTAAGCGGAGTCGAACCGCTGACCTCTTGAATGCCATTCAAGCGCTCTACCAGCTGAGCTATAGCCCCGAGGTCTCGGGTCTTTCCGGAAAACCTTGCGGCCCCCGGGAAGGCGCGGAACCTATTCAAACAGCCTGACGCGATCAACCCAACATTTTAGGGTTTTTCGCCGCGGGGGTGGTCTACCGGTCGTCCTCGCCTTCGCCCGGCAGGCCTTCGATCTCGGTTTCGTCGAACTCGTCGTCCTCGTCCTCTTCCAGGAACGGCACGTCGGCGTCGTCCTCGACCTCTTCCTCGTCGGTGAATTCGCCCAGGTCCTCGGAGACGGCGGGCGCCGGCTCGGCGTCCTCGTCGTCGTCGGCGGCCAGGACGGGATCGTCGATCACCTCGTCGAGCTCGGGGGTGATGACCTCTTCTTCCTCTTCCTCATCCTCGGCCTCGGTGTCGGCGGCGACCTGATCGTCGCGCTCTTCCTCGGCTTCGGGCTCGGGAACGGTGGACCGGGCGCGGACGCGGCGGTTGCGCACGGCCTCGTCCGGGTCGAACTCATTGTCGCACTTGGGGCAGTGCGCCGGGCGCTTGGTGAGGTCGTAGAATTTCGCTTGGCAGTTGGGGCAGACTTGCTTGGAGCCCAGCTCGGGATTGGCCAAAGGCGATGGTCCTTGAGATATGTGGGGGGCGCGATCGCGAAGCGGGCTCCCTTGCCACGCACGGGAGGCGCTGTCAAAAGCAATCCCCCTCCTGAAACCCGAAGCCTGCGGAGGCTCGTTCCGAGAAGATGACGGCGGCTTCCATGACCGCCAGGCGCGCGGGCCCCTTGAAGGGCATATTGCGCGCCCCGGGGGACAAATCCATTTCGCATCGTGCGCTCATCCTGGGCGCGCTGGCGCATGGCGTGACCGAGATCGAAGGCCTGCTCGAAGGCGAGGACGTGAAGCGCACCGCCGCGGCCATGGCGGCCTTCGGCGCGGGCGTCGAACGCCTGGGCGAAGGGCGGTGGCGCGTCGAGGGCAAGGGCGGGTTTGCGGAACCGCAGGACGTCATCGACTGCGGTAACGCCGGAACCGGCGTGCGGCTGATCATGGGCGCGGCGGCCGGCTTCGGGATCGCCGCCACCTTCACCGGCGACGTCTCCCTGCGCGGGCGGCCGATGAACCGGGTGCTGAAGCCGCTGGGCGAGATGGGCGCCAGCTGGATCTGCCGCGCGGGCGGGCGCCTGCCGCTCACCCTCCAGGGCGGCGGGCTGAAGCGGATCGCCTATCTGCTGCCCGAGCCCTCGGCCCAGGTGAAGTCCGCCGTCCTGCTGGCCGGCCTCCACGCCGACGGCGGGGCCGAGGTGATCGAGCCCGAGGCGACCCGCGACCATACCGAGCGCATGCTGCGGGCCTTCGGGGCCGAGGTTCTGGTGACAGAGGAAGGACAGGGCCGCCGCATCGTGCTGGCCGGCGGCCAGTCGCTGACGGGTGCGAGCGTCCGCGTCCCTGGCGATCCCTCCTCGGCCGCCTTCCCCCTGGTGGCCGCCCTGATCACGCCGGGTTCGCAGGTCACCGTCGAGGGCATGCTGCTCAACCCCTTGCGCATCGGCCTCCTGGAGACCCTGGGCGACATGGGCGCGGACCTGTCGGTGACCAATGTCCGCGAGGAGGGCGGCGAGACCGTCGCCGACGTCACCGCGCGGCATTCGCAGTTCACGGGCGTGGACGTGCCGCCCGAGCGCGCGCCATCGATGATCGACGAATATCCGATCCTGGCCGTGGCCGCGGCCTTCGCCGAAGGCCCGACGGTCATGCGCGGCATCGGCGAGATGCGGGTCAAGGAGAGCGACCGCATCGCGCTCATGGCCCAGGGCCTGGCGGCCTGCGGCGTGGGCGTCGAGGAGGGTCCGGACAGCCTGACGGTGGTGGGATCGGTGCGCGCCAACCACGGCGTTAGAGGCGGCGCCCGCGTCACCACCCACGGCGACCACCGCATCGCCATGAGCCACCTGATCCTGGGCCTGGCCTCCGACCAGCCGGTCGCCGTCGACGAACCCGGCATGATCGCCACCAGCTTCCCCGGCTTCCTGGCCCTGATGCGCTCGCTGGGCGGGGAGATCGAGGCGGTATGAGCGCGGAGGAGTACGCACGGCCGGGCTTCGTGGTCGCGGTCGACGGCCCGGCCGCCTCGGGCAAGGGCTCCATCGCCGCCCGCCTGGGCGCCGAGTTCGACCTGCCGGTGCTGGACACGGGCCTGCTCTACCGCTGCGTGGGCGTGCTGCTGGACAGGGCGCACGAGGACCTGGACGACGAGGCCGCCGCCTGCGCCGCCGCCGCGATGCTGACGGCCGACCAGCTCGACGATCCGGGCTTACGCACCCGCGCCGCCGGCGAGCTGGCCAGCCGGGTGGCGGTGCATCCGCGCGTGCGCGAGCGGCTCATGGACTTCCAGCGCACCTTCGCCACCCAGGAAGGCGGCGCCGTCCTCGACGGCCGCGACATCGGCACGGTCATCGCCCCCGACGCGGCGGCCAAGCTCTATGTCACTGCCGCCCCGGAGGTCCGCGCCCACCGCCGCTGGAAGCAGCTCGAGGCCCAGGGCGAGGCGGTCGCCTACGAGGAGGTGCTGGCCGACATCCGCCGGCGTGACGCCCGCGATGGCGGCCGCGACACCGCCCCGATGCGCCCCGCGCCCGACGCCGTCTTGCTGGACACCTCCGAAATGACTATAGAGCAGGCCGCCGATGCGGCCCGCCGCATCGTCGAGGCGGCGCGCGCCAGGTGGCTCTCTTCCCAGTAGGAAGATCCGGCTGAGCAATCCCAACGCGCCTTCCCCTCGTACGGCTGCGGGCAGATTCACCAGCGCGGGGTATGCCCCGCGTCTTCGGTTCAACCCCTAACCCGACGTGGGGACTCCGTGCGACGGCCCCCCAGGGCGCGAAGGCGCTCTGGATTCTTGACTTAGGAATTGGTCATTTTCGCTTCGAAAATGACCGGGCCGCGCGGACCTCGCGTCATTCGATACGAAAGAAGACTATGGCTGACGATATGAGCATGAACCCGACGCGGGACGACTTTTCCGCCCTGCTGGACGAGTCCCTTGGCGGGCGCGACTTCATGGAAGGTCAGGTTGTCCAGGGCAAGGTCGTGGCGATCGAGAAGGACATCGCGATCATCGATGTCGGTCTGAAGACCGAAGGCCGCGTCTCGCTGAAGGAGTTCGGCGAGGAAGAAGGCAAGGATCCGATCAAGGTCGGCGACACCGTCGAGGTGTTCCTGGAACGCGTCGAAAACGCCATGGGCGAGGCCGTCCTCAGCCGCGACAAGGCCCGCCGCGAGGAAGCCTGGACGCGCCTGGAAGCCGTCTACGAGCGCAACGAGCCGGTCATGGGCGCCATCGTCGGCCGCGTGAAGGGCGGCTTCACCGTCGACCTCGGCGGCGCCTCGGCCTTCCTGCCGGGCAGCCAGGTCGACATCCGCCCCGTCCGCGACGTCGGCCCCCTGATGGGCCGCGAGCAACCGTTCGCCATTCTGAAAATGGATAGGCCGCGCGGGAACATCGTCGTTTCCCGCCGCGCCATCCTGGAAGAAGCGCGCGCCGAACAGCGCACCGAGCTGGTCTCCCAGCTGCAGGAAGGCGAAGTCCGCGAAGGCGTGGTCAAGAACATCACCGACTACGGCGCGTTCGTGGACCTGGGCGGCATCGACGGCCTGCTGCACGTTACGGACATGTCCTGGAAGCGCGTCTCGCATCCCAGCCAGGTCCTGGCCGTGGGCGACACCGTCAAGGTGCAGATCGTCAAGATCAACCCCGACACGCAGCGCATCAGCCTGGGCATGAAGCAGCTCCAGTCCGACCCCTGGGACGGCGTCGAAGCCAAGTATCCGGTGGGCGCCAAGTTCACCGGCCGGATCACCAACATCACCGACTACGGCGCCTTCGTGGAGCTGGAGCCGGGTGTCGAAGGCCTGGTCCACGTGTCGGAAATGTCCTGGACCAAGAAGAACGTCCACCCCGGCAAGATCGTCTCCACCTCTCAGGAAGTGGAAGTGGTGGTGCTGGACGTCGACGCCTCCAAGCGCCGTGTCAGCCTGGGCCTCAAGCAGGCCATGCAGAACCCCTGGGAGCAGTTCCTCGAACAGCACCCGATCGGCTCGAGCGTGGAAGGCGAGGTCAAGAACGCCACCGAATTCGGCCTGTTCATCGGCCTCGACAACGACATCGACGGCATGGTGCACCTGTCGGACATCGACTGGAACACCCCCGGCGAAGAAGCCATGGCGCGCTACAAGAAGGGCGAAGTGGTCAAGGCCCGCGTGCTCGACGTGGACGTCGAGAAGGAGCGCATCAGCCTGGGCATCAAGCAGCTGGGCGGCGATCCGCTGGCCGGCGACGTCTACCGCAAGGGCCAGACCGTCACCGTCCAGGTCACGGAAATCACCTCCGGCGGCATCGAAGTCCGCTTCGGCGAGGATGAAGCCCCGATCACGGCCTTCATCCGCAAGTCCGACCTGTCGCGCGACCGCTCCGAGCAACGCCCGGAACGCTTCGCCGTCAGCGACCGCATGGACGCCCAGATCACCAACGTCGACAAGGCCGCCCGCCGCGTTTCCCTGTCGGTGAAGGCTCTGGAAATGGCCGAGGAAAAGGAAGCCATCGAGCAGTTCGGCTCCTCGGACTCCGGCGCCTCGCTCGGTGACATCCTGGGCGCCGCCCTGCGCGAGAAGGCTCAGAAGGAATAGGCTCCGGCCTCATCCTGTAGGTATCTGGAAGGGCCCTTCCCCGGCGACGGGGGAGGGCCTTTTCGATTCTCCCCCCGGTAAGAAGGCTGGGCAGGCTCGCCGTGTCTCTTCAGTCGTCCCGCCGCTGCGGCGGCCGCTTCAAGGCTTCCAGCCCGGCCTGCACCAGGTGCCAGCCGGAGCGTGACAGGTCGAGGCTGGCCCAGGCGACGCCGGCGTCGCGGGCGGCTTCCAGGGCGACGACGGCGTTGAGGTCCTGCAGCATGACCGTCGGCCCCACCGCCTTGAGCAGGGCCACCACGCCGCTGAGGATCGGCCGATCCGGCGACAGTTCGACCAGTCCCGCGTCAAGCGCCGCACCGGCGAACCCCCGGCCCATCAGGCGGCGCACGTCATCGTGGGGCGAGGCCAGCCGCACCAGCACGCCGCCGAAGATCGGCTTCAGGCTTGCGATCACATCCGCCAGGGCGGCCGACGGCGCCCCCGGCTCCAGGTCCACGATCTCGGCGAAGGGGATCACCTGCCTGGCGGCCCGGAACTGGCCCGCCAGACGCAGAAGATCGCGGCGGGTCCGCTCGGATTTGGCGCAGGCCCAGGCGATGGGAACGATGGCGACCGGGGCCGGGCTCTGGCTGGAGGCGGCCGCCAGCACGCCCAGGCCCTGGCGCAGGGCCGCCAGGTTCACCCGTTCGCGATCGACGACGTTGAGGCTGTCCAGCGAGATGACCCTGGGACTTCCCCCGCCCATGGTCCGGACGCGAAGGCTCAGCGCCCAGCCCCGCTGGGCCGCTTCCGCCAGGCCGATGACAGGCCGCCAGTAGCCATCTACGGACAGGTCATGCCCCGTCGAGCCGGCCAGACGGGCGGCGAATCGGGCGGTGCTCGGAGAGGCCGCGAACGGCGTCGATTGAGCGGGCGCAGAGGCGTCCATGCCGGGCGAAATCCCAAAAAGTAGCCGCTGGTTCTCCCCCGAGGCGCTCACAGCCTTCGCATAAGGGCCTTTCGAGGCGTTTAACGCGGCCCTCGCGCTCGCAACCCCTTGAAGTACAATCAACGTTTGGGCAAAGGTCTCGCCCGGGATAGGGGCAGAGTGTCCATGATCAAGTCGGAACTGATCGCCGCGCTTGCGAGCGAGAACCCGCATCTGACGCAGCGGGATATCGAGCGCGTGGTGGGCGTCATCCTCGAGCGTATGATCAACGCCCTGGAGGAGGGCGGCCGCGTGGAGTTGCGTGGTTTCGGCGCCTTCTCCGTCCGCTCGCGGCCGGCCCGCGCGGGTCGCAACCCGCGCACCGGCGAAACCGTCGAGGTCCGCGCCAAGCATGTGCCGTTCTTCAAGAGCGGCAAGGAACTGCGCGCCCGCCTGAACGCGGACTAGGCGCCGCCCGACCCGGGCCCAGGGTTCCTCCTCATTGACGCTTGCCGCGAACCTCCGGAAAGTCGCGGCCATGGAGGATCCCGCATGTCCATCTTCAAGGAATTCCGCGAGTTCATCGCCCGCGGCAATGTCATCGACCTGGCCGTCGGCGTGATCATCGGCGCCGCCTTCGGCAAGATTGTCACCAGCCTGGTGGAACAGGTGGTGATGCCGCCCATCGGCCTGGTGCTGGGCAAGGTGGATTTTTCGCAGCTCAAGATCATCCTGCAGCCCGCCGATCCCGCCACCAAGCACGCCGAGGTGGCGATCCAGTACGGCGCCTTCTTCAACACCCTGATACAGTTCGTCATCGTCGCGGCGGTGGTGTTCCTGATGGTCAAGGGCGTGAACGCCCTGCGCCGCAAGGACGCCGAGGCGCCCGCCGCGCCGCCGGCGCCGACCACCTCGGAAGCCCTGCTCATGGAGATCCGCGACACCCTGAAGGCCAGATAGGACGGGACGTGGGGCCCGCGCCCGACATCACCCTGTACGCCTCGGTCTACAGCCGGTCGTTCACGGCGCGCTGGATGCTGGCGGAACTTGGCCTGCCGCACCGCGTCCAGGACACCGACATCCGCACGCGCAAGCAGAAGCACCCCGACTATCTGCGCATCAACCCCATGGGCAAGGTGCCGGCCATCGTCGACGGCGGCGTGGTGGTGACTGAGAACCGGGCCATCTGCCTCTACCTGGCCGACCGCTATGGCCTTGGAACCCTGGCGCCGCCAACGGACGACCCCCTGCGCGGGCCCTACCTGCGCTGGACCATCTTCGCCACGGCGGTGTTCGAGCCGGCGGTCTATCTCGACGAACCCGACGACCCCGCCGCCGCCAGCGGCCGGGGCTGGGGACGACGCGAGACGGTGCTGGGCGTCATCGAGGACCTCCTGAGCCATGGGCCCTGGATCCTGGGCGAACGCTTTTCCACCCCGACGTGGTCCTGGGCTCGCTGCTGTCGGTGGCCCTGTTCAACAAGCGCCTGCCCAAGACCCCGGTCCTGGCCGCGTACAACGCCCGCATCAGCGGCCGGCCGGCCTACAAGATCGCCGCGGCGGCGAACTGGCCGACGCCATAGCCTCAGACGCTCGGCCGCGAACCCTGCAAACCGCTGGCGCCTGGCCCCACGAGCCCCTACATCGCCAAACCATGGCACAGGTCAAGATTTGTGGATTGTCGACGCCGGAGGCGGTTGAGGCGGCGCTGAAGGGCGGGGCGGCGTACCTGGGCTTCGTGTTCTTCGACAACAGCCCGCGCAACCTCTCCCCGGACCTGGCCGCGGCTCTGGCCGAGCCCGTGCGTCCCACGCAGGCGAAGATCGTGGCCCTGATGGTGGATCCCGACGACGCCGAGGTGGATCGTATCGCCCGCATCCTGCGCCCCCACTTCATCCAGTTGCACGGCAGGGAGACGCCCAACCGCGTCCAGGCCGTTGGCGCTCGTGCGGGCCTTCCGGTGATCAGGGCTCTGCCGGTTTCGGACGCGGCGGACATCGACGCCGCCCGGGCCTTCGACGGCGCCGCCGAGCACCTGATGTTCGACACCCGCCCGCCCAAGGACGCCGATCGTCCGGGCGGCCTGGGCGAGGCGTTCGACTGGACCTTGCTGGAGGGCCGCCGGTTTTCGCGGCCGCATTTCCTGGCCGGCGGGCTGGATCCCTGGAATGTGTCGCAGGCCCTGAAGCTGTCCGGCGCGCCCCTTGTGGACGTTTCCTCTGGCGTGGAGCGCGGTCCCGGACTAAAGGACCCCACCCTGATCTCAGCCTTTCTCGAGGCGGTTCGCCGCGCCTGACGAAACACCGCCGTTTTATTGTGAACCCGTCCCTGACCCCCAACGACTACTCGGCCTATCCCGACGCCTATGGGCGCTTCGGCGACTATGGCGGTCTGTACGTCCCTGAGACCCTGATGCCGCTGGTCAAGGACCTGGGCGTCGCTTACGCGGCGGCGAAGGCGGATGAGGGGTTCCAGGCCGAGCTTGCCGGCTTCCTGAAGCACTATGTCGGACGGCCCAGCCCGCTCTATTTCGCGCAGCGCCTGACGGCCCACTTCGGCGGCGCGAAAATCTACCTGAAGCGCGAAGAGCTGAACCACACCGGCGCGCACAAGATCAACAACTGCATGGGCCAGATCCTGCTGGCCATGCGGATGGGCAAAACCCGGATCATCGCCGAGACCGGCGCCGGCCAGCACGGCGTCGCCACCGCCACCGTCTGCGCCCGCTTCGGCCTGCCCTGCGTGGTCTACATGGGCGCGGTGGACGTGGAGCGACAGGCGCCCAACGTGCTGCGCATGAACCTGCTGGGCGCGGAGGTCCGGCCCGTCACCAGCGGCGCCTCGACCCTCAAGGACGCCATGAACGAAGCCATGCGCGACTGGGTCACCAATGTGCATGATACCTACTACCTGATCGGCACCGCGGCCGGGCCGCACCCCTATCCGGTGATGGTCCGCGACTTCCAGGCCGTGATCGGAGTCGAGTCCCGAGCCCAGATCCTGGAGGCCGAGGGCCGGCTGCCGGACGCCGTGGTCGCCTGCGTGGGCGGCGGCTCCAACGCCATCGGCCTGTTCCACCCGTTCCTGGCCGACGAGAGCGTGCGCATCTACGGCGTCGAGGCTTCGGGCCACGGCATGGCCAGCGGCCAGCACGCCGCGGCCATCAATGGCGGGCGCCCCGGCGTCCTGCACGGCAACAAGACCTACCTGCTGCAGGATCGCGACGGACAGATCACCGAGGCCCACTCGATCTCCGCCGGCCTGGACTATCCCGGCATCGGGCCGGAGCATTCCTGGCTGCATGACGTCGGCCGCGCCACCTACCTGACCTGCACCGACGAAGAGGCGCTTGAGGCGCTTAAGCTGTGCACGCGGCTCGAGGGGATCATCCCGGCGCTGGAATCCGCCCACGCCCTGGCCCGGCTGGATGAGGTCACCCGCGCGGTGGGCAAGGACGGTATCGTGGTGCTGAACCTGTCGGGCCGCGGCGACAAGGATCTGGACACCGTGGCCGCGCACATGGGGCGGGCGAATTGACGCTCGCCCGGATCGACGCGCGTTTCGCGGCGCTGAAGGCGGAAGGCCGTGCGGGCTTCGTGGCCTATCTCATGGCCGGCGATCCCGACGCCGAGACGGCGCTGAACATCCTGCGGGGCCTGCCCGCCGCGGGCGCGGACTTCATCGAGGTCGGCTTTCCCTTCTCCGATCCCATGGCCGAGGGCCCGCCGATCCAGCGCGCCGCCCTGCGGGCGCTGAAGGCCGGCATGACCCTGAACGGGGTGCTGGAGACCGTGCGGCGGTTCCGCGAGGGCGACCAGATCACCCCCATCATCCTGATGGGCTACATGAATCTGCTGATCAACCACGGCCTGGAGGCGTTTGCGCGCGACGCTGCGGCCGTCGGCGTGGATGGGGTGATCGTGGTCGATTGTCCGCCCGAGGAGTCCGGCCCCATGGCCGACGCCCTGGATGGGGCCGGCGTGGCCCTGATCCGCCTGGCCACCCCTACCACCGATGACGCGCGACTGAAGGTCGTTGCGGAACGGACCTCCGGATTCGTGTATTATGTCTCGGTCGCCGGCGTGACCGGCGTCAAGGAAGCCGACGCCGCCGCCGTGGCGCCGGCCGTGGAACGGGTTCGGAAGGCCTCTGGTCTTCCTGTCGCGGTCGGTTTCGGCATCCGCACTCCCGAGCGCGCCGCGGCCGTGGCGCGCGTGGCCGATGCGGTGGTGGTTGGCTCGGCGCTGGTGGACGATATCGCCTGGGCCATCGCACAGAACCGTGATGCGGTTTCGAAAGTGCTGGAAACGGCCCAAGCCCTGGCTAAGTCTGTGCGCTTCGCACGAGTCAGGCACGACTGAGAGTTCGAAATGGCCTTGGCTGACGACAAGAGAAACAAGCCGGTGCGACCGCCGCCCCCCGCCAACCGCGAGCGTGGCGGCTGGCTGGCGAAGATCGCGCCGGGCGTGCGCAAGCTGGTCTCCAAGCGCGAGACCCCGGACAACCTGTGGGTCAAATGCCCCGACACCGGGGAGATGATCTACCGCTCCGACCTAGAGGCGGCCCTGTGGGTCACCCCGGCCGGCCGGCACATGCGCATCCGCCCGGACCTGCGCTTCGCCTTCACCTTCGACGGCGGCAAGTTCAAGACCCTGCCGATGCCGCGGTCGCCGGACGATCCGCTGGAGTTCAACTACGGCAAGTCCTACCGCGAAAGTCTGGCGGCGGCCCGCAAGACCACCGGCGAGCAGGACGCCATGGCCGCCGCCGTCGGCGATATTGGCGGCCAGTCCGTGGTGGTCCTGGTTCAGGACTTCGCCTTCATGGGCGGCTCCCTGGGCGTCGCCGCGGGCGAGGGGTTCCTGGCGGCGGTGGACGAGGCCGTCAAACGCGATGTGCCCTTCGTGGTCTTCACCGCCTCGGGCGGCGCGCGGATGCAGGAAGGCTCGCTGTCGCTGATGCAGATGGCGCGCACCACCCTGGCCATCCAGCGCCTGCGCCGCGCCAGGCTGCCCTATATCGTCGTGCTGACCGACCCCACCACCGGCGGGGTGCTGGCCTCCTACGCCATGCTGGGCGATATCCATCTGGCCGAACCGGGGGCCCAGATCGGCTTCTCGGGCCGCCGGGTGATCGAAAAGACCATCCGCGAGACCTTGCCGCCGGGGTTCCAGACCTCGGAGTTCCTGGTCGAGCGCGGCGTGGTGGACCGGGTGGTCCCGCGCAAGGAACTACCCGCGGTGCTGGGCTCGGTCCTGCGCACCCTGATGATGGGCAGGTCCCGCCTTTCCGCCGCCTGACCCCTCAAACGCCGGAGGGCCGCCGTTGAGGCCCGACTATGACGCCATCCGAGCCTCGGATCTG
>FTAI01000106.1_pt1 | contig 17789 bp, 16 predicted proteins | sample 1638941 | NCBI WGS metagenome assembly FTAI01 (sample SAMEA3914813, study PRJEB12502) | metagenome | biome: forest; material: soil | place: Canada | collected 2011-07-07 | depth 0.3 m | reverse complement strand
GCAGGCGGCCCAGAACCGCCGCAACGAAGCCTCCAAGCTGATCGGCCAGGCCAAGGCGAAGAAGGACGAGGCCGAGGCCGCGCGCCTGATGGCCGAGGTCGAGGGGCTGAAGGGCGAGATCGTGGCCCAGACCGAAGCGGAGACCCGCCTGGGGGCGGAGCTGCGCGAGCTTCTGGCAGGTCTTCCCAACCTGCCGGCCGATGACGTTCCCGACGGCGCCGACGAGCGCAGCAACGTCGAAATCCGCCGCTACGGCGAGCCCTTCAGGCTGGAGCGGGTGCAGGATCACGTCGACCTTGGCGTGGCCCTGGGCATGGCGGATTTCGAGGCTGCGGCGCGGATGTCGGGGTCGCGGTTCACGGTGCTGAAGGGCCAGCTGGCGCGTCTGGAGCGGGCGCTGGGCCAGTTCATGCTGGACTTCCAGACCCAGGAGCACGGCTATCTGGAGGTCTCGCCGCCCCTGCTGGTGCGCGACGAGGCGGTGTTCGGCACCGGCCAGCTTCCAAAGTTCGCCGAGGACCTGTTCCACACCACCGACGGGCGCTGGCTGATCCCCACCGCCGAGGTGTCCCTGACCAACCTGGTGCGCGAGCAGATCACGCCGGAGGAAGCGCTGCCGCTGCGGCTCACCGCCCTGACGCCCTGCTTCCGGTCCGAGGCCGGCGCGTCGGGCAAGGACACCCGGGGGATGATCCGCCAGCACCAGTTCTGGAAGGTGGAGATGGTGGCCATCACGACCCCCGAGGAGAGCGAGGCCGAGCACGAGCGGATGGTGCAGAACGCCGAGGCCATCCTCAGGGCGCTGGAGCTGCCGTTCCGCACGGTGGCGCTGTGCACGGGCGACATGGGCTTTACGGCGCGCAAGACCTTCGACCTGGAAGTCTGGCTGCCCTCCCAGGACACCTATCGGGAGATCAGCTCGATCTCCAACTGCGGCGACTTCCAGGCCCGGCGCATGGACGCCCGGTGCAAGAAGGCCGTGGAGAAGGGAACGCGGTTCGTCCACACCCTCAACGGCTCGGGCCTGGCGGTGGGCCGGACGCTGGTGGCGGTGATGGAGAACTACCAGGACGAAAAGGGACGCATCGCCATTCCCCAGGCGCTGCATCCGTACATGCGCGGGGTGAAGCATATCGGCGGTGAGGGGTGAGGGGGGCGGGCCTGTTGCTCCCTGCCCCTTGTGGGCAGGGTCGGTCCGCAGGAGCGGGGTGGCGAAGTCTCGCCACGACAACGACTTGCGGCGTTTCGGTTTCTGGGCGCGGGCAGGACTCCCCCACCCTGACCGCTTCGCGGTCTTCCCTCCCCACAAGGGGGAGGGCGGGGGAAGAGCCATGAGAATCCTCGTCACCAACGATGACGGGATCCACGCCGAGGGCCTGGCGTGCCTGGAGCGGATCGCGCGGGCCCTGTCCGACGATGTCTGGGTCTCGGCGCCGGAGACCGAGCAGTCGGGCGTGGGGCGGTCGCTGACGCTGTCGGATCCGCTGCGGGTCCGGTTCGTGGACGAGCGGCGGTTCGCGGTGGAGGGCACGCCGACGGACTGCGTCATGCTGGCGATCCAGTACCTGATCCCCGACCGCAAGCCCGACCTGGTGCTGTCGGGGGTGAACCGGGGGCTGAACGCGGCCGAGGACGTCAGCCTGTCGGGCACTGTGGCGGGGGCCATCGAGGGCATGGCTCTGGGCGTGCCGTCCATCGCCCTGTCGCAGATGGTGCGGGTGTTCCACGATAGCGAGCGGGCGCTGTTCGAGACGGCCGAGGCCTTTGGGCCAGGGCTGGTCCAGACGTTGGTGGAGCAGGGCTGGCCCGGGGATGTGGTCCTGAACGTCAATTTCCCGGCCCGGCCGCCGCAAGAGGTTTCCACCGTTGAGGTGACGCGCCAGGGCTTCCGCGATGTGCGCACCCGCTATGCCGAGAAGCGCACGGACCTGAGGGGCCGCGACTACTACTGGCTGGGCTTCCGCAACGAGCCGTCGCGGCCGCCGGAAGGCACGGATCTGAGGGCCGCCTATGAGGGCCGGATCTCTGTGACGCCCCTGCACATCGATTTGACGCACATGCAGACCGTACACGCCTTAAAAGCAGTCGTGGGCGGCGCGCCGCCAAAACTGCGCGCCAAGTCCGGGCGACACGGGGCGTCATGAAGAAGCCGGTCAATCATCCCGACAACGATCCAGACAGCCCGATGCGGCGGCTGATGGGCGCCCTGCGTTCGCAGGGGGTGACCGATCCGGGGGTGCTGGCGGCCATCGAGAAGACGCCGCGGGACCTGTTCACGCCCGATCTTTTCAAGGCGCGGTCGTTCGAGGACTCGGCCCTGCCGATCGCCTGCGGCCAGACGATCAGCCAGCCCTACATCGTCGGCCTGATGACGCAGGCCCTAACGCTGGAGCCGCGGGCGCGGGTTCTGGAGATCGGCACGGGGTCGGGCTACCAGACCGCAATCCTCGCGCGGCTGTCGCGGCTGGTTTACACGGTGGAGCGCTATCGGACCCTGATGCGGGAGGCCGAGGCGCGGTTCAAGGTCCTGCAACTGACCAATGTGATCACCAAATTCGGCGATGGCGGCCTTGGTTGGGCAGAACAGGCGCCTTTCGACCGCATTATGGTCACGGCGGCGGCGCCGGGGGAGCCTACAGCTCTGCTAACCCAGCTCAAACCGTCAGGAGTCCTGGTGGCGCCGGTGGGGAAGGGGCCTATCCAGCAGCTCTGCCGCTATGCGGGCGACGGCAAGGGCGGATTTCCAAAGGACGTTCTTTGCGAGGTTCGTTTCGTGCCGCTGTTGGACGGCGTCGCACGCGAACCTTGATCGCCCGCATCACGCCACTGTGGAGTGCGGGCCCGGATCGGATTAACCAATGCTTTACTACAACGCCTCGACTCATTTTCGCGCGACGAAGGGAGCGGCGATGAAGCGATTCTTGATGCAGTCGGCGGCGATCGCCCTGTTTGGGGCCAGCCTGGCCGCCTGTGCGACCCCGACCTATCCGGCGCGCGGCGAGGCGACGCTGTTGAACCCGCCGCCCCAGCCTAGGCAGGAGGCCGCTCGCCCGCAATACGCCGCGCGGCAGGCCGAGCCGCAGCCCATGTCCGATGACATGCCGGCCGCGCGCGCCGCGCCCAGCGGCTCGGTGCGGACCGCGGCTCTGGCGCCGCTGAACGCAGCGACGCCCGCCACCTCTGCGGGACGCCCGGCGGCCGACGAGTCCGCCGCGCCGATGACGCCCAGCGCACCGGAGCATCCCGTGACCGGCGCCGAGCGCGCCGCGGCGCCGGAACACATGCCCGTTCCGGGCGGAGCGACGGCCCCGGCCGCGCCCGCTCCGACGGCGACCCCGGCCCCCACGGCAGCCGCGCCGGCGCCAGCCTATACGGCGCCTGCGCAGACCGCCGCGCCAGCGGCGACCTATGCGCCGCCGCCGGCCCAGACCGCCTCACGCGCCGAGCGCCGGCGCGCCGAGGAGCCGCGCTATGCCGTCACCGGCAAGGTCGTGGCCTCGAGCGGCGTGTTCATGGAGTACGAGGTCAGCAAGGGCGACCACGTCGACGCCCTGGCCCGCGAGTTCTCCACCTCGCGCAAGGCCATCGTCGAGGCCAACCACCTGCGGAGGCCCTTCAGCGTAAGGCCCGGCCAGATGATCAAGATCCCGGTCTCCAAGGCCTACGTCGTCGAAGGCGGCGACACCCTGAACCTGATCGCCAAGCGGTTCGACGTGCAGGTGGCGGAGCTGATGGAGCTCAACAAGGTCTCCCTGCGCAACCTCTCGCCAGGACAGAAGGTGGCCCTGCCGGCCACGGCGCGCGACCGCGGCCCGATCCGGCTGGCGGGCGGCGACATGGCCGAAGCCGGGCCGCGCCGGATCTACTCCGCGCCCCCGAACTATGTGCCGCCGGCCCAGAACCCCTACGGCGGCCACGTCTATTCGCCGCCGGGCGACACCTATGCGCCGCCGTCTTCCTCTTCCGGGACCCAGATGGCGACCCAGGTTCCGCCGCGGGCGATGCCGCCCGGCCGGCCGCAACTGCCCGACACCTCGCCGCCGCTGAATGACGCCGACGTGGCGCGCGCCGCCAAGGGGCGGTTCATCTGGCCGGTGCGGGGCGACGTGCTGACCCGCTTTGGCCCCACGGGCGTGGGCCGCCGCAGCGATGGCCTGGACATCAAGGCCCCGCAGGGCACGACGGTGAAGGCCGCCGCCGACGGCGACGTGGTCTATGCCGGCGACCAGGTGCCGGGCTTCGGCAACCTGGTGCTGGTCAAGCACGCCGACGGCTGGGTGACGGCCTATGCGCACCTGGACCGGCTGAGCGTGCAGATGCGTCAGACCGTGACCCAGGGCCAGGAGATCGGCCAGGTGGGGCTGTCCGGCGGCGTGACCGAGCCCCAGCTCCACTTCGAAGTCCGCTACGCCCCCAACCCCGCCGACAAGGCCAAGCCGGTGGACCCGGCGCTGGTGTTGCCGCGGTAGGGGTAGGGATCAGAGGGCGTAACCTGTGCAGCCTCCCACGGCTGCGCCGCAGGGCCCTCCCTACACAAGCGTGTTCCCAGCTCTAAGTGACCGTCTTTCTTGTCCTTCTCCCCAGAGGGAGAAGAAGGGCCCGGGCTCGAAGAGCGTGGGAGGATGGGCTCAGGCTTCTCGAGACTAGCCCGCCGCGCCCGCCCCCTCGGACGCGTGCTCATACTCCTCGGCCAGGACGATCCACGCGGCCTCCGCGGTTTCCAGCCGTTCGGCGATACGGGCGCGGCGCTGGTTGAGGTCGGCGATCTTGGCCGGGTCGTTGGCGTAGAGCTTCGGGTCCGAGAGGGCTGCGTCCAGTTCGGCGAGCTGCTTGGTTTCCCGGGCCAGGACCGCCTCGGCGGCTTCAAGCTTGCGCTTCAAGGGGCCGATCGCCTGACGGGGCCTGGGTGGCGGCGGCGGGGGCGCGACGGGCTCGGCGGCGGCGAGCTTGGGCGGCGCCTTGCCGGCCTGACGGGCGCGGTCGAGGACGAACTTGGCGTAGTCGTCCATGTCGCCGTGGAAGGGCTTCACATGGCCGTCGCTGACCAGCCACAGGCGGTCAGCCACCAGCTCCATCAGCGAGCGGTCGTGGGTGATCAGGATCACCGCGCCCTCGTAGTCGTTCAGCGCCTCAGTGAGGGCGCGACGGCTGTCGATGTCCAGGTGGTTGGTGGGTTCGTCCAGGATCAGCAGGTGCGGGCGGTCCATGGCGATGATGTTGAGCAGCAGGCGGGCCCGCTCGCCGCCGGACAGGCTCTCGACCTTGGTCTCGACCTTCTCGTAGCTCATGCCGAACTGGGCCAGGCGCGAGCGGCGCTGGGGCTCGCTGGCGTCGGGCAGGGCGCGGCGCATGATCAACAGGGGTGTGTCCTGCGGGTCCATGGCCTCGATCTGGTGCTGGTGGAACCAGGCCACTTTCATGCGCCGGTCGCGGTGGATGTGGCCGTGCTCGAGCTTCAGGTCGTCGGCGATCATGCGGGCGAAGGTCGACTTGCCCGCGCCGTTGACGCCCAGCAGGCCGATCCGGTCGTCCAGGTCGAGCCGCAGGTTCATGGCGCGCAGGATCGGCGGGCCGCCGTAGCCGACGGCCGCGCCTTCAAGGCGCACAAGCGGCGGGGCCAGGGGCTTTTCGGGCGAGGGCAGCAGGAAGGGGGCGACGTTCTCCTCGATGGAGGGCGCCACATTGGCCAGCTTGGCGATCGCCTTCATCCGCGACTGGGCCTGGCGGGCCTTGCTGGCCTTGGCGCGGAAGCGGTCCACGAAGGACTGCATGTGCGCGCGCTTGGCCTCGATCTTGACCCGCGTGGCCTCCAGCAGGCGCTGCTTCTCGCCGCGCAGGCGTTCGAACTCGGAAAAGCCGCCGGTGTAGAGCTCCAGCTTGCCGTCGGTGAGGTGCAGGATGGCATCGACGGAGTGGTCCAGCAGCTCGCGGTCGTGGCTGATGATCAGGGCCGTGTGCGGGTACTTCTTCAGCCGCGCCTCAAGCCAGAGGGCGCCTTCCAGGTCGAGGTAGTTGGTGGGTTCGTCCAGCAGCAGCAGGTCCGGCTCGGCGAACAGGGCCGCGGCCATGGCCACGCGCATGCGCCAGCCGCCGGAGAACTCTGACATCGGCCGTGAAAGGTCGGCGGTGTTGAAGCCCAGGCCCGCCAGGATCTCGGCGGCGCGGGCCGGCGCGCGGTCGGCCTCGATGGCGGCGAGCCCGGCATAGATGTCGGCGATGTGCTCGGGGTCGGCGGTCTCCAGCTGTTCCACCAGGCTGGCGCGGCGGGTGTCGGCCTCCAGCACAGTGTCGAGCAGGGAGACGGGGGTGGAGGGGTGCTCCTGTTCGACGGCGCCGATGCGCGCGTCGCGGGGCATGGAGATGTCGCCGTCGCCCTGGCTCAGGTGGCCCAGGATGATCTTGAACAGGGTGGTCTTGCCCGCCCCGTTGCGGCCCACGAGGCCGACCTTGGCCCCATTGGGCAAGCTGACGCTGGCGTGGTCGAAGAAGCGACGCCCCCAGGCGTCGTAGACGAGATCGTTGATGCGAAGCATGACTTGGAAAACCGCTGGATTGGAGGTGGACAGACCTAGGGCGTCATCCGCCAGAGACTGGGCTTGGCGGGCAGGGCGGCGCTAAGGCCGTCTGGTCGTCCGAGGTCCAATCTCTGTCACGGTCATCCTTTCTCGCGCACCGCCTTGGCGGACGCGGCGGGCGTCGTTATAAGCGCCCACCCATCAAAAACCAAACCTTCAGCGGGCCTTTTCACAGACCATGACCGAACGCACCTTCTCGATCATCAAGCCAGACGCCACCAAGCGGAACCTCACCGGGAAGGTCAACGCGGTCATCGAAGACGCCGGCCTGCGGATCGTCGCCCAGCGCCGCATCAGGATGTCCAAGGCCCAGGCGGAAAAGTTCTACGAAGTCCACGCCGCGCGCCCGTTCTACGGCGAGCTGGTGGAGTTCATGACCTCCGAGGCGGTAGTGGTGCAGGTGCTGGAAGGCGACAACGCCGTGGCCAGGTACCGCGAAGTCATGGGCGCCACCAACCCCGAGCAGGCCGCCGAAGGCACCATCCGCAAGCTCTACGCCCTGTCGGTGGGCGAGAACTCGGTGCACGGCTCCGACAGCGCCGAGAACGCGGCCATCGAGATCGCGCAGTTCTTCACGGACGGAGACATCACGGGCTGAGGTTGGGATTTCCTGGTGAGGGCGGAACCCCTCACCCTCCCGATGCCGAAGGCAGTAGGAGGATGAGGGGGTCAGGCGCCCGCGGGACTCCTAAGTCGCCGCTTCCAGCTGCCCGCAGATGAACGCGTCCTCGCCGGCGTTCAGCAACGCGGCCAGGACCGGCTCGGCCCTGTCGCGGGCGACGATCAGCATCATGCCAACGCCGCAGTTGAAGGTCCGGCGCATCTCCGCGTCGGCGACGCCGCCCTGTTGCTGCAGCCAGGCGAAGACCGGCGGCTGGGGCCAGGCGTTCCAGTCGATGGCGGGCGCCAGGCCATCGGCGATGACGCGGGGCGGGTTCTCGATCAGGCCGCCGCCGGTGATGTGGGCCGCGCCCTTGATCAGGCCGCCCTTGGCGAGCGGCAGGACGCTGGTCACGTAGATCCGCGTGGGCGTCATCAGGGCCTGGGCCAGGGACTGGCCCGGGGCGAAGGGGGCCTCGGCGGTCCAGGCCAGGCCCGTCTGGTCGACGATGCGGCGGATCAGGGAATAGCCGTTGGAGTGGGGGCCGGAGGAGCCCACGCCGATCAGCAGGTCGCCGGGGCGCTGGGCGTCCAGGGTGGGAAGAACGGCGCCGCGGTTCACGGCGCCGACAGAGAAGCCGGCCAGGTCATAGTCGTCTTCGCCGTACATGCCCGGCATCTCGGCGGTCTCGCCGCCCACCAGGGCCGCGCCGGCTTGGCGGCAGCCTTCGGCGATGCCGGCGACCACGCGGGCGGCGGTATCGACGTCCAGCTTGCCTGTGGCGTAGTAGTCGAGAAACAGCAGCGGCTCGGCGCCCTGGGCCAGCAGGTCGTTGACGCACATGGCCACCAAGTCGATGCCGACGGTGTCGGGCAGGCCCGTCTCGATGGCGATCTTCAGCTTGGTGCCGACGCCATCGGTGGTGGTGACCAGCAGGGGATCGTCATAGCCGGCGGCCTTCAGGTCGAACAATGCGCCGAAGCCGCCGAGGCTGGCGTCGGCGCCTGGCCGGCGGGTGGCGCGGGCCAGGGGCTTGATCTTCTCGACCAGGGCGGCGCCCGCGTCGATGTCGACACCGGCCTCAGCATAGGTCAGGCCATTACGGCGTTCTCTCATGTGACTGCGATATTCCGGGGCAAGAGCTGTAGGAAATGATCATAGACGATCGGTTCGCGCTTGCAGACTCGGCCGCTCGCGGCGCTATAGCTAGCCGATGAAGCCTATTACGACCACCGCCGAACTGGCGGCGTTTTGCGATAAACTGAAAGGCCAGCCCTTCGTCGCCGTGGACACCGAGTTCATGCGCGAGACCACCTATTGGCCCAAGCTGTGCCTGATCCAGGCGGCGGCGCCCTCGGCCGAGGCGGTGATCGACCCCCTGGCCGACGACATCGACCTGTCGCCCTTCCTGGAGATCCTGCGCGACGAGCGGATCGAGAAGGTGTTCCACGCCGCCCGCCAGGACGTGGAAATCTTCAACAATCTGGGCGCGATGCCGATGCCCCTGTTCGACACCCAGATCGCCGGGATGGCGGCGGGGTTCGGCGAGCAGATCGCCTATGACGCCCTGGTGCGCCAGATGCTGAAGATCGACCTGGACAAGTCCAGCCGTTTCACCGACTGGGCCCGGCGGCCTTTGAGCGACTCCCAGCTGACCTACGCCCTGGCCGACGTGACCCACCTGGCCGAGCTCTATCCCATGCTGCGCCAGCGCCTGGAGAAGGCCGGCCGCATCGCCTGGGTGACCGAAGAGATGATGGCGATGGCCGATCCGGCCCTCTACGACGTCGAGCCGGAAAACGCCTGGAAGCGCCTCAAGCCTCGCCGGCACACGGCCAAGTACCTGGCGGTGTTCCGCGCCGTGGCCGCCTGGCGTGAGCGCACCGCCCAGACCCGCGACCAGCCGCGCGGCCGGATCCTGAAGGACGAGGCCATCGACGAACTGGCGACCCAGGCGCCCACGGACGCCGACGGCCTGAACCGGTTGCGTTCGGTGCCAAAGGGCTTCGCCGGCTCGAAGTTCGGTCCGGACCTGCTGGAGGCGATCAAGGCGGCGCTGAAGGATCCGGAGGCCTACGCGCCGGTGATCGAGCGCAACCACGCGCCGTCGTCGCCGGCGGCTGGGGCGGTGGTCGAGTTGCTGAAGGTGCTGCTCAAGGCCAGGGCCGAAGACGCCGGCGTGGCCTCCAAGCTGATCGCCACGGTCTCGGACCTGGAAAAGATCGCCAACGACGACAATTCCGAGAGCGCCGCCCTGCACGGCTGGCGGCGCGAGGCCTTCGGCGAGGACGCCCTGAAGTTGAAGCGCGGCGAGCTGGCCCTGGTGCTGGACGGGACGCGGGTGCGGGTGGTCCCGGTGCGCAGGGCGCAGAAGGCCTAAGGTCCGAACCTAGGCCAGATCGATCGTCACGGCCGTGGCCACCGGATCGGCCAGGGGGCTTGCGAAGGTCAGCGTCAGGTCGGGGCCGATCTGCTCCAGGGTCACAGGGCTGGCGTCGGCCAGGCGGCGGGCGGATCCACCCGCCTGCAGGTCCTTGATGACCAGACGCTGGCCGCCGGCCTGGCCCTTGATGATCAGGTTCAGCCGTCCGGCGGACTGGGTGAAGCGGACCGCCTGACCGGTGTCGGTGACGCCGTCTGAGCGGGTCCAGGGGCGGGTGGCGTAGATCGCCTCGCCATTGGCGCGCAGCCAGGCGCCGAACCGCTTCAGCCGGGCGAGCTGCTCGGCGGGGATGGCGCCGTCGGTGGCGCGGGGCCCGACATTGAGCAGCAGATTGCCGTTTCGCGAGACCGCGTCGATGAAGTCCCCGATCAGGGTCTGTGGCGCGGCATAGTCGGCCTCGGTGTCATTGCGGTTGAACCCGAAGGAGAAGCTCATGCCACGGGTGGCTTCCCACTTCTTGGCCTGGGTGGTGGAGAAGCCGGTGTATTCGGGGGTGCGGAAGTCGCTGTGCGGAACCGGCTGGGGGATCACGCCGTGATCACTTCGGCCCTTTCGCCTTGCCATAGCGGCCTTGATCCTGGCGTCGGCCCGGCGTCGGATGAAGGGGATCTTCAGCAGGCTGCGCTGCAGGCTGGCCGCCACCCAGCGGTCGTTGACGACGCCGTCCGGCACGGCCTCGTAATAGTCCGAGAACAGACGATATAGCGCCTCTGGGCCGGTCGGCCAGGCGATGTCGTTCCAGAGCACGGAGGGTTCGTAGCGCGCGATGAGCTCGCGGGTCTGGGCCATGGCGTAGGCTGGGTAGTCGCCGCCGGGCGTGGAGGCCATGAAGTCGGCCAGGGTGCGGATCGGCCGCCGATTGAAGGTCCAGTCTATGCCGCCGGAGTAGTACACGCCAAAGCGCAGGCCAACGGCGCGGACGGCGGCGGCCAGTTCGCCGACGATGTCGCGGGCGGTGGTCCAGCCTTTCTGGCGCCGGTTCTCGACCTGGCTGGGCCACAGGCAGAGGCCGTCGTGGTGCTTGGTGACCAGCACGACATAGCGCGCGCCGGCGTCGCGAAAGGCCTCGGCCCAGGCGGCGGGGTCCCAGGCCTTCAGGCCCTCTTCGAAGGCGGCCTTGAAATCCGTGTACGGGGCATCGCCATAGGTCGCCTTGTGGAACTCGGCCGAGGGCGTGCCGGGCACCTTGATCGCGTTCCAGTACCACTCGGTATAGGGCGTCATGGCGATGGCGCGGTCGTAGTCCTTGGCGAAGGCCTCGCCGATGGAGCCGAGGCGCGGGGCGAAGGCCGGGATGGCGAAGGCGCCCCAGTGGATGAAAATGCCGAACTTGGCGTCGTCATACCAGGCGGGCAGGGGGCGGGCGTTCAGCGCGGCCAGGACCGGGTCGGGCGCAGCCATGCTCAGAAGATCACCCGCTCCTCGCCCCACCAGAGCGGCGAGCGCTCGAGGTCGATGAATTTGCGCTCGTCCTCGAGCAGAAGCCGGCCCGCCGACTGGGCGTCCGGGTGGGTGTTGCCCAGCACGTCCTCCAGGCTATCCCACCAGAGCTGGGCGACGCCGTCATAGCCCTCGGGCCCGGCGCGGGCGATGCGCAGGGCGGCGGAGGCTTCCACCGGCAGGCTGTGGAGCTGGACATAGCGGCGGATGCGCAGGGCCTCTCTGACGCTGGCGACCAGGGGTGCGTGGTGGTCGAACCAGTAGGCCTGGAAGGCTTCGCGCGTGAACTGGGGCCGCCGAACCAGGCAGAATGTCAGCTTGATCATGCTCGCGCCCTCCCCAGACGTCATTTGAGGCGTCAGTTTGCATTGGACGCACGTGGCGTCAGGCAAGCAGTCTAGTCCCAAAATCACAGGAGGAAGCCATGGCGCGTCTGGCGGGCAAGGCGGCGATCGTCACCGGAGCGGCGTCCGGGATCGGGCGGGCGAGCGCGGTGCTGTTCGCCGCCGAGGGCGCGCGCGTGCTGGCGGTGGACCGTCCGGGCTCGGACCTGGATTTCGCCGATCGCACGATCGAGACCCTGGGCGTCGACCTGGCGGCCGCCGACGCCCCTGAGAGGGTGGTGGGACGGGCGCTGGAGGCGTTCGGCGCGCTGGACATCCTCTACAACAACGCCGGCATCGGCTCGAACGCCCTGGCCTCCGTGATGACCGACGAGGCCTGGGACATGGTCCAGGATGTGAACCTCAAGGCGGTGTTCCGGATGTGCCGCCAGGCGATCCCGCACCTGATCCAGTCGCCGGCGGGCCGGATCATCAGCACCGCCAGCGTCATGGCCAACGGCACGGACTATGGCCTGTCCGCCTATTGCGCCTCCAAGGCCGGCGTCGTGGGGCTGATGCGCACCCTGGCGCTTGAGCTGGGCAAGCATGGCGTCACGGCCAATGCGGTGCTGCCCGGCGCCATCCGCACCGGCATGACCGCGCGCGGCTTCGCCGATCCGGCCATCGCCGACGTCTGGGCCAAGAAATCGGTGCTGCGCCGCCTGGGCGAGCCCATCGACGTGGCGCGGGTGGCGCTGTTCCTGGCCTCGGAAGACGCCGGCTTCGTGACGGGCCAGGCGATCGCGGCGGACGGGGGGCTGACGCTGCGGATTTGAGAGGGCGGGGGCTGGGTTGGCGTCTCGCCGCGTTGGACCATTCCGTCACCTCGGGCAAGGCGAGTGTCAGCGGCGAAGACCCGGGGGCTGGCCGCGCCGGCTCCTCGCATGAAATCGTCTTGGAAGCGGCTCGGCCGGCCCTGGCTCTACGCTGCGCGACGGCCGGGGTGACAAAGGTCAGATGCGTTCGGGGCGAGATCAGCGCGCGCGCCGCGCGCCGCGCGCCCGCCTAGCCTAGCGCACCAGCGCCTCCAGCTGCGCCTCGGCGTTCCGGTCCGCGACGTCGGCGGCGATGGCCGCGCCGAGCTTGGCGGCTGCGGCGCGGTAGGAGGGGTCTTCGATCAGGGTCTTGAGGCCCACGGCGATGGCGCTGGCGTCCGCGTCCCTGGGCAGGCGAAGCCCAGCGCCGGCGTTCACCACCCGGGCGGCGTTGTCGTCCTGGTCACGGCCCATGGGAAGGCACAGCAGGGGTACGCCGGCCATCAGGGGTCGCAGCGCCGAGGCGTGGCCGGCGTGGGTCACGACGGCGGCGCAGAGGGGCAGCACCTGTGAATGGGGCGCGCTCTTGACCACGGCCACATTTCCCGGCGCCGGGAAGTCGGCGACGTCCAGGACCGGGCCCAGGGTGACCAGGCCCCGGGTCCGCATTGCCCCCAGGGCCTCGATGACGTTGCGCACGGTGGGATCCTGGCCCTGGTACATGCTGGAGAAGGTGACCAGCACCAGGGGATCGGCGCACTCGGGCGGCCATGGCGAGGACCAGGGCTCGGCCCAGGCCGGATCGGCCAGGTATGGCCCGACATGGAGGAAGGGCAATGGCGGGTCCTTGACCACGTCGAAGGCCGTGCTGGTGGCCATCAGGATACGCGGCGCTGCGTCCAGCTGTTCCAGCATGTCGTCCAGCGGGGCCAGGCCCAGGCCGTCGCGGGCGGCGTTCAGGGCGGGCAGGCCGGACTGGTAGGCGCCGCGGGTGGCCTCCGCGATGCGCCGATAGAGGTCCAGCACCCCTTCGTCCTCGGCCGGGGGCAGGCCGCCGCCGAAGGGCGGGGCGCCGGGCATGGTCGGGAAGGGCCAGATGTTGGCGGTCAGCAGCGCCAGGGGCAGGCCGCGTGATTCGGCGGCGGCCATGACTCCGAACAACAGCTCCTGGGAAACCACCACGTCGGCGCCGATGTCGTCGATGGCCTGCAGCGCGTCGTGGGCGTAGGCGGCGGCCGGCGTGGCGATGAGAGCGCTGTTAAGGCCGTTGATCACTTCCAGCGGGCTCTTGTGCTCCCAGTCGCGCAGGGGATCGGTGGTGGGGGACTTGTCCGGGCGCGAGGGGGCCGTGCGCCAGGCCCTGAAGGACACCCCGACGCCGGCGGCGTCGGGGGCGTTGCAGGCGTCGCTGAGCACCAGAACCTGGTGGCCGCGGTCGACAAGACCTTTGGCGACAAGCATCAGCGGCTGGACGTGGCCGCCGCCTTCCCAGGTGGCGAAGAGAAATCGGGCCATGCGAGCGCCTTTCGTGGGGCCGCTCGATACTGAGTCCGGCGGGTGGCTAGCAAGCCCTGTCATGTGACTGACACTGAAATGCTTTCAGAAAGGCATGGGGAGTCGTCGGACGGTTCTTTGGCTGCGCGCCGGGCCAGCATTCCACAGCCGACGGACAGTTATCGGCTGTGCTGGTGCTCGCGCCTCGCCAGTGCGTTACTATGTCTGGGACGAACGGCGTGGAGGCGGCAGACGGTGTTCTCGCATTCGATCGTCGAACGGCTACGTGAGGTCAGGCGGAGCGCCGCGCGGCTCGGCGGACGCAACCCCGACGGGCGAGCGCGGCTGGTGGACACCACCATGCTCTATGCGCCGAGGTCGGGCGGGGTGAAGCGGTACCTGACCGCCAAGCGCGCCTGGTTCGCGGCCGAGCGGCCGCAGGTCCGCCACACCCTGGTGGTCCCGGGCGATAGGCACGGCCATGACGGGGCCGGCGCCCTGTCGATCTATGCCGCGCCGCTGCCGTTCGGGGACGGCTATCGTTGGCCGGTGGGCAAGACCGCCTGGATGAAACGTCTTTTGCGGCAAAGGCCCAGCATCATTGAGGCGGGCGATCCCTATACGCCGGGGTTGGCGGCGCTGAAGGCCGGCGAGACCCTGGGCATTCCGGTTGTGGGCTTCTGCCACACGGATCTGGGCGCCCTGGCGGCGCTGCACATCGGCGAGTGGGCGGAAAAGCCGGTGCGCCGGCACTGGGGCGAGATCTACCGTCGCTTCGACCGCGCCGTAGCGCCCAGCCGGTTCATGGCCCAGCGCCTGGCCGAGGCGGGGGTGCCATCGCCGATCGCCCTGCCGCTGGGGGTGGACACCTTGACCTTCCACCCCTCGCGCGCGGATCCGGAGGGCCTGCGCCGGCGCCTGGGGCTGACGGCGAATCACCGGCTGCTGGTCTTCGCCGGGCGCCCGGCGCGGGAGAAGCGGGTGGACGTGTTGGTCGAGGCGGTGGAGCGGCTGGGCGAGCCCTATGTGCTGCTGCTGGTGGGCGCGGCCGCGGCGGCGGCGCAGAGCTCCAGCCGGGTGATCGAGCTGCCCTACATGACCGACCCCAGGGACCTGGCCGCCCTGATGGCCAGTTGCGACGCCTTCGTGCACGCCAATGACGCCGAGCCCTTCGGCCTGATCGTGCTGGAGGCCATGGCCAGCGGCCTGCCGGTGGTGGGCGTGGCCTCCGGCGGCGTCGCCGAGAGCGTGGACGAGGGGGTGGGCCAGCTCGCCCTTCGCTCGACCCCGGAGCAGTTCGCTGCGGCCATCGAGGCCCTGTTCGAGCGTGACGTGGCCGCGGTCGCCGCCGCCGCCCGCGCCCGCGCCAGCGCCGAGCACGGCTGGGACCGCGTCTTCACCCGGTTGTCGGCGGTCTACGCCGAGCTGACCGGCGCGGAGGCGTTCGGCTCGCAGAGGGCGCACGGGGTGAACTGAGCGCCTCTTCCGCCTCGATCACCCCAGGGGTTGCCGGACGCCACGGAGGGGGCCTAAGCGGGCGTGGCTGGCGGGAGACCCTGATGCTCGACGATCTGAAGAAGAACAATCGCGACTGGGCGGCCAAGAAGATCGCGGCCGATCCGGGCTTCTTTCGCCGCCTGGAGGGCCAGCAGGCGCCGGAGTACCTGTGGATCGGCTGTTCCGACAGCCGGGTGCCGGCCAATGAGATCGTGGACCTCGATCCAGGCGAGCTGTTCGTGCACCGCAACGTCGCCAACCTGGCCCCGCCACAGGACGCCAACTACCTGTCGGTGCTGCAGTTCGCCGTCGACGTGCTGAAGGTCAAGCACATCATGGTCGTGGGCCACTATGGCTGCGGGGGCGTCGCCGCGGCCGTGGACGGCCAGCGGCGGGGGCTGGTGGACCACTGGCTGCACCCGATCCGCGAGGTCGCCCACGACCACCGTCACGAGCTGGCGGCCTTGCCGCAAGACACTGAGCGCCTGAACCGGCTGTGCGAGCTGAACGTCATCCGCCAGGTGCGCAATGTCGCCTCCGACGTCTTCGTGCAGGACGCCTGGGCGCGGGGCCAGTCGATCTGCGTCCACGGCTGGGTCTATTCCCTGCACACCGGCCTGGTGAACGACCTGGGCGTGACGGTGAGCGCCGTCGCGGACCTGGAGACGTTCCCAAACTAGGAATGCGCTCAAGAGGAGCCCGCATGCTGGGTCATCTGTCGTTCGGCGTCGCGGACCTGGAGCGGTCCGGCGTATTCTATGACGCGGTTATGCAGGCGCTGGGCCAGGCCCGGGTCTATGACGGGCCGCGGTCCATCGGCTATGGCGCGCCAGGAACCGGCCGGGACAAGCTGCTGCTGATCCTCAAATCGGAGGGCGCCGGCCCGCCGGGGCCTGGTTTCCACCTCGCCTTCGACGCGCCCAGCCGCGAGGCGGTCGACCGCTTCCACGCCGCCGCCCTGGCGCATGGCGGGAGCGACAACGGCGCGCCCAGCCTTCGCCTCAACTACAGCCCCACCTACTACGCCGCCTTCGTCATCGATCCCGACGGCCATCGGCTCGAGGCGGTCCACCAATAGGCAGGCAGGCGTCTGACCTGGCGCCCAGCCTGGAACAGGCGCGCGCCGGCGCCGTTGAAGGACCGCGGCGCCGGCCGGTCGGCGCTGCGCCTTCCAGGGCAAGAGGCGGCCATGAGCGACACGGAATCCCAGGGCTTCGAGACCCAGGCGCGGCGCGCGGCCGAAGAGGAACGCCGCATACAGGAGCAGGTCCGCCAGTCCGAGGACCGCTCGTTCGGTGGCGAAGGCGCCAGGAGCAAGAAGGCCATGCAGGCCGGCGCCCGGGTCTATCCCGAGCCGCCGTTTCTCGCCCAGCACCAGGACAAGCCGGGTGTCGAGGCCAAGCTCGAGCCGCAGCCGCTCTATGACGCGCCGTTCTACAAGGGCTCGGGAAAACTGGCTGGGAAGGTGGCTCTGATCACCGGCGCCGACTCCGGGATCGGCAGGGCGGTGGCGGTGCTGTTCGCCCGCGAGGGGGCGGACGTCGCCATTGCGCATCTGGACGAGGGCGAGGATGCGGAGACCACGCGCAGGGCGGTGGAGACCGAGGGCCGGCGCTGCATCGTGCTGATGGGCGATGTGGCCGACCCGAAGTTCGCCGTCCATGCCGTGGACAGGACGCTGCAGGCGCTGGGCCGCCTCGACGTCCTGGTGAACAACGCCGCGTTCCAGGAGCACGTCGTGGCTCTCGAGGATCTCACCGAGGAACACTTCGACCGCACGCTGCGGACCAATCTCTATGGCTATTTCCACCTGACCAAGGCCGCCGTGCCGCACATGGAGCCAGGCTCGGCCATTGTGATGACCGGATCGGTGACGGGGATCCTGGGGAACAAGGACCTGCTGGACTATTCCATGACCAAGGGCGGCATCCACGCCTTCACGCGCTCGCTGGCGACGCACCTGATCGACAAGGGGATCCGCGTGAATGCGGTCGCGCCGGGGCCGGTGTGGACGCCGCTCAATCCCGCCGACAAGCCGGCCGAGGCGGTCGCCCAGTTCGGCGCTGACACGCCCATGCGCCGCCCCGCCCAGCCGGAGGAGATCGCGCCGGCCTATGTGTTCCTCGCCTCGCCCCAGTGCTCCAGCTACATCACCGGCGAGATCCTGCCGATAATCGGCGGGTACGCGGGCGGCTGAAAGGGCGGCGCAAGGTCACCAGCCGCCGATGCCGGTCGGCCGGTCGGGAAACTCCACCGGCGGGGGGGTCGGGGGGAACTCCTGCGGCGTGGGACCGGGCGGGGATTCGGGCGGCACGGCCGGTTCCGGTGGGTCCTGGCCGGGAATGATGGGCTTGGGATCGTTGGGCTGCTCAATGGGCATGGCGCTGCCGCAACGCCGGGCGCCCGGCCCCGTTCCAAGCTCGGCGGCCGTGAACATTGGCGCCCCCAGTGCGTTGCCGCTGGAGTCATCCGAAAGGAGCCAGCCATGGCCGAACTCGACACCAAAACCCGCAAGCGCCTGCCCAAGAAGGCCTTCGCTGAGCCGGAAAAGCGGGCCTATCCGGTGGAAGACAAGCCCCACGCCCGCAACGCCAAGGCCCG
>FTAI01000620.1_pt1 | contig 17793 bp, 14 predicted proteins | sample 1638941 | NCBI WGS metagenome assembly FTAI01 (sample SAMEA3914813, study PRJEB12502) | metagenome | biome: forest; material: soil | place: Canada | collected 2011-07-07 | depth 0.3 m | reverse complement strand
GTTCGAAGGAGCCCATCAAGGCGCCGGCGGCGGACATGCCCGACACGAACTCCACCAGCAGGTCTTCCACTACCTGGGAAGACACGGTGCCGAGGCCCGCCATGGCCTGGGAGACTTCCTTGATCTCCTCGTCATCCAGGTTCTCCCAGATGGTGATGTGCTCTTCGCCGAGCGCGAGCAGGACCACGGCGGCCTTCTCGGCTCCGCTGAGCCTGCTGGCGTCCGTGACCGCCTTGCCTTTGCGAACGAGACTCATGCGGATTCGTGCAGCCAGCTACGCAGGATCGAGACCGACTCGTCGGGGTGCTTGTCGACGAACTCGGCCACGCGCCTGACCGAGGAGGCCTTCACCTGGCCCTCGATCTTGGCGATGTCGATCTTCTGGTCGATGTCGGGCGCGGCAAGCGCCAGGGGCGCGCCCGAGCCGCTGACCGAGTGGGTCTGGCCATCTGCGGTCGTCACCAGGCGGGTCACCTGCTGGCCGTCGCCGCCGAACAGGGCGGGCAGTCCGCCGCCCCCGGCGCCGCCGGCGCCGCGAACCAGCGGCCGGACCACGAAGAACAGGATCACCACCGCCACCAGGCCCAGGATGCCCAGCTCCACGGCGCGCATGATGTCGTTCTTGTCGAAGCCCATCAGCGGGTTCGAGGCGGTCACGCCGTCCTGGTCGTTGTCCTGCGGGAACTTGACGTTGACCACGCTGACCACGTCGCCGCGGTCGGTGGAGTAGCCGATGGCGGCCTTTACCAGATCGTCCAGCCGCTTCATCTCCTCGGCGGTGCGCGGGGTGTAGGCGCCGGGCTTGCCCTTGGCGCCGGGCGCGGTGGCGCCGTCGACGGCCACGGCGACCGATAGCCTCTTGATGGCGCCGGGCGACTGGACCTCGGTGCGGGTGGTCTTGGAGATCTCGTAGTTGGTGGTGGATTCGGTCTGGCCGGTGGTGTTGGCGTTCTCGGTGCCCGAGCCCGCCGGCGTTCCGGGCGTGTTGGCGGTCGCCGAGACCACCGCGCCGGAGTTGGCCTGGTTTTCCTTGGAATTCTGTTCGTTGGTCTGTTCCGAGCGCACCACCTGGCCGTCCGGGTCGAACTTCTCTTCCTGGGTGGTGACCTGGTTCAGGTCGACGTCGGCGGTGACCTGCACGCGGGCATGGCCCGCCCCGACCACACCCTCGACCATGTCCTTCACGGTCTTGCGGATGCGCTCCTCGATGGCCTGCCTCTGGGTCTGGGCCAGTTGGCTGGCCGAGCCGGCGTCACCGCCGCCGGAAAGCGTCTTGCCGTGCTGGTCGATGACCACGACGCGGTCCGGCTTCATGTTCGGCACGGCGCCGGCCACGAGGTTCTGCACCGAGCGGACCTGATCGGCCGACGGCTCGCGGGCCCCGATGCCGATGGTCACGGCCGCCGAGGGCTGCTCCGCCTCGTCCTCGAACAGCTGCCGGCGGGGCATGACCAGGTGCACGCGGGCTTCGGTCACCCCGTCGAGGGAGCGGATAGTGCGCGCCAGCTCGCCTTCGGTGGCGCGCTTCATGTTCAGCTGCTGGACGAAGTCGGTCTGACCCAGCGCGCTTTGGGTGTCGAAAATCTCATAGCCAACCGAGCTGGCGGTGGGCAGGCCCTTGCCCGCCAGCATCAGGCGGGCGGAGGCGACCTTGTCGCGCTGGACCATGATGGTCGAGCCGTCGCCCTTGACCTCGTATTTGATCCCCGCCTGTTCGAGAGCCTGGGTGATCGACCCGGCCTCGCGCAGGTCGAGGTTCGAATACAGCAGGCCCATGGGCTGGACGCCCAGGTTCAGTACGATGGCGGCGATGAGGGCGGCCGCGCCGGCGCCGATGCCCAGCATCACCGCCAGTCGTCCGATACCGTATCGCTGCAGGGCGTTGAAAAGCTGATTCACGTCCGAAAGCGCCTGGCGTTCCTGAACAAACACGCGCCGCCGGCCTTCTAGGCGCCCGTCGCTAGGCAGGATTTACCCAGTGCAAGGTAAACGAGGCGTTTAAGGCCGCGCTTGAGGGGTGCGACGTTTCGATCCGTCCAGGGGCGTGAGGGCGACGCAGGCGCCCTCGTTCGCCCGAGCGAAGCGGTAGCGGAAGGACCCCGGGGGGAAGGGACTCCAGCTGGACGCGGACCATCGGTTCTCCGCTGGAGCCCCCATCGTCTCGGCGCCCCAATTTCTTGTTCCTGCCGGCCGACGGCCGGCGGGCGCCGATCCACTTCGCCCACTGCTCGCTCGGCGAAGAGAACTACGGCCAAGCTTGATTCGCAAAATAGAGAGCGGCGGCGCCCTGGGGGGAGCGCCGCCGCTGGAGTCGCGAACCTATGGGGGAGGGTTCAGCGATATTGCTGCAGGCGCGTCGTGCGCAGACCCGCAAGACCGTGTTTGTCGATAGAGGCCTGCCAGCCGAGGAATTCCTCGTTGGTCAGGGAATAGCGTTCGCAGGCCTCGTCCAGGGTAAGCAGGCCGCCGCGCACGGCCGCCACGACCTCCGCCTTGCGACGGATGACCCAACGCTGGGTGTTGGCCGGCGGAAGGTCGGACAGGGTCAGGGGCGCACCGGTCGGACCGATGACGTACTTTTCGCCCCTGCTGTTCGTGCGTTGCTGCTGCAACATGGCTTTACGCCCTTCTCACCATCACTGTTGGGCCAGACAATAGCCGGCGGGCGATAACGACGACTTAATCGCGATAGTGAAAATTTGCTTACTCATGGCATCCCCGCAGTTCTCGATTTGGGACATCACATGTAATGTGTGATTAATCTTGATTAACATCGTCGTTTACCTGATGATGTTCAGAAGGTCTTGCAGCATCTGATCGGCGGTGGTGATGATCTTCGAAGATGCTGAGTAGGCCCGTTGCGTGGTGATCAGTCCGGTGAACTCGGCCGACAGGTCGACCGTCGAGGCTTCAAGACTTTTCGGAGCGATCAGTCCCGCGCCGCCGGTTCCCGGGGCCTTCAGATTGTAGGTGCCGCTGGTTTGGGTGACGCGGAAAGAGTCGCCCGTGACCGCCGTCAATCCGTCCGGATTAGGAAAGGTTGCAATGGCCACCTGGGCGATCCGGCGCACGACGCCGTTGTCGAAATCGGCTGTGACGAAGCCATTCTGGTCGATCTCGATCTTGGTCAGGTTGCCGAAGGCGGTGCCGTTGGTGGTGATCGACTGGGTCACCGACTGGCTGTCGAACTGGGTGAGGCCGCCGGTGGCCGAGCTGATGCTGAAGTTCACGGTCTGGACGTCGATGCCCAGGCCCGCCGCCCAGTTCACAGCTCCGGCGGCCGGAGCGCCCGCGTTGGAGGCGCCGAAGGTGATCGAGGACGAGCCGCCGCCGAACAGGGTGGTGTTGGTGGTGTCCAGCTTGCCGTCCGCCGTGAAGGCGACGATGCCCTTGGTGATCTGGCCGTTGGCCAGGCCGGCCCCGTCGACGACATCCGACGCCGGCACGGCGACGATCTCGGCGTACCACTGGTTGGGGGTGGCGCTCTTGAGGAAGTCGATCTGGACCGTGCGCTTGCCGCCCTTGGAGTCGGAGATCGGCACCTGCAGGCTGTAGTCGGGCTTCACGCCGGTGGCGTTGTTGCTGTCGTACATGGCCATGCTGTTGGTGGCCGGGCTATAGGCGCTGCTGGTGTCCGTCGCCGCCAGCGCCGCGGCTGCGGCCGCCACGGTGTTCCCCGTGGCGCCGCCCGCGGCCGCCGCCGCGTTGATGGCCGCTACGACGCCGGGCGCCGGCGTACCGGCCGGAATGGCCGCTATGGCGGCCGCGGCGGTCGCGGCCGCCGTGGCGCCGCCCCCAGCCGCCGCCGCCGCCGCCGTCGATGCCGCGGTGGCGCCGGGAGCCTCGGCCGTCGCCGTCGCCGCAGCCGAGACCGGCCGGCTGGACTGCAGGTTGGCGTTGACGCCGATCTGGGTGGTCAGGTCGGCCGCGCCGCCCACCTGGGAGACGTTGATCGACTGCAGCTTGGTCAGGTCCGACGGGTCGGTGGTGATGTTGCCCTGGGCGTTCACCGGCCAGCCCTGCAGGTACAGGCCGGCGGAGTTGCGCAGGTAGCCCTGGTCGTCCTTGGTGAAGGATCCGGCTCGGGTGAAGGAGCGCGTGTCGGCCGGCGTGATGTTGGTGGCGTGGTCGGTGCCGACGAAGAAGCCCTGGCCCGAGATCGACAGGTCGAGGTCGGAGCCGGTCTGGGTCTGGAGGCCCTGCTGGCTGATCAGCTGGCGGTTCACCGCCAGGACGCCCCCGGCCTGGAAGGAGGAGTCCCCGCCCGACGAGGAGACCAGGCTTTCGAAGTTCGTCTGGGTCTGCTTGTAGCCGACCGTATTCACGTTCGCGATGTTGTCGGAGATGCTCGACAGGGCGGCGGAGTTGGCGGTCAGCCCCGAGACGCCGGCGAGCATAGCGCTGTTGATGCTCATGGTTGTTGTCCTTGTCCTGAATTCTGAAGGGTTGGGTTAGCTGCCCGACAGGGCGGCGAAGGGGTTTTTGGGATCTGAGGCGACCTTGGTCACAGACGACAGGGCCACCTGGTTGGAGCCGACCGTCAGCATGGTGGCGCCGTTGACCTGCTGGACGGCCGAGACCACGCCGGTGATGTCCGGATCGCCGGTCTTGGCGCCCGGCGCGGTGATCACCTTGCCGATCAGGTTGGCGCTCTGGCCAATGCCGCTTTGGGCCGTCACCAGCTGTTGCAGAAGCTGGTTGGACAGCAGCTGCTGCTCCACCCCGGTCATCTGCGTCAGCTGCTGGGTGAACTGGTTGGTGTCCAGCGGCGACATCGGATCCTGGTTCTTCAGCTGCGTGGTCAGCAGCGACAGGAACGTCTGATAGTTGGTCGCCATCGACGCGAGGCCGGAATTGATCGAGGCGCTTCCCGTTCCGCCCGTTGTTCCGACGCCTGAGGTTGTCGTCATGGCCTGTTCCTAGATCGTGATGTCGACGGCGCCGGCCGCGAAGGAGCGGACGGGCGCTGGCGCTGTTGATGGGATCTCGTCGGATGTGTCGCCGGCCCGGACCTGGGCGCCGCCTCCGCCTGAAGCCGAGCCGTCCTGGTTCCATCCCGGGCCGCCGCCCTGGCCGCCCGACTGGAAGCTGAGGCCGCCCTGGGAAACGTCGAAGCCGGCCTGGGCCAGCGCCTGGTGCAGCTCGCCCGCCCGCGCCTTGGCCTCCGCCGCCGAGGCGGGATTGTCGAAGGCGATCTGGGCGGTCAGCTGGCCGGCGGCGTCGATCTGGACGCGGACGTTCACCTTGCCCAGGCCCGCGGGGTCGAGGGAGATGTCGAAATGCGCGGACTTGCCGTCGGTCCTGCGGGCGATCTGGTCGGCCAGCTGGCTGGTGATCTGCGCCCCATGCGCCGCCGCCAGGGCGGCTGGCGTGGGCGGTGCGGCCGCGGCCTGGGCGGCGACACCCGCCGCGCCGCTCTGGGCCAGGGTGGAAACCGACGCAGGGTCCGAGCTGGCGGCCTCGGCGGCCGCTTGGCCGGTGTCGTGGGACGACGCGTCAGCCGGCGCGCCTTGGTTGTCTGTCGTGGCGCGGGCCGCCTGGACGGCGTCGGGGTGCGCCGGCGCCACGGCGGCCGTCGCGGCCGGCTCGGCGTTCAGAGCGGCCGTTGCGGCGCCCCTGGCGTCAGGCTTGGCCGTGGTCCTGGGACCGTCGCGGGGCGGGACCGGTGCGGCGGGCGCGGCGAGTGTGGGAGGCTGCGGCGCCGCCTGGGCGGTCAGTACGGGCGAAACGATCGGCGCATTCGCCGTCGCCGCCTGGGTCGCCGCGGCGGCGGCGGTCAGCGGCGCGGGGGCGGATGGCGGCGCCGCGTCCTGGACGGCCGGTGGCGTCGTGCCAGCGGCGCTCGGCGCTGGAACCGCACTGGCGGCCTTTGCCTGGTCCGGGAACGCCGGCCTGGCGTTCGCCATAAACAGGCTGAGGTTCGCATCCTGCGCCGTCAGGGCGACCGCGGCGGGCAGGGCGGGGCCGGAGGTCGGCGCTGGCGCCGCGGCCGTCCCTGGGGCGGGATCGGAGGCGCCTGCGGCGGCCGGCGCCGGGCCGGGCGGCGTCGCAGTCGGCGGCGCCGGCGGCGCGAGGGCGAGGGGGGTGTTTGTCGCCGGCTGGACGGGTTGCGCCCCATCCTTGGCGGCGGGCGTCACGCCCAGGGACGCGAGCAAACTCGCCGCGAAGGCGCTGGAAACCGGCTTCTGCGGGGCGGGCGATGCGGAGACCGGGGCCGCGCCGGCGGCGCCGGCCGAACCGCCGGCGGCGGCCGAGGGCGCTTCGCCCTGGTCGCTCTGGGGCTCGCTCGTGGTGGCCTGGGACGTGGACAGCGCCGGGGGCAGGACGGGCGGCAAGCCGAGGGCCAGCGCCAGCGCCATGACGGCGGCCGTGGCGGTGCTGGGGCCCGCCTCGCCGGCCCTGGCGTCCTTGATCTCACCCGCCTTGGCCTTGATCGCAGGCTTGCCCTGGGCGTCGCCGGACACCGCCGCCAGAACCCCCGCGAGGGAACCGCCGGCGGCTGGCGCTGCGGCCTCAGCGCCGCCCGTTGCGACGCCCCCGGAATCCAGGGCGGCCATCAAGGCGGCCAAGGCGTCGGAGAACGGATTGGCCGCGGCGCCCGCGCCGCCGGTCGCGGACGACCCGGCGATGGTCGCGCCGGCGGCCGCCCCGGTCCCGGGCTGGGCGGTGAAGATCGCAAAGGCTGTGGCGGCCGACATGGCGCGGAGGGCGATCCGGAGGGGAGGGCGGGGGCGCCTGCTGCGCCGGACATTCGGTTGGTGAGAAGCAACCACCGCGCCAACTCGCCTGGCGCCGATTAAGTTCCTGAAAAACAACAGCTGTTACTGCATCGTTTTTTTCGGGGTCGTTCGTGAGCGGCGGATTTTGCCGAGCGGCGATAGGCAAGGGCTCACCCCTGGACCGACGATCAGCGCAGCGGCGGCACACTGGCGCCGGTCTTGCCTGAAGAGAGGCAGCGGCTCCGTGGTCCCGCAAGAGAAAGATATGAAATTCAACGGCTTAAAATTTTGGCGCGCATCGCCAACAGGGGCTGAGCGGCAGATTCTGCCCAGCCGTGCGCCCGGGATTGCCTGCGGGAGCCCCTCGACATGTCGCTGAACTCGATCATGTCGATCGCCAACGCGGGGATGCAGGTCGCGCAGACGGGCATGAGCACCGTTTCCGACAACATCTCCAATGTGAATACCACCGGGTACGTCCGCAAGGTCGTCAACCAGAGCTCGTCGGTCACCCAGGGCATGGGCTCGGGCGTCACGGTCGCCCAGGTCACCCGCGTCGCCGACAGCTATCTTCAGGCGGCCAGCATGTCCGCCTCGGCCAGTTCCAGCGCCGCTGGCGCCATCTCCGACCTCCTGGACCAGGCGCAGTCGGTGTTCGGCGACCCCAGCGCCTCGACCAGCTATTTCAGCCAGCTCAACAGCGTCTTCACCTCGTTCACCGCGGCGGCCAACGATCCGGCCTCGAACCTGAGCCGCAGCCAGTCGATCGACCAGATCAACCAGTTCCTCAACGCCACCCAGCGGATCTCGTCATCCCTGCAGGGCTTCACCCAGCAGGCCGATACGCGCATCACCTCCGACGTCGGCCAGGTGAACGGGTTGCTCGGCCAGATCGACGGCCTGAACCAGGACATCACCCGCGCCCTGTCCAACGGTTCCGACGCCACCGGATCGATGGACGCCCAGAGCCAGCTCATCGACAAGCTGTCGTCCCTGATCGACGTGAAGATTTCGCCGCGTCAGGGCGGTGGCGTCGTGCTGCGCACCAATTCCGGCGACCTGCTGGCTGGCGCCGGCGGCCCGGCCACCTTGAGCTACACGGCCTCGGGCAACGGCGCGGGCGTCATGAGCCTGACCCAGTTCGGCTCGACCCAGGCGACCGGCGTCACCATCGGCAGCGGCGAGCTGCGCGGCCTGCTGGATGTGCGCCAGAACCAGCTTCCCGCCATCCAGGACCAGCTCGGCGAATTCGTCAGCAAGACGGTCGACGCCCTCAACCAGGCCTCCAACGCCTCCTCCGCGGCGCCGCCGCCAACGACCCTGAACGGCCGCAACACCGGTCTCGACCTGCCCACCGCCGTCGGCAACTTCACCGGCAAGACCTCGGTGGCGATCGTCAATGGCAGCGGCACTCTCAAGCAGCGGGTGGACATCGACTTTTCCGCCGGGACCATGAGCGTCAACGGCGGGGCGCCCAGCGCCTTCACCCCGGCCAACTTCCTGACCAGCCTGAACACGGCGCTTGGCGCTTTCGGCTCCGCCAGCTTCAGCAACGGCGCCCTGTCGATCAGCGCCGCGGGCGCGGGCAACGGGGTCGCCATCGCCGACGATCCCACCACGCCCTCCAGCAAGGCGGGCCGCGGCTTCAGCCAGTTCTTCGGCCTCAACGATCTGATCTCCACCACCGGCATCACCAACTACGCCACGGGGCTCACCGCCGGCGACCCCAGCGGCTACACCCCCGGCGACACCATCAGCTTCCGGATCTCCGACACCCCAGGTACGGTCACCCGCGACATCACCGTGGCCGTCCCGGCCGGCGGCACGGTGGGCAATCTGGTTTCGGCCCTGAACGCCCAGGTCGGCGGCGTGGGTCAATACGGCCAATTCGTCCTCGACAACCAGGGGGCGCTGACCTTCCAGCCCAGCACGCCCGGCGCGGTGACGCTCACCGTCCTGGATGACAAGACCCAGCGCGGCGTCGGCGGTCCTTCGGTCAGCCAGCTGTTCGGCATCGGCTCGGCCCAGCGCGCCAGCCGCGCGGGCACGTTCCAGATCCGCAGCGACATCCTGGCCAATCCCACCAACATGCCCCTGGCGCAGCTCAACCTGGGCAATGCGGCCCTCGGCCAGCCGGTCCTGGCGCTGGGCGACAATTCCGGCGCCCTGGCTCTGGCCAAGGCGGCCAGCGCCACGGTGAACTTCAGCGGCGCCGGCGACCTGCCGGCGTCGGCCAGCACCGTGACCCAGTACGCGTCCCTGCTCGCCGGCTCCATCGGCCGCAAGGCCGCCTCCGCCGACGACGCCAAGACCGCCTCCGCCGCGGTGAAGACCGAAGCCGCCACCCGCCGCGCCTCCGTCGAGGGGGTGAATCTCGATGAGGAACTGGTCAATCTGACCACCTACCAGCAGGCCTACAGCGCCTCGGCCCGCCTGATCCAGGCGGTCAAGGACATGTACAACACCCTGCTGAACATGACGTGAGCCAACCATGACCCGCATCGCCACCGCCAGCGCCTACAGCGCCGTGCTGGACAACCTGAAGGCCGCCCAGCAGCGTCAGATCGACGCCGGAACCCAGGTCTCGTCGCAGAAGAACGCCTCGGACCTCAAGGGCTACGCCGCCAACGCCGAAACCCTATCGGCGTTGCAGTCGGTGCAGAGCGCCGTCGGCGGCTACCTGGACCAGAGCACGGTGCTGTCGAACAAGCTGTCGACCCAGGATCTGGCGCTGAACCAGCTAGCCGACTCGGCCACCGGCGCCAGCCAGTCGATCAAGGACGCCCTCGCGTCGGGCAGCGGCGACACGGTCATCCAGGCGCTGCAGGGCTTCTTCCAGAACGCTGTCGGGGCGCTGAACACCAAGTTCGACGGCCGTTTCCTGTTCGCCGGCGGCCAGGTGAACACCCAGCCGGTCACCGCGACCCAGCTTTCCGACCTGACCGCCGCGCCCTCCACGGCCAGCCTCTTCCACAACGACCAGTACGTGGCGACGAACCAGCTGGACGAGTCGACCACTATCAAGTCGGGTTTCCTGGCCGATGGCGTCGGAACCAACCTGTTCAACGCCTTCAAGGCAATCGAGGCCTACAACCAGGGCCCCAACGGCCCCTTCACCGGCCAGCTGACCGCAGCCCAGAGCACCTTCCTGCAGAGCCAGGTCGCGTCCTTCGACACCCAGGGAACGAACCTCACCAACACCGCCGGCCAGAACGGATTGATGCAGAAACAGGTCGACGCGGCCAACACCGACCTGACCAGCCGCCAGACGATGCTGACCCAGCTGATGGGCAAGATCACCGATGTCGACGTGGCCAAGGCGGCCTCCGACCTTCAGCAGGCCTCATTCTCGGTCCAGGCCGCCGCCCAGGTGTTCTCCGCCTTGAAGGCGTCGTCGCTGCTGAACCTGCTGCCGGCGGCGTAGAGAGTCGCCACGCGACTCCTCCCGTGCGAGCCGAAGGCGATGCGGGGGGCTCAGCGCGCCAGCGCTGAGTGATGGAGAGGCCGCAAGGCCGCCGCGCCGCGGCTCGACCCCGTCCTTGTTGTCACGGTAGAGTGACCCTCGCCGAAGGGGCCGGTCCGATGCCGAACGACATGCAGAGCGGTTCTCCCAGCGACGGGCCGGCCCACGCCAGGCGCGAGCGGCTGACGGGCGCCAAGCGCCGCGACAGCTTCCTGGACGCGGCGGCGCGGATCCTCGTGGAGACCGGACCATCAGCGGTGACCATGGATGGCGTGGCCGCCCGCATCGGCGTCAACAAGCGTCTGGGCTACCGCTACTTCGAGAACCGGGAGGACCTCCTCCGCGCCCTGCTGGAGCGCGAAATGGAGGAGACCGGACGCCGGGCGCGGGCTCTCCTGCCGCCCCATCCCGACGTTGAGCTGCGCGTCGCCGTGAACATCCGGGTCTGGCTGGAAATGATGCAGGAGCGGGGGCCGCTGCTGTCGCGGCTGTTGTTCGACCAGGACGTCGCCGCCGGCATCGCCCGCGACATCAACCAGCGCGCCACCCGGGACTGGACCCAGGTCTATGTCGACGCCCTTGGCGTATCCGAAGTCCGCGCCGAGGTCCTCGCCAGGATCATGCTCGCGGGCCTGCGCGGCGCGGTCGAGGCCCTGCAGCGCAAGGTCGCCCCGCTCGAAGAGATCGCGGCCATCTACACCCGCCTGACCATGGCCGGGGCGCGCAGCATCGCCGTTTCCGCGCCCTAGCCGCGCTTGCCGCCGGCACTAAGTCACGGTACCGTGACAAATACCGAGAATGCGGTGAAGGCGCGGGAAAGTCATGGGCGAGGAAGCCGGCAATACGGCCTGGACGTGGCGGCTGAAGGACTTCGACGTTGGCGGCGGGGTCGCGGCGCGGGCGTTTGACGATGCGCAGGGCGAGGGCTGGATCGCCGTCGACGTCCCCGGCGATGTCTACCTGGCCCTGCAAGCCGCCGGCCGGCTGGCCGATCCCTTCGAGGACCGCCACGAGCGCGCGGCCGCCTGGGTCAAGGATCGCGAGTGGTGGTATCGCGCCAGCTTCGGCGCCCCCCCGCCCGCCGCCGGCCAGCGCCTGATCCTGATCCTGGAGGGCCTCGACACCCTGGCCGAGGTCTGGCTGAACGCAACCCTGCTCGGCCGCTCCGAGAACATGTTCCGCGCCGTGCGGTTCGACATCGGCGCCCTGGTCCGGGACGGCGGCGACAACGTCTTGGCCATTGGCTTCACGCCCACCTCCACGGCCGTGGTCGACAAGGAGATGCCCCTCTGGAGCATCATCTCCGACCCGATCAAGGTGACCAAGCGCAACTTCCTGCGCAAGGCCCAGTTCGGCTGGGGCTGGGACTGGGGGCCGCGCCTGCCCACCGTCGGGATCTGGCGCCCGGTGACGCTGGCGATGGAACACGCCGCGGCCCTCGACCGGGTGGACTTCACCACTGACTGGATCAGCCCCGATCGTCGCCAGGCGCTGGTGTCGGTCGATGTCGAGGCCGACGTGTTCGCCGCCGCCGGCGAGGTCGAAGCGGAGATCGCCTTGCTGGGGCCGGACGGCGCGCTGGCGGCGCGCGAGGTCGTGGCGCTGGGGCACGGCCCTGGCCGCCACATTGCGACGGTGGCCTTCACGCTGACGGATCCGAAACTCTGGTGGACGCCGGAGCTGGGCGCGCCGGACCTATATCGCCTGAGCGTCATCCTGCGGGCGGACGGCGCCGTGGCGGCGCGGCGCGAGCTGTCGGTAGGCGTGCGCACGGTCGCCCTCGACACCTCGGCCGATCCGGAGGAGCCGGGGACGAGCTTCTTCCGCTTCGTCCTCAACGGCGTTTCCATCTTCGCCCGCGGCGCCTGCTGGATCCCCGCCAGCTCCTTCGTCGGCGCTGTGGACGAGGCGCGCTACCGGTCCCTGCTCGAGACCGCGGCGGACGCCAATATGAACATGATCCGCATCTGGGGCGGCGGGGTCTATGAGGGCGAGGCCTTCTACGACCTGTGCGACCGGCTGGGCCTGCTGATCTGGCAGGACTTCATGTTCGCCTGCGCCCCCTATCCGGAGCAAGACCCCGACTTCGTCGAGAACGTTCGGGCCGAGGTCGGTTTCCAGATCCGGCGGCTGCGCAATCACGCCTGCCTGGCGCTGTGGTGCGGCAACAACGAGGGCCAGGTCGTCCAGGGCTTCGTCAACGCCGTGGCCAAGACCAACGACCCCCTGCTGGGCGCGCTCTACTACGACGACATCATGCCAAAGCTGGTTGCGGCCCTCGACCCCACCACCCCCTATTGGCCCGGCAGCCCGTCGGGCGGTCCCAACGCCAACAGCATGCGCATGGGCGACGTGCACAGCTGGACCGTCTGGCACGGCCTGCCACCGGTGCCGGACAACCGCGCCGTCGGCCGCTACGATCTCAGCCCCGCCGGCGTGGCCTACACCCGCTACAGCGAGGAGATGGGCCGGTTCATTAGCGAATACGGCATCCAGGCCTCACCCAGCCTGGAGACGCTGCGCCGCCGCATCCCGGCCGATCAGTTGACGCTGGGCAGCCCCGGTCTGCTGCATAGGATCAAGGACCACCCCAAGAACAAGATCGACGCGATGATGACCTCCGTCACCGGCCTGCCCAAGACGCTGGACGACTATGTCGACTTCACCATGATCACCCAGGCCGAGGGCCTGAAGTTCGGCATCGAGCACTTCCGGCGCCGCACGCCACACTGCTCCGGCTCGCTGATCTGGCAGTACAACGACTGCTGGCCCGGGATCAGCTGGAGCCTTGTCGACTACTACGGCTTCGGCAAGGCCGGCTACTTCTACGTCAGGCGCGCCTACGCCCCGGTCATGGCGTCCTTCAAGGCGCTGGAAGACGGCGCGGTCGAACTCTGGATCACCAACGACACCCGCCAGGCGCTCGAGGAGCAGGTGACGCTGGACCTGGCGGACTTCTGCGGCGCGGCCCTCTGGACGCAGGCCCTCTCGGTGCGTCTCCCGGCCCTTTCCAGCGCGCCGGTGTGGCGCGGCGCGGCGGAGCTAGTCGCCGCGGCGCCGGACCGCGTCCTGGCCGTCCGGTCGGCCGCCGATCGCTTCCCCGAGAACCGGCATCTCTTTGCCGCCATAAAGGACCTCGCCCGCCCCGCCGACACCCGGCCGAGCGTCGAGATCGAACAGCGCGGCCCCCACGAACTGGCCGTGCATCTGGGCGCCGAAAGCTACCTCCATTTCCTGCATCTGCTGGTTCCCTTCGAGGAGACGCGGTTCAGCGACAACTACTTTGACCTGGCCGCCGGGCGCAGCCGGACCATCCAGGTGCGCAACACGGCGCGCCCCATCACCCCCGCCGACGTGACCGTCCGGCACCGCTGAGGGAGAGGGCGCCGCTAGCCCCCGCCCCCGCGCAGCCGAAAGAAGATTGGGTGAGGGGTGTCGCCGCGTGACGGATTTCTCCCGAACGGTCCTCCGCGCGATAGACCCCCTCACCCAACCCTTTCCCCCGCAGGACCCCGCAGGCGGGGCGTCAACCGAACAGGAGCGGCCTCGCCATCGGGGCCGCGGCGCACTAAATAGCCCGGCTGAACCGCAGGATCTTCGCGTGCCCCTCGACGCACCAGACATCGCCGACACCGGCCAATTCGACCACCTGGTCCGCGACGCCGTGGGCCTGCCGGTGGGCGCACGCGTGGTGGCGGCCATGTCGGGCGGGGTGGACTCCACCGTAACCGCCGCCCTGCTCAAGCAGGCGGGCTACGACGTGGTCGGCGTGACGCTGCAGCTCTACGACCACGGCGTGGCGGTGAAGCAGAAGGGCGCCTGCTGCGCCGGCCAGGACATCCTGGATGCGCGCACCGCCGCCGAGTCCCTGGGCATCCCCCACTACGTGCTCGACTACGAAAGCCGCTTCCGCCAGGAGGTGATGGAGGATTTCGCCGACGCCTACCTGCGCGGCGAGACGCCGATCCCGTGCGTGCGCTGCAATCAGACGGTGAAGTTCCGCGACCTGCTGGATGTCGCCCGCGACCTCGGCGCCCACGCCCTGGCCACCGGCCACTATGTGCGCCGGCAGCTGGGTGAAGCCGGCCCGCAACTGCGCCGCGCCGTCGATCCCGCCCGCGACCAAAGCTACTTCCTGTTCGCCACCACGGCCCGGCAGCTGGACTACCTGCGCTTCCCGCTGGGCGGCCTGCAAAAGCCCCAGGTCCGCGCCATCGCCGCCGGCCTGGGCCTCGGCGTCGCCGAAAAGCCTGACAGCCAGGACATCTGTTTCGTGCCCGAAGGCCGCTACACGACGGTCATCGACCGCCTGCGTCCGCAAGGCGCCCTGCCGGGGGACATCGTCCACCTGGACGGCCGGGTGCTGGGCCGGCACGAAGGGGTGACCCGATATACCGTGGGCCAGCGCCGGGGCCTCAACATCGCGCTGGGCGATCCCCTGTTCGTGGTCCGCCTGGACGCCGACCAGCGCCAGGTCATCGTCGGCCCGCGCGAGGCCCTGCTGACGCGGTCGTTGTCGCTGAAGGAAATCAACTGGCTGGGCGACCACGCCAGCATCGAGGCGGCGGCGCTGGCCGGACTGCCGGTGCTGGCGCGCGTGCGCTCCACCCGCGAACCGGCCCTGGGCCGCCTTGGCCTCGAAGACGGCGAAGCGCGGGTGATCTTCGACACGCCCGAGGAAGGCGTCGCCCCCGGCCAGGCCTGCGCCCTCTACGACCCGTCGGACCCCAGCCGCGTCCTGGGCGGCGGCTTCATTGCGGCGACCTGGGCGGCCGCCTGAGGGTCAGTTCGGCGGGGCCGCGAGCGCCTCCAGCGCCGAGGCGCCTTTGCCCTTGAATGCACGCTGTGATTGGGCATAGCTGGGGTTCTGTGAACCTGGGGGGGGCTCGTGAAATCAGTAGCTTTTGTGGGCGGCCTGACGGTCGCGGTCGTCGCCTTGTTGTCCGCCAGCGGGGCGGCGGCGGCCAACCATAATTTTGTTCCCGAAGCGGCGCGGAGCATTCAAGGCGGCCGCGGCCTGGCGGTCGTCATCGCCCAGGGCGAGATCAAATCGGACATCAACCCTTCGAACATCGCCGTTGCGGCCGGCGGGGGCCTGCTGGCGGCCCTGGTCGATGCGAAGGTCAATTCTGACCGGGCCAAGAGGGCCGAGGCAGAAATTGTCCCCGTCCGCGCGGCGCTCACGGGGTATGACGTCGACAGCCTGGCTACGGGCGCGACCCAGGCGGCGGTGGCGAAGACGGCGTGGTTCCAGGCGGCGCCGGCGACCCTGACCCGGGACTCCACGATCGCCGGAAAGGTCGCGGTCCTGGACGCGAGCACGGCCAGCCAAGTCGGATTCTTCGAGTACACCTATGACCTGTCGCCGGATTTCAGGGAAATCCGGGTGGCTGTGAGCATGCAGTTCGCCAACAAGGCTGTCGCGGAGGGCAAGAAGCCGGACGCCAGGATCCAGTCTGGCAATCTTGCCTATAACCAGAGGATCACCTGCGTGATGAGCCTGCCTTCGCCCTCGAAGGACATCCATCAGAACGCTGCACAGTGGAGCGCCAATGACGGTCGCCTGGCGCGCCAGGCCCTGGGGCAAGCCTTCGATGAGATTGGCATCCTGATCCCCCGCCTCCTCGAGGTCAGCGAAGCGGACGTCAAGGCGATGGGCTCGCGCAGCAAGAAGGCGACGACGGTGGCGGGCTACTTCGGAGCGATCCAGGAGCAGACACCCACGGAGACCCTGTTGTTCAACGGCGTTGGCCTTGTCGACGTGAAAACGGTCACGGACTGACGCCGTATGGCCTCCGAGCGTGGAACGGTCGTGCGGGCGCACCTGGCGTCGGCATCGATGCAGAGCCTCGTCGCGGTGTTCGCAGCTGGGCTGGCCCTGACGGCCTGCGCCGCTCCGCCGCCGATGATGGTGAGCGACACGGTTGCGGCCACCGCGCCGCGCGCTCAGCCGGTCGGCGGCTGCCCCATCCTGGTGACTGAAGTGATCGACACCCGTCGCGCCCGCGACACGCTCGGCGTCGTGGCCGGACGGGCGGTGAAGTCTCCGCCGAACTCAGAGGCCTGGCTGCGCTCGGTGGTCACCGGCCTGAACGCTCGGGGCTTTGCGGTGGAGTTCGCGGATCAGCCTCAGCCCGGCGTGATGGTCGCCTCGTTCAGTCTCCAGACTGCCTGGGTTACCGACGAGGCGACGAACATGACCGCCAATGTGGTGCTGCGCGTGCGAGCGACTCGGGAGGGGGCGACACCGCTTTCCAGGGACTATCGCGGCGCCGTCTCCAGGGTGAATTGGGCCACCACCGACAGCGAACTTCAGCACCTGATCGAGGCGTCCTTCGGCAAAGCGCTCGACCCGATCGCCTCGGATCTGCAGGCGCTCTGCCCGCGGCCGTGAAGCGCAAACCCTTGGGGGCGGTTCGGACCTATTCCGCCGCCAGCACCTGGCCCAGGGGCGGGGCCGCGTCGCCGCGGTCCTCCAGCCGGATGTCTTCGCCTCGGAGCGTCTCGCCGCAGGCGTCGCAGACCAGGCGCGGCTCCAGGACGGCGCCGCACTTGTGCGCCAGCGGCGAGGGCGTGCCGCAGGCGCCATAGACGTGCCGGTCGCCCCAGGCCTTGAGGGTCAGCAGCACCGGCAGCAGGTCGCGGCCCTTGCTGGTGAGGATGTATTCGCGGCGCGGCGGACGTTGGGAATAGAGCTCGGTCTCCATGACGCCGAAGGCCACAAGGCTCTTGAGGCGGGCGGCCAGCACGTTGCGGGCCACGCCCAGCCGCGTCTGCCAGTCATCGAACCGCCGCACGCCGCCGAAGGCGTCGCGCAGGATCAGCAGCGTCCAGGGATCGCCCACGACCGACAGCGCCCCGGCCACGGAGCAGGTTTCCTTCGAGTAGTCGGCGGTCCGGCCCATGTCGCCAAGTTGGGGCGCAACCGTAAGGAAGGCAAGCATTGCGTTCGTGGACGCGCTTGCTGCGTTGCCTAAAGCAACCTAAATCCCGCCATGACCCAAGCGCTTGCGAAAACGCCGTCCGCGGCGCACATCGCGGCAGCCTCCAGCCAGGGATTCTCAGCATGTCCGCCGATCCGATCGTCATCGCCTCCTACGCCCGCACGCCCATGGGCGGCTTCCAGGGATCGCTGGCCGGCGCCAAGGCCACAGAGCTGGGCGCTGCGGCGGTGAAGGCGGCGGTGGAACGTTCGGGGGTGGCGGCCGAGGCGATCGACCAGATCCTGATGGGCTGCGTCCTACCCGCCGGCCTTGGCCAGGCGCCGGCCCGCCAGGCGGCCCTGGGCGCGGGCCTGCCCAAGTCGGTCGAGGCCACCACCGTCAACAAGATGTGCGGCTCGGGCATGCAGGCGGCGATCCTGGCGCACGACGCCCTGGCCGCCGGATCGGCCGACATCATCGTGGCCGGCGGTATGGAGAGCATGACCAACGCCCCCTACCTGCTGGGAAAGCACCGCGGCGGCGCCCGCATCGGCCACGACCGGGTGATGGACTCCATGTACCTGGACGGACTGGAGGACGCCTACGATCCTGGCAAGCTGATGGGCGCCTTCGCCGAGGAAACCGCCGCCGCCTACCAGTTCACCCGCGCCGAGATGGACGCCTATGC
>FTAI01000461.1_pt1 | contig 17942 bp, 15 predicted proteins | sample 1638941 | NCBI WGS metagenome assembly FTAI01 (sample SAMEA3914813, study PRJEB12502) | metagenome | biome: forest; material: soil | place: Canada | collected 2011-07-07 | depth 0.3 m | reverse complement strand
CGCCAGATCTATCTCGACTGCGACGGCGTCCTGGCCGACTTCGACAAGGGTGCGGAGGCCATCTTCGGCATGCCGCCGGAGGCTTTCGAGACGCGTCATGGCTCCGGCCAATTCTGGAAGCGGCTCGCAAACGCCGACGGCTTCTTCGAGAACCTCGAGCCGCTGGCCGACGCCTTCGAGCTCTATGACGCGGTAAAGGCCAAGGGCCCGATCATCCTGACCGGCATGCCGCTCGGCAAATGGGCCGAGCCGCAGAAGCGCAGCTGGGCCCAGCGCCATTTCCCCGGCGTGCCGGTGATCACCACCATGGCGGCCCTGAAGCGCGAGCACTGCCATCCCGGCGACGTGCTGGTCGACGACCGCGACCAGCACCGCGGCCTCTGGGAAGGGGTAGGCGGCCTGTTCATCCACCACAAGTCCGCCAAGGACTCGATCGCCGCGCTCAAGGCGGCGGGGTATGTCTGACGACGCTCCTCCCCAGTCGCGAAGACGACGGGGGAGGTGGATCGCGCTGCAAGCGCGAGACCGAGGGGGCGCAAAGCGACAAGCTCAGAGCCTGAGGCCTAGAGCCCCCTCCACCACTCCGTGGTCCCCCTCCCCCGAACTCTGCGGTTCGGGGAGGAGCTAGGCTCCCCTCACCAGAAGATCCCGCGCACCACCTGCACGATGCGGCCGGTGTAGCGGTCGACCATGATGGCGTCGCCGCCGACGCGAACCCACTCGTAGCCGGGCGGCGGATAGGGCAGGTCGAAGTCGAGGAAGTCGCCGAGGAAATAGCTGTCACCGTACCAGCCGCGCGGCAGGAAGTCGCCGTACCCCCAGTCGCGGACGTAGTAGCCGTAGGGCGCGCGGTAGGCGCCGAGCCGATAGCGGTTCTGGCTCCAGAACACCGGCGGCAGGCGCCCGCGCTCCCAGCGCTCACCCCGTCCCCAATGCGGCGAGCCGCGGCCGTCCCACCGATTGTCGCCGCGGCCGTCCGGCCGCCAGTTCGGGTTGCCGGCCTGGTGGCCGTCATGCTGGCGGTCCCAGCCGCGCTCGCCGGCGCCAGGCGGGATGACCTCGTGCGGCGCTCCAGAGCGGTCCCAGCGCTGGGCGCCTGGCGCGGGGACGTTTTGCGGCGGACCCCCGCCTTGGAAGCGACGTTCGCCGTCGAAATGGCGGTCGCCGCCGGGCCCTGCGTCGCGGCCGAACCGTTCGCCGTTGGGCGCGCCGTCGCGGAAGCGCTGGCCGCCGCGGTCGACCTGGGGCGCCACGCCCGGGCCCGGAGGCCCGCCGAAGTGGGGGTTGCGGCCCTGGAAGGGCTGGCCGGCCGGTGCGGCGGGCGCTACAGGCGCGGCTTGCGGGACCCCGGCCGGGTGCGCCTGGGGCGGCCCGCCCTGATGGACCGGCGGCTGAGCGTTCCCGCCGCTGTGGTCATGCTCGCGGTCCTGCCCCAGGGCGGCGGTGCTCGCGCCGGCGAGCAGCACGAACGCCAAGGCGCTGGTGATGGTGGTCTTCATGTCGTTCAGTCCTGCGGAGCGCGACCGCTCCGATGATGCGTCCTTCGTTTCAGCACTATTGCCCAGCTGCCTGAACCGCGGTTGAACGAAACATAATGCCCGCGAGGGCCACGCGAGCCTGCAAGAGAGGACCTACCGGTGCCGGCGATCCCGATGGACGTGATCGGCTTCTGGCGTCAGGCCGGACCCCAGAAGTGGTTCAAGAAGAACACGGCCTTCGACGAGGCCATCCGCCTGAAGTTCGAGCCGGTGCACCACCGCGCCGCCCGCGGCGAGTACGACGCCTGGATCGACAGCCCCGACGGCTGCCTGGCGCTGCTGATCCTGCTCGACCAGTTCCCCCGCAACCTCTACCGCGGCTCGGCCCACGCCTTCGCCACCGACCCCAGGGCCCGCTCCATCGCGCGTCCGGCCATTGAGCAGGGCTTCGACCGCAAGGTCGAGCCGATCCTCCGCAACTTCTTCTACCTGCCCTTCGAGCATTCCGAGGACCTGACCGACCAGGACTATTCGCTGGCGCTGTGCGCCGAGGCCGGCGATCCCGACAACATCAAGTGGGCCGCCTTGCACCGCGACATCATCGTCCGCTTCGGCCGCTTCCCGCACCGCAACCCGGCGCTCGGCCGCAAGACCACGCCCGAGGAACAGGAATTCCTCGACGAAGGCGGCTTCGCGGGGTGAGGCAATTCCACTCCTCGTCATCGAATTTTGATCTGTGGATGGCTATCTGAAGGGGTGCGATTCGCCTGTCCGCGAATCACTTTCAGCGCGACTCTCACTGGTGATGAACGCCCACGCCGCCATCCAGCCGATCTACCAGGCCGCCCGGGACCATCCGGAGCGCCAGTACCTCGACCTGCTGGCCGACATTCTGGCGAACGGGGTGCAGCGCGGCGACCGCACGGGCACGGGCACGCTCGGCGTCTTCGGCCGTCAGATGCGCTTCGACCTGGCCCGGGGGTTCCCGCTGCTCACCACCAAGAAGCTGCACAGGAAATCGATCATCCTCGAGCTGCTCTGGTTCCTGCGCGGCGACACCAATGTCCGCTGGCTGCAGGAGCGCGGGGTCTCCATCTGGAACGAATGGGCCGATGACGCCGGCGAGCTCGGCCCGGTCTATGGCAAGCAGTGGCGTTCCTGGACCGCGCCGGACGGCCGGGTCATCGACCAGATCGCCGCCGTCGTCGAAGGCCTGAAGACCAATCCCACCAGCCGCCGCCACATCGTCTCGGCCTGGAACCCGGCCGAGGTGGAGGACATGGCCCTGCCGCCCTGCCACTGCCTGTTCCAGTTCTTCGTCGCGGACGGGAAACTCTCCTGCCAGCTCTACCAGCGCTCGGCCGACGTCTTCCTGGGCGTTCCGTTCAATATCGCGAGCTACGCCCTGCTGACCCTGATGGTGGCCCAGGTGACCGGCCTCGAGCCCGGCGAGTTCATCCACACCCTGGGCGACGCCCACCTCTACCTGAACCACCTCGACCAGGCCCGGCTGCAGCTCTCCAGGGAGCCCCTTCCCCTGGGCCAGATGAAGCTCGCCGACAAGCGGGACCTCTTCGCTTTCGACTTCGAGGATTTCACCCTCGAAGGCTACCGCGCCCACCCCTCCATCCCGGCGCCCATCGCGGTCTGATCCGTGCCTTGCTAAGGAGGGGGCATGCCCTCCATCACCCTCACCGCCGGCCCCATCGCCCGCGCCCGCAATGGCGTCATCGGCAAGGACGGGACGCTGCCCTGGCGGCTGAAGACCGACCTCGCCAACTTCCGCGCCGTGACCATGGGCAAGCCGGTGATCATGGGCCGCAAGACCTGGGACAGCCTGCCCAGGAAGCCGCTGGTGGGCCGCACCAACATCGTGCTGTCCCGCGACGGCTCCTTCGAGCCCAAGGGCGCGGTGGTCTGCGAGGAGTTCGGCGAGGCCGTCTCCATCGCCCGCGAACAGGCGGAGGAGGACGGCGCGCGCGAGGTCTGCGTGATCGGCGGCGCCTCGGCCTTCGCCCTGGCGCTGGCCAAGGCCGGGCGGATCTACCTCACCGACATCGACGCCGAGGTCGAGGGCGATGTCACCCTGCCCCCCCTCGACGAGACTCGCTGGCGCGAGATCAGCGCGCGGTCCTATCCGGCCGGCGAGGACGACGACTATCCCTTCACCATCCGGGTGCTGGAACGCCGCTGATCCTTCGCTATGGTCGCCTGCAACACGCAAGCGAGGGACGCGCCATGGACATGCAGCCGGTCGCCGAGGGCTTCGAGTTTCCGGAGGGGCCGATCGCCATGGCCGACGGCTCGATCATCCTGACCGAGATCAAGGGCCAGCGGCTGACCCGTGTCACCCCGGACGGCAAGAAGGAGACGGTGGTCGAGACCGGCGGCGGCCCGAACGGCGCGGCCATCGGCCCCGACGGCGCCATCTGGATCACCAACAACGGCGGCTCCTTCGAGTGGCTGGACGCGGGCGGCCTGACCATCCCTGGCCAGACGCCCGCCAGCCACGTCGGCGGCATGATCCAGCGCTACGACCTGGCGTCCGGCAAGCTGGAGACGGTCTATGAGGCCTGCGACGGCCGCCGGCTGATCGGTCCCAACGACCTGGTCTTCGACAAGCAGGGCGGCTTCTGGTTCACCGACCACGGCTGTTCGACGCCGGAGGGCCGCAAGTTCGGCGCGCTCTGCTATGCCAAGACCGACGGCAGCCACATCAGCCGCCAGCGCGACCACCTCTTCTCGCCCAACGGGGTTGGCCTCTCGCCGGACGAAAACGTGGTCTACGCCGCCGACACCCTGATCGGCCGCCTCTGGGCTTTCGACGTGGTAAGCCCCGGCGAGCTCGTGCCGCCCGCTGGCTTCGCACCCGGACGAGTGATCCACAACCTGGCCGGCTACCAGCTGCTGGACAGCCTGGCGGTGGAGGCTGGCGGCAAGGTCTGCGTGGCGACCATCATCAACGGCGGCATCACCGCCTTCGACCCCTCCGGCGAGATCGAGCACTTCGCGGTCCCGGACCTGGTCTGCACCAACATCTGCTTCGGGGGCCGCGACATGAGGGACGCCTGGATCACGGCCTCGTCCACCGGCAAGCTCTACAAGGTCCGCTGGCCCAGGCCGGGCCTGAAACTCAACTTCAACGCCTGACCGACGCTTCGGCGAACGGTTTCATAACCTTAGCTGTTTAGGCTCCCGCCCTGACGCACGAACCCGCGATGACGGGGGTGCCGGTGGGGTGCTGAAGATGAGACGTCTCGCGAAACTCGCGGCGGGCCTTTGCGCGGCCGCGACCTTGGCCGCCGGCCATGCGCACGCGGCGACCTGGCTGGTGACCTACGCCTCGACCGGCGGAAACCCGTTCGCCGCCAGCCTGACCGTCGATACGCTCGACCTCCTCGACGCGGCCGGCGGCTATGACGTCACCGGCGTCAGCGGCCATGTGGACGGCGACACCGTCACCGGCCTGATCGCCAACCCGGGCCAACCCTTCGCCCGCCTCTCGGCCGATGGGCTCTTCATCTTTGACAACGTGCTCTTCACGGGCGCAGCCCCGGTATTCTCGCACCCCGGCCTGTTCTTCTCCGGGGCGTCCGGCGCCGAGTACAACCTCTTCTCCGACAGCCCCACGACCTTCGAGCTCTACAAGGCCAACCCCGGCGTCGGCTATCTCGCCAACTCCGTCGGCGAGGTGACGGCCGCGGCGGTCATTCCCGAGCCGGCCAGCTGGACCATGATGATCCTCGGCTTCGGCCTCGTGGGCGTCCTGCTGCGCCAGCGCCGCCGCACCCGCCTGGCGCTGGCGCTCGCCGACTCCTAGCCCGCTCACGCACAGCCGCCTTCGCGGGAACTCCCGAGCGGATTGAACGCTAAAGCTTCTCGGTCGGGCGGTGAGCCGCTGGTGCGAGAATGCGAGATGACGAAGAAAAGGCCCGCCGGCGAAGCCGACGCGTCCATGGGCGTCCATGGGCTCGATGACATCCTGGCCGGGGGTTTGGCGCGCGAGCGCGTCTATCTGATCGAAGGCAGTCCCGGCACCGGCAAGACCACCGCCGCCATGAGCTTCCTGCGGGCCGGCGCGAAGCTGGGCGAAAAGACGCTCTACATCACCCTCTCGGAAACCGAAGAGGAACTCCGCGATAGCGCCCACGCCCACGGCTGGGACCTCAAGGGCGTCGAGGTGTTCGAGCTGGTTCCCCCCGAGAGCCTCCTGGACGAGCAGCAGCAGCAGAGCCTGCTCTACTCCTCCGACCTCGAGCTCGGCGAAACCACCCGACTGATCTTCGAGGCGGTCGAGCGCGTTCAGCCGGACCGCGTGGCGATCGACAGCCTGTCCGAGATCCGCCTGCTGGCGCAAAGCTCGCTGCGCTATCGCCGTCAGGTGCTGGCGCTGAAGCACTACTTCGCCAAGCGCGGCGCCACCGTGATCCTGCTCGACGACCTCACCACCGAGACCCTCGACAAGACCGTGCACAGCGTCGCCCACGGCGTCGTGCGACTGGAGGAGTTGGCCCCCGAATATGGTGCGGAGCGCCGGCGCGTCCGGGTCATCAAGTACCGCGGCCGTAAGTTCCGCGGCGGCTATCACGACTTCACCATCCGCACTGGCGGCCTGGAGGTCTATCCCCGCCTGGTCTCGGCGGAACACAAGACGGCCTTCGCGCGCAAACCCCTGCCGAGCGGCGTCGACGGCCTCGACGCCATCCTGGGCGGCGGCATCGAGCGCGGTTCGAGCTGCCTGATCCTTGGCCCTGCCGGCACCGGCAAGTCGCTATGCGCGCTCTATTTCATCCTGTCGGCCCTCGGCCGCGGCGAAAAGGCGGCGCTCTTCGTCTTCGATGAGGAACTGGGCCTTCTCTACGACCGCACCAAGGGGTTCGGGATCGACCTGGAGGCCATGGTCAACAGCGGCAATCTGTTCATCCAGCAGGTCGACGCCGCCGAGCTTTCGCCGGGGGAATTCACCGCCCGCGTCCGCGACTGCGTCGACCGCCTCGGGATCAGGACCGTGGTGATCGACAGCCTCAACGGCTACCAGGCCGCCATGCCGGAGGAGAACTTCCTCATCCTGCATGTCCACGAGCTCCTGCAGTACCTGAACCGCCAGGGCGCCACGACCTTCCTCACCGTCGCTCAGCATGGCCTGGTGGGCGAGATGAAGGCGCCGGTCGACGTGACCTACCTGGCCGACACGGTGATCCTGCTTCGCTACTTCGAGGCCGTGGGCGAGGTTCGCCGGGCCATGTCGGTGATCAAGAAGCGCAGCGGCGCCCACGAAAAGACCATCCGCGAATTCAGCATCGGCGACGCCGGCCTGACGGTCGGCCCGGCGTTGGTCAACTTCCAAGGCGTGCTGCGGGGCGTGCCCAATTTCGTCGGCGAGGGATCGGGATTGCTGGGAGACGCATCCGCATGAGCTTGGCGGCGCCCGTGGCGTCAGAGTCGGAATCGGAACGGGTCCTGATCGTCGCGCCGTTAGGCCGGGACGCGGCGATCGCCGCCGCCATCCTCCGCGAGGCGGGCTTGCCGCCGATGATCTGCACGGACCTCGCCTGCCTGCTCGCCGACTTGCAGAACGGAGTCGGCGTGGCGCTGATCGCGGAGGAGGCGTTGCAGGGCGCCGACTACCCAGGCCTCGTCCGGTGGATCGAGGCGCAGCCGCCCTGGTCCGACCTGCCCGTCGTGCTGATCGCCCATCGCGGCGGCGGCATGGAGCGCAATCCCGCCGCCCGCCGGCTCGCCGCGGCCCTGGGCAACGTCACCTTCCTGGAGCGGCCGTTCCATCCGACCACTCTGGTCAGCGTGATCCAGACCGCGCTCAGGGGCCGCCGGCGACAGTACGAGGCCCGCGACCGGATCGAGACGATCCGCGCCGGCGAGGCCCAGCTCGAGCGCCGGGTGCAGGAGCGCACGGCCGAGCTCGCCAGCGCCAACCGCCAGCTCGCCAGCCAGATCGCCGAGCGCGAACGGGTCGAGTCCGTGCTGCGCCAGGCCCAGCGGCTGGAAGCCGTCGGCCAACTCACCTCCGGCGTCGCCCACGATTTCAACAACCTCTTGATGGTGGTGCTGGGCAACATCCGCCAGATGCAGAAGACCCACGGCGACGATCCGGCGGTCGGCCGTCGGCTGCAGATGATGGCCCAGGCCGCCGAGCGCGGCGCCCAGCTCACCGCCCAGATGCTGGCCTTCTCGCGCCGCCAGCGGCTGGAGCCGCGGGCCGTGGACCTGAACGACACCGTGCGCAGCATGCGCGACCTTTTGCATGCCACCATGGGCGGCAGCGTGCGGATCGAGACCCTGCTGCAACCCGACCTCTGGCCGGCGATGATCGACCCCACCCAGATCGAGCTGGTCATCCTCAACCTCGCCATCAACGCCCGCGACGCCATGGAGGTCGGCGGGACCCTGACGGTAGAGACCGGCAACGTCACCCTCGGACAGCCGGTCCGTCCGGAAGAACCTGCGGCGGGCGACTATGTGATGGTCGCGGTGACCGACACGGGTTTCGGGATGGACGAGGCCGTGTTGTCCAAGGTCTTCGAGCCATTCTTCACCACCAAGGAAGTCGGCAAGGGGTCTGGCCTCGGCCTGAGCCAGGTCTTCGGCCTCGCCAAGCAGTCGGGCGGAGGCGTGCGGATCGACAGCGCGCCCGGCGCCGGCGCCTCGGTGCAGGTGTTCCTGCCGCGCACCGCGAACCTCCCGCTCCCGGAGGAACTGGGAGGAACCCAAGCCACGGAGCTTCCGCACGAGGAGCTGAAGGTCCTCCTGGTCGACGACGACAGCGCCGTGCGCGAGGTGACGGCCGGCATCCTGAAGGACCTCGGCTATCGCGTGCTGGAGGCCGGCAGCGGGGGTGCGGCGCTGGACCTCCTGGACCGCCAGGCCGAGATCGACCTCCTCTTGGTGGATTTCGCCATGCCCGGCATGAATGGGGCCGAGGTGGCCCGCGAAGTCCATGCGCGCCGGCCGGACCTGCCGATCCTGTTCGTCACCGGCTATGCCGACACCGAGGCGCTGGGCGCCGCGGGCGACGACGGCATCCTGCGCAAGCCCTTCGTCGAACAGGAACTGGCCGCCAAGCTGCGCTCGGTGCTGCGCGCCCACTAGCGGCCCGGCAGAATCGCCTCGCGCCGCGCCAGGCTCTCGGGCGTCCAGAGCTGGGCCATGTCGTAGTAGACCTCGAAGGCCGGGACCTGCGGCGGCAGCCCCACCCATGGCAGCTTCGAACGGGTGAAGATGTGCACGTCCGGCGGCAGGGCGTCGGGATCGTCCAGCGTCGTGACCCGCACGAACCGCAGCGCGGGCCTTCGCCCATAGTCGGACCAGACGGCCGTCTCGCACGCCGCGCAGCGGTAGACGTCGTGCGGCCTGCCGCTGTCGGTCGGCATGGAGATCGCCACCGGCGCGCCGCTCAGCATCTCGATGCGGTCTGTCTCGATCAGGGCGTTGACGGCGAACCCTCCGCCGGTCTGGCGCTGGCAGTCGCGGCAGTGGCAGCAGTGGACGATCATCGGGTGCGACGTCAGGCGGTAGCGCACCGCCCCGCAGGCGCATCCGCCTTCGAGCTTCGGCATCGGTACTCCTGCCTATACGGCCTTGCCGATGGCCTCGGAGTTGCTGGGATCCAGCAGTTGTCCGTCCACGTAGAGCGGCTTGGCCGCAGCCTCGTCCCCGCCCAGGCCCTGGTGGAAGTCCTGCAGGATGTCGAACAGCTCGTCCAGTTCCACCCGCAGCGGCCGGCCCTTTGGGAACCGGTAGCGCCAGAAGCTCGCGATGTGCGAGACCATGCCGGTCCGCTCGCCGAGCGTGATGAACATCTCCGGCGACTTCAGCAGGAAGTCGCGGAAGGCCATGGGATTGCCCGCCTGGGTGAGTTCGCCGAAGGCGTCGTCATAGACCTGCAGGGTCGTGCGCACCTTGCGCACCTGGCCGAGCACCGCCTGGTTCACGCGCGCACCCACGTCCTTGACCTGGTTCATCAGATCGAAGTCGCGGGCGCCGACCACCTTGATCTCGGTCAGTTCGGCGATCACGGCGCGCAGCTCCGGCCACAGGCTGTTCAGCACCCATTTGTAGTAGAGGAAGCCCTTCCAGCTGAAGATCCCTTCGCGGAAATTCGCGCCCTCCAGCCCCAGCGTCAGGCGCAAGGGCTCGAGCCGGGTGTCGTCCTGGCCCGACAGCAGGAGACTCACCAGCTTGGAGATGTTGGCGTTGGGCGTGCCGTCACCGCGGCCGCCATAGGCCAGGTCGACCAGCTTGGAGATCTCGCCGGAGACGAAGCGCTGCATGCGGTCGAGGTCGGCGGCGGAGATCGCGAAGTAGCAGTTGGCGATCTTGAAATCCCGCCGCTTCAGGTGCTCGCGCAACAGGAACGGGTCGAGCGAAGGCAGCTCGTCCAGGGCCTCCAGCAGGGCCACGTCCCGGGCCTCGTCGTCCTGGCTCCCGCGCAACTGGTAGAGCAGTTCCGTCCAGCCGCGTTGGCCCACGAACAGCGAGCGGCCGCCAAGGCTGAGGTCCGTCCGCTCGAACGGGATGATCACCTTCGTGGTGATCCGTCGGGACCGCTCGAAGATGTATTGCTCGTCGACCCGCAGCCGGTGCTTGATGATCACCGCGCCGTTCAAGGTGGCGGCCTTGAAGAAGGGCGAGGCTTCGTATTCCGGATCGCCGGCGTTCTGGCTCGCCACGGCCGCCAGATTGAGGACACGGCTCGTCGAGGCCGTGCGTTCGAGGCCGCTCAGGCTTCGATACGAGCGGTCTGGTGTGCGCGCGACCAATTCGACCTCCGAAGACGAAGCCATTTGGCTTCGCGATCCATCACTTTGCGGCGCCGCGAGCAGCCAGGCCTTCGCCATCCACCCCAGCGGCGATCGATGGTTAAGGATGGGCGTCAAGCTCTACAAATCGGTTAAGACGTCTCAGCGTTCCGCGAACGATGTATGTCGATTTTCGCCACAGCGCCGCCGCTTCCCCTTGAGGCCATTCCGCGCGAATATCGATCCCTGACGCGGCCGCGCCCGGGCCGCAGCCAAAAGGACATCCGGCCATGGACGACGGCTCGATCGATGTGAAGCGCGCGGCCCGCGACGCCGCCTATTCCATGCCGCTCAGCGAGATCAATCCGGCGGATCCGGAGATCTTCCGCACCGACACCTGGGCTCCCTACTTCGAGCGCCTGCGCGCCGAGGACCCGGTGCACTGGGCCGAGAGCGGCGAGGAGGATGTCGGCGGCTATTGGTCGGTCACCAAGTTCAACGACATCATGGCGATCGATTCCGACCACGCGCGGTTCTCGTCGGAGCCCACCATCGTCCTGCCCGACCCGGCGGAAGACTTCACCCTTCCGATGTTCATCGCCATGGACCCGCCGAAGCACGACGTGCAGCGCAAGACCGTGAGCCCGATCGTCGCCGGCCATAACCTCGCCAATCTGGAGCCGATCATCCGTGAGCGAGCGGGCGCCATCCTCGACGCCTGCCCGATCGGCGAGGAGTTCGACTGGGTCGACAAGGTCTCCATCGAACTCACCACCATGACCTTGGCGACCCTGTTCGATTTCCCCTGGGAGGACCGCCGCAAGCTCACCCGCTGGTCGGACGTGGCCACCGCCTCGCCCGACAGCGGCATCTTCAGCTCGACCGACCCCGAGATCGCCGAGAACGAACGGCGCGCGGAACTGTTCGAATGCGTCGACTACTTCATGCGCCTGTGGAACGAGCGGGTGAACGCGCCGCCCAAGCCCGACCTGATCTCCATGCTCTGCCATGGCGAGGCCACGCGGGACATGGACCGCATGGAGTACCTCGGGAACCTGATCCTGCTGATCGTCGGCGGCAACGACACCACCCGCAACACCATCACCGGATCGGTCCTTGCGCTGCATCAGAACCCCGACCAGGACCGCAAGCTGCGGGAGAACCCCGAGCTGATCCCGTCCATGGTCTCCGAGACCATCCGCTGGCAGACGCCGCTCGCCTATATGCGCCGCACCGCCATGGAGGACGTGGAGATCGGCGGCAAGACCATCCGGAAGGGCGACAAGGTGGCCATGTGGTACGTCTCGGGCAACCGCGACGAGGAGGTGATCGAGCGGCCCAACGACTACATCATCGACCGCGAGCGGCCGCGGCATCACATGTCCTTCGGCTTCGGCATCCACCGCTGCGTCGGCAATCGCCTGGCCGAGCTGCAGCTGAAGGTGATCTGGGAGGAGATCCTCAAGCGCTTTCCGAAGATCGAGGTCGTTGGCGCGCCGCGCCACGTCTACTCCTCGTTCGTGAAGGGCTACGAGAAGCTCCCGGTGCTCATCCCGACGCGGAACTGAGGCGACGGCCAGGCGAGGCTAGGCCATAGGCCCCGCGTTCCAGCGCGGCGAACAGGCTGAGCGTCTCCGGATCTGCGAACGGCAGCAGTTGCGTGAGGATCAGGCCCGCCTTTCCGGCGGCCCGATCCGCCCAGTAGTAGGTGTTGGCGAGCCCACCCCAGGCCAGGCTGCCGGCGCTGCGGCCATCGGGGGACGCCTCGGGCGTGATCATCGTCGCCAGGCCCCAGCCCGTCTGCATGCCCGGGTAGACGTCGAAGTCGTTGCTCAGGGTCGGATCCACGCTCTTGAGCGCGCCGGCGCGGCGCGCCCCGGTCTGCACCCTGCCGAGCTCGGCCATGCTTTCGGCCGACAGGATCCGGGCCCCGTCCAGCGCTCCGCCGTTCAGCAACATGCGCAGGAAGCGCCCGTAGTCGGGCGCCGTCGCATAGAGCCCGTGGCCGGCCGAGAGCACCTCTGGATCGTCGGGCAGGCCGAACGGAATGGCCACGGGCGCGCCATCCGGCCCCCTGGCATGCATTCCGGCCCTGCGCGTCGCCTGCTCCGCCGAGAGCCTGAAGGCGGTGTCCGCCATGCCCAGCGGGCCGAACACGTGCTCGGCCAGGTAGGCGTCGAGCCGCTGGCCGCTGGCCGCTTCGACGGCGATGCCCACCCAGTCGATGCCGATGCCGTAGGCCCAGCCTTGGCCGGGATCGAACATCAGCGGCTGGCGATGGGCCGAGCGCAGGCCGCTGCTGGGCCCGGGGCCGCCTGTGGCCGACACCCACGCACCGATCTCATGGTGCAGCCAAGCGTAGCCGAAGCCCGAGGTGTGGGTCAGCAGATGGCGCAGCGTCACCGCGCCCCGGGCGGGCCGCAGTTTCGGCCTCCCGTCAGCGTTCAGGCCGTCGAACACTTCCAAGCCGGCCAGGTCCGGGAGCAGCGGCGCGAGGTCGTCGTCCAGGCTGAGCTTGCCCCGCTCGACCAGCTGCAGGGCCGCGACCGAGCCGATCGCCTTGGTCATGGAGGCGATCCAGAACACGGTGTCCTGGTCCATGTCCGGCTCGGCGCCCACCGAGCGCTGGCCCGCGGCATGCAGGTAGGTGACGCCATCCCGGTCCGCGACCAGAACGACGGCGCCGGCTATCCGCCCCTGGGCGACCGCCGCGTCCAGGGCCTCTTCGAAGCCTTTGTACATTGTCCCTCCCCGAGCCCGCGAGGCGGTCGTCGGAGGTCAGCCGACGCCGTCGAGGTATTCGATCTCCGGCCGGCCGCCGAGCACCGCGGCGAACTTCGGCCCGGCGGCCTTGAAATGGTCCGTCCCGCCGTGGTGCGTGAGCGCGTCCTGGTCCTTGTAGAGTTCCAGCACCTTGTAGGTGTTGGGCTCGGTCCGGCTCTTGGTCAGTTGGTAGGCGACATTGCCCGGCTCTTTGGCGCGGACCTGCCCGGCAAGCTCGGTGAAGAAGGCCTCAAACTCGCCGGTCTTGCCCTCTTGGATCCTGAGCGTCGCGATAACCCCGATCATGCCGTCCTCCAAAACGCTTGTTTGAATGGACGGTAGGGGCGCGAGGCGGCGTGGGCAAGCCTCACACCGCGTCACGCGCTCAATGAGACGGGATCAGACCCGCTCGTTCCAGCCGTAGGCGACCCAGTGGTGGCCGCCCAGGTGGCGGGCTTCGATGACGCCGTCGTTGCGGGCCCGGGCGGTGCGCCGGGCGCGGAGCGCGAGACCCGCGAACCCCAGCAGCGCCGAGGCCATGACCGCGATCACCGCGATCGTGGCGGCGAACACCACCGCGAGGATCGCTCCGACCACCACGGCGGCGATCGTCGCAAGCAATCCGCCGAGTACAGCCAGGCTGCGAAGCGCGGATCCGTGACGGGCGGCGAACTCTTTCACCATGGCGTCCTCATCAGCCCCTCAACGGGTCTTAAACCAATTATGTTGTCCCGCGGGTTCCCGGCGTCAACCGCGGACAACCTGAAAGGGATGTGTTCAGACATTTATGCCGCGCCCTGTAGCGCCAATGCCCGCCGCTCGCGCATGGCCGCGTCGAATGCGACGTTGATCGCAGCGGCCTTCGTCTCGGCCACCTCGATGAACTCCGCGGGCAGGCCGCGGGCGCGGGCCCTGTCGGGGTGGGCGATGGAAAGCCTCGCCTTCCAGGCGGCGCGGACCTCGTCGTCCGGAGCGTCGGGCGCCACGCCCAGCACCGCATAGGGATCGTCCGCCTCGAGGCCCAGGTGAGTCGCCTTCAGCCGGCGAAAGACCAGCGGGCTTTGGCCGAACAGCTCGGAGACCCGCTCCAGGTAGATGAGCTCGTCGCCGGTCACGACGCCGTCGGAGGTCGCCACGAAGAACAGGCCGTCCAGCACGTCCTCCAGCAGTTGCGGGCAGGGGCGATAGCGCTTCTCGAGCCGCCGGGCATAGCTCTCGAACCCGCGCGTCGTCTGGCGGGCCAGCTGATAGAGCCGGCGCACGTTGCCGGCGCTGGCCGGCTCGGGCTGGAAGACCTCGGAGAAGGCGGCGTATTCGGACGCCCCGGCGTTGCCGTCGGCCTTGGCAAGCTTTGCGCCCAGCGCCGTCACCGCCGTCGAGAACGCGGGGTCCTCGCCGGGCAGACCCGGAGGGCACACGTCGCACTCGGCCTCATCGAGGTTGCGAGCGGCGAGGCCGGCTATCTTGCGCCAGAAGCTCATTGGGATAAGCAGCCTTACGAGTGTGGCGACGACAAGACAATCACTGGACGGGTTAAGTTTTGGACAGGTGCTGGCGTTTCTGGATCGATCGCGGCGGCACGTTCACCGACGTGATCGGCCAGGTGATCGGCGGGCCCGACAGCCCTCATGGCGGCGCCGAAACCTCGCTGAAGCTGCTTTCCGCCTCGCCGGCCTATCCCGACGCAGCGGTGGAAGCCATGCGGCGGATCCTGGAGGTCAAACCCGGCGAACCGTTCCCGGCGGCCCGGGTCGAAGCCATCAAGATGGGCACGACCGTCGCCACCAACGCGCTCCTGGAGCGGGCCGGCGCCAAGACCCTGTTCGTCACCACGCAAGGCTTCGCGGACTCGATCCTGATCGGCGACCAGGCGCGGCCCGAGCTCTTCGCCCTGACCATCGTCCGCCCCGAGCCGCTCTATTCCGGCGTGGTGGAGGCCGACGAGCGGCTGGACGCGCAAGGCGGCGTGGTGCGCCCGCTCGACCGCGCGGCGCTCACCGAGAAGCTCAAGACCGCCGTCGCCCAAGGCTACGCCTCCGCCGCCATCGCCTTCCTGCACGCCGACCTCAACCCCGAGCACGAGCGGCAGGCGGGCGAGATCGCGAAGGCTGTCGGATTCCAGTTCGTGGCGTTGAGCCATGAGGTTTCACCTCTGCCGCGATTTATTCCGCGAGCCGAGACGACGGTGGCCGACGCCTACCTTACGCCGGTCCTGCGGGCCTATGTCCGCCAGGTCGCCGACGCGGTCGCGGGCGCACCCCTCTTCTTCATGACCTCGGCCGGCGGCCTGGTCCACGCCGAAGCCTTCCGAGGCCGCGACGCCGTGGTCTCCGGGCCGGCCGGCGGGGTGGTGGGCGTGGCGCGAACCGCTGAGCAGGCTCGGGCCCCGGCCGTCCTCGGCTTCGACATGGGCGGCACCTCGACCGACGTCTGCCGCTACGCCGGCCAGCTCGAACGCCGCGACACGGCCAAGGTCGCCGGCGCCAAGATCCGAAGCCCGATGCTCGACGTCGAAACCGTGGCGGCCGGCGGCGGTTCGATTCTGACCTTCGACGGCATGCGGGCCCGGGCCGGGCCCGCCAGCGCCGGCGCCGACCCGGGCCCGGCCTGCTACGGCAGAGGCGGCCCGGCCACCGTCACCGACGCCAACCTGGTGCTGGGCCGCCTCGACCCGCGGTTCTTCCCCCCGGTGTTCGGACCCAGGGGCGGGGAGCCGCTCGATCCGGAGGCCGCCCGCGCGCGCCTGGCCGAGCTCGCCACGGCCATGGGCGCCGAGAGCGTCGAGGCCGCCGCCGAGGGCTTCGTCGCCGTCGCCGTCGAGCAGATGGCCCAGGCCGTGCGCCGCATCTCCACCGAACGCGGTTTCGACCCGCGCGAGCACGCACTCACAGCCTTCGGCGGCGCCGCCGGCCAGGTCGCCTGCCAGACCGCCGAGGCGCTGGGCGTCACCGAGATCCTCTGTCCCCGCTACGGCAGCGTGCTCTCGGCCTGGGGCATCGGCCAGGCCCAGGTCACCGCCCTGCGCCAGGCGGGGCTGGAAGTCCCGCTGGACGCCGACGGCCTCGCCCGCGCGGCGGCCCTCCTCGGCGAGGTCGAAGCCGCCGCCCGCGCCGCCATGGCCGAGCAGGGCGCCGAGACCGGAACGGTTCGCCGGACGCTGCGCCTGCGCTACGACGGCGCCGACGCCGAACTCCCGGTCCCGCTCGCCAGCCTCGCCGCCGCCAAGGCCCGGTTCGAACAGGCCCACCACCGCCTCTTCGGCTTCACCGAACCGGACCGCACGATCCTCATCGCGGCGGTTGAGGCGGAGGCCCAATCCCATACTTCCGCTCATCCCCGCGAAAGCGGGGACCCAGGTGTTTTTGGTGTTGCTGAACCGGCGCAGGCCACGGCTTCTCCGATCGGCCCGAACGGAAAAAGCCTGGGTCCCCGCTTTCGCGGGGATGAGCGGATGAAGATGTTCGCCCACGGCGCCTGGCACGATGCCCCCGTGATCCCCGCCGACGCTCTCACCACCGCCGACGGCCCGGCCCTCATCGTGCGTCCCGACACCCAGATCTCACTCGCCCCCGGCTGGCGGGCCACGGCGCAGGCCGACGGCCTGATCACCCTCAGCCGCACCTCCGCCGCCGCGGCCAAGGCCATCGCGCTGGACCGCCCCGATCCCGTCACCCTGGAACTCTTCAACCGCCGCTTCATGGGCGTGGCCGAGGCCATGGGCGCGGCGCTGGAACGCACGGCCCACTCGGTCAACATCAAGGAGCGGCTCGACTTCTCCTGCGCCCTGTTCGACGCCGACGGCGGCCTGGTGGCCAACGCCCCGCACATGCCGGTGCACCTGGGCTCCATGGGCGCCTCCGTCCGCGCCGTCCGCGACCGCCATCCGGTGCTCCACCCCGGCGAGGCCTTCGCCCTGAACAACCCCTACGCCGGCGGCACCCACCTGCCGGACATCACCGTCGTGATGCCAATCTTCATGGATTCCCGCTCCTCCCCCGAAGCGGAGACTTCGGGGGAGGAGCTAATGCCCTCCTTCTACGTCGCCGCTCGCGGCCACCACGCCGACGTCGGCGGCGTGCAGCCGGGCTCCATGCCGCCCTTCTCCAGGACCATCGACGAAGAGGGCGTCATGCTCGACGCCCTGCCGATCATGCGCGAGGGCCGCTTCCTGGAGGCCGAGACCCGCGCTGTCCTTACCTCCGGGCCCTGGCCGGTCCGCGCGCCGGACACCAACCTCGCCGACCTGAAGGCCCAGATCGCCGCCTGCCAGGCCGGCGGTGCGGCGGTCTCGGCCATGATCCACACCTATGGCGCGGACGCCGTCGCCCGGTACATGACCTTCGTCCAGCAGAACGCCGCCGCCGCCGTGCGCCGCGCCGTCGGCCGGCTCTCGGACGGCTTCGCCCGCGTGCCCCTGGACGGTGGCGGCGAGATCGTCGTCACCACCACCGTGGACGCTGAGGCCGGCGAGGCGACGCTGGACTTCACGAAGAGCGCCGACCAGCTGCCGACCAACTTCAACGGCCCATCGGCGATCGTCGACGCCGCCGCGCTCTATGTCTTCCGCACCCTGGTGGACGACGACATCCCGTTGAACTCAGGCTGCCTGGAGCCGTTGAACATCCTGACCCGGCCGGGGTCGATGTTGGACCCGCGCCCGCCCGCCGCCGTGGTCGCCGGCAATGTGGAGACCAGCCAGCACGTGGTCGACGCCCTCTACGCCGCCTTAGGAGTCATGGCCAATTCTTTGGGAACCATGAGTAATTTCACCTTCGGCGACGACAGCCGACAGTACTACGAGACCATCTGCGGCGGCTCGGGCGCCACGGCCCATGCGCCCGGCGCGAGCGCCGTCCACACCCACATGACCAACTCGCGGCTCACCGACCCGGAGATCCTCGAGCGCCGCTTCCCGGTCCGCGTGGAAAGCTTCGGCGTCCGCAGG
>FTAI01000634.1_pt1 | contig 18011 bp, 15 predicted proteins | sample 1638941 | NCBI WGS metagenome assembly FTAI01 (sample SAMEA3914813, study PRJEB12502) | metagenome | biome: forest; material: soil | place: Canada | collected 2011-07-07 | depth 0.3 m | reverse complement strand
CGGCGTGCACAGCGTCTGGATCGACGGGGTCCAGGTGCTGGATGCCGGCCGCAACACCCGCATCGACGAGGAAAAGCTGCTGGCCGACGCGCGGCAAGCGGGCCTTGCGCTGATCGCCCGCACCCATCTGCCGAACCGCACCGCCTGGCCGGTGATCTGAATGACCAAGACTGACCTGATGACCAAGCCTGCCCCCGCGGCCGCCGCCCCGCTTTCCCCCGAGGAATGGCGCGCGGCCATGGGCTATTTCCCCACCGGCGTGACCATCGTCACCACGTGGGACGAGCGTGACGGCCAGCCAGACCCCGTGGGCTCGACCATCAACGCCTTCTGCTCGGTGTCGCTGGACCCGCAACTGCTGCTGATCTGCCTGGACCTGAAGAACCCGATCCGGCCGGCGCTGGAGCGCTCGCGGGTGTTCGGAGTCAACATCCTGAACGATGCCTGTAGCGGCGTGGCCCTGCGCTTCGCCCGCGACCCGTTGACCGACCGTTTCGCCGAGCTCGCCTGGGACGCGGCCGAGGGCGGGGCGCCGCACCTGGCGGATGCGCCGGTGTTCCTGGACTGCCAGGTCGAGGACATCCACAGCGCCGGCGACCACCTGGTGATCATCGGCCGCGGGGTCGGCGCGCGCATCGACCCGCACCCTGCTCCCCTGCTCTACCACCGCGGCGCCTTCCCCAAGCTCGGGGCCTGACCCGTGGCCGCCGCCTGCGCCTTCGATCAAAACATTCTGTCTTAAGGGAAAAACGCCATGTCGACCGAACCCGCCCACGCCGTCGGCCCCCGGAGGTCAACCTGGACCCACATCGCGCTCTGCGTGAAGGACATCGATGCATCCATCGCCTGGTACGAGCGCCACACGCACCTGAGCCTCCTGTCGCGGGGCGAAGACAAGGACGGCAAGAACGCCTGGCTGGGCGACAGCACCCAAGCCGATTCGCCGTTCATCCTTGTGTTGGGGCAGTTCTACGCGGGCCACGACCCCTTCGCCCCGGCGCCCCATCATCCGATGGGCCCGTTCGCCCACCTCGGCATCGAGCTTCCCAGCAAGGAAGCCGTCGATGAGATGGCGGAGAAGGGTAAGGCCGAAGGCTGCCTGGCGTTCGGCCCGGTGCAGATGCCCAAGGCCATTGGTTACCTGTGTTTCCTGAAGGACCCGGACGGCAACACCATCGAATATTCTTTCGATCAGGGCGTCTACGAGAAGGCCCGCGAGGTCTGGGGGCGCGCCAAGGCCGGCGCCTGAACCCGCAGGCCTGAAATGGCAATCAAGCGCGCCTTCTGAAACTTCAGATCAGAGCGCATGACCTTAAGTAATATTCCGCTCAACGGAACGTTCCGGTGAGTAAATTATCCTTCATGGCCAGTGGAGACTCGCGCGTTCCTAGGGATATTGCTCGCCACAACAATCTGAAGCTGCATATTGAGCTCAAATTGTCACACACCCTGTGAAATCTTCCGCGATATTTCTCTGCGTGATTTGACAATCTTGACCGTTCGGTGACTAGAATCTGGACGAACGGCTCCGAAGCAGGGCCGGCGCCGATTGTCCGGCGGCCGGTCCGGGGGTGAGCGAGCTAGAGTTCAGGGGCTATTGGATCCACCAAGGCAAGTCGCCGAGAGAAGAGAAACTGGGGACATGACGACTTCGAAGCTGCGCCTGCGACGGCAATTGATCGCGTCCACCTACCTCGTCGCCCTGGGCGCCGCCGCGCCGGGGCTGGGACATGCCGCCGATGCCACGGCCACCATCGCGGAAGAGACCACCGTCGGCCAGGTGATCGTCACCGCCGAACGCCGGAGCGTCGACATCCAGAAGTCCGCCCTGGCGGTGAGCGCGGTGAACGGCGCGGCCCTGGACAAGTCGGCGACCATGAACATCGCCGGCCTGAACGGTGTGGTGCCCAGCCTTGAGGTCACCAAGGCCTCGGGCTTTGAGAACCTGGTCACGATCCGCGGCGTCGGCTCGGCGACGCCGGAGAACTCGCTCACCACCACGCCGGGCGTCTCGTTCTTCATGGACGGGGTGTACATCGCCAACACGGTCTCGCTGGACCAATCGCTGTTCGACGTCGATCAGATCGAGGTGCTGCGCAGGCCGCAGGGCGCGCTCTACGGCCAGAGCTCGATCGGCGGGGCGATCATCCTCAACACCAAGCAGCCGAAGCTGCATACCTTCGACGCCTCCGGCGACTTCAGCGCCGGCACCTACGGCCTGTTGCGCGAGCGGGCCGAGGTGAACATCCCCATCGGCGACCAACTGGCCGCGCGCCTTTCGATCCAGAAGTTCGACCATAGCGGCTTCACCCGAGACGTGGCGATCCCGGGCTTCCACCTGGACGCGGCGCACGACATCAGCGGCAAGGCGGCGTTGCTGTGGAGGCCGCGAGACGACTTCCAGGTGACGTTCACCGGTCAGTGGTACCACTCCAACCAGGCCGGCGACGCGCAGAAGAACATCCTGGACCCCAATCCCGACCCGCGGGCGGTATCGCAGGACTATCCGGGCCACTTCCAGCTCAACACCCAGCTGTACCACGTGAACGCCCAGTGGGACCTGCCCTGGTTCCAGGTGCGCTCGGTCACCGCCTACCAGGTGCTTGACCATGTGCAGCAGGAGGACGGCGACCGGTCCACCTTCGCCATACTGGGCCGCTATGACCACATCGCCGCCTGGAACACCTGGGTCGGCAACTTCACCCAGGAAGTCGACCTGGTGTCCAAGCCGGGCGGCAAGTTCGACTGGGTGGTCGGCGGCTTCTACCTGAACCAGCGCAGCCACCAGTTCGTGGTGGAGTACGGCGACTTCGCCCCGCCGCCGGTGCTGACCATTCCGCCGGATGTGGAGACCCATCCGCCCGCCAACCTCAACTACGGCAACGACAGCCACGCCGTGCACCAGTCTTACGCCGGCTTCGCCCAGGGCACCTACCACATCAGCGACCGGCTGCGGGTGACCGGCGGCGTGCGGGTGAACGCCGACTACAACAAGGACCCCAGCCTGAACTTTTCGGCTTTCGGCATCCACGCCGTGACCAACAAGTCGTGGGACGTGGTGCCGACCTGGCGCGGGGTGGTGGAGTACGACGTGGCGCCCACCAGCATGGTCTACGGCAGCGTCTCCAAGGGCTACAAGCCCGGCGGGGTCAACGGCAGCTACGGCCAGCAGGTGATCCCAACGGTGTTCAAGCCAGAGACCAACACCTCGTTCGAGATCGGCTCGAAGAACACCTTCTTCGACCATTCGCTGCGGCTGAACGCGACCGCGTTCTACTACATCCACAAGAACTTCCAGTACATCGAGACCGACCCGTTCCCCTTCGACGGCGGCATCGCCAACATCCCGGAGGTGCATGACTACGGGGCCGAGTTCGAGGCCTCCTACGTGGGCTCCGACGGCCGGCTGCGCATCGACGCCAGCCTGGCCCTGGAGAAGGGCGAGGTCGCCAGCCACTACAAGGCGATCGACTCCACCGTCGCCGACGCGCTGGAGGGCCCGAATTTCACGGGGAACAATTCCCTGCCGTTCTTCGGCCCCTGCGCCTTCGGCGGCGCCTTCTACAACCCCGCCTGCTGGGCGGCGGTGGAAGCCGCGGCCAAGGACCTCAAGGGCCACGCCCCGCCGGCCACGCCCAATGTCTCCGGATCGATCTCGGCCTCGTACCGCCTGGAGATGTTCGGCGGCGACTTCACCCCGCGCGCCGAGCTGGTCTACCGCGGCAGTGAATGGGCGCGGTTCTTCAACGAGCCCAACCTCGACAAGGTGCCGGCCTACGCCATCGTCAACCTGAACTTCGAGTACGTCCCGAAAAACAACGATCACATCAAGTTGTCGCTGGCCGTCACCAACGTCGGCGACAAGGCGGGGATCAACTCGCGCTACACCGACCCCTACGGCGTGTTCCAGACCAGCGACCAGTACATCCCGCCCCGCCAGGTTATCGGCACGGTCGCCTATACCTGGTAGGATCCATCCAGAAGGGGGCTTCGCCGGCGACGGCGGCCCCCTATCCCTTCACGCCGAGGTCTGAACCCCTCATCTGTGGTGCTCGCACATGCCGGTCCCGCGGTCGCAGCGGCGGTCATCCTTCTCCCCCAAGGGGACGGAAGGAACGCTGAAAGCGCCACCGAACGTCCAAGTATGATCCAGTATCCATGACCGACTTCACCCGCCTCTCGCTCCTCGACGTCGCCGACGCCGTCAATGCACGCCGCCGCCGCGCCGAGGACGTGGCGGCCGAGGCGCTGGCCAGGGTCGCCGCCTATGAGGCGATCCAGCCGGCCGTCTGGATCTCCCGCGTTCCCGCCAAGGCGGTGCTGGCCGCCGCGCGCGCCGTCGACGCCCGCATCGCCGCTGGCGAGCGCCTGGCCCTGGCGGGCATCCCCTTCGCGGTGAAGGACAACATCGACGTGGCGGGCCTGCCCACCACCGCCGCATGCCCGGCCTTCGCCTATGCCCCCGCCGAGACCGCCCCGGTGGTCCAGCGCCTGCTCGACGCCGGGGCGATCGTCCTTGGCAAGACCAACCTCGACCAGTTCGCCACCGGCCTGGTGGGCGCGCGCAGCCCCTATGGCGCCTGCGGTTCGGCCTACAACCGCGACTTCATCTCCGGCGGTTCCTCGTCCGGCTCGGCGGTTGCGGTGGCCGCGGGGTTGGCGGCCTTCGCGCTCGGCACCGACACCGCCGGCTCCGGCCGCGTCCCGGCGGCGCTGAACCACCTGGTCGGCTTCAAGCCCAGCAAGGGCCGATGGAGCACCCGCGGCCTGGTCCCCGCCTGCCGTACTCTTGACTGCATCACCGTCTTCGCGTCCACCGCCGCCGAGGCCCTGGCGGTGGACCAGGTGGCGGCCGGCTTCGACGCGGCCGATCCCTATTCCCGGCGCGCCCCCGCCGAGGCGCCGGCTCCGCCCGGCGCGCGCTTCCGCTTCGGCGTCCCACGGGAGGAGCAGCTGAACTGGCTGGGCGACCTCGCCTCCCCCGCCCTGTTCGAGGCCGCCGCGCGCCGGCTCCAGGCCGCCGGCGGCGAAGCCGTCGCCGTCGATATCGCCCCCCTGACGGCCGCCGCCGACCTTCTCTACAAAGGCCCCTGGGTCGCCGAGCGCACCGCCGCGGTGGAGACTTTGCTGCGCGACAAGCCCGCCGCCATGGACCCCACCGTACGGGCCATCCTGCAGGGCGGCCTCGCCCTGTCCGCCGTGGAGGCCTTCCGCGCCGAATACGCCCTGCGCGCCCTGGCCCGCCAGGCCGAAGGCCTTTGGGACGCGGTCGACGTGCTGCTGCTGCCCACAGCGGCCACCACCTACCGGATCGCCGAGGTGAAGGCCGAGCCCTTCGCCCTCAACGCCGGCCTCGGCCTCTACACCAACTTCGTCAACCTGCTGGACATGAGCGCCATCGCCGTGCCCGCCGGGTTTCGCGACAACGCCACCGGCTTCGGCGTGACCCTGATCGGCCCGGCCTGGGCCGACGAGGCCCTGTTGGCGCTGGCCCGCCGCTACGAGGAGATCGCCCCGATGCCCAAGACCCCGTCCCTCGATGTCGTCGGCGTCGCCCCGCGTGTGCGGCTGGCCGTGGTGGGCGCGCACTTGGCCGCCATGCCGCTGCATTGGCAACTGACCTCCCGCGACGCGCGCCTGGTGCGCCGCTGCCGCACCGCCGAAGCCTACCGCCTCTATGCCATGGCCAACTCGACGCCGCCCAAACCGGCGCTGGTCCATGTGGGAGAGGGGGGCGCGGCCATCGAGGTGGAAGTCTACGACCTCGACGTGGCCGCCTTCGGCAGTTTCGTCGCCGAGGTCCCCCCGCCGCTGGCCATCGGCACGGTGACACTGGACGATGGGTCCCTGGTGAAGGGCTTTGTCGCCGAACCGAGAGCCCTGGACGGCGCCGAGGACATCACCCACCTGGGCGGCTGGCGGGCCTATATGGCCTAGTCCGACCTGTTGCGGAGCCCGACAATGCCCACGGCTCTGGCCGGACTCCTTCGACCTGTGACGACCGTTCGCGAAACGGACCTTGGCCTGCTCGCGTCGCGCAAACCGGTTCACCCCGCCATCAGCTGCTCGACGAACGCAACGAAGGCGCGCGCCTTGGTGCTGGCCAGGCGACCGGTCGGGTAGACGGCCGACAGATTGGTCCGTGGCAGTTCCCAGTCCTCCAGGATCGCCACGACCTTTCCCGATTTCAGCTCGGGCCAGAAATTCCACTCCGAGGCGATCGTGAACCCCATGTCGCAATTCACCGCCTCGCGCAGCCCCTCCGCCGCGGTCATTCTCAGTCGCCCCTGGAGTTTCACCGACACCTCCTCAGGCGCCTTGCGAAAGGTCCAGGACGCCCAGCCGGCCCCCCCAGAGTAGATGATCGCCTGATGGCCATTCAGCTCGGTGGGGGACGTAGGGGTTCCATGGCGCTGCAGATATGCCGGCGTCGCCACCACGACCCGGCGTCCTTCCACGATGCGGCGCGCGGTCATGCTCGAATCCGGCATCGGCCCCATGCGCAGCGCGACATCGATGCCCTCGTTGACCAGGTCCACCTGCCGGTCGTCGAGCACCAGTTCGATCTCAAGGTCGGGGTGTTCGGCCAGGAACGCAGACAACCTGGGAATGACGTGGAGCCGTCCAAAGCAAACAGAGGTCGACACGCGAAGCTTGCCTGAAAGGCCGCACGCGCTGCCTCGCGCCGCCAAGACGGCCTCGTCGGCCTCCTCGATCGTCCGCTTCGCCCGCTCATAGAAGATTCGACCCGCCTCGGTCGGGACCACGCTGCGCGTCGACCTTAGCAGCAGGCTGACACCCAACCATTCCTCAAGCTGGACAACGGCCTTCGAGACCGCCGGCTGTCCGATACCCTGATCCCGGGCCACCGCCGAAAACGAGCCGGTGTCGACGACGCGGACAAAGACCTCCAAGGCTGCGAGCCGGTCCATTCAGCGCTCCATTGGAATAAGATACATCCAATAATGCGCCAGTGGCCAACAAGATGGAATAGATGATTCCGCGTTAGGCGCGTGTGAGGCCTAGGTAGCTTTGTGCGACCCGGCGTCTTGGCCACACTGTCTCAGGCGGCGACCAGACCTCCGACCCAACAAGACCTCGGCGCTCCGGATCCTGATTCTCCGAACCTCCGGGGATGCCTTGGGCGGCCCCAAGGCGGCGCGTCCGGCCACAAGCTCTTGGGCGACCTCGGCGACGCGGCGACCCAGGAACTCCGCTGTCCGGATATCCAATGCCGGAGGGGCGACATCGCCGCCCTGGTCCATGTCCGCTGGGCCGCCATTCCCAAGGTGTAGGCGTCGCGGTTGAGGATATCTTCATTGGCGACAGAGCGGTTGTTGCCGTAGTTCAGCCCCAGGTTCACCCAGTGCATCTGCTGCCGGGCCGCGAACGTGATGAGTTGGACGAGGGAGTTCTGTTTGTCGCCCCCTCGCGATGCCCCATTAGTGAAGCCTGCGGCGACTTTGTTGGCCCAGCATTTCTCGGCGTATTGAAGAAGCTTCGATCAGTTCGATCAAGGCGCCCTCGACGCTGGCCGCGCCGGGAGCGACGGCCTCGGCGACCTCGACCGTGTGTCCATGGCTGTGATAGACGACCGCGACCTTGACCGGGACCGACACAGGGACCTCGCGCATCATTTCCCACCCCTTGCGAACTCGGCCGCAGGGCCGGCGAGGGGCGTGATCTCGTCGACGCGGTCCGGGTAGAAGGCGACGTAGTCCTTGATCGCCGCCATCGCCGGGAAGGGCGTCTCGTAGGTCCAGACGGCATTGGTCGAGCGCTCCCCGCCGGCCGGGATGCTGAAGTACGAGGCGTCGCCCTTGTAGGGGCAATAGGTGGTGTGGTCGCTCCGCGTCAGCACGGCCATGTCGACGTCCTGGCGGGGAATGTACTGCACGGGGGGATACGCCGCCTCGCGAAGCGTCAGCGCATCGCGGGTGTCGGCGATGACCTTCCCGCCGAGCGTGACCACGACGCGAGATGGATTGGCTTCGATGGTGATGGGGTGGTCGGGCCCCGGAGTCTTGATGGGCTTGTCAGCCATGATCGGCATCCTTCTTCAATTGGAGCGGCTGGAACGGCGCCTCAGGCGTCCAGGAACCGCGTCACGTCAGCGGCAAACAACGTCGGATATTGGTTGTGTGACCCATGGTTGGAGTCGGGGTAGAGGATGAGTTGGGCGTTGGGCAGGTGTTGCTGCAGGATGAACGAGTTCACGGTGTAGACGATCACATCCTTGCTGCCGTTCACGACCAGGGTCGGCTGCTTGATCGCCTGCAGGTACTCGAACGGCTTCTCCTGCGGCGCGCCCCATTCGACGATTGCCGCCGACTGGGCGGGCGCGACCTTGTCGTTCACGTCGCGATCGCGATCCTTGCTGCGGAGCCGGAAGCGCTTCAGGAACGCGCGCCCGGCGGCCTGGCTGGCTTCAGACGGGGTGAAGAACCCCGGAAGCCAGATATGATCGGGCTCCTCGTAGGTCCCGCCGAAGATTTCCTGGGCCTCCGGGGTGAAGTTCGCCATGCCCTCGCCGCCGCGCGGGCCGGTGCCGAGCAGTACGAGGCGCCTGACGAGATCGGGGGCTTGAAGGGCGATTTCTTGCGCGACGAACCCGCCAATCGAGAAGCCGAGCACGTCGACCTGCGCGACCCCCAATGCCTTGATGAAGGCCACCGCGTTGGCGCCCATTTCCCGGCAGGTGGTCGGCACTTCGCCTGAGGAACTGGAAACACCGGCGTTGTCGAACAGGATGACTTCGCGCTCCCTTGCAAGGCCGTCCGTCACCGCGGGATCCCAGTTGTCCATCGTGCCGGTGAAATGCTGGTTGAATACCAGCGGCACGGTGTCCGGTTTGCCGAAGCGGCGATAGGCGAAGCGAATACCATTGGCCTCGACGAACTGCGTCGGGGCGGTCTGGTGAGTTTGCTGGGTCATTGAGATGTCCTCTGACTGTCGGGCTCAGGCCAACAGGCGAAGCGGTCGAAACCCTCCGGGGTGCGGATGCCGCCAAAGGGCGCCTGGGGGGCCCTTGCCTGGACGCGGCGGTTCGCCGCCGCGTCCAGGCCGGATCAGTTGGCGGTCATGCCGCCGTCGACGTTGAGAACCTCGCCGGTGATCCACTTGGCCTGGTCCGAGGCGATGAAGACGATGCCGTCGGCGACCTCCTCGGAGAGCCCGAGACGGTCCAGCGGCACCTGCGCCACCAGGGCGGCCTTGTTCTCCGCCGTGCCGGTGAAGCGGGTCAGCATGCCCGTGTCGGTCGGGCCAGGCGCCACCGCGTTCACGCGGATGCCGGACTTGGCGAGCTCCAGCGCCACCGACTTGGTGATGCCTTCGACCGCGTGCTTGGCGCCGACATAGATCGAGGCGTAGGCGGCGCCCCGGTGGCCATAGGTCGAGGAGATGTTGATGATGCTGCCGCTGCCCTGGGCCTGCATGGCGCGCACTTCGTGCTTCATGCTGAGCACTACGCCCAGGACGTTGGTCTCGAAGGTCTGGTTGAAGGTCTCGGCGGTCTGGTCGATGATCGGGCCGACCGCGCCTTCGGTGGCGGCGTTGTTCACCGCGACATCGAGCCGGCCGAACCGCGCCACGGTCTTGTCGACAAGGGCGCGGACATCGTCCTCCTTGCGGACGTCGGCGTTGATGAACTCGGCCTCCGAACCCAGGGACTTCAGCTCCTTGACAAGTGCGTGGCCGGCTTCGTCGCGGCGGCCGGAAACCACCACCTTGGCGCCCTTCTTGGCGAAGGCGACGGCGGCGGCGCGCCCGATGCCGGTCAGCGCGCCGGTGATCAGGACAACTTGAGTACTCATTCTTACGGTCCCTCATTGGGCCGCCGGAAGCCCCGGCGGCGTTTTCGTGAGGGCTGAGGTGCCTATTCCACCGCGCCGCGAGAAGGCGCGGAACCGGATAGGACTTATTCCAATCAAGCGCCAAATGAGCGGCCAGGGCCGACCGGCCCACAGCGCCTAGAAACAACCGGCCCCCAGCAGGATATGCATGCGCCGGGCGGCCGCGCCGGCCCGGGCGGTGATTTCCTCGGGCGTGGGCGTGTGCAGGCCCTGCAGGGCCTCGTCGAAGACGCCGGCCTTCAGCAGTCCCGCAAAGGCCTGGGAGGCGGCGATCTTGTCGCCGATGGCCCAGCCTTCGCGCGCGGCCCACAGGTCCAGGTAGCCGCCGAACTTGGCCACAGCGCCGCCGACCACCTCTTCCTGATAGCGGCGGCCGACCTCGGGAAACCGGCGCGAGTCGCGGGTCACGACCTGGTAGAGCGCCAGCTGCTCGCGCGACAGCGCATGGCTGAGGTACTCCTCGCCGGCCAGGGCCAGGGCCGTTGACGGGGGCTCGTCGTACCAGCGCGGCGGCGGCTCGGGCTCCTCGCCGCCGATATTGCCGCACGCGGCCTGCATCACGGCGCTGAACAGGTCGTCCTTGCTCTCGAAGTGCCGGTAAAGGGTCTTGATCGACACCCCGGCGTCGGCGGCGATCTGGTTTACCGACGCCTCGGCGTAGCCGGCGTCCAGGAACGCCTCCATGGCGGCGCCCACGATCACCGCGCGCTTGCGGTCCATCAAGGCGGCCTTCGGGTTATCCGCCGACCAGGTTTTGGCCATCCAATCGTCCATTCGTGGCTTGACACAGCATACGACAGCACTAACTGTCGTATGTGAGACAGCGATCGCTGTCACACAGTCCATAGGTACTGCCGCAACCGCGGCCCCGCAAGTGCGCGGCCGCCCCACACGGATGAATACGCCATGCCCAACCCCCTCGCCCAACCGCTCGAACTGCCCAACGGGGCGGTCCTGTCCAACCGTCTCGCCAAGGCGGCGATGAGCGAAGGCTTCGCCGACGCCCGCAACCATTCGACGCCCCGCCTTGAGACGCTCTACCGCCGCTGGGCCGGTTCAGGCGCGGGCCTGCTGCTGTCGGGCAACATCCAGGTTGACCGCTGGCACCTGGAGAGGCCGGGCAACATCGTGGTCGACGACGACAGCGGCCAGGCCCAGTTGGCCAGGCTTGCCGCCGCCGGCAAGTCGCAGGGCGCCCACTTCTGGGCCCAGCTCAGCCACACCGGCCGCCAGGTCAGCAGCCACATCAATTCGGCGCCGCTCTCACCGTCAGCGGTGGACATCGACGTGATCCGCGGCGCGGGCTTCAGCTTCGCCACTCCCAGGCCGATGACCGAAGCGCAGATCGAGCGCGCCATCGGCCAGTTCGCCTTCGCCGCCAAGGCGACCAAGGACGCCGGCTTCACCGGCGTGTCCCTGCATGCCGCGCACGGCTATCTGATTTCGCAGTTCCTGAGCCCTCTCTCCAACCACCGCACCGACCGCTGGGGCGGTTCGCTGGAGAACCGCTCGCGCTTCCTGCTGGAGGTAATCGCCGCCATCCGCGCCGCGGTCGGTCCGACCTTTCCGATCGGCATCAAGCTCAACGCGTCCGACTTCCAAAAGGGCGGCTTCACCAACGCCGAGTGCGTGGAACTGGTGAGGATCCTGGGCGACACCGGCCTGGACCTGCTGGAGCTGTCCGGCGGCTCGCTGGAGCAGCCCAAGGTCGTCGGCGTCACCATCAAGGACGAAGGCGAGGACGGACCCCGCGCGAGCACCGTGGCGCGGGAGGCCTATTTCGTGGCCTTCGCCGGCGCCGTTCGCGCCGTCGCCAAGATGCCGGTGATGGTCACCGGCGGGTTCCGCACGGCGGCCGGAATGATCGAAGCCCTGCAAGGCGGCGACCTGGACGTGGTGGGACTCGGCCGGCCGCTGATCGCCGACCCCATGGCCGCCGGCCGTCTGTTGAGCGGCCAGATCGATCGCACCCACGCCCCGGAAGCCGCCCTGAACCCGTTCCACATTTTGCCCTGGAACAACATTCAGCTCGAACGCCTCGCCGACGGTCTCGACCCGGACCTGTCGCTGAGCGGCGAGGCGGCCGTCGCCGAGTTCGTCGAGATCGAAGGTCGCAACATGGCCGCGCTGCTCGAGCAACGGGCGCGCCTGGCCGCCTAGGGCGCGGTGGCCGCCCGATCGAACTGCGCGGCGACGGAGCGAACGGCGCCGCGCAGCCATTTGTGGGCCGGGTGGTCGTCGAAGCGGCTGTGCCAGACCATGACGCTGTTCAGCGGCGGGGATGGGAACGGAAGCGGCGCCAGTTCGATCGCATAGGCGCGTCTGAACTCCTCGGCGAACTGGCGGCCCATGACGGCCACCATGTCCGACTGGGTCAGGACCGCGCCCGCCGACAGGTAGGGCGCCTCGGCGGTGACGGAGCGCGACAGGCCCCGCGCATCCAGTTCGGCGTCCACGAAGCTGAGATCGTCGCCGCTGGATGAGATCACCAGGTGCGGCAGGGCGGCAAAGGCCTCGAGGTCCAGCCGCCGCTGGGTCGAGGGGTGACCGCGGCGCGTGACGGCGACGTAGAAGTCCTCCAGGAGGGGCTGCGATGAAAACCGGCTGACGGACGCCTGCCGTCCGAGGATGGCGAGATCCATCTCGCCGCGGTCGAGCATCTCCGGCACGTCCAAGGTGCCGCTGGGACGCAGGGACAGGCGGACATTGGGCGCCACGGCGCGGCATTCGCTGAACACCGGACCGGCCAGCACCACGGCGGCATAGTTGTTCACGGCGACGACAAAGCGCCGATGCGCCTCCTCGGCGACGAACTCTTCGGGGTCCAGGGTGCGCTGCAGGTCAAGCAGGGCGCGGCTGATCGGCTCGGCCAGGTGTTCGGCCCGCGGGGTCGGCATCATCCCTTCAGGCGTGCGCACGAACAGCTGATCCTTCAGCATCCACCGCAAGCGATTGAGCGCGTGGCTCATGGCGGGCTGGCTGAGACCGAGCTTCTCGCCGGCCTTGGTCACGCTGCGCTCGCGCAACACAGCGTCGAACACCAACAGGAGATTGAGGTCGAAGGTTCTCAGCTGCATGGCCGTCGGGTCCGGGTAAGGGCAACACATTCTCCGCACGAATGAGGCGGTGCAGAGGATGCACTTGTCTCATACGGCATCGCTGCCACTCTTGGAAACTAAGAGAACCCGGAGCGGCGACCATGGTCCACCCCCTGACCCCACGGCTGCACAGCTTCAGCCGTGGGGACCCCACGTCCGCTGACGCCCTGATCATCATCCTGTTCGGTGATGGTCAGGTGGCGGAGGCCGAAAGCCTGGTCCAGCAGTGGGCGCCCGCCGTACCGCGCGGCGCCTTCGCGGGGCTGGAGCTGGACCTGACCATGCGGCGCATGGACGTCGTGCGCGTGCGCGGTCTGCTGACGGGCGCGGCGGAGAGTCATGGGCTGCACGGCCAGCAGATCGTGTTGCTGGGCGCCGGCCGCGCCGGACAGGTCGCCATCGATCTGGCCCTGCTGGGCGTGGTCCCCGGCGCCGCGGTGATCACGCTTAACATCCCGTTGGAGGCCACCGCCGCGCCCCTGGCCCCTGCGCCCGCCGCCGTTCGCATGGTGCAGCACAGCAGCGCCGACGACCCCAATGGCGAACGCTTCCACGCCGTGGTCGACGCGCTCCAGCGTCGGCAAGTCAATATTCGTAGCATGCTCCTGCCCGATCTGGAGGCCGCCACCGAGCGCGCCACCCGGCGGGCGGCCGGCGCCTTCCTGGTCGAGCTGGTGGCCAACGCCAGCCGCATGGCGCCCTCCGCGAGGACCTGGCCATGAACCGTGAGGGCATGGTGATCGCTCGCGCGCCGGGGCCTGTCTGGCGGCCGGACGCTGGTTTTGTACAGGATCATCACAATGCGACGTCTTTGAATTGCGTCTCGCCGGTGCGCCTTGGCGGCCAGGCGCGCTGGGACCATTTTATCGGCGAGGGGCGTCCGAAGACTTATGCGAGCCAGGCGCCCGGTCCGATGTCAGGTCTGAAAGGAAGCTGGTCCACGGCGCAGGGCGCCAAGCTGTTCGCCCGGGCCGCAGACGCCAAACTTCCACAAGCCCCGCCGATCCCCTCCCGGACTGACGAAGTCTGCATGTCGACCGAAGCGAGAACCTACCCATGATCCGCCTCGTCCATCTCGCCCTGGCGCGCCCTTACACCATCATGGTCATGTCCCTGCTGATCCTGATCTTCGGTGTGTCCGCGATCGTGCGCTCGCCGGTGGACATCTTCCCCAGCATCAACGTGCCGGTGATCAGCGCGGTGTTCACCTACAACGGCCTGTCACCCGACGACATGTCCGGCCGCATCGTCACCTATTACGAGCGGGCCCTGACCACCAGCGTCAACAACATCGAGCATATCGAGTCCCAGTCGCTACCCAACTACGGGGTGATCAAGATCTACTTCCAGCCGTCGGTGAACATCAACGCGGCCATGGCGCAGGTGACGTCGACCTCGCAGACCGTGCTCAAGCAGATGCCCGCCGGCATCACGCCGCCCACGATCCTCAGCTACGACGCCTCCAGCGTGCCCATCCTGCAGCTGGCGCTCTCCAGCAAGACGTTGCCGGACACCACCCTTTTCGACCAGGCCACCAGCTTCATCCGCCCGCAACTGGCCTCGGTGGCCGGCGCCGCCATCCCCCTGCCTTACGGCGGCAAGGTGCGGCAGGTGGAGGCTGACCTCAATCCGCTGGCCCTGCACCAGTTCGGCCTGTCGGCGAACGACGTGGTCACCGCCCTGGGTCAGCAGAACCTGATCACCCCGGTTGGGACGCAGAAGATCGGCACGTTCGAATACACGGTGAGCCTCAACGACTCGCCCAACGCCATCGACGCTTTCAACAACCTGCCGATCAAGACCGTCAACGGCGCGGTGATCTACATGCGCGATGTGGCCTTCGTTCACGACGGCAGCCCGCCGCAGACCAATGTGGTGCATGTCGACGGCCAGAGCGCGGTGCTGCTCAGCATCATCAAGTCCGGCGCGACCTCGACCCTGTCGATCATCTCCGGCGTCAAGTCGCTGTTGCCTCAGATCAAGAGCACCCTGCCCCCGGGCCTCAACCTGACGACGGCCGGCGACCAGTCGGGCTTCGTGACCAGTGCGGTCACGGGCGTTGTCCGCGAAGCCCTGATCGCCGCGTCCCTGACGGGTGTGATGATCCTGCTGTTCCTTGGCAGCTGGCGCTCCACGCTGATGATCACCATCTCGATCCCGCTGTCGATCCTGGCCGCCATCGCCACGCTGTCGGCCCTCGGCGAGACCATCAACATCATGACCCTGGGCGGTCTGGCCCTGGCGGTCGGCATCCTGGTCGACGACGCCACGGTGAACATCGAGAACATCAACCGGCACCTGGAGAACGGCGACGAGATCGAGGCCGCCATCCTCGGCAGCGCCTCGCAGGTCGTGCAGCCGGCCACCGTGTCGCTGCTGTGCATCTGCATCGCCTTCCTGCCGATGTTGAGCCTGAGCGGCGTGGCGGGCTACCTCTTCCGCCCCCTCGCCGAGGCGGTGATCTTCGCCCTGGTGGCTTCCTACCTGCTGTCGCTGACGCTCGTACCGGCCATGGCGCACGCCCTGCTGGGCAAAAGGGCGGCGCACGAGGGCGGCGCCAATGCGGGGAAACCGCCGGGCAGGTTGGCGCGCTTTCTCATCATGCTTGGACGCGTGCAACGGGGATTCGACGCCCGCTTCGAAAACGTGCGGGGGCACTATGTCGGCCTCCTGAGCCTCGCCCTGCGCCACCAGCGGTCGGTGGTCCTGGGCTTCCTGGGAGTCTCTCTGCTCTCCTTCACCCTGGCGCCGGCCTTGGGCCAGGACTTCTTCCCCAGCGTCGACGGCGGCCAGATCAAGATCCATGTGCGCGCCCAGACCGGTTCGCGGATCGAGGAGACCACTCAGCTCACCGACCGCATCGGGAACGCGATCCACCGGATCATTCCGCCCGACGAACTCGACAGCGTGGTCGACAACATCGGCCTGAGCGTCAGCGGCATCAACATGGCCTACAACAACTCCGGCACCATAGGGACCGAGGACGCCGACGTCCTGATAAGCCTCAAGGCCCATCACGGCCCCACCGCCGACTATGTGCAGCGCATGCGCGAGGTCCTGCCGCGCCAGTTCCCGGGCGTGACTTTCTCCTTCCTGCCCGCCGACATGGTCAGCCAGATCCTGAACTTCGGCTCGCCCGCCCCGATCGACCTGCAGGTGGTCGGCAGCAACCTTCCGGCCGATCGGAAATACGCCGAGGATCTGCTGGCCCGGATCAAGGTCATCCCCGGCGTGGCCGACGCCCGCATCCAGCAGGCGTTCCAGGAGCCGACCCTGAACGTGAATGTCGACCGTTCGCTGGCGGGCCTGGTGGGCCTCAACGAACGCGACGCGGCGACAGCCATGCTCACCACGCTGGCGGGAAGCTCACAGGTCAATCCCACCTACTGGCTCAACCCCAAGACGGGCGTTTCCTACCCGGTCGAGATCCAGGTGCCGCAGGACCAGATCAGCTCGCTGGGCGGCCTCCAGAACCTGCCGCTGACCGCCGGAGGCGGCGCCCCGGCCGGACCCGGACCCGCCGCCGCGCCGCAACTTCTGGGCGGCGTGGCTGACATCCAGCGTTCGCCCAGCGACGCCCTGGTTTCGCACTACAACGTCCGGCCGGTGATCGACATCTACGCCACGCCCCAGGGTCGCGATCTTGGAGGGGTAGCCGCCGACATACGCAAGGTGATGAGCGCAACCTCGCACGACGTCCCCAAGGGCGCCCAGGTCGTCCTGCGGGGCCAGGTGACGACAATGACCAGCGCCTATCAGCAGCTGTACGTCGGGCTCGCCTTCGCCATCGTGCTGATCTACCTGCTGATCGTCGTCAACTTCCAGTCGCTGATCGACCCACTGGTGATCGTCGCCGCCCTGCCGTCGGCGCTGGCCGGCATCATCTGGATGCTGTTCGCGACCGGCACCACCATTTCCGTGCCAGCGCTGACCGGCGCGATCATGTGCATGGGCGTGGCCACGGCCAACAGCATCCTGATGATCGCCTTCGCCCGGGATCGGATGGCCGCGGGGGTGGACCCTCTTGAAGCGGCGCTGGAGGCCGGCGAGACCCGGTTCCGGCCGGTGGTGATGACCGCGCTGGCCATGGTGCTTGGGATGCTGCCCATGGCCATCGAGCCTAGCCAGAACACGCCCTTGGGCCGCGCGGTGATTGGTGGTTTGATCTTCGCCACCTGCGCCACGCTCATCCTGGTGCCGACGTTGTTCAGCTTCGTCCATGGCCGAGCCCCTAGACGCGCCACCCAAGCGGCGCCGCCGCCGCCCCTTGCGATCCCAGCACATCCTTGAGGGAACAAGACCCATGTCCCTAGCCACGCCCCACATCCCACCGACCAAGACCCCCAACATCCGTCGCCTCCGCCTGATCGGTGGGGCTGCGGTCGCCGTGGCTCTCGCCGTCGGGGCCGGCGGCCTCATCCTGCGGGCCTCCAACAAGCACGCGAACGCCCAGTGGGCGGCGGCCCAGGCGATCCCGACGGTGACCCTCGTCAAGCTTGGCCCCCAGGCCTCCAGCCAGCTCACGCTGCCAGGCGCGGTGCAGGCCTTCCAGACCGCCCAGATCTATGCCCGCGTCCCCGGCTATCTGAAGGCGTGGAAGCAGGACATCGGCTCGACCGTGAAGGCCGGCCAGGTCCTGGCCACCATCGACGCGCCCGAACTGGACCAGCAGTACTCCCAGGCCAGGGCGGACCTGGCGACCGCCCAGGCGAACCAACGCCTTGCCGTGCTGACCGCCAAGCGCTGGTCCGCGCTTCTGAACTCGCAGGCGGTCTCACAGCAGGCGGTGGACGAGAAGGCCGGCGACCAGGACGCCAAGACCGCCCTTGTCGCCGCGGCGCTGGCCAATGTGCGCCGGTACGGGGCCATGGAGGCCTACAAGACCGTCGTCGCCCCCTTCGACGGGGTGGTGACCGCGCGCAAGACCGATGTCGGCGCCCTGATCAACGCCGGCTCCACAGGCCAGGAACTGTTCGAGGTGGCCGATCTGCATCGGCTGCGAATCTATGTGCAGGCGCCGCAAACCCTGTCGTCCAAGCTCATGGTAGGCCAGACCGCG
>FTAI01001581.1_pt1 | contig 18167 bp, 16 predicted proteins | sample 1638941 | NCBI WGS metagenome assembly FTAI01 (sample SAMEA3914813, study PRJEB12502) | metagenome | biome: forest; material: soil | place: Canada | collected 2011-07-07 | depth 0.3 m | reverse complement strand
GTCGACGGCGGCGCAAAGTTCGGGGCCACCGCGTTGATGATTCCGGTGCCGGCGTGGGCTGAGTTCGTGTTCGCCCCGGTGATCAGTGGATTGGCTGTCGTGCCGTTGACCCCGTTCAGCGCTGGATTGCATACCGCCGGGGCAGCCGGTGGGTTGGTGTTGGTGCAACTGAAGCTGGCTGTGCCGATCAGCAGGCCTGTGTTGGTGAAGCTGTTGGACAACCAGACGTTCGGGTCGCCTCCGGAGAACAGGCCGAAGCCGCCGCTGACGGTCAGGCTGTTGTCGGGCCGCCAGTTGAAGCCGAACCGGGGCATGACCACGTGCGAGCCGTCAAAGGTGCCGGTATTGGGGATGCCGAACTGGTTCTGGAAGGCCTGGTTGAACTGCGGCGCCGTCGAGTTGGTGTACCACTCCGCGCGCACGCCGGCCCGCAGGGTCAGGACTGGATTGACCTGCCACTCGTCCTGGAAGTAGGCAATGTTGGTGACGTCGCCCCAGTTCGCCGCCGCGTCGCTTTTCACGTTGCTGGCGGCATTTGCGTAGGTGACGCTACAGGCGAATCCATTGGCCAGGTTGGTGAAGACGTTCCCGGTTCCCGAGCCCGAGGGACTGCACGCGCTGGAGAAGACGTAGGCGCCGTTGGCGTTTTGGTCGAACAGGTTGAACACCGACAGCTTCTCGTGCTCGTAGCCGGCGGTGAACGTGTGGTTCTGCCACTTGTAGTGGCCGCGGAAGCGGAACAACTCGTCCGTGTTCTGAAGGATGTTCGCCTGGCTGGAGATGTCAGGGCCGAGCGTCACCGTCGAGCCGCTGTCCAGCTTGATCTGGAACTGGGCGAAGGTGCTGCCCGCCAGCGGGGCCCGGATCGAGGCCACCTTCTTGTTGTTGTAGGCGAACTCGGTAGAGAAGGCGTCCGTCCATTGCGACGTCCACTGGGTGTTCCAGACTTTCAAGGTCTGATTGAAGTTATAGTATTGGGACAGTAGCGCCAGGTTGCTGCTGCCGTTGGAGCCACCGTTGCTGAGCGTCAGGCCGTCGTCTTCCTGATAGGACAGCATGAGCCGCTGGCGATCGGTTATGTTCCAGTCGAACCGCCCAAAGTATTTCCGGTCGCTCTGCGGCAATGCGCCGGAGACATAGCCCAGGGGATCGAAATTGTATTTCGTTTTCAGTATGTTGGTGATGTTGTTCACGTCAGCGATGGTCACGCCGGCGGTGTGGTTCAGGACGGTGTTATCGTCCGCAGGCCCGAAGGTGTTGGACACTGACGCCGTTTCGTACTTCTCGTAACCGCCGAAGAAGAACAGCTTGTTCGGGATGATCGGGCCATCGACCCAGAATCCGTAGGTGCGATCGAAGAACGGCTTCTGGATGGCGGTGGTCGGCGCGCCCGTGGTCGGGTTCACCGCGATGCTTGTGTAGGACTTGCCGGCGTATTTGTCGCCGTCGTACTCCTCGAAGGCCATGGCGTGGAGCTGGTTGCTGCCGGACTTGGTGACCAGGTTCAGCACGCCGCCCTGGAACTCGCCGTATTGCACGTCATAGGGGGCGACCTCAAAGTTGAAGGCCTGCACCCAGTCAGTCGAGAGGGGCGAGCGCTGCGATGGATAGCCGTTGGAGTTCAGCCCGAAGTCGTCCGCCTGCTTCACACCGTCGATATAGATGGTGTTCACGCGGTTGTTGGCGCCGGCCACAATCAGGGCGTTGAAATTGGTGGGGTCCAGGGTGACGAACGGGTTCAGCCGGACCAGATCCTTCAGGTCGCGGCTGAAGGAGGGCAGCGTATCCACATCCGCGGAGGTGAAGCTGGTCACCGGACCGGTGGTGACTTCCTTGATGCCCTTCGGCGTGGCCGTGACCACCAGTTCGGAGACCGCGTTGCCGCCGGCCAGTTCGATGTTGAGCGACGTGGCCGAGCCCAGGCCGAGGGCCGGGACGCGCACCTTCTTGCCTTCGTGGCCCTGGACCGTCGCGGTGATCAGGTAGGGGCCGCCGGGACGCAGGTTGCGGACGTCGTAGCCGCCGTCGCTGTCGGTCACGGCGGTGTTGGTCGCGCCGCTCGGCTCGTGCAGGATGGTGATCGTAGCGCCGGCCAGCGGGGCGCCCGCCTCGTCGGTGACCTGTCCGCGGATGGCGCTGGTCGTCTCTTGTGCGTAAACAGCCGACGCGGCCGCCATGGCAAGCGTCGTTACGGCCGCGCCCGAAGCGAGCCTCTTCAAAAATGACATGACTATCCCCTCTTGTACCGGCATGCGTGCAAAAAACGCCAGAAAGCATGCGCAGGTCTGCCCACGGTTTAGCCGTGGTTTTCAACCGCGGGGTGACACAATTGTTACGATCGGACGACGGAGCAACGATTGCCCACAGAAAAACCGCAGCAGTGTGAACGAGTGCAACAGGTCGCCGCGTTCGCGGGCGCGTCATGACTGAGCTGAGATCGACTAATCGTGACGGCGATGCAGCGGCCGACCGCTCTTGGAGAACACTGGTCTCTATAGTGGGGCTGGTGACGATATTTCGCCTGATCGTGTTGTTCACAAGCCCGCTCGAACTCTACCCCGACGAGGCGCAGTACTGGCTGTGGTCGCGTCACCTGGCGCTGGGATACTTCTCGAAGCCGCCTCTGATTGCCTGGCTGATTTCAATGACGACCGTCATGGGCCGGGATACCGAGGCGTTCGTGCGGCTGTCCTCACCGCTGATCCATGCGGCGACGGCGCTGGTGCTGGCGCGGGTGGGGCGGCGGTTCTATGGCGCGTGGGCTGGAACGGCCGGGGCGGTGCTCTACCTGCTGGCCCCGGGCGTGGCCTTGTCCGCCTTCGTCGTAAGCACGGACCCGGCGCTGCTGCTGGGCCTGGCCCTGGCCCTGTGGGCCTACGCCGCCCTCCAGGAGGCGAGCCCAGGCCGTGGCCGGATCGGTGCGGCCGCCGCGTTCGGCGCGGCGCTGGGCCTGGCGTTCCTGGCCAAGTACGCCGCGCTCTTCGCCGTACTTGGACTGCTGGCGCATCTGGCGCTTTCGCCGGCCGCGCGGCGGGCCTGGTCGCCCAGGGCGGCGGTCGTCGCGCTGCTGGCCCTAGCCGTATTGGCCGGACCGAACCTGCTCTGGAACGCCCAGCATGGTTTCGCGACGGTGGCCCACACGGCGACCAACGCGGACCTGAACGGGCCGCGCTTCGACGCACTGTCGATGCTGAGGTTCCTGGGCGCCCAGTTCGGGGTCTTCGGCCCGATCCCCTTCGCCATCCTGCTGGGGACCGGCGGATGGTTGGCCTGGCGGCGCAGGCTGGAGCCGGCGGATGTGCTGCTGCTCTGTTTCGCCCTGCCGCCCCTGATCGTCATGCTGGCCGAAGCCTTCCTCGCCAGGGCCAACGCCAACTGGGCGGCGGCGGCCTATGTCCCGGCCTCGGTTCTGGTGGGCGGTTGGCTGGTGCGCTGGAAGGCCTGGCGGTGGCTGGCCGCCGCGGTGGCGAGCCAGGCGGTGATCGCCATCGCCCTGATGCTGGGCCTGGCCATGCCAGCGCTGGCGGACAAGGCGGGCGCGGCCAACAGTCTCAAGCGCCTGCGTGGCTGGCGAGAAACGACCCGCGGCCTGACCGATCGCGCGAGCCTCGAGGACCTGAACGGACACCTCAGCGCCGTGGCGGTGGATGATCGCTTTGTCTTCAACGAAGCGGCCTACTACGGCCGGGGCTATTTCGGCGTCGCCGGACCGCCCCTGAAGATGTGGGTCAGGGGCGCGGCCCCCAGGAACCAGGCCGAACTGACCGCGCCGCTCACAGCCGTGGACGGCGCCCGCGTGCTGGGCGCCAGCCTGGAAGGCCGCAACACAGCAGCCATGAGCGCCGACTTCACCAAGGCCGACGACCGGCAGATCAACCAGGTCAGCCTGGACCTTCGGCATTGGCGGTCGGTGACCACCTTCCTGGGAACCGGGTTTCAGCCGCGCCCGAGGACCTCCAAGCCCGCGCCTGCGCCCCCGCCCGCCGTCAGCGCCACACGGCCTTGAGGGCGGCGTCGCGGCCGCAGCCGATGCGGTAGGCCATGTAGGCCTGCGGATTCCTGGTGGCGTAGTCCTGGTGGTAGGCCTCCGCCGGCCAGAAGGTGGCGGCCGTCAGGATGCTGGTGGCCACCGGCTTGCCGTGCAGGGCCTTGGCGGCGTCGTTCTTGGCGGCCTGGGCCGCGGCCTGCTCGGCCGGATCGGCCACGAAGATCGCCGGCCGGTAGGAAGGCCCCTGGTCGCAGAACTGGCCATGGCCGTCGGTGGGGTCGGTCAGGCGGAAGTACTTCGCCACCAGCTGGCCATAGGTGATCCTGGCCGGATCGTAGGTCACCTGAACCGACTCATAGTGGCCGGTCGTCTCGGTGGTGACGTCCTGGTAGGTGGGATGGGGCACGTGGCCGCCGGTGTAGCCGGCCACCACCTTGATCACCCCAGGCACGCCTTCCATCCCGTGTTGCATCGACCAGAAGCAGCCGCCGGCGAAGACGGCCGTCTTGTAGGCCGCCGCGCCGGCGCTTTGCGCGGCCAGGGCGGCGATCAGGGTTCCGGCGACGAGCGCCCGCTTGAAGGTTTTCATGCCCCTCTATTCGGGCGCCCGGCGGCCGTGGTTACAGGGGACGGGGAATGAAATCTTCGTGATCGAAGGGCCGGCGTGGCCGCGGGGGAGCGGAGGATTTCAGAGTGCGCAATGGTGACGCTTTTCCGGCGCCCCCTCGCCCCATTGTCGCGCGAAGCGGGCGAGGGATCGCTTAGGGGGGCTCATGTTCAAGTTCATCGCCGTCGTACTGGTGCTCGTCGGCGTGGCGGCGCCGGCCCACTGCCGCTCCAGGGCGACCTACCCGTCGGACGGTGGGCTGGAAGGCGCGGTGCTGGACGAGATCAACTTCGCGCGGACACGCCCGCTCGACTACGCGCAATCCCTGAGACGCGGACCGCGCTCGGAGGCGGTCGACGAGGCCATCGACTTCCTGGAGCGCCAGCAGCCGCTGGCGGCGCTGACCTGGGAGCCCCGCCTGGCGGCGTCGGCCGCGTGGCTGGCGGCGGACCAGGGGCCGAGCGGGGGCGTGAGCCACACCGGATCGGACGGAACCCGGCCGATGCAGCGAGCCCAGCGCCAGGGCCTGTGGTCGGGCATCGTCGCCGAGGAAATCTCCCTGGGTGAGCAGGGCGACCGCGACGTGGTCCGCCAGCTGATCGTCGACCTTGGCGTGGCCGGCCGCACGCACCGGGCCGACCTGTTCTCGCCGGTGCTCAAGCTCGCGGGCGTCGGCTGCGGGCCGCACCGGAGGTATGGGACGATGTGCGTCGTGGACCTGTCGGGAACGCCGATGGTCCGGTGACGTTGATCGAGCGCGGGGCGGCCGGGGCCGCCGCCCTCAGGGAACTCGCGCATGGGCCAGACTCCACACGAACTGGACGAGGAATTTCCAGAGCTCGCCGGCAGGATTCACCAGTTGCGGGTCGGCGACAGCGATTTCGCCGGACTGGCTAACGCCTACGACGACCTGAACCGCGCCGTGGACAGGATGGAGTCCGGCGAGGAACCGGTGGACGATACGGTGCTGGAGTCGTTCAAGAAAAAGCGCCTGATGCTGAAGGACGACATCGCCGCCTTCCTGCAGGGCAGCTAGCCGCGGCCCAAACCAGGCCTAAACCGCGACCTTGAACGCCGCCTCGGTCTTGGCCTTGACCTCGTCGACGGTGACGCCGCTCGCCAGTTCGATGAGGGTGACGCCGCCGCCCTTGCGGTCGATCTGGAACACGCCAAGCTCGGTGATCAGCAGGTCGACCACGCCCGCGCCGGTGAGCGGCAGGCTGCAGGTCTTCAGCAGCTTGGGCGCGCCGGTCTTTTCGGAGTGCTCCATGACCACCACCACGCGGCCGACGCCGGCCACCAGGTCCATGGCCCCGCCCATGCCCTTGACCACCTTGCCCGGCACCATCCAGTTGGCCAGGTCGCCCTTCTCGGAGACCTGCATGCCGCCCAGGATGGACAGGGCGATGTGGCCGCCGCGGATCATGGCGAAGCTGTCGGCCGAACTGAAGTAGGACGAGCTGGGCAGTTCGGTGATGGTCTGCTTGCCGGCGTTGATCAGGTCGGCGTCTTCCTCGCCCTCATAGGGGAAGGGACCCATGCCCAGCATGCCGTTCTCGCTCTGCAGCGTCACATGCATCCCCTCGGGGATGTAGTTGGCCACCAGGGTCGGGATGCCGATGCCCAGGTTCACATAGAAGCCGTCCTTCAGCTCCTTGGCGGCCCGGGCCGCCATGTCGTCACGCGTCCAGGCCATTACACGGTCTCCTTGGCGCGGGGACGGGTGGTGGTGCGCTCGATGCGCTTTTCGAAGTGTTCGCCTTCGAACAGGCGGTCGACGAAGATGCCGGGGGTGTGGATGTTGTCCTTGTCCAGGGCGCCGATGGGAACCAGCGCCTCGATCTCCGCCACGGTGACCTTGCCGGCGGTGGCCATCATCGGATTGAAGTTCCGCGCCGTCTTTCGATAGACGAGATTGCCCTCCGCGTCGCCGCGCCAGGCCTTGACGATCGACAGGTCCGCCTTCAGCGCCCGCTCCATGACGTAGAGCTCGCCGTCGAACTCGCGGACTTCCTTGCCCTCGGCGACCAGGGTGCCGACCCCGGTCTTGGTGAAGAAGGCGGGGATGCCGGCGCCGCCGGCGCGGATGCGCTCGGCCAGGGTGCCCTGGGGATTGAACTCCAGCTCCAGTTCGCCGGAGAGGTAGAGCTGTTCGAACAGCTTGTTCTCGCCGACGTAGCTGGAGATCATCTTCTTGATCTGGCCGCCGGCCAGCAGGACGCCCAGGCCGAAATCGTCGATCCCGCAATTGTTGGAGATCACCGTCAAATCCTTGGTCCCCGCCTCGCGGATCGCCGCGATCAGGTTCTCAGGAATGCCGCAGAGGCCAAAGCCCCCGGACATGATGGTCATGCCGTCGAACAGAAGCCCAGCCAGGGCTTCACTTGCGGCTTTTGCGACCTTGTCGGCCATGGCCTACTCCCGCAGTGCACAATGGGCGGGACCTTTGGAACGAAGCGGGCGGCATTTCAACCGTTTCGTCCGGCCCGCTCGCGAAACAGGCGCACGCGCGCTAAATTGTCCGTGGCGCGGTCCGGAGAGCGGACCGCGGCCGGCAGAGTGGAGACGAGTTTGACGGATGTCCTGACCCGGCGGGGTATCGCGCCGGTTTCCTTCACCCGCTTCGACGGCGATTTCGCGGGCTTCGCCAAGGACCTGGGCGACAGCTTCATGCGCTACGGCTTCGCGGCGGTGGAGCACCATGGGCTCGACCAGGCGAAGATCGACAAGGCCATCGGCGACGCCAAGGCCTTCTTCGCCCTGCCCGACGCGGTCAAGCGCCGCTACAAGATCGAGGGCGCGTCCGGCCAGCGCGGCTACACCCCCTTCGGCATCGAGACGGCCAAGGGCGCCGAACACTTCGACCTGAAGGAATTTTGGCACGTGGGCCGCGAACTGCCGCCCGGCCATCCCTTCCGCGCCACCATGCCGGACAATATCTGGCCCGCCGAAATCCCCAGCTTCCACGCCAGCGAGCTGTGGCTGTACGACGCCCTGGAGGGTTTCGGGCGCAAGCTGCTGTCCGCCATCGCCGCCTATCTGAAGCTGCCGACGGACTTTTTCGAGGACACGGTGGACCTGGGCAACAGCATCCTGCGGCTGCTGCACTACCCCCCGGCGCCGTTCGACGGCCCCAACATCCGCGCCGGAGCGCACGAGGACATCAACACCGTCACCTGCCTGCTGGGCGCCGAGGAGGCGGGGCTGGAGGTGCTGGAGCGCAGCGGCGAGTGGCTGCCGATCAACCCGCCGGCAGGTTCCATCGTGGTCAACATCGGCGACATGCTTCAGCGCCTGACCAACAACGTCCTGCCCTCGACGACGCACCGGGTGGTCAATCCGCCGCCCGAGCGCCGGGGAAAGCCGCGCTATTCGACGCCCTTCTTCCTGCACTTCCGGCCGGACTTCCTGATCGAGACCCTGCCTGGCTGCATCACGCCGAACAATCCGAACCACTATCCGACGCCGATCACGGCCGAGGACTATCTGGGTGAGCGCCTGCGCGAGATCAAGCTGGGCTGATTTCGCCCCTCTCCTCCCAGAGCGAAGCGGAGGGAGGGGGGACCGCGAAGCGGTGGAGGGGGCTCCAGCTTGACGCGGACGGACCGTTCTCCGCTGGAGCCCCATCGTCTCGCGCCGCTGGCGCGATCCACTTGCCCCACGCGAAGCCAAGGGGGAAGAGAAGGTACGGCATGCCCACACGCGCCCTCTTCGTCACGACGGTCTATGAGGCGAGCCTGGCTGACGAGCCGGGCTTCGACGCCTTCAACGCCGAGCTTGCGGACGCCTGCCGGATGCTGGCCGACGAGGACCGGGCCGGGCGGGCGTGGTGCAAGGCCAACGGCTATGGCGGCTACACCTCCTATGCCTCGCTGAACGACCTGCCCTCCCGCGCCACGGTGTTTGCCGAGCTGAAGCGCAAGCTGGACCGCCACGCCGCGGCCTTCGCCGAGGATCTGGCCCTGGATCTGGGGCCCCGCGGGCGGCTGAAACTGGATAGCCTTTGGGCCAATGTGCTGAAGCCCGGCGCCAGCCACTCAGGCCACATCCATCCCCACAGCGTGCTGTCGGGCACGGTCTATGTGGCCGTGCCTCCCGGCGCCGCCGGCCTGCGCCTGGAGGACCCGCGCCTGCCGCTGATGATGGCGGCCCCGCCGCGACGTTCCGACGCACCGGAGGGCGCGCGAAGCTTTGTCACTATGAGCCCGTTTCCGGGCACACTCTTGCTTTGGGAGAGCTGGTTGAGGCATGAAGTGCCGGCCAACGGCGCTCGCCAGCCTCGCATCAGCCTGAGTTTCAACTATAGCTGGCGGTGAGGCAGGGCGCCGCACCCATTCTTAACTCCCCCGCTCCTAGGGTCGCCTCCTCAGAACGAGCCGCCGGGGGGCGGATGCACCAGGCAGAGCCAAGACCGCCGGGCGAACGCCCGAACTACGAGCGGATTCTCGACGACGACATCGACTTGATGGCGCTCAAGCCCAGCTTCGACCGCATCGTGCGCGTGGCCATGACTCTGTTCGGAGCCCCCGACGGCGAGGTCACGATCCTGCGTCCCGGCCAGGTTCCCTGGCGGAGCAAGGGCGGCGCCAGCCCCAACACCGGCTTCACCGATATCGTGGTCAGCCGTCGCGATGTGTTCTGGGTCGAGGATCTGCCCAAGGCCGAGGCGCTCGCCGCGATCCTCGAGCCCCACATCGTCGAGGTGGTCCGCTTCGGCGCCGGCGCTCCGATCTGCCTGGCCGGCGGCGAGATCCTGGGCGTGCTGGCCGTGTTCGACACCGCGCCGCGACCCTTCGACGCCAGGCTCGCGCGCCGCCTCAAAGACCTCGCCGACCTCATCGCCGACGACTGGGAGCGCCACGTGGCGGTCCTGGCCCGCGCCAGGGCCGAGGCCGAGGCCCGGGCGGCGCGGGCGACCCTGGCTTCGGTGGTCCAGGCCGCGCCGGTCGCCCTGGTCATGACCGACCTCGAGCTGCGCGTCATCCAGGCCAGTCCGCGCTGGTTCGGTGAGCGCCGCTTCACGCCCGAGCAGGTGATCGGCCGCTCGCTGTACGAGATCCTGCCAGGATCGCGCGAACGATGGTCGGACGCCTTTGACCGCGCCCTCGCCGGCGAGACCGTCCGCGGCGACAAGGTCCGCCTGGACCTGCCCAACAGCCAGACCAGGTGGATCCGCAGCGAGCACACGCCCTGGCGGGACGCCAGGGGCGACATCGGCGGCCTGCTGCTGATGAGCGTCGATATCACCGACATGGTGAAGGCCCTGGAGGCGTCCGAACGTTCGGAGAAGCGGCTGAAGCTCGCCACCGAAATCGGCGAGGTGAATGTCTGGGAGCTGGACTACCGCCGCCAGGAGGTGAACGGCGTCGGCTGGAAGGAGCTCGGCTTCAACGAGTCCGAAATCCGCTACGAGGACATGGCGGGCGATATCTGGCGTCCCGTCCACCCGGCGGACCGCCCGGCCGCGCAGGCCCTGTGGCGCCGCCACGTGGACGAAGGAATCCCCTTCCGGACCTCGTACCGCCTGCTGCAGAAGGAAGGGCCGCACATCTGGGTGCAGTCGGCGGTGGAGGCCATCCGCGACGGCGACGGCAATGTCGCGCGCATCGTCGGTGTGATCCGCAACATCGACCAGGACAAGCGCGCCGAGCTGGCCCTGGCGCGGGCCCGCGACGCCGCCGAGGCCGCCAACCGGGCCAAGAGCGAATTCCTGGCCAACATGAGCCATGAGATCCGCACCCCCCTGAACGGGGTCATGGGGGTGGCCAGCGCCCTTGGCCGCACGGACCTTTCGGGGCCGCAGCGGGAGATGGTGGGCCTTATCGAGACCTCCGCCCAGACGCTGGAGGCGCTGCTCTCGGACGTGCTGGACCTGGCCCGCATCGAAGCGGGCCGGCTGGAGATCAAGCCCGAACCCTTCGATCCGGAGCGGGCGGCGCGCGACACGGGCGCGCTGTTCGAGGCGTCGGCGCAGGACAAGGGACTGAACTTCGAGGTGGAGGTCGACAGCGAGGCGCCGGGCGCGCTGTCGCGCGGAGCGCTTCTGCTGGGGGACGTGACGCGCCTGCGGCAGGTGCTGAGCAACCTGCTCTCAAACGCCGTGAAATTCACCGCCCAGGGCGGGGTCAAGCTGACGGTGCAGACGCGCTGCGAGGGCGACTCCGTGATGGCGGTCTTCCGCGTCGCCGACAGCGGCGTAGGCTTCGACCGCGAGACCGCGCGCCGGCTCTTCGACCGGTTTGAGCAGGCCGACGGCTCGATCACGCGCCGCTATGGCGGCAGCGGCCTGGGCCTGGCCATTTCGCGCTCCCTGGCCGAGGCCATGGGCGGCAGCCTGACGGCCACCTCCGCGCCGGGCGTGGGTTCGGTGTTCGAATTCCGCCTGCCGCTCGAACGGGCGGCGGCGCCGGCCGCGGACGAGGGTCTCGGCTGCGAAAGCCGGCCGGGCGATCTTCCCGACCTGTCCGGCCTGTGTGTCCTGGTGGCCGAAGACCACCCCACCAACCGGCGCGTGGTGCAACTGATCCTTGGCTCGGCCGGCGTCGAGCCGCTGTGTGTCGAGAACGGCGCGGCGGCGGTCGAGGCCTGGGAAGGACAGGCCTTCGACCTGGTGCTGATGGACATGCAGATGCCGGTGATGGACGGTCTCTCGGCCATCCGCGCCATCCGGCGGCGGGAGGCCGGCGCGGCGCGCGCCAGGACCACGATCCTGGCCCTGACGGCGAACGCCATGCCCGAGGATGTCGAGGCGAGCCGCGCGGCGGGCGCCGACGGCCACCTGACCAAGCCGATCACCGCCGCTGACCTGCTCGAGGCGGTGCGCGATGTCGCGATGAACAAGGCGGCCTCCACCCCGTCGGCGCGCCGGCGGGCTTAGCCGGAGTCCCACGCCCCGCCGGAACAAGAGATGGCGCGCCGGACCAGGTCCGACGCGCCTTGCCTTTGGGAGGGTGTTCCCGCGGGCGATACGACTTGGAACGCGACGCTACTTGGAAATCCGCAGGTTCTGGATCGACCCGGCGATGGCGTTGAAGACGGTGGTGAGCTGAGAAGCGTCGGTGACGTCGTAGTAGTGGTCGGTCCCCGAAGCGCAGGTCTGCAGCAGGCCCTTGGAGTGGGTCGAGACCCCCACGCCGATGGAATAGATGATGATGTTCTGGGCCTTCATGTTGGCGCACAGCGCCAGTTCCCGGCCATCGATCGCATTCATCCGATCCGTGGCCGTCGATGTGATCGGTAGCGGGTTGTGATTCGTATCGACCAACCGCCCCTGCCACGCATAGCCGATGCCCGTGTAGATCGAGTTGTTGTTGTTGCTGTAGACGTCGTTTGTGTTGTCGCCGTCGGTAAGCAGGATGATGATCTTGTCGTGGTGGGCGGTGCCATACGCGACGCCGTCCGCGAACGGAGAGTTCGGCGAAACGGCGTGCCAGCCCCACATCAGGCCCATGGCGACGTTGGTGTTGCCCGTCGCGACCATGGAATTCAGGGTCGTCTTGGCGGTGCTCGCGCTGGTGGTCAGCCGCAGCAGCGGCGCGGTGGCGCAGCCTTCGTTGGGCCCGTGCCCGGCCGTCTTGCCAGCGGCGGTGATGTTGCTCTTGTTGCCGCTGGCGTACTTACCCACGGAGCCCTGGCGCACGCTCCAGCTTGTGGAGCCGGAAGGCGTGGGCTTGTCGTTGGTGATGTAGTTGTTCTGATAGGTAATCTTCGAGCCGTTGTAGGTGACAACGTTCGCGTCCGGCTCGTCCGGAGCGAAATAGGGCAAGAACATGGTGTCAGGCGTGCCGGGGGCCGGCGCGGTGTCCTGCACATCATAGGGGTAGGGCCGGCTCTCCACACAGCCGCCCCAGGTCAGGCCCATCTGGGTGAGCATTGTGAATCGGTTGGTGCTGGCGGTGGTGAAGATGTCCTTGGCCAGGCCGCCATAGCCCGTGGACGACGGCTGCACGCCGGTGATCCAGCTGGCGTTCTGATAGGTCGAGCCCACGTTCACCGTCATCGAGAACGGCACGACCGCGTACTTCACCGCATTGGGATCGGTGCTGTTGGCGGCCGCCGCGGCCAGGGTGTCCACCAAAGTCGAAGCCGCGCTCTTCAGGGCGGTGATCTTGGTGGTGGAGCCCAGTGACTGGGCCATGGAGCCGGTGTTGTCGAGCACCATCGCGACTTCCAGGTCGTCCATGGTGCGGACCACCTCGGACGTGGCGGTGATGTTCATGTTCCCCGACATCCACAGATTGGCCACGATGGGCGTCAGCTGCACGGTCGCCGAGGAGTCGATATAGGCGCCGTTCAGATGGAACGACGAGCCGCTCAGCGTGGCTCCGGCCAGGTTGGTCAGGTTGGCGCTGAGGGCCGGTTGGCCAACGGCGGCCAGAGCGCTGTCGGTGGTGGCCGTCGTGGTGCGGGCGGCCAGCAGGGTCGCCGCGTCCAGGGCGTCCTGCAGCTGCTGCTTGGCGACCGTGGCGCGGTTGATGTCCATGAGCCCGAACGCCAGCCAGCATAGAGGCAGGGCCAGGAGGGCGAACTGGACCGCCACCGCCCCTTCCTGGCTCCGGAAGAGGCCTTTCAGCCTCGCCACGGGCGCATGCCAAAGTTTCGCTACCGCATCTCTTGCTTGCGTCATCGTCCGCCAGCCCCCGCCTCCGCTGCGCCCGTAATGGGCGCGTGCGGCTGTATTTCAGCGTGCAGCATGGCCGAGTGCGGTAAACGAAAGGGCCAACGGGAATGGTGAATCTGAGGAGAATAGTCCGCGGCCTTTTGGCGGTCCGGGCTTCAGTCCAGGACGCAGGCCGCCAGACCGTCCCGGCTGACCGTGCCGGAGCGGGCGTCGATACGCCCGGTTCGCCGCCGCACGTAGGGACCGGGCGCCCCGGCGTTCCACTTCAACGGATTGGGCAGGATCGCCGCCAGGCGCGAGGCTTCCACCGGCGAGAGGCCGGCGGCGGCGTGGTGGAAATAGTGCCGGGAGGCGGCCTCGACGCCATAGATCCCCGGACCCATTTCCACTGTGTTCAGATAGACTTCCATGATCCGCTGCTTGCCCCACACCAGTTCGATGAGGACGGTGAAGTAGGTCTCCAGGCCCTTGCGGACCCAGGACCTGTCGGGCCACAGGAAGACGTTCTTGGCGGTCTGCTGGCTGAGCGTCGAGCCGCCGCGGATGCGGCCGGGGCGCGCCTCGTTGTGCGCAACCGCCTTCTGGATGGCTTTGAAGTCAAAGCCGTGGTGCTGGCAGAATGTGGCGTCCTCGGAGGCGACGACGGCGCGGCTCATGGCCGGCGATATCCTCGAAATGGGGACCCAGCTGTGGTTCAGGCCCCTCCCCTGCGCCAGCCGCTCGATCATCAGGATGGTGATCGGCGGCGGCACGAACCGGTAGATCGCCACCGCCAAGGGCGGTCCCACGATCAGGATGACCAGCAGGCCGACGAACACCCGACGCACGGCGCGCAGCAGCCCACCGCCCCGGCCGGCGGCGGCCTTCGGTCTTGTGGTCCTGGTCTTGAGGGCGGCCTGGGCCATGGCTGGAACGCTTGTCTTGACTGTCGCGAGGGGATGTCAGGCTTGCGATCTGGCAGGGCGGTGCGTCAAGGCGTCCGCGTCGAACAGGAGTCTGCGAATGGATGTGTCCCAGGCCGTGGCGAAACGCATGTCGGTGCGCGCCTTCAAACCCGACCCCGTGCCCGCAAGCCTGGTGCGCGAGATATTGGAGGCGGCCCATCGCGCGCCCTCCGGCGGCAACCTGCAGCCCTGGCGCGTCTATGCCCTGGCCGGCGAGCCGCTGGCGCAGTTCAAGGACCTGGTCGCCCAGACCCCGATGGAAGAGACCGAGTATGACGTCTATCCGCCGGACCTGTGGGACCCCTTCCGCACCCGGCGCTTCCAGTGCGGCGAGGACCTCTACGCCTCCATCGGCATTCCGCGGGAGGACCGGGGCGCGCGGCTGAAGCAGCTGGCCAAGAACACGGCCTTCTTCGGCGCGCCGGTGGGACTGTTCTTCTGCCTGGATCGCAAGCTTGGGCCCCCGCAGTGGGCGGACGTGGGCATGTATATGCAGAGTCTGATGCTGCTGGCGGTGGAGCGCGGGCTGGACACCTGCGCCCAGGAGTTCTGGGCCCGCTACCCCAAGTCCGTGGCGGAGTTCGTGGGTCTGCCGGAGGATCACATGGTGTTCTCGGGCATGGCCCTGGGCTATCGGGACCAGGAGCACCCGATCAACGGCTGGCGCACCCGGCGCGATCCGTTCGAAGCCTGGGCCGAGATGCGGGGTTTCGAGTAGTTCTTGATCTGTTCTGGAGGTTGGCTAGACTACAGCCATGACCGAGACCTCTTCCCTTCCTCCGGTGGTCGTCATCGACCTGCAGACGGGCATGTTCGACGGGGCGCAGATGCCGCCGCTTCACGACGCCGATGGCCTGACCGCGCGCGTGCGGGCGGTGACCGAGTGGGCGAGGCGAAGCGGACGCAAGGTGGCCTTCATCCGCCACGACGGCCCGCCGCACGAAGCCCTGGCGCCCGGCAAGCCCGGATGGCCTGTCTGGCCGGCGGTCGGCCAGGCGCAAGATGAGCCGAGCTTCTCCAAGAGCGTGGCCGACAGCTTCAGCAATCCGGACTTCGCCGCCTGGGTCGACGCCCAGGGGGCGGGCGCGGTGATCCTGATGGGCGCCCAGACAGATGAATGCGTCGCCGCGACGGTGAAGGGCGCCCTGGAGCGCGGGCTGAAGGTGACGGTGGTGGCCGACGCGCACAGCACCTGGAGCTACGGGGGCGAAACCGCCGACCAGATCATCGCCCGTCACAACGCCCAGTTCGCGGCGGCGGGGGCGCAGGTGCTGGCGGCTGACGATATCGTCGGCGCGGGCTGAGCATCACATAGCCCTCGCCCCGCCTGCGGGGGCGAGGGCTTGTCACGATAGCCCGCTCAGAACGCCGGCATATCCGACGCGCCGGCGCCGCCGTCTTCGTCGCCCCAGGCCACTCGGCCGTCCTGCAGGGCCAGGGCGGTGATGGAGGCGCCTTTTTCGGCCTTGAGGGTTTCCAGGCGCTGGGACTTCAGGTCGCAGACCCAGACCCGGCCGTCGTCGAGGCCGGCGGCGAGGACCGAGCGCGCCGGCTGGGTGGCCAGGCGCGCGACCAGGGCGCTTTCGTCGAAGCCGATCTCGTTGGCCTGCTTGCCCATGGGCCCGTTGGCGCCAGTGAAGGGCCACAGGACCACGCCATTCGCCCCCGAGGTAGCCAGCCACAGGCCGTTTTCCAGGAAGGCGATGGACTTGATCTTGGCCGGATAGCCGCCCATCCGCATGTCCTTGGCGTCGCTCAGACGCCAGCCGTGCAGGGCGTTCTCCTGCATGGCGCTGATCAGGAACTTGCCGTCGGGGCTGAAGGCGGCGGCCACGTGCGAGCCGGCCCACTTGAGCATCACCGGCTTCTGGTCGGCGATACGGGCGTACCATAGGGCCACGCCGCCGTAGGTGGCGCTGGCCAGACGCCGGCCCTTGGGATCGAAGGCCAGGCCCGCTACCGACTTCTCATGGGCGAACTTCCGCTCGAAGGCCTTGTCGGCGACATCGCGCACGTGCGCCTCGCGGCCGCAGGCGAAGGCCACCAGGCCGCTGTCCGGCGCGGCGGCGAGGGCGTCAATCCAGCGGCCCTTCTGTTCGGCCAGGACCTCGTGCGCCACCGCTTCGCCCTGCCGGCGCGACCAGACCACGCGGCCGTCGTCGCCGCCGGTGATCACACCGTCCCTGGAAGGATGGGCCGCGGCGCAGAGGATCGCCCCGTCGTGGGCCTGGGCGATCGGCCCGTCTTCCCAGGCGACCTTCCCATCGCCCAGGGCGAAGACGGCGCGGCCGGCGTCGAACAGCACATCGGTGACATAGGCGTCGAAAGTCAGGGTCATGGGCACGCAATAGCGAGCTTGGCGCATGGAGCAAAGGCGCCCGGCTTGACGAGACGCCGGTCTGTGAGAGATGGGCTTTACATCCCCGGGCATCCTTGCAATGGGTTTCGACGAATGAATGCGGGCTCAAAGGCGGGTCCGCCCAAGGGAGTATTCCATGGCGGCAAAGCTCAGCGGTGGCGGCGGAGGCAAGAAGTTCGACCTCGGACAGAATGCCGACATCAACGTCACCCCCTTCGTGGACGTGATGCTGGTCCTTCTGATCATCTTCATGGTGACCGCGCCGCTCGCGACGGTTTCCATCAAGCTCGACCTGCCGCCGGCCAAGGCGCCGCCGCCGGATCAGAAGAACAAGCCGCCGACCTTCATCTCCATCCAGGACAGCGGCCGGATCTACGTCTCCTTCGGTACCGGCGACATCCGCGAGTCGCGCCTGGAAAACCTCGCGCCAGACCTGGCCGCCTCGCTGGCCGTGCCGAACCCGACCAACGAGCGCGTGTTCATCCGCGCCGACAAGCACGTCCGCTACCGTCAGTTCATGGACGTCATCAACCAGCTGCAGACCGAGGGCTACTTCAAGATCGGCCTGATCAGCGAAGACCTGGGCACCTGATCCGGGGTTGAGATTCCGAAATCGAAGAGGCCCGGGCCGCAAGGTTCCGGGCCTTTTTCTTTGGGCGGCATCGCCCCCTTTACGCAACGTCATTTCCGGCGCAGCTTCAACCTTAAGCAAGGCTGGGGCGCGGGATGCACGTGGCCGTTCACGGCGCCGCGCGACCTCGGCGAGGGAGGAACGCATGGCGACAAGAATGGCGGGCCTTGGGCCTGGAACCGGGCGCTATAGCCTCAAGCAGAACAGCGACATCAACGTCACGCCGTTCGTGGATGTGATGCTGGTGCTGCTGATCGTGATGATGGTCACCGCGCCCCTGGCCACGGTGGCCGTGAAGATGGACCTGCCGCCGGCGGGCCCCGCCGCCGCCGCCCAGCCGACGTTCGTCTCGATCACCGATGGCGGGATCTACCTCTCGTCCGCCGGGACCGCCCGCCTCACCAGCCTGGACGCCCTGCCGGCCGATGTCGCCAAGGCGCTGGGCGGCCCGGCGCCGACGAAGCAGCAGGTGATGCTGCGCGCCGACCGCCACGTGAACTACGGGCGCTTCATGGCGGTCGTGAACGCGCTGAAGGCGGCCGGCTATGACCGGATCGGACTGATCAGCGAGGCCGCCTGAAGCACTGTCTCGCACTGATCGCCGTGGCCGGCGTCCTGGCGTTCGCCCAAGCCGCTCACGCCCCGAAGACTATTCCGGCCAGCAAGTCCACTCGATGGACGGGAGCGCCGGCCGACTGTCCTGTCGCCGTCAGATTCGGCAGCTATTCGAGCGGAACTGGCGGCGCCCTCGGCAGGGGCGTCGCGGACTATGTCGAGGCGTCGCCAGCGGTGGGAAAAGCCCGGCCCCCGGCGTGAAGCTCGCCGTCATCGATGCGCAGGTCAAAGCCACTATCGACCGATCCGCGAGCCGGTCGTGGATTGAGATGCGAACGGCGCCCGGCGAGATCCACCGGAAGAACAAGTGAGGCGCCCCTATGCCGCGCAGGCCTCGAAGCCGGCCTTGAGCTGGCCTTCGTTGAGGTCGCGGCCGATGAACACCATGCGGCTGTAGCGCTGG